>OCTA010000239.1_pt1 | contig 51024 bp, 47 predicted proteins | sample 1538991 | NCBI WGS metagenome assembly OCTA01 (sample SAMEA3539302, study PRJEB22396) | soil metagenome | biome: tundra; feature: field; material: soil | place: USA | collected 2010-05 | depth 0.15 m
CCAAGTGCGGTCGGCGAACCCTGCCGGACGGAAGCCCGTATGGCGACCTGCGCCCGCAGTCGATCCGCGTGGAATGCGAAGCAAGTCTCCGTCGCCTCGGCGTCGAGCGGCTCGACCTCTATCAGATCCACTGGCCGGATGTGGATACCGGAGCGCCGCTCGAGGACTCGTGGACGGTAATGGCCGAGCTCGTCGACGAAGGCAAGGTGCGGTGGATCGGAGTGTCGAACTTCGACGTCGATGAGCTCGAACGCTGCGAGGCGATCCGCCATGTCGACTCTCTCCAGCCCCCGCTCTCGATGCTCCAGCGCGGAGCGCTGAGGAACGTGATCCCGTGGGCGGCAGCGCACCAAACGGGGGTGATCGTGTACTCCCCAATGGCCTCCGGGCTGCTGAGCGGAACGTTCGATCGCGAACGGCTGGACAATTTGGCACCCGACGACATGCGCCTCGGACGATCCGAATTCACCGAACCAGAGCTGTCTAAGAACTTCGCTCTCGTCGAGCGCTTGCGCGCGATCGCAGACGACCTCGCTTGTTCGGTAGCCGAGCTTGCGATCGCCTGGGCACTCGCGCAAGAAGGGGTGACCGGCGCGATCGTCGGCGCCCGCCGACCAACTCAACTCGACCACTGGACCGGCGCTGGCCGCCTAGAGCTCTCCGAGGAGCTGCTTCGCGCGATCAGCGATGCGATCGCCGACACCGGCGCCGGAACCGAGGAGCTCCCCACTCCGCCACGGCCATCCGGCGACGTCAACGTCCGCGCAGCAATTAGCGGCCATAACCCGTGAGGTGGCAAAGCGCGCGGCCGAGATCACCGGTTCCCTTCCTACTCGAATGCCAGTTGTACCCGGCCGACCTCAACCCGCACCTGGCTGTCCATCGGAGGCGAGCCGGTCGTTCGCCGAACCTGCCGATCAGACCCAAGGCGCTGCGACTCGTGAGCCGCTACTTCCGCAGATCGCCCATACCAGCAGTGGCCGCGGTCGCGTCGGTCGCTTGCAACAGCCGCTACTACGGGTGGCAGGGCCTCGTCCCGGGGCCTGTGGTCGGGAGCACACGCACATCAGGCCGTGAGGTGGGCGGCCTCGCCCCGCCATGGCTGTGTGAACACGCTGGGCCAGGGCAACGCAATGGCCCCCCGGTCGACTCGCGCGGCGCAGGCAGGCTCTGCGTCGGTACCGCGCCCGGAAGGGGTGCGCGGGCTTTACCTGATGCCCAAGGCGCCGGTGCGGGGCATGATGGTTGGGCTAGAGCCGATTCGAAGGAGGTGTGTCGTGCTCACTCAACCGAACGCGAGGTGCAAATAGCGCCCGGTGACTGCGCCCGGCACCGGCGCCGCGGGTATCTCAGCTCGGCAACCATCCCTGCGACAGATCGTCGCTGATGCGGCGAGTGGCGTGGTCGCGGCCGCGCTCTCTCGGTGAGCGGATGTCGTGGAGGGCTCGGAATGCCCTCGCCGAGAACCGTGTCCTGTGCCGCCCGATATCGCCCGGGCCCTCGCCAGGCTCGGGATTGCGGTCACACGCGGACTCCTGCTCGACCTGCTCGCCAAAGGCGTCCCAGCCGTCGACGCCGCGATGGACGCATTCATCGACATCTACGACGCCTGGCGCCAACCGGCCCAGACGTAGCCTCCCCCACCCAGGAATGTCAAGCCGATACCGGCGCCTCCGGACAGCGCACCGAGAGCGCGTGTCTCTGATCAGCCCGGATGTCCAAGCTCAGAACCAGGCCGACCTGATGGCGACCTTACGGCTCAGGTTCTTGGCGCCGGCCGGCGCTACGTAGATCTTCCACGGCTGCGAGGTGCGTGACGGCGCCCCCCAAAGCGAGTCCTGGGTGCCGGTGCAGACGTAGTTCTGGCGCTGGCCGTCGATCACGCTCGAAGCGCCCGTGTCCAGCCTGCATTTCCAGCCCGCCGTGGTCAGGAGCGCCCACGGTAGCCCTGAAGTGGACGGCCTGCCCTTGTTCCCGTGCTTGGAGGGCAGCTTCGACGTGAGCTCGATCTCGATCGCTGAGGAGCTCCACGGTCCTATCGCCGGGCATAGCACGATCCCCTTCGCGTTGGCAGAGCCGAAGCACGGATCGTAGATTAGATTCCCGCCCAGGCACCGCCAAGCGTCCTGATGATCGATGGCCGCCGATCCGGTCCAGCAATGCCCGCGGACTGTGCTCTTGACTTGAGCCGCTGACTGTCCAGACGCGGCGAAGGGCGTGTAGATGCTCGCCCGAGTATGGGGCGCGGGCGCGGGCGCGGGCGCGGCGGCGCTAGAGCCAGAGCCAGCGCCAACGTCAGCGTCAACGGCAAAGCCACCGGCTAGGACTGTCGCAGCGATCACCCCGAGCGCCAACCTCACCTTGACCGCCAGTGCGCGCAGGTGATGACGCACGAGCACTCCCTACGCTTGGGGGAATTCAACGGTACCGAGAAGCACGCCGGGTAGCCTAACCCGGATGCGAGCGTCGCCGCGCGGCGCACCGCCCGAAGTCCCGCTGCACGAGCTGCGCATCGCGCTCCGGACGTCCGCTGGGGAAGGACCACCGCACGCACTCCTGCCGGGTATCCGCCGAAGCGTTTCGCGAGACCGGGCGCCTCGGTTCGACGCCGCCGTCAGTCCTCGATCGACGCCACATCCTGCTCGGCCATAGTGATTGCCTCACGGTTCACAGCGATCGCGTGCAGGCTGCGCACGCTGGCGGTGGAGTTGCGCGTCGGAGGAGTAGCCGGCGTCTGGACTGGCGCGCACGTTGCGTGCACGGCCGGGGTGGAGACTTGGGCCGGGGGTCGTCTCAGCTGAGGAACCCGCAACGAACACCGCGCGGAATGCGGGTTGTCAAGGGTCTTACTCCCGCATCGCCTGTGCGAGCGGCGGCGCAGCGTGCAGCATCACCGACATGCGTTTGTCGTCCAACTCAGCAGCCACGGTACGCTGGGATGACTCCCGCAAATCGTGACAAGCAGACAAGCAGGAGCGCCACGATCGCCGCCTGACCATGTCGGAAACTCTGAAGGCTGGCTGCGGCTGACGCAGCGCTCGCTAACCGGGGCCGAACCGGCGCTCGCGACGGGTGACTAGGCGCTACGGCGCTCGTCCGCCGGCACGATGCGGGCGGACGAGCCGTGGTAGTCGAGAAGCTCCTGCTTGCTTGGGTGGGGGTGGAGCGCAGGGGCCGGCTCAGGTGGGGTGTGGGCGGAAGAGGACGCGCTCGCGCTGCTGATCGCCGGTCTGGCGGTCAAGACGAGCGCGCCGAGGGGCCTCGATGGCGAGCATTCGGGCTCAAGGGCGCGCTCGGTCGTGCCGATAGATCCAATCTGGCTCTCAGATGATCAGTCATGGCCCTACAGAGCTCTTTGCACAGCGCCGAGGTCTTGCTGTGCTCGAAGGTCGGGGTCGAGCACAGACTCCGCTCGTACAGAGGCGTCCCTAGCTCGCTCGCTCGCTGCGCGGTCCCCCCAGCGCGACCGTGACTTCGGCAGGCACGCAGCACAACCGACGGAGGTGGCTTAGATGACCGCAATGATCGAGGAGCTCGATGGGGCGGTGCTGTTGAGCGTGCTGTCGGAGGTTGAGCACGGCGACTTCAGCGTGCGTATGCCGCTTGGATGGACGGGCGTGGCGGGCAAGATCGCTGACCGGCTCAACAACATCATCGCCGCGAATGAGACGTTGGGGAGCGAGCTGGTCAAGGTCAGTCGGGTTGTGGGTAAGGAGGGCAAGCTCTCTCAGCGGTTGGCGTTGCGGGGATCTGACCAGGTCTGGTTTGCGGCCGCTGAGTCGGTCAACAGTCTGATTGAGGATCTCGCGCGTCCCACCAGCCAGCGAGATGCAGCGCGTGGTTGGTGCTGTCGCCGATGGCGATCTGAGCAAGAAGATCACGGGTGACGTGCACGGCGAGTTGCTCGAGCTCAAGAACACGGTCAACGCGATGGTCGACCAGCTCAACCGGTTCGTCTCGGAGGTGACCCGCGTGGTGCGCGACGTCGGGACCGAAGGCAAGCTCGGTCAGGCCGCCGCGGTCACGATCGAGGTCGCGGGCGTCTGGAAGGACCTGACCGACAACGTCAACCTGATGGCCGGCAACCTGACCGGCCAGGTGCGCAACATCGCCGAGGTCACGACCGCGGTGGCCAACGGCGACCTCAGCAAGAAGATTTCCGCCGACGTCAAGGGCGAGTTCCTGGAGCTCAAGAACACGGTCAACGCGATGGTCGACCAGCTCAACCGGTTCGCGTCTGAGGTGACCCGTGAGGTCGGGGTTGAGGGCAAGCTCGGCGGTCAGGCCCAGTCCGCGGAGGTCGCCGGCGTGTGGAAGGACCTGACCGACAACGTCAATCAGCTCGCGGCCAACCTCACCAACCAGGTCCGGGCGATCTCCGACGTGGCGACCGCGGTGACCGACGGCGACCTGACACGACAGGTCGGCGTGGAAGCGAGCGGCGAGGTCGCGGTGCTGAAGGACAAGCTCAACGAGATGATCCGCAACCTGCGCGAGACGACGCGCCAGAACACCGAGCAGGACTGGCTGAAGACCAACCTCGAGCGCTTCACCCGCATGCTCCAGGGCCAGCGCGACATGGCCACGGTCTCGAGCATGATCCTCTCAGAGCTGGCGCCGCTGCTCTCGGCACAGCACGGCGTCTTCTACGCTCTCGTAAGCCCCGACGGCGGTGGCGAACCGGTGCTGCAGTACCAGGCCGGATACGGCTACAAGGAGCGCAAGCATCTTGCCAACCAGTTTCGTCTCGGCGAGGGACTGGTCGGGCAATGCGCGCAGGAAAAGGAGCGCATCCTGCTGACCGACGTCCCCAGCGACTACATCAGGATCAACTCAGGACTCGGCGAGTCACAGCCGCTGAACATCATCGTGCTGCCGATCCTGTTCGAAGGCTCGGTCCGAGCCGTCGTGGAGCTGGCTTCATTCAGCCGCTTCAGCCTCACTCACCAGGCGTTCCTGGACCAGCTCACCGAAAGCATCGGGCTGGTGCTCAACACGATCGAGGCCAACACCCTGACCGAGAACCTACTCAAGCAGGCCCAATCCCAGGCCCAGGAACTGCAATCGCGCCAGGAGGATCTACGCAGCTCCAACGAGGACCTGGCCAGACAGGCAAGCCGCCTGGCCGAGCAGAACATCGAGGTGGAAGCCAAAAACCAGGAGGTCGAGCGCGCCAAGCGCCTGGTCGAGGAGAAAGCCGAGCAACTGGCCGTCTCATCGGCGTTCAAGTCCGAGTTCTTCTCCAACATGTCACACGAGCTGCGCACTCCGCTCAACAGCCTGCTGATCCTCGCCGGCGAGCTAAAGGCCAACGCCACCGAGAACCTGACCGAAGAACAGCTGCAATACGCCACCATCATCCAATCCTCGGGCACCGATCTGCTGCGCCTCCTCAACGATGTCCTTGACCTCGCCAAGGTCGAATCGGGCACCGTCACGCTCGAGGTCAGCGACGTACAGCTGGTCGATCTCCAGGAAGCCCTCGAGCACGAGTTCCGCCCCGTCGCCGACCAGCAGCACCTGTCCTTCTCGGTGGAAATCCTGTCCGGCGTTGCACCGACCATCGCCACCGACCCCGACCGCCTGCGCCAGGTACTGGCCAACCTCCTCGCCAACGCCTTCAAGTTTACCGAGAGCGGAGAGGTGACCATGCGCGTGGGCCGGCCGGAGAATGGTTGGCGTCCGGCGAACGACGAGCTCGGACGAGCTCGCCACGTGACCGCATTTGAGATCCGCGACACCGGCATCGGCATGGCCCCGGAGCTGCAAATGCGCATCTTCGAGGCCTTCGCCCAGGCCGACGGCATAACTGCCCGCCAGTACGGCGGCACCGGACTGGGCCTCTCGATCAGCCGAGAGCTCGTTGCCCTGCTCGGCGGCGAGATCACGCTCACCAGCACGCCCGGGGAGGGCAGCACGTTCACCGTATACCTCCCGTCGGGTCGAAACGGTCACTCCGCCACGGCGATCCCTCAGGCTCGCCAGGCTCCCACCCCCCGGCACTCGCTTCTGTCCGACCGCTCGACAGGAGCCGAGCTAGCAGGCAAGAAGGCCCTGGTGGTCGACGACGACTTCGGCAACATCTTCGCGATCACCGTGCTGCTCGAGCGGGGCGGTCTCAAGGTCATCTCGGCCAAGAGCGGTGCCGATGGCGTCGCCGTCCTGGAGCGAACTCCGGACATCGACATCGTGCTCGTCGACATCATGATGCCGCTCATGGATGGCTACGCGACGATGCGGGCGATGCGCGAGCTGCCTTGGCCCAGGAGCCTGCCGATAGTCGCCCTGACGGCCAAGACCGGGACCGGCGAGCGAGCGCGCTGCATCGAAGCGGGCGCCTCGGCGTACATCCCCAAACCGGTCCGGAATGGCCCGGACTTTCTGCTCGACCTCGTCGAGTCTCTAACGGCTGGCGAGCCTGCGGGTTCGGCGTCCGAGGTGCTTCGCTGATGACCGAGAACGGCCCCATCGAAGCTTCGGGCGAAGAGCGACCGTCGCCGGCTGTCCTGGTCGTCAACGATCGTGAGGGTCAGCGGGTCGCGATCCGTGCGATGCTCGCCCCGCTGGGTCTCGTCGTCGTCGAGGCCGACTCGGGGCGCGCCGCGCTACGCGCCGTGTTGGGCCGGCAATTCGCGTTGATCCTGATGGATGTTCGCATGCCGATCATGGACGGGTATGGGACGGCGAAGCTGATCCGACAGCGGCGTCAGTCGAGCCGCACGCCGATCATCTTCGTCACTGCCCATGCGCGTGAGGATCAGGAGACGCTTGCCGCGTATGCCAGTGGCGCGGTCGACTTCATCTTTACGCCGATCGTGCCCGATGTGCTGCGGGCCAAGGTTTCGGTGTTCGTCGACTTGTTCCTACAGTCCCAGGAGTTGCACCTACAGTCCCGAGAGTTGCAGCGCTCGCTGGAAGCGATCATCACGCTCAATAAAGCATTACGGGACAGTGAGGCGAGCACGCAAGCGGTGCTCGACAACGTCGCGGACGGAATCCTGACCGCTAGCGAGAAGGGCGTGATCGAATCCTTCAACCGATCGGCGCAAGCGCTGTTCGGCTACCGGGAGGACGAGGCGATCGGACAGCCGCTGGCATTCCTGATCGCGGCGGCACGCCGAGCCGAGTTCGGTGACCTGGTCACGACTTCACGGGGTCTGTTGACGAAGACGGGTACGCACGACGGGACGACCGAGACGCTCGGCTGCCGCCAGGATGGCACCACGTTTGCGATGGAGGTGGAGCACGGCGAGCTGAAGCTCGGCGATCGCAGGCTCACGCTCGCCTTCGTGCGTGACATCTCCGAGCGCAAGGCCTACACCGACGGGCTCGAGCACCAGGCACTGCACGACGGTCTCACCGGCCTGGCGAATCGCGCCCTGCTCGGGGAGCACGTGCATCAGGCGCTCGCGTCGGCCAAACGGACAAGCGAGTCGGGCGCCGTGCTGGTGATCGATCTGGATGGGTTCAAGCGCGTCAACGACACGCTCGGCCACGATCAAGGCGACAGCCTGCTCAAGCAGGTCGGCGAGCGTCTCGTCGCCGCGCTGCGGGAGACCGACATGATCGCGCGGCTTGGTGGTGATGAGTTCGCGATCCTGCCCGGGGGCGCGACCGACCTGGCGGCTGCGGCGGCGTTGGCCTGGAAGGTCCAGCAGACATGCAAGCCGGGATTCGTGGTCGGTGACGAGGTCGTTCACGTGTCGGCGAGCATCGGCATCGCTCTGTTTCCCGAGCACGGCGGCACGACGGCCGAGCTGCTGCGCCGGGCTGACGCGGCGATATACGTCGCTAAGAAGTCCGGCAGCGGCCACGCCGTCTACGACGCCGCGCAGGAAACGCAGGCAGACCAGCAGCTCGAGCTGCTGGTCGACCTGCGTCACTGCATCAATCGCGGCGAGCTGGTGCTTCACTACCAGCCCAAGATCAACCTGGCGACTCGCAAGCTGTCCGGCGTCGAGGCACTGCTCCGCTGGTGCCACCCGGTACGTGGTCTGCTGGCGCCCGCCGGCTTCATGCCCGACGTGGAACGCACTGAATTGATCGCGCCCGTGACGAGATGGGTGCTCAACGAGGCTCTGCGCCAACAGCTAATCTGGCGCGAGGATGGCATCGATCTCACGATGGCCGTCAACATCTCCGCCCACAGCCTGCGTCCTAACAGCAATCTCCCCGACACCATCGCAGAGCTGACCGAGACCTGGAACACCGCCCCCGACCGGCTGACCCTCGAGCTCACCGAAGGCGCGCTAATCGAAGCTGCCGCGCCCGACATCCTGACTCGGCTTCACGACATGGGAGAGAGGCTGGCGATCGACGACTTCGGCACCGGGTACTCGTCACTGGCCTACCTGCAGCGCCTACCGGTAGACGAGATCAAGATCGACCGGTCCTTTGTCACCAGCCTCGCCACCACCAGCGACGACGAGGTCATCGTGCACTCGACCATCGACCTCGCCCACAACCTCGGCCTGACCGTAGTCGCCGAAGGGGTCGAGGACGAGAACGTCCTGAAGATGCTGGCCCAACACGATTGCGATGCCGCCCAGGGGTACTTCTTCGGCCGCCCGTGCGCAGCAAATGAGCTCACCACATGGCTGACCGAGTCACCGTACGGAGCGCCAGTCGGAGTCGGCCATTAGTGTCAGCGACGTGAGGCAGCAGTCCTGAGCCGCGTTCGTCGGGCTCCCTTTTGGATTCGCGAGATCTGGCTAGGCCTCGCGGCCGACAGCGTGTAACGGAACGTCGTGCCAATCTGGGCTTGGCTGCGCGGGCGGCGATCGCTGTGGCCTTGGCGCCCACGGCAAAGCGTGTGTGGGTCAGTGAGAGGACGGACGAGGCGACCGCCGCCGCCAGTACAACTCTTGTATGCCCAACTTCGATGGTGCCACGATGCTCCGGGCGTTGGCTGAGGAGGATGCGCTCAGGGTATTCGCTACTGTAGTCGCGGCGACCGGCACCGAGATTGTCCCGTAGCTCGGGCACTACGATCTCCGTTCGCCACACGACGGTCGCTGGGATAATACGCGGCACCGGAATGCCGATCTCGGCGCTCCGGGGGGCTCTGGCTCAACTCACCGATGCGCAACTCATCGTCAAGGGACCGAATGGCGCCGGCTGGCGCACGAATCTCAGCGCTCTGCGCGAGGTCGCGGCTGCCCTGCCGGCTTGATCAGGCGGTGTCTTGGGCGACGGGCCGCAGCTCAGCGTGACGAGCGGCCCAGTCCGCGGGCTCACCCATGCGAACGGCGGTATGCGCCGATCCACCCCCCGCATTGGGCCGACGGGTTAGGCAGCGGCAGGTCGAGGATTGGGATGCTCTGCCGCAACCCATCGCGGGTACAGACCGCCACGATCTCGCCGTCGGCGGTTAAGTCCACACTCTCGACGGTCACGCAGAAACCCAGGATCAGCGTCTCGAACGGCATCGCGAGGTGATCCTCGAGCATGGTGAACAGGCCGGTGACCTGCTCGTCTTCGTTGTAACAGTCAACCGTGGCCTCGTCGATGTCGAGCTCGGCGACGGCCTCGTCGAAGCGCTCCCAGAGCTCTTCCGGCCCGCGTCGTCCGCTCCCCGGCCGTAGCTCATAGGGCGGCTTCGCTCCCCCTCTCGTCGCCGGCCACTCGAAGCCATCCTTGTATGCGGCGTCGCATGCCTCTGCGCGCGGCCGCGGCCGCGGCCGCGGCGAGGTGGGCGATGCGTGCGCTGAACCCGGCGTCCGGCGGCGCGTTCACGTGCTCCCGCAGTGCCGCGCGCCACGCTGAGCGCGCCTCCTGGAACGCTTGCTCAGAATCCGACATCAGCCCGCGAGCCCCTCTCCAGCCGATCCGCATCGGCCTCGCGGTCCCCAGCCCGGGGCAGCCGGGGAGCGACGTCGTCAGACCCGAACTCCCAGTGCCCCTCCCCGGCCGGCGACGACAGGTCGCCGAGCATCCGTTCGACCTCCGACCGAGGAACCAAGAACCGGTTGCCGATCCGCACCGCGCGCACCCGGTCTCCGCGGATCCGGTTGCGGATTGACTGGCTCGACGCACCGGGGGCGTCTGCCGCCTGCGAAACCGTCAGTAGCTCCCAGGCACTCATCGTCACGGACTTGAGCTTAACCAAAAATGCAAAACCCGCTAACTCATACCCACTGGATTGCCATGACTTTCAGACCGCACCCCCATCCAGGACGCAGAATGGGCCACGGATCCTCCGGCGAGGTCGGAAACCGGCGGAAACGGCGGCAACGTCCGGGCAACCGAGAACACCCGGATCGGCAGCGTTTACAGGCGTTTCCGCCATTCTCCACCGACCACCGAAGCGCCCCCGGCAGGACTCGAACCTGCGACCCACGGCTTAGAAGGCCGTCGCTCTGTCCAGCTGAGCTACGGGGGCTTTGGTGCGCAAAATGACTGCAAAACGCCCAGGGTTGGTCCCGCTAAAGCGGTGGTCCGGGCTGGGCGCCGTGGCCCAATTGTGGCCCAAAGGTCTCTGCAGCACGATCCTGCCGGGCTGAGAGCCAACCGGCTGACCACCAATCGAACAGCGCGGTTCCGCCGTCGCCGAGCGGGTTGCCGGGGCCGTCGTTGGGACCGGCGATAAAGCCGTCCAGTGACATCGAGAGCCCGACCACTACATTGCCCATGCTGCCTCCAAGATTTCCGTTCCTGACTTAGACCGGCGGCCTGCTAGCGGAGCGAGAGCGCGACCTGCTCGAGGAGGTCCATGGCTTCCTGCATGCCGGCCTCCACCCCTGTGTTGATGTGTGCGTCACGGCTCTGCTTGCTCGCGTGTTGCACGAGGATCGCGAGGGTTGTGCGCCCGTCGACTTCGGTGAAGGTCGCGGTGCTCACCGCTTCCTCGGCGGGCATGCCCTCGTAGACCTCGGTCGACATGATCCTTTCGTTGGGGACGATCTCTCGGTATTCGCCGTGGAATGCGACCTCAAATCCTCCGTTGGCCGTCATCACGTAGCGCCAGGCGCCGCCGACCCGCAGGTCGATCTCGGCGATCGTCACCTCGCCGCGATGTCCGCTCCACCAGCGCTTGACTAGCTCTGGCGTGGTCCACGCCTTGTACACCAGATGCTTCGGCGCGTCGAACTCCCGCGTGATGAGGATCTGCTCATCCGTGGGGAGGGTCACCATCGCCGTCTCGCTACGCGTCACCGCCGCCATCTCCTTACTCCTTCTGTTTGAGTTCTTCCAAAACGACATCCAGCCGCTCGAACCGCTTGGACCACGAGCGCTCGTAGTCTTTGACCCATTCATAGATGGGCTTGAGCGCGTCGCCGTTGAGTCGGTACAGCCGCTGCCGTCCTTCCTCGCGCACATTTACCGCTCCGACTTCTCGGAGCACCCGCAGGTGCTTGGATACTTGAGGCTGTGCCAGCCCGAGCAGCCCCACCAGGTCGTTCACGGAGCGCTCCCCGCCAGCGAGGATGTCCAGGATCTCTCGCCTCCGAGGCTCGGCCACCGCGTTGAACGCGTCGGTTGTCGTCGCTGCTCGCGCCACGCGAGAATTATATATCCCGATATGAGCATACGTCAAGCGAGGGCGGCACACAAGAACGGGCGCCTGAGCCCGGGCAAGCGTTGGTCGTCCGCGGCGGCGTGCCGCTCAGCCAGAAGAGCGCACCCCCATACGACTTCTCGTGGGCGTTCGTCCTGCAGGCGCGGGCTGACGGTGCGACCAGACTCGTCGTGCGTGAGCGCTACCGGTACACAAGACGGTGGACGCCGCTGATGATCGAGCCTGTGCAGGTGGTCAGCTTCGTGATGACCGAGAAGATGCTTCGTGGCATCCGAGATCGCGCCGAAGGTCGGCTCGGCGGACCGCCAACGCGTCGTTCACGACCTGGACGCTCGGTTGTACCGGGCTCCGGCTAGGCTTCCTCACCGTGACCGTGACCACGAGATCTCGCCGTCGCTGGACCGATACCACGATCGAGAGCGAGCTGCGCGCTCGGCGCACCGAGCTCGGGCATTTCCCGACCCGGGCCGAGCTCGTAGCGGACGGTTTGCGGGGCCTTTGGGACGCAATCCGCTCCACCGACGGCGTCGAGGCCTGGCGAGCTCGGGTCGAACGGGAGCCACTGGCGTCGCCCGAGGAAATCGCTACGCGGGCATATGAGCTCCATGAGAGCGGCGCGCCAGGCGACCATGTCGCGCATTGGCTGTTCGCCGAGCGACAGCTGACCTCGGCATCTCGGTCAAACGCTTCAAAATAGGCTCCAGACTTGAGTCATCTCTTCGCTGGAGGCTGCCGTGGCTTGACCCTGAGGGCGCCGGCGGTCAGGATCCGCTGAGATGCACCTTCAAGGCACGGACGTAGTGATAACCGGCGCTTCGAGCGGGATTGGCGCTGCAATCACGCGGGAGATGGCAGCCCGGGGGGCGCGAGTGACGCTCGTCTCACGGCGCAGGGAGGCGCTGCAGGCAGTTGCGTCCGAGATCGATGGCGGCGCGCGCGTAGAGCCCTGCGATCTGTCCAAGCTCGAGGACGTGGAGGCGCTCGCAGGGCGCCTGCTCGCAGATGGAGGACCTCCCGACGTGCTCGTGAACAACGCCGGAGCCGGGCGCTGGCTCGCGGTGGACGAGACGCCGCGCGGCGAGGCCGCGCAGATGATGGCACTGCCTTACCTCGCCGCGTTCGAGCTCACCCGTGCGCTGCTTCCGGGAATGATCGAGCGGGGCAGCGGTCGTGTCGTGTGTATGACCTCGCTGGCCGCCTGGTCGCACATCCCCGGCGCGGCCGGGTACAGCGTCGCCCGCTGGGCGATGCGCGCTTTCGCCAGCCAGCTGCGCGAGGACCTGCGCCGGACCGGCGTCGGAGTCACGCTGATCGCGCCGTCGGAGGTGAATTCGTCCTACTTCGAGAACAACCCGGGCACGCGCGAACGAGTTCCACGAGCCGCAGCGCTGCTGGGTCGCGCAGTTGCGCCCGAGGTCGTGGCACGCGCAACAGCAGACGCGGTCGAGCGCGATCGCAACCAGGCGATCGTGCCGCGCCGAGCGGAAGTCATCGTCAAGCTAACGCCAAAGCCTCTGTTCGATTTGCTGGTGAGCCGCACGGGCTGGCGGCGTCCCATATAGGGGAGCTCGAAGCACGCTCGGGAAGCTGCGTGGTTCCTCCCACACCGCTGGCCGCCCTGGTTCGCCCCCCGGCAGATCGATTTCCACTCCCGCTCGTTCGAACCGCTTCCCCAGACACGGCTGCTGCTGCCCGAACCCTGGAACAGATCTCACGACTTGTTTCACAGCGACCGACGGTGTACCTACCGTCCCGCGATTCCGCGTCAGCGGACCGTTTGGCGGCACGACGCGCCGCCATCGGACCTGTGACCCAGGCGACGGCCAGGTTCACTGAGCCGCCGTCGGCACAGCCAGGCTAACCGGTGGCGCAGCGGGCATCCGGGGCGGCAGGACTGACCGGCTGCGCGAGGATCATGCGGCCTAAAGCGGCGCCGGGGTCGCGGCGATCCCCGCTTCCGTACGATTGGCAACCACGGACACAACCGGTTGGGTCCGCCAAGACAAGCGCTCAGCATTGACCAGCGCCGGGAGAGGTCATGAGGAGGGAACTTGAGTCGATCGACAGCGCTGCCCGTCGAATCGGTCGCGACCGTCGTGCCCCCGGGTCACCGCATTCTCCCGTTCGACGGACTCATCTGCTCCCCCTCAGCTTGGCGGCCCTCCTGTCGGTCGGTTTGCTTAGCGGCTGCAGTCTGAGCGGAAGCTCGACGGCGGCCACCCGAACTCGGCCGGCCGCCGCCAAGTCGGTGCGCCGCGAGCGCGTGAGCGGCGGACCCACCGGCAGCTACATCGTGCCGGTGGGCATCCACAAGATCAAGCACGTGATCGTCATCCAGCAGGAGAACCGGTCGTTCGATTCCTACTTCGGCACCTTTCCGCGTGCAGATGGCATCCCGATGAAACACGGCAAGCCGACCGTGTGTGTGGTTGATCCGGCCTCTGGGTCTTGCGTAGCGCCATATGTCGACCATGCCGACGTCAACGGCGGTGGACCCCACTCACAGCAGAATGCGACCGCCGACATCAATCGCGGGAAGATGAACGGGTTCATCGGCCAGGCCGAGTCTGGGCGAAGGGGCTGCCTGAATCCCACGGACCGGCCTGTACTAATTCGTCCAAGCCGGACGTGATGGGTTATCACACGGCCGGCGATATCCCGAACTACTGGACCTACGCCGAGGACTTCGTCCTTCAGGACCAAATGTTCGAGCCCAACGCCTCGTGGAGCCTGCCCGCCCACCTGTTCTTGGTGTCGGAGTGGTCGGCGTATTGCACCCAGCACGACAATCCGTCGAGCTGCGTAAATGCTCTGCAGACGCCGAGAGCCGATCGACCACCGGACGCCCCGACCCTCTATGGCGGTGCTACCCGCAGCCAGCCCGACTACGCGTGGACCGATCTGACCTACCTGCTCCACAAATCCCACGTCAGCTGGGGGTACTACGTGGTGAGCGGGACCGAACCGGACTGCCAGAACAGCGCGGCCGAGACCTGTGCGCCCGTTCAACAATCGTCCAATACACCCGGAATCTGGAACCCCCTGCCGTTCTTCGACACGGTGAAAGCCGACCACCAGCTGGGAAACATTCAGTCGGTCGACCGTTTCTACGCCGCGGCGAAGAGCGGGCATCTGCCGGCCGTATCGTGGGTCGTGCCCTCAGGTGAGGTCAGCGAGCATCCCCCCGCCCCCGTGAGCTACGGGCAGAGCTACGTCACCAGCCTGATCAACGCGGCGATGAAGAGCCCCGACTGGAAATCGACGGCCATCTTCCTGGCCTGGGACGACTGGGGTGGCTTCTATGACCACGTCGTCCCGCCACGAGTCGACGAGAACGGATACGGGTTGCGCGTGCCGGCCATCGTCATCAGCCCGTATGCCAAGCGTGGCTACGTCGACCATCAGACCCTGAGCTTCGATGCCTATGACAAGTTCATCGAAGATGACTTCCTCAACGGGCAGCGCCTCAACCCCGCGACAGACGGTCGACCTGACCCGAGACCAGATGTCCGTGAGAACGAGAAGATCCTTGGCAATTTGATCGCTGACTTCAACTTCAACCAGCGTCCCCGGCCGCGGATGGTGCTGGCCGTCCACCCCAAGACGACGCTCACTGGCACACCGAGTCCGTCTCAACTACCCGCCGCGGCCAAAGCCGCCGACGACGACGGGTAGGCTGCGCAGGCGAGGGCAGCGTGACCCACGGGTTACGGCCGGGCCCCGAAGTGATGCCCGGGCTGTCACCGTCGAACCCGGCCGGTAGAGCGAACCGGCGGATCCCACCGGTCTTGAGGTTGATGTGGCCGATCTGATCCGCGGTCGACTCGGTCGTGAACCAGATGTTCCCGCCATAGGATCTCATGCCGTCACAACACCGACCGGCTCGTCGTGCGAGAAGCGCAGCGGGACTTGTAGGAATCGGGCGTAGTCTCCGGCTGTGGTCTTATGCCTACGCTGACGCTGCTCGTGGCTTCGATTGCGGTCGCGGACTCGATCAACCCCTCGACCGTCGTGCCGGCGCTTTGGATGGCGAGCACGCCGGGAGCGCACGTCGTGAGCTACACGTTGGGCGTGTTTGCCATGTATCTGGCCGGCGGTCTCGTGCTCGTGTTCGGGCCGGGGCCGGCGCTCATCTCCGCACTGCACCACATCGGAGGCACAGTCGAGCATTCGCTCGAAGCGGCGGGCGGCGTGGGCGTCCTCGCGCTGGCGCTCGCGATGTGGCGCTCACGACACAGCCAGCGCGTCTCTCGGCTGCCTCGGCCTGGGCGAACGCGCTCTTCGGCGTTCGTGGTCGGCGCCGGGATCATGGCGGTCGAGTTGCCGACTGCGTTCATGTACTTCGGTGCGATCTCGGCGGTCCTCGCCTCGCATCCCGTCGTCCCGGTGGAGGTCTCTCTGCTCGTCTCCTACAACGCGTTGTTCGTGGCGCCGCTGATTGCAATCGTCGTCATCCGTCGGCTCGCGGGCGAGCGCGCCGAGAGGTGGCTGGCGTCTAGCTCGGTGCGACTGCTCGGACTCGGGCGGCTAATGCTCGCGGCCGCCGCCGGGAGCGCGGGCGCTGTGCTGATGATCCTCGGCGTCACCGGACTGCTGGCCGCCTGAACCACGCTGCCACCGATCGAAGCCGACCTTGTCACCATCATCGCGGCCGTGGCTGGACGGCCAAGTCTTTCATCCGTTTGGATGAGTTACGGCCTGGTGTTCCTCCGCTACCCGAACGTTGTGAGGATCAGCACGCGATGGCGCGCCTGCACACGAACGCTCAACAAATCGTAGCCAGCAAGCGGGAGTGCTCACGCCAGCCAGTTTCCTCGATCGGGGCGCCCGGATTTGAACCGGGGACCTCCTGCTCCCAAAGCAGGCGCGCTACCAAGCTGCGCCACGCCCCGCGCGTACTGACTCGAGTCTAGCCTGAGATCACCGCCGCCGAGCCGCAGCGAGGCGCCGCCAGCGTGGCGCGGCGCGGGCGTCCTGAAGTAGCCTCAGGACCCCAATGGCAGAGATCGAGCCGTTCCGCGCCCTTCACTATGACCCGGCGGTAACCGGCGGACTGCAGAACGTCGTCGCGCCGCCCTATGACGTGATCGACGACGAGCAGCGCCTCGCGCTCGAGGCCCGCTCGCCGTACAACGTCGTGCGGATCGACCTACCTCAGGGTGGTGAGGATCGCTATCAGCTGGCCGCTGATCAACTCCGCGCCTGGCGGGCTGCGGGTGCCGTGGTGGAGGATGAGCAGCCGGCGCTGTGGGCACTGGTCCAGGACTACACCGGTCCGGACGGACGTCCGCGGACGCGCCGCGGCTACTTCGCCCGCGTCCGGATCGAGCATTACGGCGCCGCCCGGATCCGCCCGCACGAGCGCACGCACCCGGGTCCGAAGGAGGACCGGCTGCGGTTGACACGAGCCACCCAGGCCAACCTATCCCCGATCTTCTCCCTCTACTCCGATCCCGCCGGGGCCACCGAGCGCGTGATGCAACAGGTCTTGACCGCGCCCGCCTGGGCGCAGACAACCGATGACGACGGCACCGTCAACCGGCTCTGGCGAGTGGCCGACCCCGACGCGGTAACCACGGTTCAGGGTGCCCTGCGCGACGCTGAGTTGCTGATCGCCGACGGCCATCATCGCTACGAGACCGCGCGCGTGTACGCCGACGAGATCGGTGGCGAGGGTCCGCATCGCTATGTGCTGATGTGCCTCGTCGCGCTGCAGGACCCCGGCCTGACCGTGTTCCCGACCCACCGCCTCGTGCGCGGGTTGGACGCAGGCCGACAGGAGGCGCTCGCCGCGGCGCTCAAGCGCGATTTCTGGATCGAGGCGCTGTCGGACACGACCGCACTCGCACCCGCCGCCGGCGAGACGGTCAGGATCGGCTACATCGACTCGCACTCGCGCAAGCCGTTCATGCTCACGCTCGCCGATCCCGCAATCGCAGACGCGGCGCTGCCAGCGCGCGCCGAGCCCTACCGTCGACTCGATACCGCAGTCCTGGAGGCGCTGATCCTCAAGGGAGCGCTGGCGATGACCGACACGGACATCGACGAGCTTCACGGCCTCGGATATGCGCGTGATTTTGAGCAGGCGCTGAAACTGATCGAAACCGCAGCCTACGACGCCGCCTTCTTCATGGCGCCGACGCCGATCGAGCGGGTGCAGGCGGTCGCCTCCGCCGGCGAGAGCATGCCGCCCAAGTCGACCTACTTTTTCCCCAAGGTCCCGACCGGCCTGTTGTTCAACCCGCTGGCCTAGCCGGGTCGGTCGACCGAGCTCCCCGGAGGCCTCGATCGACGCCAATATAGTCAGCCCAATGGCGACCGCACCGAGAGCGACTCGCGATGACCTGAGCCGCGTGCTGCTCTCGCCTGAGGACGCGGTGAGGCTCGACGTGCACGGGCGCACCGACGCGGCGGTGCTGGTGGCGTTGTACTGCGAGCACGGGCAGCCGAACGTGGTCTTCACCCGGCGCCGAGAAGACCTTCGCCGCCATGCCGGTGAGATCTCGTTCCCCGGCGGTCGCTATGACGACCGCGATCGGGATCTGAGCATCACCGCGCTGCGGGAAGCCGAGGAGGAGATAGGTCTACCGCGTGACGCCGTCCAGATCGTCGGCGCCTTGCAGCCGACGCCCACGATCGCCACCGGCTACGCGGTGTATCCGTTCGTTGGGCTGATCGAGCCCGACCGCGCCTGGACGCCCAGCGTCGGAGAGGTCGCCGAGGTGCTCGAGATACCCCTGCAGGCGCTGATCGACGGCTACGCCCGCCGTCGGTTGATCAGGCGCGGGCTGCCGATCCGTACCGACACCTACCTGGTCGACAGCCACCTGATCTGGGGCGCAACGGCCCGGATCCTGGCCGACCTGCTCGACCGCATCGGACCACTGCTCGGCTGAATCGCTCCTCGCCCACGGCTCGAGGCCGCCCGGGATGTGGCCGGCGCGCTGGGCCCCCGGCCCAATCTTCACCAATCACGTTGGAAATATGTCCCGGTTCAGTAATGCCCGTTGTACCGCCCCCGCCGCGACCGACACCCAGGGGCCGGGCTCGGTGGGATCTGACACCAGCAGCTGGTAGGGGATCAGGGACCGCTCGCACGCCCAGCGCACCCGCTCTGACCCCGCCTGCAGCAGCTTGGGATCGACCGTGCCCCTGGCCTCATAGACGATTCCCCGCACGGTCGTGTCGAGCATCCGCTCCAGCAGCATGTCGAGACGGGAGCCGTGCAGGGCGGCGAGCGCCTCGGGCTGGCCGGTAGCCGATCCCAACAGCAGGCAGGCAACGCTCACATGCTCCAGCGCCGCCGTCAGCGTCGCGACCCGGTCCGGGTCGCCGACGAACGCCTCCGCGCCCACCGCCTCGATCGCCGCACAGCTTCCCGGGTCCCTCGTCGTCCCGCGCACGGCGTGTCCGAGGGCCCGCAGCTCGGTGGCCAGGGCCCGCCCGCGGCAGCCACACCCGATGATCAGGCAGCGGGGCAAGTCCCGGCCCCGCCCGAGGCCGGGCGGCGATCGGCGTCGACGGCGCGCTCCGTGCGCTGGGAAGCCGGCCTAAGCAGTGCCACCGGACCCGAACTCTCGTTGTACCTGTTCGCGCGTGCGCTCCGGTAGCCCGCGCGCCCGGCGGCGCTCGTTGGTGGCCTTCAGCAGCTGATCAAGCTCGCGGTCGGCGAGGTATTCGTCGCGGCGCCGGCGCTGCTCACGAACGTCCTCCATCACCCGCAGCTCCAGATCGGCGACGGTAACGTCTCGCTCGCCCCTGGCTTGGCGCCGGGCGTTGTGGGCGGCGAGCATCTGCTGCAGATCCTCGGCCTCCAGAGACTCGTGGGTCTCGGTGATCTCCCGCGCTGATTTCAGGCCGACCTGCTCGAGCCCGCTACCCGGGTAGTACTTACCGAGCAACCAGATCCAGAGGATCAGGGCGGCCAGACCGCCGGAGAGAACCAGGGCAAAGGCATCCACCGGTGGTGAGTCTATCGGTGGCGCTGAAACCGCAACTTTCGGCGCCGCTGATGTGTTCTTTGCAGTGTTCCACACGCCACCGCACCGAAGGGCCGGGGTCGAAGCGGAGGCGATACCTACTCAGCAGGGAAAAGGAGGCCTCATGCGCCTACGCATTGCTGTGCTCGCTACCGCACTCAGCGCGTTGACGTTCGTAGCACTTCCGGGTATCTCCAACGCGGCACCCCGGCACAACCACGGTTTGACCATCAACGCCACTCCGAATCCGATCATCGCGGGTGATCCGGTGCTGATCTATGGTCAGCTCAACCTGGCCAACCAGGCCGATCAGACGATTCGGCTGTATCACCGCATCAACCCCAAGCCGTACTTCACCCTGATCGGGGTCACCAAGACCAACGCCCAGGGCTTCTACGAGTTCACGCGGGAGGAGGACATCGTCCTCACCAACCGCAACTGGTTCGTGCGCGGGCCCGATACCACGCACAGCCGCACGGTCCACGAGCTGGTCGCGGCCGAGGTGAGCCTGGCCGCAAGCCAGACCAGCGGCGACACGCTGCATCCGCTGGTGTTCACTGGTCAAGTCACGCCCGACCACGCCGGCCAGCGGGTCTACCTGCAGGCTCAGAAGGGCGCGGGCGACGACTGGACGACGCTCAAGAGCGGCCGTCTGGGAGCTGGCTCGAACTACTCGATCGCCTACCAGTGGCGTATCCCCGGCGAGCGTGACCTTCGCGTGCTGCTGCCCGCCGACGCCCGCAACACGGCCAGCACCTCGACTCCGGTCGCGGTGACGATCCAGCAGACCCAGAACCCGGACTTCACGATCGGCTCCTCCTCGCCGATCATGACGATCGGCGGGTCGGCGACGATCAGCGGCACCCTGGATAAGGCCCGTAGCACCACCGGTGAGCCGACCACGAGCGTCACGCTCTGGGCAGGCCCCAGCATCAGTGGTCCGTTCAGGGCGATTCAATCGGTCAGCACCGGCAGCGACGGCAGCTACAGCTTCACCGAGCAGCCGACGCAGAACGAGGTCTATTACGTCAGGACCACCTTCTCACCCTTCCGCCACACGGCGAAACTGTTTGAAGGCGTGCAGGATGCAGTGACCCTCTCCGCCAGCTCAAGCACGTCCACAGTCGGTGGCCAGGTTACCTTCACAGGCTCTGTCACACCTGACAAGGCCGGTCATGTGATCTACCTCGAGCGCATGGGTAAGGATGGTGACTGGCACTTGGTGGAAATCAGGTTCGTCAACGGCAGCTCGAACTTCCAGTTCGGCTGGACGTTTGGAACCTCGGGCGCCAAGACGTTCCGTGCCCGGATCACGGGCGACGGACAGAACGTCGGTGGCGCGTCACCGTCTGTAACCGTCACCGTGTCGCCCGCGCCGGTCTCGTCGCTTCCTCCACCCTCGTAGAGAACGGCGAACGCCTCGAACGGGTCGCATTCGGCCCCCGCCGCAGCGCGGCGGGGGCCGTCCGCGGGCTAGGCGGCAAGCCGGGACGTCGTTCGCTCAGGTAGCGTCCACATGATGGACTTCGAACTGACCGACGAGCAGAGCCTGATCCGTGAGACGGCGCGCAGCTTCACCGACAACGAGATCGTTGAACGCGCACGCCAGAACGATCGCAACGAGCACTTCGACACCGAGCTCGTGTCGATGATCGCCGACCAGGGGTATCTCGGCGCGATCGTGCCGCGCGAGTACGGCGGCGCCGGGCTGGACTACGTGACCTACGGCATCGTCGTGGAGGAGATCGGCCGCGGCTGTTCGGCGATGCGCACCGTGATCTCGGTACAGACCTCGCTGGTCTGCTCCGCCCTGCTGCGCTGGGGGACCGAGGAGCAGAAGCAGCGCTACCTGCCCAAGCTGTGCTCAGGGGAATGGCTGGGGTGCTTCGGACTGACCGAGCCCGACACGGGCTCTGACGCCGCCAATCAACGCACCCGCGCGCGCCGGACCGACTCCGGCTGGGTGATCAACGGCGCCAAGATGTGGATTTCTTTGGGCAATCACGCCAAGCTGGCGCTGATCTTCGCCCAGACCGACCCGGAGAAGGGTCACCGTGGTCTGGCGTGCTTCCTGGTCGAGACCGACCAGCCGGGATTCCAGCCGCAGGAGATCCACCACAAGATGGGCCTGCGCGGCTCGGACACGGCCTCGATCTCGCTCGACGACGTCGAGGTCGCCGAGGATCAGCTGCTGGGCGAGGTGGGCGATGGCTTCAAGGTGGCGATGAGCTCGCTGGACTCCGGGCGCTACAGCGTCGCGGCCGGCTGTGTCGGGATCTGCCAGGGCTGCGTGGAAGCGTCGGTGCGCTACGCCAAGGAGCGTGAGCAGTTCGGGCGCCCGATCGCCAGCTTCCAGCTGGTCCAGGCGATGCTCGCCGACATGGCGGTCGAGACCGACGCCGCCCGAATGCTCGTCTGGCGGGCGGGCTACCTCAAGGACGCCGGTAAGCCCAACAGCACCGAGACCTCGATCGCCAAGCTGTATGCGACCGAAGCCGCCGTCAAGTGCGCCAACACGGCAATCCAGGTTCACGGAGGCTCGGGCTACGTCGACGATCACCCGGTCGAGCGGTATTTCCGCGACGTGCGCGTGACCACGCTGTACGAGGGCACTTCGCAGATCCAGAAGCTGATCATCGGGCGCGCGCTGACGGGGATCAACGCGTTGGTCCCGTCGTGAGCTCCGCGGCTGCATGAGCAACCGCGTGGACGCGCCACGGGTGATCGGGGTCGCCGGCGCGGGCACGATGGGAGCGGGCATCGCCCAGCTGGCGTGTCAGTCCGGGGCGCGTACCCTGCTGCACGACCCCGACCCCGAGGCGCTGGCCAGCGGGATCGAGCGCGTCCAGGCGCAGCTCCAGCGATCGGCGCAGCGCGGGCGCCTCAGCGAGGACGCAGCGCGGCGCGCGGCGGCATGCCTGCACGGCGCCGCCGGCCTAAAGGACCTGGCGCCGGCCGAGCTGGTGATCGAAGCTGCGCCCGAGCGTCTGGAGATCAAGCGCGAGCTGTTCACCGCATTGTCGACCGAGGTGGTATCCGAGCAGTGCGTACTTGCCACCAACACATCGTCGCTGCTGGTGACGGCGGTCGCCAGTGCGGCCAGAGCGCCGGAGCGGGTCGTCGGCATGCACTTCTTTAACCCCGCACCGCTGATGCGCCTACTGGAGGTGGTGTCCGGCGCCGAGTCCTCTCCGGCCGCCCTGGCACTCGCCCGCGCCGCCGGAGAGGCCATGGGCAAGCACGTGATCGACGCAGCCGATGGCCCGGGATTCCTTGTCAATCGCTGCAACCGGCCGTTCGGGTTGGAGGCGCTGAAGCTGCTCACCGAGCGGATTGCGTCGCTGCAGGAAATCGATCGCGCCTGCCGTATGGGTGGCGGCTTTCGGATGGGCCCGTTTGAGCTGATGGATCTGGTGGGAGTCGACGTCGGGCTGGACGTCTCACGCTCGTTCTACGAGCAGAGCTTCGGCGAGCCGCGCTGGCGGCCGTCGCCGATCACGGTCAAGACGGTGGCTGCCGGGAGGCTGGGGCGCAAGTCCGGGCGTGGCTATTACGAGTACGCGGCGCAGGTCGCACATCGCGAGCCCGATCCCGATCACAGGCCTGCAGGCGGCGGCGACGGGCTCGTCGTGATCGCCGGGGACAGCCCGCTGGCGTTCGAGCTCGCGCAGACGGCGACGGCGGCGGGTTGGGATGTCGCCTCGCCGGCAGAGGCCGGATCGCTGCCGGCGCCTTATCTGATCCTCGATCTGACCGGCGGCGAGGAGCCCGAAGCGCCGCTTCAGGGGGCGCCCCAGGCGATCTGCCTGACCGCGGGCTCGCTGGCCACGCTGGATCCGGGCGGCGCCGCGGTGGGTTTCCACGCCCTGCCTCCGTTTGACGACTGCGCCGCGGTGGAGCTGACCCGCGCACCGGACTCGGCCTCCTCGGCGACCGACGCCGCCGAGCGCTTCTTTTCCACGCTGGGCAAGCACACGATCTGGGTCGACGACGCTCCGGGGCTGGTGCTCGGTCGCATCGTCGGACAGGTGATCAACGAGGCCGCGTTCGCGCTCGGCGAAGGACTCGGAAGCACTGAGGACATCGATGCCGGCATGATCCACGGCCTCAACTACCCCCGGGGCATTCTCTCCTGGGCGGACCAGATCGGCTTAGACCAGGTGCTCACCCTGCTGGAGGCGCTGGAGAGCGAGCGCGGCGAGGAGCGCTACCGTCCGGCGCCACTGCTGCGTCGACTCGCCTGGTCAGGCCGGCTCGGGCGCCAGACCGGCGAAGGCTTCTTCTCCTACTGACGATGAGCTTGAGCTTGGGGCGATAGCGCGATGCGAGCGGTCACATTCGAGGCTCCCGAGGAGGTCCGCGTCTCAGAGCGGCCCGAACCTGAGCTGCAGAGCCCTGATGACGCCCTGGTGGCGATCCGCGTCAGCGGCATCTGTGGCTCAGATCTCCACATCTACCACGGCCGGGTCAGGCTCGAGCCAGGCTTCACAATTGGCCACGAGTTCGTCGGCACAGTGCTGAGCGCCGGGGACAACGTGACCCGGGTGGCGGCCGGCGATCGCGTGCTCGGCTGCTTCCACAGCGCCTGCGGAACCTGCTTCTTCTGCCTGCGCGGCGCGTATCACAAGTGCGATCACATGCGGGTCTTCGGCCACGGCGCGCTGCTCGGCGACTTGCCAGGCACGCAGGCGGAGCAGGCAGTGGTTCCGATGGCCAATCTGACGCTGAGAAAAGTCCCTCAGTCGATCTCAGACGACGTCGCCCTGTTTGCGGGAGACGTGATGGGCACCGGCTACCACGCCGTGTTCGAGGGCGGGGTCAGAGCCGGCGACAGCGTTGCCGTGCTCGGGTTAGGCCCGGTCGGCCTGTGCGCGGTGCAGGTGGCGCTGGCCGCCGGGGCCAGGCCGGTGCTGGCGATCGACTCGGTCGCCCAGCGCCTGGAGGTCGCGCGCGCATTCGGCGCGACTCCCGTGCATCTGACCGACGAGAGCCCCCGCGATCAGACCCGGAGGCTGACCGACGGCCGGGGAGTCGACGTGACGATCGACGCCGTCGGGCATCCCGATGCGCTCGAGCTCGCGATCCGGCTGGCTCGCAAGGCCGGCACGGTGGTGGCGATCGGCGTCTATGCGGGACCCTGCGAGGTTCACATGGGGCTGCTGTGGCTCAAGGCGCTGACGCTCAAGAGCGGCCACGCGAACGTGATCGCTCACGTTGACCGTGTGCTGGGGATGCTGGCGGCCGGATCGCTTGACCCGACTGCATTGGTCACCCACCACATGCCGCTTGACGCCGCAGCGCAGGCCTACGCGATCTACGACCGGCGCGAGGCGCTGAAGATCGTCTTGACCCCCTGAGGGCTTGGCGGATCGGGCACCACGCTGCCCTCCCACAGCACATCGATTTGTGGCTCATTGATCTGCTCCGGGACAGAGAGACTCGTGTTTCGGGTCGTTCGGCCGGGGTATCTGCAGAGCGGTTGAGTCGCCGGACCGCCGGCCGGAGGATCGTGTAGGGTGGCCCGCGCCGCCGCCTTTGGGCGTTTCTCGGATTTTCGTTAGAAGCTCTGGATCCGAGTAGAGCAGTGACCGATGCAGGGGATCGCGTTGATGAAATACACAGCACCGCTGTGCCACTCAGTGGCACGCGCTTGGTCTCAGACCAGGCGCTCCGTTGTCGCCCTGGCGGCAGCGGCGTCGATTGTTGCGCTGATGGTCATCGCCCCGGTGGCCGGGGCCCGCAACCGAGCCCGCGCCCACCGAGCGTCGCGTGGCTGCGCCAACGCCAATACCCGCGTCGGCCGGGCGCCGAGGTTGGCGCTGAAGGCGGCCGTCGTGTGCCTGATCAACAAGCAACGCCGGGCGCATGGCCTACCCGCTCTGAGGGCCAACCGCCGGCTCGATCGCTCGGCTCAGGGCTGGACCAACGTCATGGTCGCCGACGGCGAGTTCAGCCATGGATCGAATTTCAGCGCGCGGATCAGCGCCACCGGGTTCATCTGGTCCACGGTCGGCGAGAACATCGCCACCGGGTTCCCGACTCCGCGTGAGGTAGTCAGTGCCTGGATGGGCAGCACCGGCCATTGCCAGAACATCCTCAGCTCGTCCTTTGCCGATGTCGGAACGGGGATCAGAGCCAAGCCCGTCCGCGGCTTCGCCAGCCGGCCGGCCACTTGGACCCAGGACTTCGGCCTCCCGATGGGTCACCATGCGCCCTCGGGCAACACCGGAGCGGCCGCCGGCTGCCCCTATTAGCTGTGCCGGCGGCGCCCGCCGGCTGAACCGGTTAGCTGCCGGCTGACCGATCAGGGAGCCGAGACGCCGGTGGCGCTCGCCACGTCCTCAAAAGGGACCGGCGTGTCGCGCAGATACCACTCGGCGTCGAGCGCGGCCTGACAGCCCGATCCGGCCGCGGTGACCGCCTGCCGGTAGGTGTGGTCGACCAGATCGCCGGCCGCGAACACGCCGGGCAGGTTGGTCAGCGTCGAGCGTCCCTTGGTGAGCACATAGCCCGCAGGGTCGGTCTCGACCTGCCCCTTGACCAGCTGCGATTGGGGGTCGTGGCCAACTGCGATGAAGGCACCGGAGATCTCGAGCTGGCGCTCTGAGCCGTCTTCGCTGTGGCGCAGGCGCGCGAGCGCCAGCGAATTGGCCTCGCCGGGCTGGAATGCTTCGACCACGTACGGGGTGACGAACTCGATGTTGGGGATCGCCCGCGCCCGCTCGACCATGATCTTCGAGGCCCTGAACTCGTCGCGCCGGTGGACGATCGCCACCTTGGCGGCAAACTTGGCCAGGAACATGGCCTCCTCCATCGCCGAGTCACCACCGCCGACGATCACCGTGGGAACGTCTCTGAAGAACGCGGCATCACAGGTGGCGCAATAGCTGACGCCACGGCCTGAGAGCTCGAGCTCACCGGGCACGTCAAGTTTGCGGTGCTGGGCCCCCATCGCGAGCACGACGGTCCTGCTCAGATGCAACCGATCGCCAACCCACACCTTGTGCAGCCCGCCGTCGGGTGACAGCTCTACGCTGGTCACGTCGTCTGTTTCGAGCCGCGCCCCGAAGCGCTCGGCCTGGTCACGGAAGCTCTGCATCATCTCCGGGCCCATGACTCCCTGCGGGAAGCCTGGATAGTTCTCGACGTCGGTGGTCTGCTGCAACAGCCCCCCCCACGCGAATCCCTCGATCACGAGGGGCTCCAGATTGGCACGTGCGGTGTACAACGCCGCCGTGTATCCGGCGGGGCCGCTGCCGACGATGATGACGTTCTCTATCGTTTGATCGGGTTGGTGGCTCACTTCATTAAGTATAGCTTGGGGTCCGGGTGGTGCGCCAGCGCTGAACTGTTCGGCGCAACTGCAGGTAGGCCACCGCGCCGGGCAGCGTCGGCAGCCAGAACGCAAAGCCGCGGTAGGCCAGCACGGACACGACGGTCACCTCGACCGGCACGCCAAAGGCGGTGAACGCCCCGATCATGCCGCCGTCGACACCGCCGATGCCGCCCGGCAGCGGCAGGGTGTTGCCGATCATGCCGACGAAGTACGACATCACGATCACGCCGGCCGACGGGGCGTCGCCGAAGGCGTGGAAGGATGCCCACAGCACAGCGATGTCAAAGCCCCACCAGGCGATTGCCCCCAGCAGATACGGGTCGCGCGCGCGGACCAGATCGATCGCCGTACGCACGCCGCTGGCGGCTGCCTCCGGCGCGGCGGCGACCTTACCGGCGAGTCGGCCCAGCCGTCCCTGACTGGTCCATCTGGCGACCAGCCGATCAAAGTCCCCGGGCAGCAGCGAGACGGCGAGGAAGATCGCGATCACCGCGCCGCCGAAGATCGCCGGGATGATGGTGATGGCGAACGGGTGCGATCCCGCGATCACGCCGAGGTAGAGGCCCAGGCCGTCGATCACCAGGGCCCCCATGTACACCGCGTAAAGCAGAGCCATGAAGGCGATCATCCGGCAGGCGACGATCCGCGGCTCCAGGCCCGAGCGTCGCAACGCCCACGCCGTCAGTGCGATTCCACCAGCGCCGGCAGAGGCGAACAGCCGCGTCGCGGCCAGGCCGGCCATCGTGATCTCATAGCTCTCGCGCCAATCGATCTGCGAACGACCCCGCACGAACACCGCCCTGAACAGGGCGATGTAACCCAGAAACGAGAACACCTCCAGCAGCGCTGCCAGCGCCAGCCACCAGACGTTGCCGCTTTGGATCCGGTTCCAGGTTTCCTTGAGCCCCAGCAGCTTCGGCAGCACGAAGTACAGAAACGCCGCGGTGGAAACAACGAACAGGATCGAAGCCAGCAGGCGCCGGCGGGTGAAGCGAACCCGCGGCATCTCCTCCGGAGGGGCTTGACCCGTGTCGTCGCGCTCCCCCCCGGTGGGCGGCGAGCGCCAGCCATCGTCCTGCGAAGCCCTGATCCGCGTGGGGTCGTCCTCGGGCGCCGTAGCGCGCTGCTCTGAAGAGCCGCTCCCGTGCACCGGCGTCTAACCAGCCGCCGTGCGTGCGTGGAGCGCCTCCAGCGCGCTGACCGCCTGGCGCAGAGCCGGGCCGCAGCGGGGTGCTTGCCGGCGAATGGTCTCGGTCAGCGCGGCACCCGCCAGCAGATCGACCGCATAGTGCTCACCGAGATACACGAGCGCGAGGCCGAGCAGCGCAGCGTACGACCAGCCGATCGCGCCCGACACCGGACCCACCTCCGAGAGCAGGTGGGCACCCATCAACGACGTGGCAAAGTGCAGCGACGGCATGGCAGCCAGTGGGTTTCCTCCGAGCACATCGTAGAGGCCCGACCAACGGTCACCCCAGAACTGCTTCCCGTATTCGATCATCATCCGCCTCACTCGGGTCGGGTGACCCTGCTCGAGGCGCCCCTCGCGTGCCGCCCACCAGGGCGGGGCGGTGGGGATCGCCCAGTAGAAGACGGCGCCGAGGTCGAATACCGCGTACATCCGCGCGGCGGCGGCCGGGAATCGCTCAGGCCGGCGTGCCAGGACATAGAACACGCAGCCATGCGGCACCGTGAACCAGATCCAGTGACACCAGACCAGCACGTGCTCGAACCGGTTGACGGTGCCGGGCTCCGAGAAGCGGCGCTGCAGCCGGACCGTCGGCGCTACACCGAACCCGAGCAGCCGGTCGATGTCGATCGGGTAGTCGATCCGGACCCTGGAGGCGAGCCGCTCAGGATCGTCGTTGGGCATCTCGTAGGCGGCCAGGTAGGCCCACATGTTCAGGGCGCACGCGCCGACGTCGCGGACCCGCCCGCGGGGCATCGCGACCACCAGCGCCACAGGCGCGAGCGCCGAGGCCGCGATGACCCCGGCCGGTGGCAGCTTGACCCTGCGCCGCAGCGGGGGTGCGGCGACACCGCCCACGACCAGGGCCCAAGCGGTAGCTCTGATGGCCCTTGAGACGCGCAAGTGTGTGGCGAGTATATGCGCTGCCCGCAGCGCCAATCGGCCCTAGCCGGGGCGCCGGCGCCGCGACGCGACACCGCGCTAAGACCCGAGGAAACCGGCCCTACGGTATGACGCCTGACCTGACCGCATCCATCCCGGCCGTGGGTGGATAGAATCCCGCCGCCTTGCGACCCGACTCCAACGACGTCAGCCGCCAACGCCGGCATCGCGCCGCCCAGTCGGGCTCCCGTCCCGGCCGGCTGACCCGGACACTCGCCCGTTGCTCACGGTCCGCAGGCCGGGCGCTGCGCACTCGCCCGGCCCTGGCCGCGGGAACCGCGGTGCTTGCATCGCTGGTGCTGGCGCCCGCTGCGCTGGCCAACTTCATCACCCCGAAGTCCGGCGGCTCGCCGAACGCCGACGCGATCGCCTCGCTGTACAAGATCGTCCTGTACATAGCCGCGTTCGTGTTCGTGGTCGTCGAGGGAGCGCTGGCCTATTCGGTCTACAAGTTCCGCGCCAAGAAGGGCGCCGTCGCGGCCCAGATCCACGGCAACACACGGCTGGAGATCGGCTGGACGGTCGCCGCGGCCCTGATCCTCGTCGTGCTGACGGTGGTCACCTTCGTCAAGCTGCCGAGCATCATCAATCCGCCCAACTCCGATGCAGACGGACTGGTGCTCTCGGCGTCGGTCAACGAGCCCACGCCTCCCAACGGCAACAAGCTCACCGTCTGCGTTCAGGGCCGGCAGTACATCTGGCGGTTTACCTACGGCGCCGGCTGTCTCAACAAGGCCTTCTCAGACAAGCTCCCCTACTCCTATCAGGAGATGGTGGTTCCCGAGCACACGACGGTCGTGCTCGACATCCAGTCGACCGACGTGATCCACTCCTGGTGGGTGCCGTCGCTGGGCGGCAAGACCGATGCCGTCCCCGGCTACACGACCTACACATGGTTCAAGGTGCCTCACACCGGGCTCTATCACGGCCAATGCGCGCAGCTGTGCGGGACCAATCACGCTGCCATGACGGCGTTCGTGAAGGTGGTCCCGCCCGATCAGTACACGGCCTGGGTCCAGCAGCAAGCCCAATACATCAACTCGGCCAACACCCAGGTGAGCCAGCTCCGGCAGATCCTCACGGCGAACGGAAACCTCTAGGAGATACCTGACGATGTCGATCACCGAGCAGACGCCGCGTCCGGTTCCCCAGATCACCGCTCACGAGGTGGCCCAGCCGCGTCAGTCCAAGCTGTGGGTGGACTGGGTGCTGACCACCGATCACAAGAAGATCGGGATCATGTACATGGTCCTGACCTTCGTGTTCTTCGTCCTGGGCGGGGTCGAGGCGCTGCTGATGCGCCTGCAGCTCAGCGTTCCGAACAACACGCTGCTGACCTCCGAGCACTACAACCAGCTGCTCACGCTGCACGGCACCACGATGATCTTCCTGTTCGTCGTGCCGGTCATGGCCGGGTTCGGAAACTTCTTCGTGCCGCTGATGATCGGTGCTCGCGATATGGCCTTCCCGCGGCTCAACGCCCTCTCCTTCTGGCTGTTGCTGCTGGGCGGAGTCGTGTTCTACATCACGCTCTTCTTCCATCCTCCGGACGCCGGCTGGTGGAGCTACCCGCCGCTCTCGGAATCCCTGTACTCGCCCAGCGGCGGGCAGGACGCGTGGATCTTCCTGATCCACATCACCGGCATCTCCTCGCTGGTGGGCGCGATCAACTTCTACGCGACGATCGTCAACATGCGCGCGCCGGGCATGACCTGGGGGCGCCTGCCGCTGTTCGTGTGGTCGATCCTCGTCTACGCGATCCTCCTGATCATCGCCCTCCCGGTGGTCGCGGCGGCGGTCACGATGCTGCTGACCGACCGGCACTTCGGCACCCACTTCTTTGACCCCACCGCCCACGGCTCGCCGATTCTCTGGCAGCACCTGTTCTGGTTCTTCGGGCACCCCGAGGTCTACATCATGATCTTGCCCGGCTTCGGGATCATCTCGGAGGTCATCCCGGTGTTCTCACGCAAGCCGATCTTCGGCTATAAGGCGATCGCCGCCTCCACCGCGGTGATTGCGTTCCTGGCCACGCTGGTGTGGGCGCACCACATGTTCGCCTCGCCGGTGCCGATCGTGGTACTCGGGTTCTTCATGCTGAGCTCGTTCTTGATCGGGGTGCCGACCGGGGTCAAAATCTTCAACTGGATCGCGACGCTGTGGCGGGGCTCGATCGTGATGACCACCTCGCTGTACTTCGCCGTCGGTTTCATCGCGATCTTCGTGATCGGCGGGATCACCGGCATCTTCCTGGCCGTGTTCCCGGTCGACTGGCAGCTCAACGACACCTATTTCGTGGTCGCGCACTTCCATTACGTGCTGATGGGCGGCTCGGTGTTCACAATCTTCTCGGGTCTGTACTACTGGTTTCCCAAGATGACCGGCCGGCTGCTCAACGAGCGGCTCGGCAAGGCGTCATTCTGGGTGATGTTCGTCGGCTTCAACGCGACCTTCTTCGTCCAGCACGCCCTCGGCCTCTCCGGGATGCCTCGCCGGATCTACACCTACCAGCCCGGCCTGGGGTGGTCGACCTACAACTTGATCTCGACGATCGGATCGTTCATCCTGGGCTTCGGCGTGCTGCTCACGATCATCAATGTCGCCCGCTCGCTCCAGCGGGGCAAGATCGCCGGTCCAGACCCCTGGAAGGGCAACACCCTGGAGTGGTTCACCTCATCGCCCCCACCCGTCAACAACTTCGACGCGATCCCCAGGGTGCGCTCGGTGGAGCCGATGCGCGATATCCGACGCCAAGTCGAGCGCCAGACCGGCGTCACGCAGAAGACCGGCGGCAGCGAGCAGTTCGCCCGAGTGTGATTGGGTGACCGCTTCAACCGTCACCGCCGTCCGCGCCGAACCGATCGGTGGCGCGCGGCAGGTCGTCGCCGACTATCTCGAGCTGACCAAGCCGAAGGTCCAGTCGTTGCTGCTGCTGACGACGATCACGACGATGGAGGTGGCGGGCAGCCCGTCGCTGTCGAGGATCGGGCTGACCTGTCTGGGCGGATATCTGTCGGCCGGCGGGGCGGGCGCGGTCAACCATTGCTATGACCGCGACCTCGACGCCCAGATGGCCCGCACGGCCTCGCGCCCGATCCCGGCCGGGCGGGTCTCCCCCCGCGCTGCGCTGATCTACGGCCTCACGCTGGCCGGACTCTCGTTCCTGCTGCTGGCACTGACCGTCAACGTGCTCGCCGCATCGCTGGCGCTGGGCGGATTCGCCGGCTACGTAGGCGTCTACACAATCTGGCTCAAACGACGCACCCCCCAGAACATCGTGATCGGCGGTGCAGCCGGCGCGATTCCCCCCCTAGTCGGCTGGGCCGCGACCCGCGGATCACTGTCGTGGACCGCCATCTACCTGTTCGCGATCGTCTTCTACTGGACGCCCCCCCATTTCTGGGCGCTCAGCCTGCTGATGAAAGACGAATACGCCAAGGTCGGAGTGCCGATGATGCCGGTCGCCCGCGGCGAGCGTGAAACCCGCCGCCAGATCGTGCTCTACACACTGCTGCTCTACGCAACCACCCAGCTCCCGTTCTGCGCAGGAGAGTTCGGCGCGGTCTATCTCGCCGCCTCCATCCCCCTCGGCCTGATGTTCATCAGCGGATCGGTACTGCTCTACCTACGGGCCGACCGCCGCAGCGCACTACGGCTCTACCTGTTCTCGCTGCTCTATCTCGCCCTGCTGTTCGGGGCGATGGTCGCTGACGTCAAGTTGTAGGCAAACGATCTAGGATCCACGGCAATGGATAGAAAACTCGCGCGTAAGAACATTCGCTCCGGCCTGATCGCCGGCGCGATCTGCCTGTTCATGTTCGGGATCACGTTCGTCGCGGCCGCGATCTACGTGCACCAGTGAGCCACGACGGCCACCAGACGCCACCCGCCGGCGAGGAGATCCACCTCCCTGGTCCGACGCTGATCCCGCTGATGTGCGCGATCGGGATCACCTTGACGGTGGTCGGCACCACGATCACGTTCGTCCTCTCGGCGATCGGCATCATCATCGTGGTTGTCACGGTCGCGATCTGGATCAGGGACACGCGGCGCGACGTCGACGCGCTGCCCGAAGAGCACGGTTGAATCGCCCTGGGGGCGATTCAACTTGGGGCAATCGCCCGGGGGGCGATTCCCCCGGTCGCACGCTGATTCGGCGCCTTACGCGGTCGCGGCCTCGGCGGGCACCTCACAGCTGGCCCCGTCGCCGGTCCAGACCCTGACGATGTCGCGCATCGACAGGATCCCGACCAGCTCGGCACCCTGCACCACCACCAGATGGCGGAATCCTCCGCGGACCATCGCCGCGGCCGCCTCTTCCAGCGACCAGTCGGGCGCCGCGAAGGTCAGCCGCGAAGACAGGTGATCCGCGACGCGTTGCTCGTCGGGGTCCTCGCCCGCACCGACGGACAAGAGCACGTCCCGCTCGGTGATCACGCCGGGCCCGTGCGCATCGGGGTCGATCACGACGGCCGCGCCGACGCGACGCGCGCACATCGCCGCCGCCGCCTCACGCAGCGTGTGATCCGGGCCGACCGTGAGCACTACGTCAGACATCCCCTCGCGAACCAGCATGACGCCTCCACCTCGGTTTGCAACGATTGACGCAAGCATAATCTACGCGCCGACGGCCGACGGGCCTCGGCCCTCTCTGATCACCCTTGGGTCAGGTTGCCGACGCCGTTCGTCTCGCAGAACACATAGGATGCGCGATGGAGTGAGAGTCCAGGCTCGAGGAAAAATCGGTGCGTAAGAACCCTCTGTTCCAGATGTTCGTCATCGGGGGGATCGCTGTCGTGATCGGGATTCCGGTTGCGCTGTTGGTCCCGTGGTTTCCCACCGATGCCTCGTCCCAGGCCAGCCACTTCAGGACGCTCTACGACGTCCTGCTGATCGTCTCGGTGCCGATCTTCGTCTTGGTCGAGACGGTGGTCGTGTTTTCGGTCTGGAAGTTCCGCATGAAGCCCGGCGAGGAAGAGAAGGACGGACCGCCGATCCACGGCAACACGCGGCTGGAAGTGGTGTGGACCACGATTCCCGCCGTCCTGATCCTTGGTCTCTGCACCTACGCGTACACGGTCCTGCGCTCAAACGAGGACAGCAAGAAGGGCGCGATGACCGTCAACGTCACCGAGCGCCAGTTCGCGTTCGAGTTCTCCTACCCGGAGGCGGGAGGCAAGCAGATCGTGTCCCCGATCCTCTACCTCCCCAAGGGCCGTCCGGTCGTCTTTGAGATCCGCTCGCTCGATGTGATCCACAGCTTCTTCGTGCCCGAGTTCTCCGAGAAGATCGACGCGGTTCCCGGCATCACGACCACGTTGCGGGTCACGCCCACCAGGCTCGGCACCTATCCGGCCGAGTGCACGGAGCTGTGCGGTGCCGGACACTCGCTGATGCGCGCCACCGTGCGCGTGATCGCCCCGTCGGCGTTCTCGACCTGGCTCGGCTCACAGAAAGCCGGTGCGGCGCCGCCGATCGGCTCGCCACCCCCCCAGGCCGCCCAGCCCGGGGTGCCTGGCGCCGCCGGTTCGGCCGGCGCGTCGAGCTCGAGCGGATCGTCGAGCTCGGGCTCCGCCAGCTCCGGCTCGGCCACCAGCGCCGCCGCGGGCAAAGTGGTCTTCAGCGGCGTGGGCGGCTGCGCCACCTGCCACACACTGGCCGCCGCGAGCGCCACCGGCGCCGTGGGGCCAAACCTCGATCAGCGGCTGCGCAGCGACTGCCAGAATCCCGCCTCGCAGAAGATCCGGGGGGCGACCCTGAGTCAGTGCATCGACACCGCGATCACCAAGCCCTACGCCTACCTCCCGTCCGGATACGGCGCCAATGTGATGCCGTCCAACTTTTCCCAGACGCTGAGCTCGACTCAAATCCAGGCGCTCGTCAGCTTTCTCTCGAGCGTGACAAAGTGAGACACCGCCGTGCAGCCCACCGCCGACCGCAGAGCGACTGCAACGTAAAGGAGGAGGCCACGTGATGCTAATTCCGGCAAAACTCCGTGCGCCCGGCTGGTACCGAGCGGCTCTGTACGACGTGATCGGGTTCGCGTTCGCGTTCGGACTCACGGTCCTGATCCGCTTCCTGATGCATCAGCATCCGGTCATCGACGGGCACGCGATCACGATCGTCGCGCTGATCGCGGTGCCGCTGTTCTTCCTCGTCGGACTGGGCACGGCCGACTACTGGTTCTACTGGGTCTCGGGCAGGCCGACCCGCGCCGAGGACCACTCGGCCCACGGCGCCCGGACCTGGCGCGACTACTTCCGCGTCAACACCGATCACAAGGTGATCGGGATCCAGTACGTGGTCACCTCATTCTTCTTCTTCCTCGTCGGCGGTCTGCTGGCGATGCTGATCCGCGCCCAGCTCGCCAAGCCGGGGATGCAGTTCCTCACGCCCGAGCAATACAACGGCGTGTTCTCGGTGCACGCCACCGTGCTGATCTTCCTGTTCGTGATCCCGGTGTTCGCCGGCCTGGCGAACTTCGTGCTGCCGCTGATGATCGGGGCGCCGGACATGGCCTTCCCCCGCCTCAACGCGCTGTCGTACTGGCTGCTGCCGCTGGCCGGGATCATGATGCTGATGAGCTTCCTGGCGCCAGGAGGCTCGTTCGCCGCCGGCTGGACCGCCTACGCCCCGCTGTCGACCACAATGCCGCTGGGGCAGTTGTTCTTCACCGTCGCGGTGCAGTTGGCGGGCGCGTCCTCGATCGCCACGGCGCTGAACTTCCTCGTCACGATCATCACGATGCGCGCGCCGGGCATGAGCTTCTTCCGCATGCCGCTGCTGGTGTGGGCGAACTTCTCCACCTCGCTGCTGGTCGTGATCGCCACCCCGTTCATCGCGGCCTCACAGTTCTTCGTCTTGCTGGACACGGCGCTGCATTTCCACTTCTTCGACGCCTTCGTCGGCGCCGGGAAGGACGGCAACGTGATCATGTACCAGCACGTCTTCTGGTTCTACTCGCATCCGGCCGTGTACATCATGATGCTGCCCGGATTCGGGATCATCTCCGAGATCATCGCGGTGAAGTCGCGCAAGCCGATCTTCGGCTACCGGATGATGGCCTTCTCGCTGCTGGCGATCGTGCTGCTCGGCTTCACCGTCTGGGCGCACCACATGTTCGTCTCCGGGATGGCCTCGTGGATCCGGATCCCGATGATGATCACGACGGCGATCATCGCGATCCCGACCGGCATCAAGATCTTCTCCTGGTTGGCGACGCTATGGCGAGGGGTGCTGCATCTCGACACCCCGATGCTGTGGGCGTTGGGCTTCCTGTCGATGTTCACGCTCGGTGGAATCAGTGGCGTGATGCTGGCGATGATCCCGTTCGACATCCACGTCAGCCAGACCTACTTCATCGTCGCCCACATCCACTACGTGCTGTTCGGCGGCTCGGTGTTCACGATCTTTGCCGGCGTCTACTACTGGTTCCCGAAGATGACCGGGCGGATGTTCGACGACCGCCTCGGCAAGTGGCATTTCTGGACGACGTTCATCTTCTTCAATCTGACCTTCGCACCAATGCATCTGATCGGGATCCAGGGGATGCCACGCCGGGTCGCCGAGTACGCACAGAAATTCGCCACCTGGAACCTGTTCATCTCGCTCTCGTCGTTCGCGCTCGGCCTCAGCACGCTGATCTTCATCTACAACATCGTCGCCAGCTGGCGAGGCGGCCCCCGCGCGGCTGCCAATCCGTGGCGAGCGCTGACGCTGGAGTGGCAGGTCTCCTCGCCTCCGCCGATCTTCAACTTCGACGCGGTGCCCACGGTCGTCGGCGGCCCGTACGAGTACGGCGTGCCCGGAGCGGTCCACGGGATCTTCAAGCCGCCGGCCGAAGCCAGGCCAGTGACGGTCGGCGCGTCAGCAAGTCTGCCCAGCCAGGAGAGCCAACAGTGAAGACCATCCTCGTCGTAGCCAACGAGACCCTCGGCGGCCGCCCGTTGGTCGAGGCGGTACGCAAACGGGCCGCCGAGGGCGACGTCCGCTTCGTGCTGTGCGTCCCCCAGACCCGTCCGCGGTCGGGTCTGGTGGTGTACGACCACGCCGTGTCCGACGCCGCTCAGGCGCGCGTCGATCTGGCGGTCGGATTCGTACGCTCGGAGGGGATCGAGGCGATGGGCGAGGTTGGCGACCCCGACCCATTCTCGGCGACGATCGATGCCGTGCACGAGTACGCCCCCGACGAGATCATCATCTCGACCTTTCCCGAGACGCGGTCAGGTTGGCTGCGCCGAGATCTGCTCGAGCGGGTGCGCGACGCCTCCGGCCTGCCTGTCGAGCACATAGTCGCCGACATCGACTCCGAAGGCCTACCGTTCCGGGTCACGCTCGCCGTGGCCAACCGGACCGCTAGCGGCGACGAGCTGTTCCAGGTGCTCAAGGCCAAGGCCCAGGCCGCCGGCGAGGAGCACGACGGACAGCTGTTCCTGATCGTCGTGCCCCAGGAGGGCGGTCACGGATCGGCCTCCAGCCGGGCGCGCACGCGGCTGTCGCTTGTGCTTGACCGTCTACGCAGCGCGGGGCTGTTCGCGGCGGGGATGATCGGCGACCCTGACCCGTACACCGCGACGATGAATGCGCTGCAGTACTTCCGCGTCGATGACATCGTGATCTCCACCTTCGCCGAGACGAAGTCAGGCTGGCTGCGGTCCGATCTGATCCAACGGGTGCGCAGCGCCAGTGGCAAGCCCGTCGAGCACGTGGTCCACCGCGACCCGGCTACGGCCACCGCCTAGGAGGCGCCGATGGAAGCCGCAACGATCGCCCACGCCGAGCACCACGGGCCTCCCCCCGCTCACCGCTCCTCACGCGTGCACGCCCCCACGCTGGGGATGCTGCTGTTCATCGTCTCCGAGGTGATGATCTTCGGCGCGTTCTTCACCGCCTACTTCTTCATCCGGATCGTCACGCACAACCCATGGCCCGCCAACTCAACCAAGATCCCCGAAGCCGTGGCCGGGATCAACACGGCGATCCTGCTGTCCTCGTCGCTGACGATCCACTGGGCGCTGACATCGATCAAGCGCGGCAATCGCTTCGGGCTGAAGGCCGGGATGCTGAGCACTTTCCTGCTCGGCCTGGCGTTCCTGTGCATCCAGATCAACGAGTACGTCCATCTCGGGTTCGCCCCGCACGATTCAGCCCAGGGGACGATCTTCTACGCGCTCACCGGTCTGCACGGAGTTCACGTGTTCATCGGGCTGTGCCTGCTCCTGATGGTCACGGTGCGCTCATTCCGCGGCCACTACTCGCCGGAAAACCACCAGGGCATGGAGGTGCCGGGGATCTACTGGCACTTCGTCGACATCATGTGGGTGGTCGTCTACACCACCGTCTACGTGCTCTGATCGCCGGCGAGCGTTGCCCAACCCGATCCGATCCGAAGCCGGCGCGTTCCGCATGCTGATCTACATGGTTGCCGCGATCGCGGTGATCGTGGTCGTGGTGCTGGCGATCCGGACCCTCGCCTAAGAGCTTCCGCCTTGCTCGCGCCGTTTCGGGCGACGTTGGCGGGCGTGACCCACTCCCTGCGCGTGCCCGGACCGCACGTGCCACCATCCAGGACGTGCTCGTGAGCACCTTTCCCCTGGCCGCGGCCGGACCCGCTGGAACGATCGGGCTCCCGATCCTGGTGCTCCTCTACTGGGTGCCGTACCACATCCGCGCGCGAACGCTGGCCGACGAGGGGCGTGCGGTGCCGGGCTGGCGGCGGGGCTGCTTTGCCGCCGGTCTGCTCGTGCTGGCGCTCGCGCTGAGCCCGCCGCTGGGCAAGCTCGCCGATCAGCTGCTCGTCGCCCACATGGCCGAGCACCTGCTGATCGGCGACATCGCCGCGCTGCTGCTGGTCCTGGGGCTGACCGGTCCGATGCTTGCCCCGCTGCTGCGCAACCGCTGGATCGCCCGTCTGCGGGTCCTGACGCACCCCGTGGTGGCGATCGTGGTCTGGGGGGTCAACTTCTACGCGTGGCACATCCCGGCGCTGTATCAGGCCGCACTCCGTCACGACCTGATCCACGCCCTGGAGCACGCCACCTTCCTGGTCTTTGGGATCGCGGTCTGGATGGCGCTGCTGGGTCCGCTGCCCAAGCCCCCCTGGTTCTCCAACAGCGCTCGGCTCGTGTACATCGTCGCGGTCCGCCTGATCGGCAGCGTGCTCGCCAACGTGCTCGTGTTCGGCGGCACTGTCTTCTACCCGTACTACCTCTCGGGCGACGCCCACTGGCACATCAGCCCGATGGCCGACCAGGTCGCGGCCGGAGGTCTGATGATGGTCGAGGAGAGCCTGCTGACCATCGGTCTCTTCTGCTGGCTGTTTCTAAAGGTGGCCCGGGAGGGCGAGCAGCGCCAGGAGTTGCTCGACTACGCCAGTCAGCACGGGATCGCGCTCGACGAGCAGCGCGCGGCTCGCGCGGTCGCCGCCGGTCGCGGTGACGAGCTGCTGGCGCGGCTGCGAGCCAGCGACCCGGGAGAGCGCCTCGTGCCCACCGCATCCCGGGCGGAGTCGGGGTCGGACTGAGCCGACGGCGGCTACTTGACGGTCAGGGTGCCCTGCATGCCGGCGGCGCGGTGCCCGTCGACCGAGCAGTAGAACGTGTACTTGCCGGGCTTGAGAGTGGTGGACACGGTCGAAACGCCGCCATTGGAAACGATCGCTCCGATCTGGCTGACGCCGCCGCCGGTGATCGCGATGTCGTGGGGGGTTGACGACATGTTCTTCATCCTCAGCGTGACGTGACCGGTCGTCGCGCTGGCGCTGGAGGCGAGGTACTTCAGCTGGCCGGTTGGATCTGCGTCGATCTCGACGATTCCGTTCTTCTCCACCGCGGGCTTCTGATTGAGGTTCGCGACGGCGGTCGCCAACGCCCCCGTGTCCTGCCCGGGTATCGCGGCCACTGCAGCCACATAGGCCGCCACGTCCTGCGCCTGCTGGCCCTTGTAGAGCATCGCCGGCATCACGCCCTGCGTGTTGGGATAGCCGATCCAGTAGTCGACCAGACCCTGGATCGCCGAGCTCTTGATGCCGTCAGAGCGATCCTGAAGGTATGCGTCATCCAGATTGGGACCGACGGCGCCAAGCGATCCCGCGTGGCTGAGTGTGTGGCAGGCCCCGCACTTCGCCACGAACAGCTGCTTTCCCGTGACCAGGTCAGCCGTGGGGTGCTTGATCGCACAGCCCCCCAGCGCGACCACCAGCAACGCGCTTGGGATCAGTGCTGCAGGGCTTCGACGCAGTCGTGCGAGGACTCTCTCCATGCTCCGGGGCGCACTCTATCCAAGCGCGCGGCATCATTGCGCCGTGGAGCGTTGCGCCGTGGAGCGCTCGGCCGAGAACCTTTGCGATCCGGGCCGCTGGTAGCATGGCCGACCATGAGGATGCACCAGAAGTACCGCATGCGAACGCCCTCGACGGGCCGAGAGTCGATCATCGAAGCAGAAGCCGACCGCATATACGTCGATCGTGAGACGGGCGAGCCGCTCGAGGTTGTCGCCCAGGTCCTGCCGCTGGCTCCGACCCGCTCCGAGCTTCCCTGGGCGGTTGAGAACCTCCGTTTCTGCAATTGGTGCGACCAGCTGGCGCAGAAGGACCTCAATGACTGCCCGCACTGCAACAGGCGGATGGAGCCGCTCGGCTCCTAGATGGCCTCAAGCTCGCGGCCGTGAACAGGATGAGCGTTCGTGCTCGCACGCTGAAGACCGCTACCGCACTCATCTCTGGACTTGCGTTGGCGATCGGTGTGTCGGCCTGCGGCGGCGGATCCGGCTCGACCGATACGTCGGGGTCGCCACCGTTCACGGTCCCGGACTCCTCCGTGACCGCGGCCGCCACCGCGACAACGACGAGCACGACTACGACGAGCTCCAGCAGCTCCACCACGGCCAGCGGGCAGGGCACCACGGCCAGTCCGGGCGCAACGGGTACCACCGGCGGCGGCGCTGGTACCGGCGCGACCGGGGGCGGCACCGGCACCACCGGCGGTGCGAGCGCCGGCGGTGGAACGGGCGCCACCGGAGGGGGCAGCACGAGCACGTCGGGCGGCTCCAGCAGCGGCGGCGCCGGGCTGGGGTCAGCGTTCTGTCAGCAGAACCCCGGCGCCTGCTGATCGGGCCGAGCGTCAGCAGAGCTCGGCCAGCCGATCTAGCGCAGCGAACTACGGCGCCGAAACGCCCGGCCCGATCAGGGCTTGCGTGACGCGTGAACGTACTTCTTGGGGTATGGCTTGGTCGTGACCTCGGTCGCGCTGTATTCCACCCTGGTGCCGGTGTAGCTGCAGAGATACTGGGTCTTGAGCCCGATCGTCAGCTGCGCGGTGTTCGTGGCGGCCGCCTGCGTGCAGTTCGTCGTGCGGCTCTGACGATAGGAGAAGTCACTCGCAGTGAGGTTGTAGGCCAGGACCGGAGCCCAGGTCGGCACGGTCAACCCGATCACGTCCCCGGGGGCGACCGGCAACGCGTTGAAGACGGTGAAGGTCGGCGGCAGCGACAGCGGCAGTTGGCTCACGGAACCGAGATATGGCTCGACATGGAAGATTGGGCTCTGAGCGGCCACCGTATAGGTGTTGTTGGGACCCGGCTTGAGCACCGTGAGCGCGACGCGGCTCGTGCCCCCGTAGGCGGCATCGAGGATGTGCAGGTAGGTCTTCTCGGTCTTGGCGCTGGTCGACAGCTGCGACAGGCCGATCGTGAAGGCGACGATGAAGCCGGCCTGCTTGACCTTGGTGGGGTTGACAACGCCGTCGCTTGCCGTCTGCAGGGCCGTCGTCCGCGTCAGGATGATGAAGCACTTGGCGGGCGACACCCCCTTGGGGCAGGCGGGAGCGACGATCGGAGAGGAGGTCTGTCCGAGCTCGACGATGCTCGCCGAGGCGGCGCTCGGAGCGAGCGCGGCAGCGAGCGCGAAAACGGCTGCGGTTACCAGCGGAAGTCGTTTCATGTCGACCATTGAACACGAACGGACGCCGGCAGTTGCGCCCGGTGACTCAGGTCCGGACGCTCGCCGGCGACCGCCGGCCCGCGATCGGGCCGGCGGGGTGGGCTCGGCGAGCGCTAGATCTTGGTTACGTTTACCGCTTTGGGACCCTTCGGACCAGCCTCTTCCTCGTAGGAGACCTTCGATCCCTCGGGGAGCGAGCGGTAGCCGTCGCCGTTGATCCCCGTGAAGTGAACGAACAGATCACGACCGCCGTCATCGGGCGTGATGAAGCCAAAGCCCTTGTCGTCGCTGAACCACTTGACGGTACCCGTTGCCATTTGCGTCCTCTCGCGCAATTCACTGGAACACAGTCGGGCACCTTGAGGTCCCCGGTAAACGCGGAAAACCTAGCAAGGAAGCGCCCGCGCCGACGCGTCGCCTGACGCCGGACGTCTCGGTGACGCTCAGCGGCCGCTGAACTGCGCTTTGCCGGGACCCTGCTCGATGAAGGTCCGCACCGCGTCCTGTAGGTCCTGGCTGTCGAACAGGTCCCCGGCGACGCGCGGCACGCGATCGTTGGCGAGCTCGACTCCGCCCTCCAGGAAATCCCGGATCACCCGCTTGGTGGCGGCATGCGCCAGCGTGGGCCCGTCCGCCAGCTCGGCCGCCAGCTTCCGCGCCGCGGCGTCAAAACCGTCGTCCGGATGCACGCGGTTGACCACATTCCATCGCTCCAGCTCAGAGGCGCTGTAGGTGCCCCCGGTCATCACGAGCTCGCGGGCGCGCCCGGTCCCGGCCCGCTCGGCCAGGCGCTGCGTGCCGCCCATGGCCGGCGTCAGCCCGATCACGCGCTCCACCAGCCCGAAGCGAGCCGACTCGGCGGCCACGATCAGGTCGCAAGCCAGCGCCAGCTCAAACGCCCAGGTGAGGCACAGCGCATGAGCTGCGAACACGGTCGGGCAGGGGAGCGCATCGACCCGGCGGGCGATCCTGACCAGCCGGGAGAAGGTCTCGGCGGCCTCCTCGGGACCCGCGAGCGCAGCGAACAGGGAAACGTCGACGCCACCGCTGAAGACACGGCCCTGCGCCCGGAACAGCACCGCTCGCGGACGGCTGGCCTCCAGCTCGTCGACGGCCTCGATCAGGCTCGCATCCAGCGTGCGATCGAACAGGTTCAGCGGCGGATGGTCGAAGGTCACCACCGTCAGCGCCCCCTCGTGCGCCACCGCTACGGGCGCCGCGGCGCTCATCGCAGCCGAGCCGCAGCAGCGGCGATCTCTTCCGGATCTCCGGGGGCGGGCGTCCACGGCAGCCGAAGCGGATCGCCTTGATACCGCGGGATCACGTGCACGTGGAAGTGAAACACCGTCTGCCAGGCCGTCGAACCGCACAAGTTGATCAGGTTGACGCCGTCGGCTCCCAGGTTCTCGGTCACGCTGCGCGCCAGCCGCTGAGCGGCCAGCGACACCGCGGCCAGGGCCTCAGGCTCGATCTCCAGCAGGTTGGCGCTGTGGCGCCGGGGCACGACCAGCAGGTGGCCGCGCGTCGCCGGGTTGAAGTCCATGAACGCCACCGTGAACTCGTCCTCGGCGACGATCGTCGCCGGCAGCTCCCCCGCGACGATCTTGCAGAACGGGCAGTCTGGCTCGGACACGGCCATCAGCATAGTGCTCCCCAAGCACTTACCCGCCGTCGTTGAGCAGTTGCCTGGCGCGTTCGATCGCCTCGTCGCTGTCGGCGATCTCGCCCGCGAAGCTGGCTTCCTCCAGCTCCGCCAGCACCTGGCCGACGAGCGGGCCCGACCGGATCCCGAGCGCCTTGGTGAGCTGATCGCCGCGCACGGGCGGTCGCGGCGGATCGGCCTCCCATGACAGCGCCTCCCCCACCAGCTGGCGCGCCAGCTCCAGGTGCTTGGCGATTGCGCGCTCGGCGCCGTCTCCCCGGGTGGCCAGGCGGTCGGCCACGCTCAGCAGCGTCACATCCACCTGAACCGGTGCACACACCCGCAGATAGCCGTAGACCGCCCGACGATTGAGGGGCATCTCATGCACCAGGAACCCCAGCCGCAGATGGTGACGGGTGAGCGCGGCGACATAATCGGCCAGACGCTCGCTGGCGCGCAGACGCCTCAGCACCGTGCGCGCGAAGTCCGCGCCAGCCTGATCGTGACCCATGAACGTGACCCGACCCTCGTCGGTCACCGCCCGCGTTTGCGGCTTGGCGATGTCGTGAAACAGCGCGCCGAAGCGCAGCGCGCCGGCCCGGGTGAGCTCGTTGGCCAGCGGCTCGGCCAGCAGACTGGCGATGGCCTGCCCATGCCCCGGGAAGGATCGCTCGGGATCGAGCTCGAGCTCGATCGTCTGCTGGAGCACGACGCGGGTGTGATCGTAGACGTCGAGGTGGTGAAAGCGGCTCTGCTGCACGCCGCGCAGAGCCTCGAGCTCGGGCAGCACAGCGGCGGTCACGCCTGTGGTGGCCATCAGGTCAAAGCCCGCCAGTGCTCGCGGCGAGCTCAGGATTCGCCGCAGCTCGCCGAAAATCCGCTCCGGAGCGACCGCCTGCAGCGCCGGCGCCTGAGCTTGGGCGGCCGTGGCCGTCTCCGGCTCGGGTTCGAAGTCAAGCTCGCAGGCCAGGCGGACGAGGCGCAGCGTCCGCAGCGGATCGCTGGCAAACGCGCGCGGTGACACCATCCGCAGCCGTCTGGCGCGCAGATCTCCGAGCCCCCCTGAGGGATCGACGTAATCACCGCCGGCCAGCGGCTGGGCGATCGCGTTGACGGTCAGGTCTCGAGCGACGAGGTCGGCCTCGATGCTCCCTCCGGTCACCGGGAGAACGTCAACCTGCCAGGTCCGATCGTGCGCAACCACGCGCCAGGCCGCAAAAGCGCCCGACAGCTCGAATACGTAGCCGCCCGCATCGCGACCGAGCGCGCGCGCGACGGTCGCCGGATCGCCTGCGACGGCGAGGTCGTAGTCGGCGGTTTGACGACCTAGCAGTCGGTCGCGCAGCGCGCCGCCCACCAGCCAGACACCGTCGGGTGCACCGGCGAGCGCTTCAAGCGGGCCGCTCACGGGGCCGGCTGCCCGTCGTGGTGGTAGCGGCGAGGAACTCGGGACGACACGCCACAAAGGATCTCGTAATTGATCGTCGCGATGCGCCTGGCGATGTCCTCGGCGGTCTGGCGAACCCCGCCATCGCGGCCGATGATGATCGCCTTATCGCCCACGCTGGCCGCCGGCACCCCCCCCAGATCCACGGTCACGTTGTCCATGCTGACCGTGCCCACGAGCGGGTATCGCCGGCCGCCGATCAGCACGTCGCAGTTGTTGCTCAGCGCACGCCGAATCCCGTCTCCGTAGCCAATCGGCAAGGTCGCGATCCAGGTCTCGCGCTCGGCGATGAATCGCCGGCCATATCCGGTGCTATCCCCGGCGCGCGCGAGCTTGACCGCCGCCACATAGCTGCTCAACTCCAGCGCCGGCTCGAGCGCGTGCTGATCGGCGTCCTGGTTCATCGGATCGCCGCCGTAGACTGCGATCCCACAGCGGACCATGTCGAAATGGCTCGCCGGCTCGCGCAGCGTCGCGGCACTGTTGGCGGCGTGGACGATCAGGCGCGGGTGGCGAGCGCGCAGCACCGTGAGAAACCGCTCAAAGCGCTCCAGCTGCACGCGCGTGAACTCGGGCTCCTCGTCGGCCGTGGCAAAGTGCGTCATCGCGCCGGTGAGAATGAGCGCGCCACGAGCGGCGGCCGCTCGCTCGGCGACCGCCAGCGCCTCGGACCGGTCTCGGGTTCCGAGTCGGCCCAGGCCGGAGTCCAACTTGACATGAACCCGGGTGGGCGTCCAGGAGTCGCCGACCGCCGCCCGGGTGGCGAGCAGCGCTTCCACGAAGCGCTCGTTCCAGACCACGATCTCGGCGCCAGCACGCAGCGCGATCGGCAGCTCCTGGTGGCTGACCGCGCCCATCACCAAGATCGGCGCATCGATTCCGCCTCCGCGCAGATCCGCCGCCTCCTGTGCGGTGGCGACCGCCAGCATGCTCGCGCCCCCGGCGAGTGCCGCCCGCGCGGCGGGCAGCGCTCCGTGACCGTAGCCGTCAGCCTTGACGACCGCACACAGCGCAGCCCCCCCGCTCAAGCCGCCGCGTAGTCGGGTGACGTTGCGCTCGATCGCCGCCAGGTTCACGCTGGCCAGCGCGCGCTGGGGCATGTCAGTTTCCGCCGGACAGGACCTGCGGCAAGGCGTCGATCACGTCGCTGGCGATCACGCCCTCAGGCCCGATCGCCGCCCCGGCCAGCCGGCCGGCGCGCGCGTGCACGAACACGCCGGCGCACGCGGCGTGGAACGGACTCATGTGCTTGGCCAGGTATGCCCCGATCACCCCGGACAGGACGTCCCCGGTCCCGGCGGTCGCCAGGGCCGGGGCGGCGCCCCGGTTGACTGCCGCGCGACCATCGGGATGCGCGACGATCGTGTCATCGCCCTTGAGCACCACGACTGCGCGGGCCTGCGCCGCCGCACGCCGCGCGAACAGGAGCCGGTGGGCCTGCACGTTGGCGCTCTCACACCCCAGCAGCCGCGCCAGCTCGCCGACGTGAGGCGTGAGCACCGTCGGCGCGTGGCGCTGCGCCAGCGACCCCAGCACGCCCGCATGCGCGTTGAGTCCGTCGGCGTCGAGCAGCAGCGGCAGATCGGCCTGGCGGGCCAGCTTGCGCGCCAGCTTCTGGGCCTTGCGCGCGCGCCCCAGTCCGGGACCGAGCACCAACGCGTCTGAGCGCGGCACGCGATCGATCACCTGCTGCGCTCCCGACGCCTTCAGCGAGCCCTGCTCGTCGGGCAGCGCAACCGTCATCACCTCCAGCAGGCGACCTTCGAAGATCTGGCTCAGGGAGGCGGGTACGCATGCGGTCACGTAGCCGGCACCGGCGCGCATCGCCGACTCGGAGGCTAGACAGGGGGCGCCGGTCAAGCCGGTCGATCCGCCACATACGAGCACGCTGCCGGCGGCGAACTTGGTTGATTCGCGGTCTCGCCGCGGGATCGAGTCGAGCACTCGGTCGCCGATCAGGCCGATTTGGGGCTGCGCCGGGCCGCCGGGCGGGATTCCGATGTCGATTACCCGGATTTCGCCCGCGTGATCCCTACCCGGCGCGATCCACAGACCGGGCTTGGCGGCGTGGAAGGTGGCGGTGGCCCGCGCGCGCACGGCGGAGCCGGATATCTCACCGCTTGAGGCGTCGACACCGCTGGGGACGTCGCAGGCGACCACGACCGCGTCTGCGGCAGCGTTGATCGCCTCGATCGCCCCCCACGCCGGCTCGCGCGGCTCCCCAGCGAACCCGGTCCCCAGGATCGCATCGACGATGGCCACCGCGCCGCTCAGTGCGGCTGGCTCAAACCGCTGCGCCTCGGGCCCCGGCAGCCGCTGGAAATTCGTGGCGGCATCACCCTGCAGCTCAGAGCCGTCGCCCAACAGCAGCACCTGCACCTCGCGACCCCAGTCGCGCAGTAGCCGGGCCGCGACCAAGCCGTCGCCACCGTTGTTGCCCTTGCCGCAGACGACGACGATCCGCCCACTGTCCACCAGCCCGGCGACGAGCTCGGCGAGGCCCCTTCCCGCGCGCTCCATCAGCTCGATGCCCGGCGTTCCGAGCTCCTCGATCGCCCACTGGTCAAGGGCCCGCTGCTCGGCGGCCTGCGGCAGCGGCTCGAGCCAGTCGGGCAGCGCGTTGATCGCGGTCGTGGCACCGGTGGGCGCCATCAGCGACCCTCCGAGAGGATTGCCACCGCGCCGGCATCGCGTGTGGTGTGGGTGAGCGAGATCTCCACCTCGACGCCCAGCTGCACCGCTCGCTGCGCGGCGGCCCCGTGCAGGCGCACGCTCGGCGCGCCTTCCCCGGACACGACCTCAACGTCTAGAAAGCTCCACGCGGTCATGCCGAGCGCCTTGGCGACCGCCTCCTTGGCGCAGAACCGGGCCGCCAGATGCTGACCGGGCCTGGCCCGCGTGGCGGCATAGCGGCGCTCGGACTCGGTGAAGAGACGCTGCGCGAGGCGCGGGCGGCGCGCCAGCGCCCGCTCGAGGCGCTCGATCTCCAACAGGTCGATCCCGACGGCGGTCACTCCACCGTGACCGTCTTGGCCAAGTTGCGGGGCTGGTCCACGTTCAGACCCCGCAGGCGGGCGATGTGGTAGGCGAGCAGCTGCAGCGGGATCACCGCCAGGATCGGCGCCAGCATCCAGTCGGTGCGCGGAATCCGGATGATCTCATCGGCGTGCAGGGTGATCTGCTCGTCACCCTCGGTGGCCACGGCGATCACCCGCGCGCCCCGGACCCTGACCTCCTGGATGTTGGAGATCACCTTCTCCAGGACCGGGGACTCGTTCGCGACGACGACCACCGGCGTGCTCTCGTCCAGCAGGGCGATCGGTCCGTGCTTCATCTCGCCGGCCGCGTAGGCGTCGGTGGCGATGTAGGAGATCTCCTTGAGCTTGAGTGCGCCCTCGATGGCCACGGGCAGCCCGATGTGGCGACCGAGATACAGAAAGAACTCGGCCTGGAACGTGCTCTTGGCGATCTCGATCAGCCCGCCCACGTCACGCTCCAGCAGCTCGGCGATCAGATGTGGGATCCGCTTGAGTTCGGAGATCGTCGCGGTCAGGACCTCGGGCTCGAGCGTGCCCCGCAGCTCGGCCAGCCTCAGCGCCAGCAGATACATGGCGGCGATCTGGCTGACGAACGTCTTGGTGGCCGCGACGCCGACCTCCAGCCCCGCGCGGGTGTAGAGCACGCCGTCGGCCGCCCGTGTGGCCTCGGCGCCCATCACGTTGGTCACCACCAGCACCTTGGCCCCGAGGGCACGGGCGGTCTTCATCGCGGCCAACGTGTCCGCCGTCTCACCTGACTGCGAGATCCCGACGATCAGATCCGCCGGACCCACGATCGGGTTGCGGTATCGGTATTCGGAGGCGATCTCGACCTCGACCGGGACCCGTGCCCACTGCTCGATCGCGTACCGGCCGATCAGGCCGGCGTGGTAGGCGGTCCCGCAGCCGACGATCACAACGCGGCGAATGGTGCGCAGGAAGTCGTCGTCGATCGTGCCGAGGTCGCCGAGATCGATCCCCGTACCCCGCGCCGCGCGCTCACCGATCGTCTCGGCCACCGCGTCGGCCTGCTCATAGATCTCCTTGAGCATGAACGTCTCATAGCCGTGCTTCTCGGCCGTATCGGCGTCCCAGTCGATCTCGACGATCTCACGCTGCAACGGCTCTCCGGTCGCGGTCTGAAACTCGACGCCATCGGGCGTCAGCACCACGATCTCGTCGTCGCCCATGTACTGGACGCGGCGCGTCTCCAGCAAGAACGCGGGGATCGCCGAGCCGATGAACTGCTCGCCGTCGCCACGCCCGATGATCAGCGGGCACTCCTTGCGGGCGCCGACAAGCATGCCGGGCTCGTCCACGCTCATCGCCACGAACGCGTAGTGACCGCGCAGCTCGGCATAGGTCTCGCGCACTGCGCCGACCAGGTCTCCGTCGTTGTGGCTGGCCACCAGGTGGGCGATCACCTCGGCGTCGGTCTCGGAGGTGAACACGGCGCCCTCGCCAATCAGGCGCTCCTTCAGCGCGACGTAGTTCTCGACGATGCCGTTGACGACGATGTGTACGCGATCGGTCGTGTCGTAGTGGGGATGGGCGTTCTCCTCGGTGACCCGGCCGTGGGTCGCCCAGCGTGTGTGTCCGATACCAGTGCCTGGATCAGGCCGTTCCGCGACGGCCACAGCACCAGTGGGGTCACCGGCGGCGGCATCTCGCTTGCTCAGCGCGCTGCGCAGCGCGCTGAGGTTTCCCACCGCGCGCACCGCTTCGATCCGGTCGCCGTCCAGCACCGAGATGCCCGCGCTGTCATATCCGCGGTATTCAAGCTTCTCGAGGCCCGCCAGCAGCAGGGCGCGCGCTTGTCTGGGACCGACGTAGCCGACGATGCCGCACATGCACACGCTCCTTGTTTGGGGAAGGCAGACGGGCGGGTGGTGTCCACCGGCCAGGGATTTCAGCGAAGGGCCCAGACTGATGGTATCGACGAGTTCGGTCCGGACCAGGGCCGGCCCCTCGGAACTGTGAGCGCCTCCCGGCTAACGGCCCGCGACTAACCCAAGCCCAGCGCGCCCCTGACGACCTCGGTCAAGCGGCCGCACACATCATCGGTCTCCTGCTCGCTGGGCGCCTCGACCATCACGCGGATCAACGGCTCGGTGCCCGACACGCGCACGAGCACGCGGCCGCGGCCGCTCAGCGCGGCCTGCTCGCGCTCGATTGCCCCGAGCACCCCCGCGTCGTCCATCGCGGCTCGCAACCCGGGGCGATCGCCGGCGCGGATGTTGACCAACCGCTGGGGCAGCTTCTCCATCGCGTCACGGGTGCGCAGATCCCTTCCCGCCAGCGCCTCGAGCGTCAGCAGCGCGCTGGCGATCCCGTCGCCACACGGGCCGAAGCCGAGCTCGATGATGTGGCCTGACTGCTCGCCGCCGAGACCCCAGCCACGTCGTCGCAGCTCGTCCAGCACATAACGATCGCCGACTGCCGTGGTGGCAACCTCGACGCCGGCCACGGCCATCGCCGAATGAAATCCGTAGTTGGTCATCACGGTCACCGCGACGCCGTTGCCCGGCAGGCGGTGTCCCCGGAGGAGATGGATCGCGGCCAGGGCGATCAGCTCGTCCCCGTCGACGACCTGACCATCACGGTCTACGGCGAGTACCCGGTCACCATCACCGTCGAACGCAAATGCCACGTCGTGGTGATCCTCGCTGATCTGGGCCACAACCGACTCCAGGTGCGTGGAGCCGCAGCCGTCGTTGATGTTGCGCCCATCAGGCTGGTCGGCGACCACGTCGACCTCAGCCCCCAGCCGCCGGAAGATCTCCGGCGCGGCCTTGTAAGTTGCGCCGTTGGCACAGTCAAGCAGGATGCGACGGTCGCTCAGATCCAGGCGCTCAAAACGGGTGTGCAGCTCGCGCAGGTAGTCCTCCAGTGCCCCATGAAACTGTCGCACGCGCCCGATCCGAGACGGCGTCGGCGCGGGGCGCTCCAACTCGGCCTCGATCTCGTGCTCGGTGTCGTCGTCGAGCTTGAACCCG
>OCTA010000240.1_pt1 | contig 51016 bp, 44 predicted proteins | sample 1538991 | NCBI WGS metagenome assembly OCTA01 (sample SAMEA3539302, study PRJEB22396) | soil metagenome | biome: tundra; feature: field; material: soil | place: USA | collected 2010-05 | depth 0.15 m
GGCCGCTTGCCAGGCATGCGCCGCACGCTCCGCCACGTGCTCTGTATCTTTCCCTTCGAAGAGGAGTTCTTCCGCGGCCACGGCCTGCCGGCCACCTACATCGGCCATCCGCTGGCCGGCATGGTGAAGCCCAGTCTCTCTCGCGCGGAATTTTTTCGGAAACACAGACTTCCTCCAGGCCGTCCATTAGTATCGGTGTTGCCTGGAAGCCGCCGGGGAGAAGCTGCCCGGCATTTGCCGCCTCTGCTGGACGCCGTGGGGCGTCTTTATCGCGACCAAGCCGCCAGTTTTATTCTGCCCGCATCGGCGACGGCCGGCGTGGGCTTCTTTCAGGAGCGGATCGGCGGGGCTCCCATACAGGTCATCGACGGGGAAAACTGGGATTCTATCGCGCATGCCGACCTCGCCCTGGCGGCCAGCGGAACGGTAACCGTGGAAGCGGCCCTGCTCGGTACGCCGATGGTTACGTTTTACAAAGTTACAGCCGCAAGCTGGCTGTTGGGCCGCATGCTGGTGCGGGTGCCTTTTTATTCAATGGTGAACTTAATCGCGGGGCGCGCCGTGGTCCCCGAGCTGATGCAATCGAACCTGACCGGCGAACGTCTGGCCGCCGAAGCCCAGCGGCTGCTGCGCGACGATGGCGCACGCGCCCAAATGCGCGCGGATCTCGCCGAAGTGGCGGCCCGGCTGTCGGGCCCCGGCCGGTTATCCCCGCAATCGGGGCCCATGGCCCGCGCCTCCGCCATAATCCAAGATCTTATGGAAGGACAACTCGCACATGTTTCGTAGCTGCCCGACAGGCTTCCGGCCTGCCATATTCACCGCCCTGGCGCTCATATCCCTGGCTGCCGCCACCCAGGCGCAGGAGCGCCGCGCGCACATTCGAGTCGAAAATTATACAATCGACGCCGAAGTGCAGCCGGCCACTCAAGCCCTCATCGCCACCGCCGAGGTGCGCTTCGTCCCACTGGACAACAACACCAGCTCGGCCGCCTTCGAGTTGAACAATGCGCTGACTGTCTCGCGCGTGGTCGATGGCAAGGGTACTCAGATCAACGACACGCGCAACCAGCAGGATTTCACCGTGCGGCTCAGCTTCGACCAGCCTCTGCCAAAAGGCCAGCCCGCCACGCTGAAGTTCACCTACGAAGGACGCCTGAGCGGCAGCGAAGACTCCCCCGTCTACGGCATCAAGTTCGCCGCCATACACCCCGACTACGCCTTCCTGCTGTACCCCGCGCGCTGGTTCCCCATCAGCGGTTACACTACCGACCGCTTCACGGCGGACTTGCGCATCACCGTCCCCACCGGATACCAGGTTTTGGGCAGCGGCATCGACACGCACCAGGCGGCCGGTGACAAGGTGGTCTACAGCTTTCATTTCGATCACCCGTCCTTTCCCGGCAGCATCGCGGTGGTGCGCGATCCCGGAGCCAAGGTTTCCTCCGAGGGTGTCACCAGCACGCTGTACTTCCGCGGCGATGAGAAGGGGATGGCGCAGCAGTATGGCGAGCAAATCGGCCAGATGATGACATTCTTCACGGGCGATTTCGGTCTGCCGCCCTACGCCAACCTCACTGTGGTGGAGACGGAGAATGGCGCGCCCAACGGCTATGCCGCGCCCGGTTTGATCTTCCTGAATCCGCATGCCATCGGCAAGCAGGTGGGGGCCAAATTGTTGGCCAACCAAATCTCCCGCCAGTGGTGGGAGGTGCTGGTATCGCCCACCACCCGCAATCATCTCTGGCTCACCAACGGCCTGGCGTCCTACTCGGAACTCCTCTGGACGGAGCATACCGCCGGGCCCGGCGCCGTCGAATCGCAATTCCGCGAGGACGCCGTGGAGGCCCTCACGGTGGACAACGTTCCCGTCATCCAGTCGGGGCGCATGGAGGACTATTCTCCGGAGCTGTGGGCGCTGACCGGCAGCAAGGGTGCGGCCGTTCTGCACATGTTGCGCTTCGTCGTCGGCGATCAGAACTTCACGCAAACGTTGAAGGAGTTCGCCACGCGATACAGTTGGAAATCGGCGTCCACCGAGGACTTCAAAAAGGTGGCCCAAGACGTCTCCAAGCAGGATCTCGGCTACTTCTTCATCCAATGGATCGAATCCTCGGGCGCGCCCGAATTCAAGCTGGAGTACACCATTTTCCGCACGCAGAAAGGCTTCCGCGTGATGGGCAAAGTGGCGCAGGACATGGATACCTTCCGCATGCCCGTGGATCTGAAGATCGAGACCGAGGGCAATCCTGAAGAAAAGCGCGTGGAAGTCGTAGGCACCTCTTCGGAATTCAGCGTCGACACCTTCGGCAAGCCCAAGAACGTCATCATCGACCCCGACCGCCGCGTGCTGCGCTTCAACAACCAGGTGCGCACGGCGGTGGCCATCCGCCGCGGCGAGCAGTTCATGGAAGTGGGCGAATTCGGCGATGCGCTGAAGGAGTATCAGAAAGCGCTGGAGAACAACCGCAACAGTTCCATGGCCCACTATCGCATCGCCGAAGTGTACTTCACGCAGAACAACTACCAGTCGGCCGCCAACTCGTTCCGCGATGCGCTAAACGGCGACCTGGAACCCAAATGGATCGAGGTCTGGGCGCACATCCACCTCGGAATGATCTTCGACATCAGCGGCCAGCGCGACCGCGCGGTGAACGAATACAACCTGGCGGTGCGCACCAAGGACAATACCCAAGACGCGCAGGAAGAAGCCGCCAAATATCTGAAGAAACCCTACGAGCGCCAAAAAAGGCCCGAATCCGACCAATAGGGACGGCCACTTCGAACCAGATCGATCACTGTTATTCCATCCGGAAACGCTTCCGGAGTTCGTCTGCATCTCCCAGATCTTTCGCGCGGCCCGTCGATTCTTTGTTGTGGATCGGCGCCTCCCGCTCGATGAACTGAGTGGCCACGCCATCGAGCATGCCTGCCGTGCGGCTTTCCCATGCGTCATTACAACGACAGCCCGCCGCCAAACAGGTGATCGCCTGGTAACCGGAGCCATGCTGGAGTGCGGGCATCGACAAAAGCGCCAAGTACATGTCGGCCTTAGCTGCCGAGTCGCGCTTCTTCAATTCTTGCGCAGATTAGACGCCAGCGCATGCGCTGGCACGCGGCCCAGCGCAGCATGACGGGCAGTTTCTGATCCTGATGACGGCCCCCGGCCGTCCGCGCTGGAGTCCTGCCCCACGAAGCTTGATACCCTAGCGGCTTATGAGAATCACGCATCTTAGCACGGCGGTCATGGAATCGAACTTCGACTGGACCATCGTGAAGGTGGAAACCGACGACCACATCACCGGCTATGGCGAAGCCTTCCTGGGGCCGGGACTGACCGCGGTGATCCAGGAATTCGGGGAGATTCTGAAAGGCGAGGACCCTACCTCGATCGACCGCGTGCTGCGGCGCATGCGCGCCAGTTGCGTGCATGCTTCGCCGGGTCTGGCCTTCCACGCCATCAACGGCATCGAAACGGCGTTGCTGGATGCCATCGGCAAGCGTTACAAGCTGCCCATCTGGCAGATACTTGGCGGAAAGTACCGCGACCAGGTGCGCATGTACGCGGATTGCCACGCGGGCGAAGCGCTGGAGAGCATCACGCCACTGCTGGTGCCGCGCGATCCGCAATGGATGCGGGCCGCCGGCGATGCGGAACGTCAGAGCCTGGTCAGCCTGAAGCATCACGGTTGGGACGCCTCGGGCGTTGAGCACCTCACGCCGGAGGCCTATGGCCGGCGGGCGCGGGAGATGGCCGCGCGCGGCTTCCGCATCCTGAAGTTCGATGTGGATGTGCCGACGCCGTACGAAACCGACGAGTACAACCGCGATCTGAGCGAGCAGGAAATCGAGCACGCGGCGGCGCTGGTGGCCGGTGCGCGGGAGGCAGTGGGCATGGGCGTCGGGCTGGCGATCGATTGCCATTGGAACTACGGCGTGCAGGCGGCCATCGGCCTGGCGCGCGCGCTCGAGAAGTACAAGCTGCTGTGGCTCGAAGATCCCACGCCGCCGGAGAATATTGGCGCGCTGGGCGTGGTGCAGCGCAATACCAGCCTGCCGGTGGCCACCGGAGAAAACCACTATTTCCGCCAGGATTTCGAACGGCTGATGGTCGACGCAGGCCTGCGCGTGCTGGCGCCGGACGTACAGAAGATCGGGCTGTGGGAGGGGCGCAAGATCGCCGACCTGGCGGACATGCACTATGTCAACCTGGCGTGGCACAACATCAGCAGCCCGCTCGGAACCATGGCTGGAGTACACCTGTGCGCCGCCATTCCCAATTTCCTGGCGCTCGAATGGCATGCGGCCAGCGTGCCGTTCTTCGATGCTTTGGTGAAGGGAAGGGAAGGGCCGCTCATACAGGACGGCAAGATCGCAGTTCCAGACGCGCCCGGCCTGGGCATCGAACTCGACGAAGACGTGGCATATAAGTACCGCAAGCCCGGCGAGAAGTTCTTCGGAGATTGAGACGGCAGGGAAACCGTCACGCTATGAGATGCGGCGCCGCGATACTGATGAACTCGCGGGATGTGATGACCTTGGTCTTCTTCCAGAACTTTGGGAAGTGCCGCTGATTTCCGGTGATGAGGTAGTCGGCGCGTGCGGCGTCGGCGCATTCAAGGAATATATTGTCGTCCGGATTGTGGCGATGTCCAGGGGGCAGGACGGGGCGACAGAGTAAGCGCGGTTTTCGATGAGTTGCAGGATCTGCTGCTGCAATCCTTTACGGATCCGGAGCTCCCGCCGCGATAGAACTTCCCGGTACTCCGCCACAATGGCTTCGGAGACGTAGAGCCTGGCCGGTTTGGTGATGGCAAGCAGGACCACGGTGCGCTGCAGGCCGTCGGGTTTAAGCGCCGCAGAAACGACGACGTTGGTGTCGATGACGAGCCGAAGCGGGATCATCCACGCTTCGGCTTCTGCGCGCGCGTCGTTTTGACGATCTGGTCAATCTCTCGCGATGTGAGCCCGTCCGTGCCCTTGCGTTTGGATTCCTCACCGATGATCCGCAGCACCTCCGGCTCAGGGGCGGCCAGCCGCACATAATCCCGGATGCCGAGCGGCACCGCCTTGGGAGTGTCCCGCCTTTCCGATGACTAGCGAGCGGCGCTCGTCTTCAACCCGCCGCAAGAGCTTGCCGAAGTTGGCGCGGGCGTGGAGGGCAGAGACGACTCTAGTCCCATTCTTGCCGGTTGTTAGCATTCCCGTAGATTCTTTCCAGTTCAATTATACGGATAGTAGCCGCGATGTGGCTACTCGCAGCGGAGCGCGGCCGTTCGGGCTGGCATTCTATAAGTGGTTTGCCAGACCTCTCCAACGTTCATTTTCTGGAAAGGGGGCTGAACTGGTCTACCATCGCGTACATCGTGTTTGTATGCCTGGCGGCGGCGACTAGCTTCTTGCTGGCCCTCTTTGCGGGCCGGGTCACGTTCGCAAAGGACGCTTACAAGGTGCAGCGGCGCCTGGAAAGGCCGACGATCTGACGCAGTTTGAAGGCGTGGGCGATGCGAAAGCCACCTTGATTCTGGCGGCCATCGAGTTCGCCCGGCGCCGAATCAAACCGGAGGGGGCGAAGATTGAAACACCAGCCGACCTCCTGCCTCATGTCCGGCACTACGCGGATCGGGAAGCAGGAACATTTCCTCTGCGCCACAATCAATGGAGCAAATGAGGTTCTGAACATCCGAGTCGTTTCGATAGGTCTGATCGACCGCAGTCCCGTCCACCCGCGCGAAGTCTTTGCAGATGCGCTTGCAGACCGCGCCTCGGGGGTGATCGTCGCCCACAATCATCCCAGTGGACAACTCGAACCGTCAACGGGCGATGTCAACATCACCGCCCAGCTTAAGGCTGCTGGCGCCATCGTGGGCATTGAGCTATTGGACCATATCATCTTCAACCGCACAGGACACTTCAGTTTTCTGGAAGACGGGAGGTTGTAGGGTGGGAGACGCCCATTCGATAACAAGCCTCGACAATAATTCCACTACCGCATCCCACGGCAACCAAAGCACTTACCAACTCGACGGCCGCCTGGCAGGGGCTTTTCCTCAGCATCCGCGTTGTAATCATTAAATCGGGTAGGACAGTGGGACAGTGCTCCCTGCCGTGGCCGCCCACCCCCTCGTGCGATACTGAAATCAGCGCATGCCAGCTATCAGCCAGATCCCGGATGAAACCGCGGTCGTCCTGCAGGCTCGCGAAGGCGACGCCAAGGCCTTCTCGGAATTGGTGCGCCGTTACGAGAACAAGATCTTCCGTCTGGCCATGCACATCACCCAGAACCGCGAAGACGCCGAAGACGTGCTGCAAGAAACTTTCCTCAAGGCCTACGAGCACCTCGATCAGTTCCAGGGCAATTCGAAGTTCTACACCTGGATCGTGCGCATCGCCGTCAACCAGGCGCTGATGAAATTGCGCAAGCGCAAGACCGATAAAACGGTGTCGATCGACGAAACCATCGATACCGGCGAGGACACCGTGGCGCGCGAAATCGCGGCCTGGGACGAGAACCCCGAACAGCGCTACTCCCGCGAGGAGGTGAACCAGATTCTCACCTCCGCCGTGGATAGCCTGGCGCCGCCCTATCGCGCGGTCTTCGTGCTGCGGGATATCGAAGAACTTTCCACGGAAGAGACCGCCGAGGCGCTCGATTTGTCCATCCCGGCGGTCAAGAGCCGGCTGCTGCGCGCGCGCCTGCAGCTCCGCGATAAGTTAACCCGTTTCTTCAAGCATAAGGAGGATGACGCCTTTGCTTACATGTAAGCAGTTTTTGCAGGAACTCAGCGATTATCTGGACGAGAACGTCGATGCGGAGATCCGGGCCAAGTTGGAGCAACACATTACCGAGTGCCCCAACTGTTGGGTGGTCTGCGACACCACCAAGAAAACCATCCGCATCTACAAAGGCATGGAGACCCATCCGATTTCGCCGGAAATCGAATCGCGCTTATTAGCCGCGCTCGAAAAGAAGATGGCGGCTCATCCCAAGTAGTGGGGCAGGCACTTTGCCTGCGGCGGCCTCTCAGGGCGCCATCTCCGACTTATTCGTATCGCAACGATTTCATTGGATCTACCTTCGCCGCCCGGCGGGCAGGAATGTAACATGCCAGCAGGGCCACTCCTATCAGAATCACCGAGACTACGGCGAATGTGAGCGGATCGGCCGGACTCACCCCATAGAGCAAGCTCGACAAAAGGCGCGTTAACCTGAGGGCGCCGCCGATTCCGATCGCGAGGCCGGCCAGAGCGGGTACCAGCCCTTTAGCAACGACCGTCCTGATGATTTCGCGCTTCTGCGCCCCCAGCGCCATCCGAATGCCGACCTCGTGTGTGCGTTGAACGGCGATGTAAGAGATCACGCCGTATATCCCCACCGAGGCCAGCAGCAGCGCCAGACCCGCAAAGCCACTAAGAAGCAGGGTGATGAAACGCGGCGCCGCCACCGACTGCGCGAAGTATTGGTCGAGGGTCTCCACATGGTAAATAGGCGTGTTCTTATCCAAGGACGCTACCTGGCGGCGAATTGGATCGACAATGCTTTGTGGATTGTTTGCGGTATGTACCACAATGAACATGGGACTGTAGGGGCACTGGGCCAATGGGGCATACACCTCGGGAGCGGCTTCAGCGCCGGGATCGCCCTGTTTAACGTCGCCGATAACCCCCACGATCTCGCGCATGGGCGGCTCGCCTGGGCCATAGCCGTTGCCGAAGCCGGGCCGAATGTGCCTTCCGATCGGGTTCTGGTTCGGGAAGAAGCGCTGCGCCAAGGTGCGGTTAACGATCGCCACCGGGCTGGACTTCAAACCGTCATGTTCCGTAAAGTCCCGCCCCGCAATACGAGTGATACCCAGCGTTCGAAAGTAGTTCGGTTCGACCGCGTTGAAATCGGCCGACGGTCGCGATCCCATCGGAGTGGGCTGCCCCTCAATTTCAATGCTGGAGCGGATGTTTTCTCCGGTCAGAGGCAGCGACGCCACAGCACTGGCCGAGGTGACGCTCGGGAGCGCGCCGATTCGCGCCACCACGTCGCGAAAGAATGCTGGCACCTCTGAGCCGTGCTTTCCGGCGGGCGAATCAAGCTGGAACGTCAAGACATGATGACGGTTGAATCCAGGATCGACCTGCGTGAGGTGCAGGAAGCTCTGAATCAACAAGCCGCTCGCAAGCAGTAACACCACGGCTAAAGCGACCTCACTCACAACCAGAGCGTCGCGCAAACGGCTGGACTCTTTTCCTCCGCTTCCGGAGCCGCGGCCACTCTCCTTCAGCGAATCGGTGAGACTAATCTTTGAGACCCGCAGGGCTGGAGCGAGACCGAACAAGATTCCCGCCGCGAGCGAGACCAGAAGAGCGAAGCCGAGCAGGCGGCCGTCAAGTCCGATGGCGTTCAGACGCGGCACTTCGGCCGGGATGAGCCGCACCAGAAACCTGAGCGACGCAAGCGCCAGTGCGAGACCGAGGCCGCCGCCTAGCAGCCCCAGCGAGACACTCTCCGTGAACAGTTGGCGAGCCGCTCGGCCGCGGCTGGCGCCCAGGGCAGCCCGGACGGACATCTCCTTGCGCCGCCCGGTGGCGCGCGCCAACAGGAGGTTCGCCACGTTGACGCACACGATCAGCAGAACGCAGCCCACGGCCCCCAGGAGCACTAGCAGCGGCGCGCGGATAGGACCGGCGAGACTCTGGATCTCGGGCACGATCCGCACCGTGCGCGCCTTGACATCGGGGTGTTCTTTGTTTAACGTGCTTGCGATCGCAGCCAGCTCGGCTTGCGCTTGCTGAAGCTTGACCCCGGGCTTCAGCAGGCCGGCCACGTCCAGATAGTGCGCACCCCGTTGCGCGGCGATGGCGTTCGCGCCACCGCGGGCATCCACGGCGATGGTGGTCCACAGCTCCACGGGCTCCGCCTGAATAGGGTACTGGAAAGCCCGCGGCATGACCCCTACCACAGTGAATAGTTGGTCCCCGAGCTGAATGGTGCGGCCCAGCACCGACACGTCGGAACCGAACTCCCGTTGCCACAGGCCGTAGCTCAGGATGACTGGATCGGTTCCACTCGCCGCGGCGGGGTTGTCCTCTGCCGCGAGGAAACTGCGCCCGAATGCAGGGGCTACCCCGAGCATAGAAAACAATTCCGCAGACGCCACTGCGCCTTGCAAATGCAGTGGCTCACGCGGGCCGATCAGATTAAAGTCGTTCGTTCGGAAAACAGCCATGCCATCGAAGACGCGATTCCGTGCGCGCCAATCCAGGAAGTCCGGATAGGACGCAACACCGTTGCCGTTCCCGGAAGCGGCAATCACCGACTGAATTCGTACCAAGCGATCGGCAGTGGGAAATGGCAGCGGCTTGAACACTACGGCGTCTACTACGCTGAAGATCGCTGTGGTTGTTCCGATCCCCAGCGCCAGGGTCAGAATAGCGGTGGCTGCGAAGCCGGGATTCCTCCTGAGCACCCGCAGGCCGTAGCGAACGTCCTGAAGCAAGTTATCCATGGAAGCTCCAACTCTGATGTCCCGAACGCTTTCTTTGACCTGTTCCACTCCGCCTAGCTCCCGGCGTGCCTGTTGCAGGGCCTCATCCCGGCCCATTCCGGACCGCGCTTTCTCCTCTGCCAGGAGATCGAGATAGCTGCGGATTTCCTGGTCGAGATCCTGGTCCACGCGCTGCTTGTAGAGGATGTTTCGGCAGAAGTTGTAGAAGCGGCGAAATGGCACGTGTTTCCTATGTCGCCCGTAAAGCGCTCGCCATGGCGAGTGAGATCCGTTCCCACTGTTCGGTTTCCGCATCAAGTTGGCGCCGGCCCAATTTCGTCAGCCGGTAAAACTTGGCGCGCCGATTGGTCTCCGCCTCTCCCCAGGAGGAACTTAACCAACCCGCCTCCTCCATGCGATGCAGGGCTGGAAACAGCGAGCCGGGCTTGACCTCGAATGTTCCATTTGTGATCTGTGCTATGCGGCGCGAGATTCCCATTCCATGCATCTTTTCGAGAGCCAAAGCCTTCAGAATCAGCAAATCGAGCGTGCCCTGCAGAAGATCTGTTCGTGCGCCGGCCATAGCGTTGTTATAGAGAATCTATAGGAAGAATAGCAAGTCTCTTATAGACTGTCAATAGGGGCGCTCTCCAGCCACCCCAGCACTTCTTCGCTCAGTGTGTTCAAGCTGTTAGTCACCCGGTCCGTCTCCACATTCACCAGCGCATAGCGCTCCGTAGCCGGGTCTCCCGAATGCGCCAGCGCATGATGATCTTCGCGCAGATCGGGCAGGTCGCCGCGCGCCAAAGGCGACCCGCGCAAGGCCCCCGCGAGCGAATGCAGCGTCAGCTCCACATCGTTGGCAAAGCGCCGGAACGCCCCGCGCGCGGGCGCGGGATGGCTGCCATGTAGTCCCGCCTCGAGCGCCATAATGGCGTGGATCAGGCGGTGCGAACTGGCCAACATGCCGCTGAGCGCCGCCATGGTCTGCGGCGCAGTTCCAGGCTCCGCACGCAAACGGTCGAAAGAGGCTTCCAGGTTCGAGCGCGCCCGCCGCGCCGCCAGGCGCGCGCGGTCCAGAGCGTCTTCGAAGGACGCTTCGGGCTGGATGTAGCTCTCGCGAATGGCGCGGAAGTACTCGCGATAGGCGTCCAGCATTTGCGCCATCGCGTCCTGCACGCGGGTCCGCTCCCACGTGGGCCAGAGCCAGTACGCCGTCAGCGCGATCGCGCCGCCGATGGCTGTGTTCAACCCGCGCGCGGCGATCACTTCCTTCGGAGAGACGCCCGCCATGGCGATCAGCAGCACGATCATGCCGGTTACGGCGGTGACGAAGATCCCGTAATTGGCGGGACCCCAGCACCGCAGGACAAACATCAGTGCCGCGATCGCCGCCACTTGTGCCGCGGGCGCCGCGGGGAGCAGGTGAAATAGCGCCGTAGCGAAGATGAGGCCGGCGAACGTCCCGGCCAGGCGCAGCACGCCGCGGCTGAACGTGGAGGCGAAGTCCGGTTTCAGGACGATGGCTACGGTCATGGGCAGCCAGTAGGAACGGTGCAAGTCGAAGCCGCGTCCCACGGCATCGCCGAGCGCCACACAGGCCGCCAACCGGATGGCGTGACGGCACGCGGCCGAGCGCAAGCTCAGGTTCGCGCGCAACGTGGCCAGTGTTCCGCCGAGCCGCAGGTGCCAGGGCCGGCGCACTTCCTGGCGCGCGAAGGCCGCCAGGCCCGCCGCCGTCGCGGAGGCCGCCAGATCCAGGGCCGAACGCAGTTGCCCGGTGACCGCGTCCATTTGCAGGCGGGCGTCCTTCAGCATGCCGGCCATGGCCGATGCTTCTTCCGGGGAGCGTGCGCGCAACTCTTCGGCCAGCGACTGCAGTTCCTCCAACTCCGCGCGCGCGGACTCCGCCGGCTGCGCCGCCAGCAAAGCCTCGCCGATCGAGTGGAGCACGCGGGAGGCAACTTCGAGGTAACGATCCAGCAGCGCACTTTCGGCGCTGCCCGGAGCTTCCCGCGCGGTCCGCACCCGCAGGCGTCCCAAAGCAAAGACGCCCAGACGCGTGCGTTCCGCCTGGCTCAGCAGCATCCGGTAGCGCTCGCCATCTATGGAGTGGTCGGAGTGGTCGCCCCCGAGCGAGGCCAGCGCCGCCTGCGCCTGCACGCTTTGCGCGCTCGCCGGAGGGGCCTCGCGCACTTCCACGGGCGCCACCGCGGCGCGCGCCAGTTCGGCATACAAACTGGACAGCGCGCGGCGCTCGGGCACGTACCGGCGAATGGGCCAGAAGGCCAGCGCCAGCGCGGTTTGCAGCAACCCGCCGCCGAGCGCCAGCAGGCCCGAGAGCGCGGCCGACTCCGGAGGCAGTGGCCTGGCGGCGAAAACCACCAGCGTCACCAAGCTCATGATCCCCAGATCCGCCGCCGTGGTGCTCAACGCCACCAGCATGCCGGCCGCCAACGCCCAAGCGCCGGCTACCGGCACCGCCAAAAGGTGATGGTTGCCGCAAACCGCGCCGGCGAATACGGCCAACCCCACCAGCACGCTGGCCGCCAGCATGCGCCGCGCGCGCTGCAAGTAAGGATCGTGGCTATCGGAATACGATACGTTCAGCGCCCCGATGCTCGCGATGAGCGCCGCCGGAACGGATCCCAGAGCGATGCCGGCCGCTAGCGGCAGAGCGAAGCCCAGAGTGTTCCGCAGGGCGATCCACGGAGCGATCTTTTCCTTTTGGAATTGAAAGACTCGCTGCCAGACGCTCACTTGGGTGGCTGCGGCTGAGGCGGTTGTTCCTTGGTCTTATCGTCGGGCAGCGGCGGCATGTCCTTATCGTCGAACTTGATCACCGCGTCGGCCGAGAACTTCCTGTAGAGCCGGAATTCCTTCTCGTTCTTCGTCCAAACCCTGCCGGTATGCATCCGAACGGTGGCCACCAGCGGCAGAAAGAACTCGCTGTCGCCGATCTTGGTGAAATCGTAGTCCAGCGTTTCCCTCGCCTCCCGGACGGGAAACGTGGGCGGGATGTTGTCGGCCTCCTGCGTGATGCGCACGATCGTGCTCAGCTCTTTATCCACGAAGACCGATCCATGATAGCCCACCTTGATTCTCTGCACATCGTCCTTGCTCTCGCCCTGGTACTCGATGGTATACCTCGTGAACTCCAGCGGTATGCGGTAGGTGAAGACGTGCGTCCGGCGGTTGCGCAGCCTGGTCCATCTCTCCCATGCGAAGGTGGCATGGCTGGCGGGGTCGAAGATGTCCCGCATGCTGGTGCCGAAATCGCCCATCGACAACGCCCCACCCACCGAGGCGTATGACTCGTTGGTGATCACGCGATCGTTCTGCGAAACCAGCTTGTAGTCTTCCTTCTGGTTGAAATAGGAGAGCCGCGCCGTAAGGATGTCCTGGAGCCGCCAAGCTTCCCGGCCGGTGGTGTCGCCATAACGGCGGGTCTGCTCCAGGCAGATGAAATCGGGAAGTCTTTTCGTGTAGTTGACCGCGTAGTCCTTCACTTCATCCAGCAGCTTCGCCTGCTCTTCGGACGAGGGCGGTGGCGGCGGAACATACACGGGCTTCGGAGCCGGCGGCTGCGCCCCAGGCAGACTGGCCGATTCGGTCGCCATCGCCTTCAGCACCGCTACGGTTTTGGGTCCAGCGCCTTCGCCTTGCAGCGTTTCCACGGTATCCAGATCCAAGCGCTCAGACAGCTTCATTTTGCGCAGGGTTTCGGCGACTTCCTTGTCCGGGTTTTTCAGTTGAATGGCCGACTGAATGAACTGCTTGATCTGCTCAACCGTGTAGCCAGAAGCAGCCCAAACGCCCAAGCACATCACATAAGCGGCAGCGATGCGGCAAAACCTCATACAGTCTATTGTCGTATAGAACCGCCACGAGGTTTCGCCGATGTCTTGGGGAGCCGGTCTCAGAAGCCGCGCTGCGCCGCATCCGCCGCTTTCGCCAGCGCCGTCGGGTATTGAAAAACCCCGTCGATTGGCCGGCGAAAAGCTGATCGTTGGTCAGAGCAGCGACGGCGACATCCGCGGTAGGCCGGTTACCCCCGCCAGCGGACCCCGACTCCCAGCTTCTTCTTGGCGTACTCCAAGCTGCGCTCCAGGTCGACGCGCTGCTGCTCCTTGAGCGCCGCCTCCAGCGCGGGCGAATTGTCGGACCATTGTCCGATCACCATATTCCCGAGGAAAGGACGCCCGCTCTTGGCCAGCGCGACGAAACGCGCGAACTCCCAGGCGGGTGTCTTGGGGAATGCTTTCCAGAAGTCCGGCTCCAGGTATGGCAGGATCTCCGGCGGCCTTCCGGTGATGATCTCAAGCTGCATGGATGCGCCAGGGCACAGCTTGCGATAGAGCTCGACGAAGCGCACGAAATCCACCGAGCCGTCGCCCAGCGCGACCCACTGCGCAGCCGCGCCGCGGGGGTGCTCGAAGACCGCGCTATCGCGCACGTGCGACGTGGCCACGTAGGGCGCCAGCGTCTCCAGCGTGAGCAGCGGATCCTCGACCACCCACATGGGGTTGCCGGTATCCAGGCAGGCGCCCACGAAATCCTTGCCAGCCTCTTCGATGAGTGTCTTCACCTCGCGCGCCTGCATGTCGCCCGCATGGTTCTCCACCGCGATGCGCACGCCCGTGTCGAGCGCGTGCGAGCGCACTGCGCGCAGCACCTTCACGGTGTTTTCCATGTGGGCCTCCAGCGGCAGCGCCGTGCGCCGGTTGTCCCGCGTGCCCATGTAACAACGCATCACTCGCGACCCCACCGCCTGGGTCACGCGCAACCCGCGCGCCACGTATTCCGCCGGCTCGCCTTCCTTCTTGTTGTAGCTGGGCGAAGAGGGGCAAATGCAGCCGATGCCCGCGTCGATCTCGACGCCCACGCGCGCCGCATGCTCCTTCACCTTCTGCAGATAGGCCGGCTCCAGGCTCTCGTAATCGCCGAGGCTCGAAAGCTGGACGGTATCCAGTTTCAGCCCCGCCGCGTAGTCCAGCAGTTGGATGGCCTTCCACTGGAACGCCCGGATCGAGTACGAATCGAAGCCCAGCTTGATGGGAACGGGTTCCGCGGCCGAACTCATGGCTGCCACCGCCGCCGTGGAGGCTGTTTGCAGAAACGTGCGCCTGCGCATAGGAAGTGTTGTATCACGGTTTGGAGAACGCCATCCCCGCGAAGCTCACCACGCTCCGCGGATCGATGTTCCACTGCTCGTAGCGCAGCAGCTCGCCGCGCGCTCCCGGCAGGGCTTTCAGAAAGGTGTAGAGCGGCGCGGAGCCGCACCATTTCAGATCGTCGTGGTTCTCCTGCACCAGGCTCCAGAAGCCGTCGCCATCCGATTCCACCACGCGCGCGATGCGCTGCCGGTCGCGCTCGGCAACCTCCGCCATGACGCCCCGGTCCGCATACGCCGCAAAATCGTCCTGGTATCGCGCGCCCATGTGCGCCATGTCGATGCCCAGAATCCAGAAGAGACCATCGCCCTCGCGCGCGGCCATTTCGCCCAGAGATTCCAGGAAGCGCCGCACGCCCTCATTGGCTTCGGGCGCGCCTCCCCGATACAGGCTGTGGGCGTACTGGCCGCACAGGATCGGGAGAATGCGAATGTCCGGACCGTAGATATGTTGCAGGAAGACGACCTGCAACTCGACCGTGTGCTCGAACGAGTGACAATAGTCTTCCATCAGCACCGCCGGACCGCCCTGCGCCGCCAGCCGGTCCACCAGTGCCGTGTCGGTCGCCGTTTCGCCGAGCGGCGTCACGAACGGTTTGCGCGTCAAGCCGAAGTGTTCGGGCGCGCCGTAGTGAGAGGTGGCCAGGATGACGAACGTGCGATCCTTCAATTCCGGTCCCAGCGCCTGGTACGCGGCGCGATAGGATTGCCATCCGCCTTCCGGACTCACGTGCGGCGCGGCGATACCGCATAGCCCGCCTGGAGGCGCGGGGCGGCCGCGGCTAGGTAACGCCCCGTCCATGTAACGCGCCATCGTCTCGCGCAGGGCGGCGGTCTCCAGCGGATATGCGCCGCCTGCGTGCGCCGGCTCGCGTTTGGGCGCCTCCGCGAATTCCCGTTGACGGCCCGCTTTCATTTGCGCGAACGTCTGGTCTTCCAGGAATCCCGCCGAGGTGAAAGTCTCGATCAGGTGCTGTTCAAGTTCGGTGACTTGCAGATCGCCGGTGATGCGGACCAGCATGGAGCGCAGGTCCAGGTCCGTCTGACGGCCATCAAAACAGCGCAGGCACTCGATCAGGGGTGGGGGGATGATCAGTACCGCGTCGGAGTAGCGATAGGGGTCGCGGATGAACAGGCCTGGCCGGTCGGGCACCGGAGAGGGGACGATGTCCAGGGCGTTTCTGAGGCGAGGCAGTGGGCGAGGCAAGTTTCATCGTAGCAGCTAGGCGCACCTCGTACCGGCTATGCCGCCGGACCGCCTTTTCGATGGAACGCTGTTTGCATTGTGGCGATTGGCAGGAACAATGTTCGGGGCCGTCCGACGACAGCGCGGAATCCGTGGTGCTGATAGAAGGCTACAGCCTGATCGTTCTTGGCGTCCACTAGGATGGCGAAGGCTGCGGCGTCGGCCCGCATCGTGCGGCGACCTGCGTCCGCCAGCATCGCGGCACCCAAGCCGCGGCCATGGAATCTCTCATCCACGGCCAGCCGGCCGATACGAACAGCGGGAAGAGTGGGATAGCGCGGCAGGCGTCTGGTTTCGTCCGACGGTAGGTCCATGAGCGGAATACTCGCCGCGGATAGCGTATAGTAGGCGGCCACCTGGCCGGTGATAGTTTCAACGCCAACGAAGCAGTTAGCTAGGTTCCGGCGGATATCCTGGGTTGCTTGCGCCTGCAAATACCGATCCAAGGCTTCCTCGCCGCAACGAAATGATTTGCGGTCGTGCCCCCCGCCAAGAGGCTCAAAATGAAACGCGGCAGGAGTCATTCCACGCCGAACAGTTTTCGATACCGGCGCACGGCCCTGCGCAGTGCGGGCGTCGGCTCAGGAGGGTTCATGATGGCTTCGGCGATTTGCCGTTGGTCATCGAGAGAGAGGCGAATGATTTCGGTTTGCTCAATGGCGCGGCAAGCGGCTTCATCGGCGGCGGCCACCACGAAATCTGTGAGACTGCGCCCCTGGATTTCGGCGGCGCGTTTCAGGCGCGCAAGAACCTCGTTCGGCAGCCGCGCTTCCAGACGGGCGGTAGGTCGGGTCTGCTCTTGCATACTTCGAATATACGGCAAAATGCCGTACGGTGTCAAGCAAGGATGCGGCGGCCGCCCTCCGATGGCAGGAGGAGATCAATCATTCTGCCAGCGGCCGCCAAACATCTTATCGGTCCGACCGCGGAAAACTTGCTCAGGCCAGCGCTCGGCGGCAATAGTCGTAGCACTTGCGCACCTCCACCACAGTATCGCCGCCTTCGTACTCGTATTCGATGTTGGCCGGAATCGGGTACTTTTTCCGCTTGACCAGTTGCAGCACTTCCTTGATGGGCGTGTCCCCTTCGCCGAACGGCATGTTCTTGCCCTGGTTCTTCTTGCGATCCTTGATGTGCAGCGTGACGATGCGCGCGTGATGCTGCTCGATGAAGGGCACCGGATCGTAACCCGCCGCCCAGAAGTGCCCGATATCCAGGTTCACCGCGATATACTTCGACAGCTTCATGGCTTCCACGAAGCTCTCGGGCTTGGCGAATTCGTTGGGGTCTTTGATGTTCGAGTGGCCGTGCATGCCCACCACGATCTTGTATTTCTCGGCTTGCGCGGCGATGCGGGGCGTCACCGATACGGTGGACGAAGTGGTAATCACGTTGACGCCCAGCGCCTGGGCCACATCGAATCCGCGCGCGATTTCCTCGTCCGTGAAGTCGTCGCGGATGTTGTAGGCGTATGCCGAGAGTTCGATGCCAGCCTGGTCGAATTTGCGCCGGATCCGGCGAATGTCGTCGAGCGAAGCATTCAGCCGCCACTTGCGGAGCGCTGCGCGGCCTTCCGCACCGCGCGGAAACTCGGGCTCCACGTGCCCCATCGACAATTCGCACTCGCTCAAACCCACATCGATGAAACCCTGGATGGCCGCGTCCAAGGGCCGGTCGCGAAAGCTATAGGACTGCGCGCCGATCAGCACGCCGTTGACGTGCGAATCCAGCTTGCCAAATGCTCGGGCCAGCGGCAACGAGGCCAGCGCCAGGCGTCCAATGTCGCGTCGGGTATACATCGCCACACCCCTAAGAATGGAACCACAGATGGACACAGATGCACACGGATAAGAACGCATCCGTGGTTCCAATTGTATCGGATTTGCTATGTTGCAAGGATGAGCGAACTGCGGACTTTGCTCGACGTGTTGGATGCCGCCGATGGGCAACGCACCGCTGTCGTTCTGCCCGAGGCGGGCGTGTGCGTGACTTACGATGACCTGCGGCGGCGCGTGCGCGGCATGGCGGGCGCCTTGTACGCGGCGGGCGTGCGGCGCGGCGATCGCGTCGCGATGGCGCTGCCGAATGGCTTGGATGCCATCGTGGCGTTTCTGGCGGCCGCGGCGGCCGGCACCGCGGCGCCCCTGAATCCAGGCTACAAATTCGAGGAGTTTTGTTTCTATCTCGCGGACACCCATGCGAGGATGCTGATGGTTCCGTGCGAGGAGGCGGCCGTTGCCCGGCGGGCGGCGGAACAGGCCGGCATTCCGGTGGTCACGCCGGAGATTTCCGGCGGCGGCAGCGCGCCGGAACCCGGCCCGGACGATATCGCGCTGGTCCTGCACACCAGCGGCAGTACCGGACCGCCGAAGCGCGTGCCGTTGCGCCATCGGAACTTGGCGGCGTCCACGCGCAACATCGCGGAGACATACGCGCTGGGTCCCGGCGATCGATCCCTCTGCCTGATGCCGTTATTTCATGTACACGGATTGATGGCCTCCACCATGGCAACGCTACTCAGCGGCGGAACGGTGGTGGTTCCGGCGCGATTCAACGCGCTGACGTTCTGGCGCATGGTGCGCGATTACGGCGTCACCTGGTATTCGGCGGTGCCCACGATGCACCAGCTCATCCTGACGCGCAAGCGCAGTGGCGAGGAGAGGCTGCGCTTCGTGCGCTCGTGCAGCGCGGCGCTGGCGCCGGACCTGATGCGCCGCATGGAGGAGTACTTCGCCGCGCCCGTGCTGGAAGCTTACGGGATGACCGAAGCCTCGCACCAGATGGCTTCCAACCCGCTGCCGCCCGCGCCGCGCAAGGCAGGCTCGGTGGGACCGGGAACGGGCGTGCGGATCAGCATCCGCGACGACAAAGGCGAAGAGCTGCCGCGCGGGACGGCGGGCGAGGTGTGCATCGACGGCCCCGGCGTCATCCGCGAATACGAGAACAATCCGGAGGCCACCGCCAAGTCGTTCTTCGGCGAATGGTTCCGCACGGGCGACCAGGGAATCCTGGACGAAGACACCTATCTTCAGCTTACGGGACGCATCAAGGAGCTGATTATCCGGGCTGGCGAGAATATCGCGCCGCGTGAAATCGACGAGGTGCTGCTGTCGCATCCCGCGGTAGCCGAAGCTGTCTGCTTCGGCGTGCCGCATCCCACCTGGGGCGAGGAGGTGGAAGCGGCGGTGGTGATTCGTCCCGAAGCGCCGGCTGGCGAGGCCGATCTGATCGCGTTCTGCCGCGGCCGGCTGGCCGATTTCAAGTGTCCCAAGAAGATCCACATCGTGGCTTCCATTCCGCGCACCGCGACGGGCAAGATCCAGCGGCTGAACGTGGCCGCGGCGCTGGGCGGAGCGTCCAAATGAAGTTCGCGATCGCCGGCGCAGGGGCCGTGGGCGCTTACATGGGCGCCGCGATGGCGCGCGCCGGTCTGGATGTCACGCTGTTCGCGCGCGGGCCGCAATTGCGTGCCATTGAGGAGCGCGGCGTGCGGGTTATCAGCCCGGACGGCGACTTCGAGGCGCGGCCGAGAGCCACGGGAGACCTGGAGTCCATCGGGCTGGCCGATGTAGTCTTTTTGGCCGTGAAGGCGCATAGCCTGCCGCAGTTGGCGCCGCGCCTGGGGTGCCTGCTGGGTCCCGAGACGTGCGTGGTCAGCCTGCAGAACGGCGTGCCGTGGTGGTTCACGCCGCTGGAGCGCGTGGATCCGGGTGGCGCGATCGCCGCGGCCATCGAGGCGCGCCGCGTGGTGGGATCGCTGGTCTATTTCGCCACCGAGATTGCGGAGCCGGGCGTGGTACGGCACATCGAAGGCCACCGCATCTCGATCGGCGAGCCGGATGGCGCGCGATCCGCCCGCTGCCGCGCCATCGCCGAAGCGCTCATCGCCTCCGGGTTGCGCTGCCCCATCACCACCCACATACGCGAAGAGATCTGGGTCAAGATTCTGGGGAATGTGGCGTTCAATCCCATCAGCGCGCTGACCGGCGCGACGCTGGCCCGCATGACGGCCGACCCGGATGTGGCAGCGCTGGTGCGCGCCATCATGACCGAGACCGAATGCGTCGCGGCGCGCATGGGAATGAAGCTGCCGGTCTCGATTGAGCAGCGCATAGCCGGCGCGGCCAAGGTCGGCGAGCACAAGACGTCCATGTTGCAGGACCTGGAGGCGGGCCGGCCGCTGGAGCTGGAAGCGGTGGTGGGCGCGGTGCTGGAACTCGGCGAGCGTCTGGGCGTGGCGATGCCGGCGACGCGCGCTGTTTATGCGTGCACGAAGCTGCGCGCCGCCATGGCGAAGGCGTGAGCAGGCGTCGCCAAGAGTGGCGACGCGGCACGCTGGGAGCGTGCGCCACGACAAGCTAGGATGGGCTGACTGGCGATGTGCAGAACGCGCAACGGCGCGCCTGGATCGGGATGGTGCTCAGGCATTCCGGACACTGCTTGGTGGTGGGGTCGGGCGGGGCTTGGCCGCGCCGTGCGCGGGCCATTACGGCGTTCACTGGTACGACCACGAAGAAGTAAACCGCGGCGGCGATCATGACAAACGCGACCAATGCATTGATGAAGTCGCCTATGGCAAAGCCGCCGGACTTGAGATCGGAAAAATCGTGCTTGCCTCCGATGGCCGCGATCAGCGGCATCAGCAAATCCGCCACTAGCGCGGCCACGACCTTGCCAAACGCTCCGCCGATGACTACGGCGACTGCCAGATCGATAACGTTGCCGCGCAGTAGAAACTGCTTGAAGCCTTTTAGCATGTTTCCTCCGTGAGGCTTATTCTAGCGAACCTCAGGAGGACAGTGCAGCCACTTCGACGTGGCGCACGCACGAGTGCTTAATGCCACATACTTTTCCCAATATTTTCGGATAATCGCGCGATCTACAGCCGTCTTATGCAATTCTGCGGCGTCGGATTCCTGGTCCAAGCCTTGGCGCACGAAACCGGCCACGGCGTCGGGCAGGCGATAAACTCGGCGCTCTCGTCGCGGAAGCTGCGAATTTTTTCCGTCCGGGCGTGCAGGGTTCATAGGCCAGCGCCCACACGATGCCGTTCCGTTCTTCCCAGGCCGTCTATGAGTATTGTTGCTGCGTAGTCGGCGCGGCCGTTGTCAGGGCCTTGGCGATGGTGTGCAGAAGACGCGGCAAATAGTCGGTGTCTGGCTAAATGGAGCGTAGAAGAGCTTGCTCTGAAATTTGCCGCCCTGGACAATACGTTCCAGGTACGCGTGTCTCTGTCTTCTGGTGGCCTTGGTCCACTTTTTTCTGGCCCTTGCCGGAAGCCGCCTCAACGTGTTTCAGAAAATCTCGCAGGTCTTCGCGTTCATCGCCGAGAACAACAGCGGCCACAATAAACAGCCGGCTCTTGGTGTCCTGGCCGGTCTCATCGACGTAACAGTAGAGCTTGGATTTTGATTGTGGGTGATCGCTGGTGATCGGGCATGAGTCATAGAGAAAACAATTGGGTGCGGCTGCACAGAAAGCTTAGCAGGGGGCCAGCGAACGTGCAAAACTCCGGCTTCAGGCTCACCTCGCATTGGAATCAAAGTTCTTTTCCAGGCTCATTTATGGATGGGAAAATGCTGATCCGGCCTGCCTCGACGTCAAGAACCCAGCCCTTGCTGCGAGGGACTTCCCTGCCTCGACGAACCATAGAATAGGAAACTAGGAGAGATCTATATCGCGCGCAAGAACATGGCTGGCGGTGCTGGTCGCCTTGCCCATTTCCATCGTTGCGATTGGTTCCATGGCTTTCACTTTCAGCGAGATCCTCAACCCTTGCGTTGTCTGGGGCGCATCAAACTCCGGCAGCGTCTACAGGAGCGCGGATCATCCGTGCAAAGAGGGCAAGGGTGTGGGCGAGACGAGGATGCGAGCAGGTTTTGAGATGGCAGCTGTTCCCGGCGTGATCCTCCTGGCAGCGGTGCTGGGGGTCTGGGGGACGATTCGCTCGCGCGAATGGATCGTGGTTCTCGCAGGGTGTTTGATGATTTTAGAAGTATTCCCCTTGGTATTCAGCTTTTGGCCGCTGGCGTTGTTGGCTGGCGTTGGGTTCTTCTGGACGGCGCACCAGATGAAGGGCTGATGTGACCGCGAAGCGGCCCGTGTGCACGAACGCCAGCATGTCTTCGGCGCGCTGCTTCTGGGCCGATCTCAGGCGACCTTGAGTGGCGTTACCTCGCGCTCGATCCTCGCGCGGGCTTTGCGTTCCGCGATGCGCAAATCGTAAAGGGACTGGAGATTCAGCCAGAATTCCGGACTCGTTCCGAAGTAGCGAGCCAGACGCAGCGCGGTATCTGCGGTAATACCCCGCTTGCCGCGGACGATTTCGTTCAGCCGCGCCGCGCCGATGCCGAGCCCTTTTGCGAGGCGATTCACGCTCATGCCAAGCGGAACGAGGTAGTCTTCATTGATGATTTCTCCGGGGTGCGGCGGCTTGATCATAATCATCCTCCTCCTAGTGATAATCCGTGATTTCCGCATCGTACGCATCTCCATTCTCCCAAATGAAGCATTTGCGGTAGCGATCGTTTATTCGAATACTGTGCTGGCCGGCGCGGTCGTGCCTCAAGGCCTCCAGGGAATTGCCCGGCGCACGTACATCGTGGAGACTCCTGGCCGCGTGAAGCTGGAACAGCTTGCGAAGCGCGATCTTTTCGATCGTCTGGAGCCTTCTGCTTCTCATGCCCAAGAAGATCCTCTCGGTGTCCGCATCGCGAAACGTACGAATCACCCCTTTATTGTATATCGGTAAACGGTAAACGGCGTCGCTTTACTCCCTGCCGGGCGCTTAACCGTTTTGGGGGAGTATCGGCGCTGCCGACCACTCCTTGACGGTCGTGGCTCGGTAACGCTTTCAAAACGTGCAAGTCCTGACTGAGCCGCGACCGTGAGGGAGCGGTTGCCAGCGTCGATTTGACGGTTTTCGCGAAGTGTATTGGGGCAGGGGCTTCGCCTGGCATTTCGTCTGCCATAGCGCAGCCGCCCGGAGGCAAAGCGCGCCCCTACGGCTTCAACCGATTTAGCATCCGCGGAAACGCAATCGTCTCCCTTATGTGCTCCAGCCCGCACAGCCAAGCCACGCACCGCTCAATCCCCATGCCGAACCCCCCGTGCGGCACGCTCCCGTACTTCCGCAGGTCGATATACCAATCGAATGCTTCCTGTGGCAGGTTCTGTTCCGCGATCCGGCGCAGCAGCAGGTCCGCATCGTGGATGCGCTGCCCGCCGCCGATGATTTCGCCGTACCCTTCGGGCGCCAGCACATCCACACCCAGCGCCACTTCGGGCCGCGCCGGATCCGGCGCCATGTAGAACGCCTTCACCGCCGCCGGGTAGCCATCCACCATCAGCGGACGGTCGAAGTCCTGGCTCAGCAGCGTTTCATCGGTGCCGCCGAAATCGCCGCCCCACTGGATCTCGCTGCCCTTGGCTTGCAGCGTCTTCACCGCTTCGTCGTAACTCATGCGCGGGAACGGAGCTTTGATCGCCTCCAGCTTAGTAACATCCCGCTCCAGCACTTTCAGTTCGGCGCGCCGGTTTTCCAGCACCCGCCCGGCGACGAACACCAGCATGTCTTCGGCGAGCTGCTTCACGTCCTCCAGCGTGGCGTAGGCCATCTCCGGCTCCACCATCCAGAACTCGGTCAGATGCCTGCGCGTCTTGGATTTCTCCGCGCGGAACGTCGGTCCGAACGTGTAGACCTTGCCGAACGCCATGGCCGTGGCTTCGTTATAAAGCTGCCCGGATTGCGTCAGGTAGGCCTTGCTGTCTTCGAAGTAGTTCACTTCGAACAGCGTGGTAGTGCCCTCGCAGGCCGCCGGCGTGAAGATGGGCGTATCCACTAGCGTGAACCCGTGCGAATCGAAATACTCGCGCACCGCGCGGATTACTTCGTGCCGCACGCGGATGATGGCGTGCTGCCGCTGGCTGCGCAGCCAGAGGTGCCGGTGGTCCATCAGAAATTCGATCCCGTGTTCCTTCGGCGTGATGGGATACGGGTCGGACTCCGGCACGCGCTGCACCACTTCCACATCTTCCACGTCCATCTCGTAGCCGCCGATGGCGCGCTGCTCGGCGCGGATCTTGCCGGTGACCATGATCGAGGATTCCTGGGTCAGGTCCTTGATGGTTTCAAACAGCGCCTCCGGCAGCGCGCTCTTCACCGCCACGCACTGCATCAGCCCCGTGCCGTCGCGCACGATGGGGAAGACAATCTTGCCGGACTTGCGCAGGTTGTACAGCCAGCCGCGGATCTGTACGGTTTCGCCGATGTGCCGCGAGGCGTCGGCGATAGTGGCGATCGTGATACGAGGTGCATTCATAGCTTTAGGTCCGCACAGACCGTGGGGCAGGCCCTCGGCCTGCGGCCGGCCCCCGGCCGGCCTTCTCGCGGGTCCAGGGGACCCGCGCAGGCCAAGGGCCTGCCCCACAATTTGCGCCGCGCTTCACAAATCCTCCAATCGATCGAATAACTCCACCACCGTGGCCAGGGAAAACTCCGGCGCCTCTTTCAACTCCAGCAGCAGCGGATACTGGTCCGTGCGCGTGCGCAGCAGGTCCATCGTCTTCTTCCAGTCGATGCTCCCGCCTTCGGCCCGTAGCGGAAACAGGTGCTGGTCCGCCTTGCCGTCGTTGTCGTGGATGTGCGTGGAGCGGATGCGGTCTTTCATCACGTTGAAGGCCGCCTCCACGCCTTCGCCGATGTTGGCATGCCCCACATCGAAGACGAAGCTCAAATCCAGGTGCGTCTGCTCCAGGAAAAGCATCAGGCGCTCGCCGCTCGAAAGAGCGTTGGGAATATTCTCCAGCAGGACCTCGACTCCCCGCTGGCGCGCGAAAAGGCTGATCTGCTCGAGCGCCGAAAAGGCCGCGTCGACAGCCCGCTCGGAATACTCTTCGCCGGAGACGCCGATGTGCTGGACCATGTACTTGAATGGAATCGTCTCGGCGATTTCCAGCGCGCGCTTGATCTCATCGACCATTTCCAGGCGCTTGCCTTTTACCGGTTCGGTGATGGTGATCACCGATTGCGGCCCCGAGCGGCCCCAGAATTCGTCGTTGTGCATGGGCGCGTGAATGGAATGAAGCTTCAAATCCGAGTCGTCAAACCAGTGGCCCAATTCGGCGATTTGGGCGCGATCGCGGTAGTCCAGGTGCTGCCGCGCGCAGAAGATTTCCACGGCCGGAATCCCCGCGTGCTGCACCTTGTCGAGTTGCGCAACTGTCAGCCGGTGATTGATGAACAGGTGCGTGGAAAGAACGTGATGCATTCTTAGTATCCTTTGGCGGCGCCCTCGGTGCGCGGATCGGCCGCGCCTTCCAGCCACCCGTCGCGCGCCTGAATGGCGGCCATTTCGCCGATGCCGCCGACGATCTTCACCTGGTGGCCGCGGGCCTTCAGCAGCGCGATGGTGTCGGGCGAGAAGCCGCGCTCCATCACGAGCTGATCCGGCAGCCATTGGTGATGGATGCGCGGCCAGTCGACGGCGTCCTGCACGTTCATTCCGAAATCCACCACGTTGACGAGCACCTGTAGAACGCTGTTGATGATGGTGGGACCGCCGGGCGTGCCCAGCACCAGGTCGAGCTTGCCGCCGCGCGTCACGATGGTGGGAGTCATCGAAGAGAGCGGCCGTTTGCGCGGCTGAATGGCGTTGGCTTCGCCCTGCACCAGGCCGAAAGCGTTGGGCTCGCCGGGCTTGGCGGCGAAATCGTCCATCTCGTCGTTGAGCAGGAAACCAAGTCCGGGCGCGGTCACGCCATCGCCGTATCCGAAGTTCAGCGTATAAGTGACGGCCACCGCATTGCCTTCCGCATCTACGATCGAGTAGTGCGTGGTTTCGCTGCTTTCGGCCCCCAGTCGCTTGCCGTGAATCTGCGAGCTGGGCGTGGCGTGTTCCGGATCGATTGATTTCCGCAACTGCGCGATGTAGGCAGGGTCCAGCAGGCCCGCGAGCGGCACCTTCACGAAGTCCGGATCTCCCATGGAGGCGGCCCGGTCGGCGAAATACCGGCGCATGGTCTCGGCCAGGTAGTGCAGTTCGGCGGCCGATCCCGCTCCCGATTTCTCGTATCCCGAGCCTTCCAGCACGCCCAGCATTTGCAGGATGCCGGGTCCGCCGGAGCTGGGCGGCGGCGCCGTAATAATGTCATAGCCGCGATAGCTGCCGGTCAGCGCCTGGCGCTCCACCACGGCATAATCTCTTAGATCCGCCAGCGTGACAAGCCCGCCGTGGCGCTCCATGTCGGCGGCCAGCAGGCGCGCCGTCTCGCCTTCATAGAAATCGCGCGCGCCTTGCTCCCGGATGCGCTGCAGCGTGCGCGCCAGTTCGGGCTGCACGAACGTTTCGCCGGCTTCGTAAGGTTTGCCGTCGCGCAGGAAAATGCGCTTCGATTCCGGGAATCGTCCCAGCAGTTCGGCCGACCCGCGCAGGGAATTCGCGAACCCGTACGAGATCGGGAAACCTTTTTCAGCCAGCGCTGCCGCGGGCGCCACCACGTCCACCCAAGGCTTCCGGCCATACTTCTTCGATGCGTACTCGAAGCCGCGCACCGACCCCGGAACCCCGGCCGCGCGATAGCCCACCACGCTGTCCTCGGTGGCCTTGCCGGAGGCGTCCAGATACATGTTGCGCGACGCTTTTTGCGGCGCGCGCTCGCGAAAGTCGATGAAAGTGGAGCGGCCATCGGCAAACCGCACCAGCATGAATCCGCCGCCGCCGATATTGCCCGCCGAGGGATGCGTGACCGCCAGCGCGAACCCCACCGCCACGGCCGCATCCACTGCGTTGCCGCCCGCTTCCAGCACTGCGACTCCGGCGTCGGTGGCGTGCTGCTCCACCGTGACCACCATGGCATGCCGCGCGTGTACCGGCTGCGCCGCCCAAGCGGGCACAGCGAGAGCCAGCCACGACACCTGCACCAGTTTTCGCATAGACACTTGATTCTACTATGAGGCGGGTTTTCTATTTCTGAGGGCGCCGCCGTTTGCTCTCGAACAGCACGATGCCGGCGGCCACCGACACATTCAATGACGGAATGTGGCCTTCCATGGGAATGCGCACCAACACATCGCAATGCTTGCGCACCTGCTCGTGCAAGCCCTTGCCTTCGCCGCCGAACACCAGGACCGTGGGCGCGTGGTAGTCCACCGCATCGTAATCCTCGGCGCCCCGCTCGTCCAGGCCGTAGATCCAGTAGCCCCGTTCCTTCAATTGTTCGAGCGTGCGATTGATGTTGGTGGCGCGCACTACGGGCAGGTGCTCAAGCGCTCCGGCGGCGGCCTTGGCAACTACGTCGGTAAGCCCCACCGCGCGCCGTTCGGGGATGACGACACCGCCCGCGCCGGCGGCGTGCGCCGTGCGGACGATGGCGCCGAGATTGTGCGGATCCTCCACGCCATCCAGCACCACCAACAACTGCGCGGAGGGCGCCACGTCGTCCAGTTCGGCGTAGCGCTGGGGAGCCCCCATGGCGACCACGCCCTGATGCACCGGCGTGCCGGCCAGGCGGTCGAGTCCGTTGCGTTCCTCGAACCGTACGGACACCGACGCGCGGCGCGCCAAGTCGATGATCTCCTGCAATCGCGCGCCGGCCGCGCCCTTGGCGACCAGGATGCGATCAAGGGGGCGGCCCGCTTTGAGGCTTTCGAGTACGGGATTGATGCCGCTGAGTATGGCCATCGGGCCTTACTGCTCGGGTACCAGGCCCAGCCCGTTGTTGAACCGGTTGGTGAGGTTCGCCAGGGCCGCGATTAGCGTGATCTCGACAATCTGTTCGTCGTTGTAATGCTCGTGGAGCGCATCGCGCGTTTGTGCGGCGTCCGCCGTGCGCGTCAGCTCGCGGGCATATTGGATGGCGGCGCGTTCGGGTGCGCCGAAGCCGCCGTCCTGCCCGGCCTGGAGCCCGCGCATTTCGTCTTCCGTGACGCCCGCCTTGCGCCCCGATGCCGTGTGCGCGGCCGTGCAATAGGCGCATTTGTTGGTGTACGACACCGTCAGGTAAACGAGTTCCTTGGTGCGCCGGTCCACGGACCCCGGACCCATGATGGAGCCGTAGAAAGGCACGAAGTGTTTCAGCACCTCGGGCCGGTTGGCCATGGTGCGAAAGAAATGATTGGCGCGGTTAGAACGTTTTTCCAGGTCGGCTAGGAATTCGTTTTGCGCCGGTTCGACGAGATGAATCGCAGTTGCCATGTACCCAGTATAGGTGGCACAGGCTTCATCCTGTGAACGCTACGCGCTGCCCAACGGCGAAGCGTAACGGATGCGAATGTCGTGGTGATAATAATCCGAATTAGCGAACTTTTCCTGGAAGATGCGTTCCCAGCGGGCGTTCTCCTGGCAGTTGCGGCATTGGCCGCAATGGCAGCGCCCGGAGGCGCGCCGGGACTTCGCCGGCTGGCCTTGTGGAACGGGATCCACCCGGGGCGGTGCGGCAACCGCAGCCTTTCGCGGTTCTGGAGTAGCGTCGCACTCTGGCGCGGTCCCGGGCATGGTCTCCCACGGGAGCAACTCGCTCGCGGTACCCGCGCCCCGCCGGCGTCCGGACGTCGAACGCAGGGCGCTGAAGGCGTAAAGCACTTCGCCGAAGGTCGCCAACTCCAACCCGGTTGACGGAAGTGCTGTCGATTCGTTGACCATTGGAACTATGAACCTCCTCTGGCCAAGCGGTTAATTAACCGTGAACTCAAAATGATATCCCGAAAGAATTTCAAGTTAAATATGTAAGATTAACCAAGGATAACTTTATTGGATGGGAAAGCCCAACATCGGGCCGGATTGGCAGGGTGTCTGACGCTGGCAGCCCCTCTTCGGCAATTGAAAATACGCTATATTTGGATAAGAAAAGGAAACCGTATTTGCGAGCGGCCCCTGGAACCGTGCAACCCCCTCTCGCTCCCGGCCCAAGCGAGCCGGCCCGCGGACATCGGACGGTGGTAGACTCGAAATTGCATGGCAACCACAACCATCGTGCCGGTGGAAGAATACCTGCGCACCAGCTATGACCCCGATATGGAGTACGTGGATGGCGCATTGCTGGAGCGGAACGTGGGCGAGCGTAGACACAGCCGTCTGCAATTTCTGATTGGACTGGAATTGGGCCCGCGCGAGCAGGGGCGCTTCCATACCTATACCGAGCAGCGCGTGCGGGTCTTGCCGCAGCCCAGGTATCGCGTTCCCGATCTATGCGTGATGGCTTTGCCGTATCAACGCGAGTCCGTTTTCACGCACCCGCCGCACTTGATCATCGAGATTCTGTCCCCGGATGACGAGCCGGCCGACATGCTGGAGAAGATCGCCGATTATCTGAAGTTCGGCGTCCCGCACATATGGATCCCCGACCCCTACCGCCGCCGCCTTCAGGTAGCCGACCGCGACGGCCTGCATGACCGGCCGGATCTGGTCGTCGAGACCGATTTAGCCGGCCGCCTGGATTTCGGCGAGTTGTTTGCCAAGCTGGACGAGTCGAGCGAGTAAGATTCCGATTCGGGCCTGGAACGGCGTAGAATAAGAACTGGCATGCATCTCGACGATTATAAGGTCGTGCTGTACCGCAACCAGCCAGACGGGTGGGTCGCGGAGATCCCCGCCATCCCAGGCTGTTATGCGCTTATGATGACGCGGGAAGACGCCTTGGCAGAACTTGAACGCGTGTTCGAGATGATTGCCGCCGAGCACCGTGACCGAGGTGTGGCCCTCCCGGCAGACACAACCGAAATCGTGCATGCCTAGCGGCCGGGCAGAGGAGTTTCGCCGCGTAGCCGTGCGCCTCGGGTTTGAACTACAGCGTCAGGCTGGAAGTCACGAGCGGTGGGTTCATCCGGACGGTCGCGGGGCCACCATTCCAGACCACGGCGGACGTGAGATCGGCCCCCCGCTCTTCTATCGGATTCTTGGGCAGCTCGGGATCGGCGTGAAGGAGTTTCGAAAGCTTAAATAGGCGGCGGAGCGGGGCCTTACTTCGCGTCGCGCCAGTTGTCCCCGATCCCCACATCCACCAGCAACGGCGCTTCCAGCCGGTAGATGTGCTCCATCACGCTGTCCCCGCTGTTGCGCCGGCGCGAAAGGCTGGCCGGTCGTATTCGAAGCGCTTGCCCGGTAGCACTGTAAAACCGATTGTCCCGTGGAGCGACTCGCAAGTGTCCGACGAGACCGTGATCTCCGCAGTCCACCTGCCGACATCCAGAAGACCGACCTGCTCTGTCATATTCCGTGAGGCCCAAAGGTTGTTATCGCGATCGATCTGCATCAGGACAAAATACCGGCTTTCATTTCCGACGAGCGACACAGACGAACTAATATCGCTGCTTTCCAGCCTCCCCTCGGGATCGTTCTTCGAGAGCCATGTAGCCTGTTCCACGGTAAACTGTGTTCCAACCGCATGAATATACCTGATCCTCGCCGTGACATTACTCGCCGTGTTCGCCACTGCTACTTGTGTGTGTTTCTGATCTCCACCAGTTGTGGATAACCAAGAGGGTTGTTCGAATACGCAGCGTCGCCGGTGATGCCGCGATATTCGAGGTGCGGCCGAAACTGCCGTCTGGACTCCGCGATCTGATCGAGGGATTTCGGCTTAGCTTCAGCGTGCCGCGCCCCAGTGGTCGCGTTGGCCTTTCCGGGCCCCATTTGAGTTATCCGTCTCCCAAGGCTCTGCGCACGTTGGCCCAGTGCCGCAAGCAGCCTCTCGTAGCCGGTTGCACCGTGCAAGTCGACGTAGTGCCAGCGTTTCAGCCTCTCAGGAACCTCGCAGTCGTCGAGGCGGATCGGGATAAGGAATATGCTGCCCTCGGGTTGCTCGCCAGCAACGTCAAGCGCGAACCCGATCTCCTTCTGGACGTACCCGGTCTTGCCAACCGACGCGTTTGAGAGACAGACGACAACGGCACCCGAAGCGCGAACCGCTTTTCGAATTTCCGCTTCCCACTCCTGCCCCGGCAGCAGTTGTTCCTCATCGAGCCAGGGAGCCGTCCCACTCTTGCGGAGCTGTTCGGCCAGTTCCCTCATTTGTCACTCGACGAGTGGCACAGGAAAACCGACAACGGCCTCGTGGCCTCCGTCGGCCCTGGCCCGAACGAGCTTGCGTACCGAATCCCACCCGCCGTGGGCTTCCCTCGTAAGAGGCCCTGGGGCGTCCGCTCAAGGTCGAGCAGTTTCTCGGCGGCAAGGTGCTGGAAATCGCTGTCGGTCGCCGTGATGGGGACACTATCGCGACCAGGGTAGGCCAGCCCAGCACCCGTATGGGAACGCGCGACCAAGAACTCGGCGCGGCAGCCACTTCTATAGACACCGACAATGGCCGCCAGTAGTTCCCGTTGTTCGTCGGTGAGGTCTGGCGCGCTCTGCGGTACCGGCCCCGAAGGCCGCGCAGTTTCTCCAGCCTCCACAACCCACGGTTCTTCGCGCGGTCCCGCCCGTGCCAGATCAGTTTGCGAGACACGCCAGTGATTGTTCTTGTCCAACGCAAAGACTGCGGTCGCCGATACAGTGGACGTTCTTTTTGTTTGTAGCTCCTCGATTTCGAACAGGTACCGTCGCTTCTCGGGAACGTCGCCGCCGATGCCCACACCCGCGCCCTCCGGCGGAATCACAAATAGAATGTGCCCGGCTATGGCCGAGTGTGCATCGATGTTCAGCGGGAACAAAAGTTGCGGTTTTATTGGTATGCCGAAGGCTGCCAGTAACTGCTCCCAATCAGGGAGGAAATGCCGAGGATCGGCCGCGAGTTGGGTGACGCCGTAGACTATGAGCAGCGTGGCGTTCAGGCTCACCCGGTGCGGCGACCTGTTGACGAAGGTGAAATCCCTCCCGATAGCAAAGCGATCTCGGCGACTTGGCTGATCGCGGCGGATCATTGACACATCGTCGAGGCCGCCGGGGTAGCGTACCTCCCATTCAGCACTAGCGTTGGCGGCGCCACTGTCTGCTGCGCTATTGCTCTCCTGCCCGCGGGAGAAATCACGATTCAATTTCCTCAACCTCGGCCATCAAGTCCGGGGGGAATAGCTCCGTTACGATTCCTGCCTTCCTCAATCCGAGTTGCCCGCGTCCCCTGATGGCTGGGTTAGGGTCAAGCATTCCGATGACCACGCGCGCCACCTTCCGCTCCACGAGCCGCGTCGCGCAAGGAATTTTCGGATGATTTCGGGAAGTGCAGGGCTCAAGAGTCGTGTATACGGTTGCCCCAGCCAACGCCAAGTCTGGCAGCTTTTTCTCCAGCGCAATGTACTCGGCGTGGCATCCGGGAATCTCGCCCCGGTGCGCTTGCCCGAGGACTTTGCCGTTCTTTACCACGACGGCACCGACCTTTGGATGGGTTCGCGCGTCTTCGGAAACACTTTTCCGGGCCTCGTCAATGGCTAGCTGTGCGAACGCTTGATCGTCAAGCGCCCTATTGGCCGGCTCCGCCGGTTTGCGGCCCTCAGGTCCGCGCAGGTAGAGCCGTCCGAATGTGGTGATGAAGAGCGCTGCCGCGTCAGCGATCGACGTCCCATCCTGGAGGAACTTGCCATCCAGCTTGCCCTCTACTTTTAGGGCCTCAACCGCCAACAACCACTCGTGGGGCGGCAGGCTGCCGTATTCCGGCAATGCTGCGCGCAACTCATGAAGGTGCAACTTGCGCGGAAATGCCTCGTCGAGCTTCTCCAAGATCCTGTGCCCGAGCGTGTCATTGTACATATTGTGCGCCCTTCATTACATTGTGCGCCTTCAGCTACATCACGGGCCTGACGCTACGCCCGAACCACGTCGGCGCTGCAACAGCCCGAAGCGCTACTTCGCGTCCCGCCAGTTATCGCCGATCCCCACATCCACCAACAGCGGCACTTCCAGCCGGTAGACCTGCTCCATCTCGCGCTTCGCCAGCGCCGCGACCTCCGCCGCTTCGTCCGCCGGAGCCTCAAACACCAACTCATCGTGCACCTGCAGCAGCATGGCCGCCCGTCCGGCCCGCCGCTCCATTTCCCGATCGATGCGCACCATCGCCAGCTTGATCAGGTCGGCCGCGGTCCCCTGCAGCGGAGAATTCACCGCCGTGCGCTCGGCGAATCCGCGCGCGTTCGGGTTGCGGCTGTTGATATCCGGAATGGGCCGCTCGCGGCCCAACAACGTGCGCGCCACGCCCGTGCGCCGCACCTCCGCGATAGTCGCGTCGATGAACTTCCGCACGCCCGCATACCGCGCGAAGTAGCTCTCGATGTAGGCCTGCGCCTCGCGCTGCGTGATGCCCAACTGCGCGGCCAGGCCAAACGGACTGATGCCGTATACGATGCCGAAGTTCACGGCCTTGGCGTTGCGGCGCGCTTCCGGCGTCACCATCAGCGGCGGCACACCCATCACCTCCGCTGCCGTGCGCGTGTGTATGTCTTCGCCGTTGCGGAACGCCTCCACCAGCACCGCGTCGCGCGACATGTGCGCCACGAGCCGCAGCTCGATCTGCGAATAGTCCGCCACGATCAGCTTCCAGCCTGCGCGCGGCACGAACGCCGCGCGGATCTCGCGCCCCAGCTCCGTGCGTATGGGAATGTTCTGCAAGTTCGGGTTCGACGACGATAGCCTTCCGGTCGCCGCGCCCGTCTGGTTGAAGCTGGTGTGCAGCCGCCCTGTCTGCGGGTCGATCAGCGCCGGCAGCGCATCCACGTATGTGCCCTTCAGCTTCGTGAGCTGGCGGTATTCGAGCACCTTGCGCACGATCTCGTGATCGGCCGCCAGTTCCTCCAGCACATCCGCCGCGGTCGAAATGGTCTTGCCCTTCCCGTATCTCACCGGCGCGGGCAGCCGCAGGTCTTCAAACAAAACCCGCCCCAATTGTTGCGGCGAGCTGATGTTGAACGGCTTGCCGGCCAGCGCGTGGACCTCCGCCGTCAGCCGCGCGATGTCCCGCTCCATCAGCTCCGAAAGCCGCCCCAGCTCGGCGCGGTCGATCCGCACGCCCACGCGCTCCATGCGCGCCAGCACGCGCGCCAGCGGCAGCTCGATTTCCGAGTACAGCTTTTCGAGGCCGCGCTCCGCGACCGCCGGCCGCAGCGCCCGGTAAATTTCCAGCGTGATATCGGCATGCTGCTCCAGCGCCGCCCCCACCTTCAGGTCGAGCCGCCGCCGCGCCTGCTCCTCCAGCGGGCAGCCTGAAGGATCGGCATCCAGCAGGAACGCGTACAGCATGATGTCGTGCTCGAAACCGGCGCCCTGAATGCCCAGCTTGTCGAGCGCCAGCAGCGCGGACTTCACGTCACACGCGATCTTGGGCCGGGCGGCGTCTTCCAGCCACGGCTTCAGCGCGTCGATGGGAGCCAGCGGAGCGGCGCGCGCTTCGCCGGATTTCCACGCCATCCCGATGGTGGCGGGGGTGATGTCGAGGACGAACTCGCCCCCGCGAGATTCCGCGATGGCCACCGCCACCGGCGCGTCCGCGGGAACCGCCTGCAGCCATTCGCTGAGCGCCGCGGCCGACTCCAGCGCCTGATAATCGCGCGCGCGTGTGTCTTCGCTGGGCCCCAACTCTTTCAGCAGGCTGTGAAATTCCAGGTCTTTGTAGACCTGCTTCAGCGCGTCCGGGTCCGGCTCCCGCGCGCGCGCCGAATCGAGATCGAACTCGATGGGCACCGCCGTATCGATGGTCGCCAGGCGCTTGCTCATCAGGATGCGCTCGACGTTGTTCTGCAGGCTCTCGCGATACATCTTGCGCTCGACCTCGGCGGCGCGCTCGATGGCCGCTTCCACCGAACCGAAGCGCTCGATCAGGTCCCGCGCGCCCTTGTCGCCGATGCCCGGCGCGCCCGGAATGTTGTCGATGGCGTCGCCCTTGAGGGCGAACAGGTCCGCCACCTGCGCCGGCATCACGCCCAGAAACTCCTTGACCTTCGCCGGTCCGTACCACTCATCGTCCTTGGCGGGATTCAGCATGGAGACCCGCTCGCTGACGATCTGCATCATGTCCTTATCGCTGGAGACGATGACCACCTCCGTGCCGGCCTGCTCCGCGCGGCGCGCGATGGCGCCGATGACGTCGTCGGCTTCGAAGCCTGCGTACTCCAGGATCGGAATCCGCATGGCTTCCAGGATGCGGCGGATGTGCGGGATCTGCTCGCCCAAATCCGGAGGCATCTCGGCGCGGTTGGCCTTATACTCGGCGAACTCGGCCATGCGCGCGACCGGCGCGCCGCTCTCGAAGACGGCGGCGATGTACTCGGGCGCGTAGCTCTTGGCCAGCTTGCGCAGCATGTTATTGAAGATGTACACGGCCTCGGTGGAGAGGCCCGCGCTGGTGCGCATGGGAGGCGCGGCGCTGCGCGCGCGCGCGTGGTATGCGCGGAAGATGAATCCGAACGAGTCGATGAGGAAGAGCCGTGGTTGATGCGCCAAAGTTTATGGTAGCTTACGGGGGTAGTGGGCCGGTTGTTCAGGCCGACGATAAAAACGGCTGATTAAACCCTTCAGCGGGGTTTTGCCCAGTTTCACGAAGGGCGCTTACCAGGCCTTTTAGTCCTCAAATAGCGAAGGTTCCTCGGGAGAGGACCTTCGCCGACGACGGCCAGCACCGAAGGCGCTCGGGGCAAGGCCCGTGTGACGGGCCAATCCAGGAGCACCTTGGCAACGATCGCTGCGGTTCCATCCTTCCATGGGTGACCCAGCCGAGTGCTGAGAGTGCGTCCGAGCACAAGGTGTGTTGTGCCGCGGTCCTCAAACTCCGTCAGAATCTGAAGAAATGTCGAGAACGCTTCGAGTTGAAGGACTGCGTCCCGAAAGAATGCTGCGGGTGCCTCCGGACTCTTTGCGAAATCGCGCATCTTTGACGTTACTGTTATCGCTCTCGGCTTGCGCACTATAATCGCAGATCCGCGCCAAAAGGCATCGGATCGAGGTTAATTGCATCCCCTGAACGCTAGAGATAAGTCTCGTGAAGCCCCCGTCCCCTGAAGGAGATGGAACAGCAAACGCGCTGGCGGCCGTTATGGCGTTCCGCATGCCCCTAAAGCGACAATCACACATCTCGGTGCATCCCCGCGTCATTGAAAACAAACGCCCAGCGCCAATCCATCAGCCGAATCCCCATCACCGCCGTGCTATCCTCACGTCGGATAGGAAGGGTCCTCCGCACTCGGCCGTTCGGCGTTCTGCCGAAGCAGCCGGCCGGATCATTGACAAAAGATTTTCTCGCCTCCAGGATTGCTCCGTTACCCCCAATATTGCTTCTTCCGGGAATTCACGGAAACTTGATCGGAGATGGCAGGAATGGCACTTAACACAATGATAATAAAAGTCTTATCAGAAATTGGCTTTGATCGGCAGAAAAACTTCGAGCGAACCGATCAGCCGGCCATCCGCGCCCATTTTCATCCCCATGGGTGGCTGGTGCAGCCGGCCATGCCGATTTTGCTCGTCAATTTTGCAAGCGCAAATAGGGGTGTCAAATTACACGGCGGTTCTAGTACTTAACTAGTCGTTCAACGCCGCAATCCAGTGCTTGAAGCTGACCATCTGAAGGGCGGTGGGACTGCACCCAGGGGCTGCGAAAGCTAATAACCCCCTTCGCTGCTCTGGGCGGCGGTGGCGACAGGTGCAGCGGCGGCGACCTTATCCTGAATCTCCGGAGCCACCGGCTTGCGCACATCGTAAAACTGTACGCGGCAGTAGCGGCAATGGTAAAGCTCAGCGCCCCACAGAAACTGCACGAAATTGAGGGGGCCCTTTAGCATCTTATCGATCTTGTCGCGCGTGGCCAGGCGCGTCAGGCGAAACGTGCCGCAACGGGGGCAACGCGGGTAATCGCCGAGGTGCAGGGCGTACCAGCGCGGCTCGGGCTTCCGCGTATGACATAGCCCGCACTCGTACATCGCCGCGAACAGCAACTTTTCGGAGAAGGTGCGGTGGACGCGCCGCAATCTTCCCTGGCAGGTCGGGCAGTGGAGCACCTCGTCCTCTTTTATACTACAATTGCGCGGACAACTCAACCCGCGCCACAATAGGATATAGCCTTCATCTCCCCGAACAAGTACTATGCTCGAACGAATCTCGGTCCACGGTGCGCGCCAGCACAATTTGAAGAACATCGACGTGGAAATCCCGCGCAACAGCCTGACGGTGATCACCGGGCTGAGCGGCTCGGGCAAGTCGTCGCTGGCGTTCGACACCATCTACGCGGAAGGCCAGCGGCGCTATGTGGAGACGCTTTCGACCTACGCGCGCCAGTTCCTGGACCAGATGGAGCGGCCGGACGTGGATTCCATCGACGGGCTGAGCCCGGCCATTTCGATCGAACAGAAGACCACCAGCCGCAGCCCGCGCTCGACTGTGGGGACCATCACGGAGATCTACGACTACCTGCGGCTGCTGTACTCGTCGATCGGCACGCCGCACTGCCCGTTGTGCGGCAACGAGATCTCGCGGCAGACCACCGAGCAGATCCTGCAGCACGTGTTGGCGCTGCGGCCGGACGACCGCATTATGGTGCTGGCGCCGGTGGTGCGCGGGCGCAAGGGCGAGTACAAGAAGGACCTGGAGAAGCTGGCGCGCCAGGGATTCGTGCGGGCGCGGATCGATGGCGTGCTGCGCTCGCTCGAAGAGGATATCCCGCTGGACCGGCGCCGCAACCACACGATCGAGGTGGTGGTGGACCGGTTGCTGGTGAAGCCGGGTATCGAGAAGCGCCTGGAGGCTTCCATCGAAACCGCCATCAAGCTGGCGGACGGGCTGGTGCTGATCGCGGTGGTGAACGGCGAGGAGCGCCTCTACTCGCGGAAGCTGGCGTGCACGGAGTGCGGCACCAGCGTGCCGCAGTTCGAGCCGCGCTCGTTTTCGTTCAACAGCCCGTATGGCGCTTGCGAAGAATGCACCGGGCTGGGCAGCAAGTGGGCCTTCGATCCGGGCAAGGCCATCGTGGATTTTTCGCGGCCATTGTTGGAGGGCGGGCTGGGGCCGGGCGCGGGATCGGCATACATGCGGCACCATCTGGCGGAAGCGGCCAAGGCGATGCGCATCGACCTGAGCACCCCCTTCGATCAGTTCCCGAAGAAGGTGCAAAGCGCGCTGCTCGACGGTGGCAACGGGTTTCCGGGCATTCTCAAGATTCTGGCGCAGACCTACGAGGAATCGTCGGAGGGTTATCGCGAGTGGCTCACGGAATACATGTCCCCGGCCGAGTGTCCCGCGTGTCACGGCCTGCGGCTGCGGCCCGCCAGCCTGGCGGTGCGCGTGAAGAACTTTTCCATCGCCGAGTTCACCCAACTGCCCATTGCGCGGGCGCTGCTGACGGTGCGCAACTGGGAATTCGGCGACCGCGAGACGCAGATCGCCGGACGCATAGTGGACGAGATTCGGCGGCGGCTGGAGTTTCTCTCGGCGGTGGGGCTGGATTACCTGAGCCTGGAGCGTTCGGCCGCTACGCTTTCAGGCGGTGAGGCGCAGCGCATTCGCCTCGCGACGCAGATCGGCTCGAAGCTGCGCGGGGTGCTTTACGTGCTGGACGAGCCTTCCATCGGGCTGCATCCGCGCGATAACGGGCGGCTGCTGGATACGCTCACACATCTGCGCGATATGGGCAACACTGTGCTGGTCGTGGAGCACGATGCCGAGACCATCCAGCGCGCGGATTACGTGATCGACCTGGGGCCGGGAGCGGGGCGGCTGGGCGGCGAGCTGGTGGCATCGGGCACGCCGAAAGAGATTGCGGAAAATCCCGGCTCACTGACGGGGCGCTACCTTTCGGGCTCGCTGCAGATTCCGGTGCCCGCCGTGCGACGCGCCTCGAACGGGAAGAAACTGGCGATCATTGGCGCGTCCGAGCACAACCTGAAGAACATCGATGTGGACATACCGTTGGGTCTGCTGACGGTGGTGACGGGAGTTTCCGGCAGCGGAAAATCGACACTAGTGAACGAGATCTTGTATCGCGCGCTGGCCCAGCAGATTTACCGGTCTCGCGAAAATCCCGGCAAGTTTACGGCGATCAAGGGCATGAATCTTCTGGACAAGGTGATTCGCATCGATCAATCGCCCATCGGGCGCACGCCGCGATCGAACCCCGCTACGTATACGGGCCTGTTCACGCCCATTCGGGACCTCTATGCGATGCTGCCGGAGTCGCGTGAACGGGGCTATAAACCGGGACGGTTCAGCTTCAACGTGAAGGGCGGGCGGTGCGAGGCGTGCCAGGGCGACGGGCTGAAGCGCATCGAAATGAATTTCCTGCCGGATGTGTACGTGACCTGCGACGTGTGCCGCGGGCGGAGGTACAATCACGAGACGCTGCAAGTGAAGTATAAGGGGTATTCGGTCGCCGACCTGTTGGACGCCACGGTGGAAGAGGCGCTGCCGCTGATGGAGAATATCCCGCTGATCCGGCCAAAGCTGCAGACGTTGAACGACGTGGGCCTCGGCTATATCCATCTGGGGCAGTCGTCCACCACGCTTTCGGGCGGCGAGGCACAGCGCATCAAGCTGGCGAAGGAGTTGAGTAAGCGGCAGACAGGGCGCACGTTTTATGTGCTCGACGAGCCCACCACCGGATTGCATTTCGACGATGTGCGCAAGCTGCTGGATGTGCTGCAGCGGTTGGTGGATTTGGGGAATACGGTGGTGGTGATAGAACATAACCTGGATGTGATGAAGTCGGCGGATTGGATTATTGACCTGGGGCCGGATGGCGGCGAGTATGGCGGGCGGCTGGTCGCGGCGGGGACGCCGGAGCAGGTGGCGCGGTCGAAGAAGAGCTACACGGCCGAAGCTCTGCGGAAGGTGATATGAGCAAGTACGCGACCCAGCCTATCGATTTTTCGGGCTTGAAAACGGTGCCCTTGCAGGCTCGCGGGGGCAAGGTTCGGGTGGCGGACTTTGCAGCGGTCTACCGGAAAGGCGCGGGCGTGGCGGGGTGGCTGGACTCTCTTCCGCATATTCTGGCGGGCGACTCGTTGCGGGCCGTAGTGGCCGCCATTACGGCGGCGCGCGCACGTGGGCGCGCCATCATTTGGGGATTGGGCGGTCACGTCATCAAATGCGGCTTGGCGCCCGTACTGGCCGATTTGATGCAGCGCGGATACGCTACCGCGTTCGCCATGAATGGCGCGGCGGCCATTCACGATTTCGAGATTGCATTGGCGGGCCACACCAGCGAGGACGTGGAAGCCGTCCTGCCCGACGGGCGCTTCGGCGCGGCCGAGGAAACCGGGCGCGAGATGAATGCGGCCATCGCGGCGGGCGACCGCGATGCGCTCGGTATGGGCGAAGCGCTGGGGCGGCGCCTGCATGAGATCGCCGAGATTGCCGCCGAATTTGCGCCCGCGAGCTTGGTGCTGCAGGCCTGGCGCGCGGCGACACCTGTCACGGTGCACGTGGCGGTGGGGACGGACACGCCGCACATGCATCCGGCGGTGGACGCGGCGGCCATCGGCAGCACCACGCATCGCGATTTCCGGCTGCTGTGCTCGCTTGTGGCGGGACTCCACGATGGCGGAGTCTATCTGAACGTGGGGTCCGCCGTGGTGCTGCCGGAAGTCTTTCTGAAGGCTGTCTCCGCGGTACGCAATCTGGGGCATCCGCTGGCGGGATTCACCACGGTGAACCTGGACTTCCTGCAGCATTACCGTCCGAAGCTGAACGTGGTGGAGCGGCCGCACGCCAAGTCGGGCGGAGCCGGGTATGCGCTGACCGGGCATCATGAGCTGCTGGTGCCGCTGCTGGCCGCCTGCCTGATCGAGAAGGAACCATGAGCCCGGAACCGGCGCCGCCGGATATCGCCGCACCTCCGGAGAGTTATCCGTTCTGGGGCTATCCGGATTTGCTAGGCTTCATCCTGATCGCGTTGCTGGGATCGCTGGTGGTGTCGTTGCTGGCCGCGTTGATTCCGACGGCGCATGTCAAGCGGATCTACGTCCTAATGCCCGCACAGGTTCTACTCTACGCATTCCTGCTCGGCGCGCTGGCTGTGATTTTTCGCCGCTACTACGGCCGGCCATTCTGGCTGTCGCTGCGGTGGGTGACAGCGGAGTTGAGCACTCCGTTTGTGGCGGCCTGCGGCGTGCTGGTGGCGTTCGCCGTGATGGTGGCCAGCGTGTTGATGCGGACTCCGGACATCGACAGCCCGATGAAGGCGCTGCTCTCGGACCCGACGTCCGTCGTGATGATCGCGGTAATTGGCACGACACTGGCGCCGGTGTGCGAGGAAATCGTGTTTCGCGGGTTTCTGCAGCCGCTGCTGGTTTGTTCGCTGGGAGCGGGGCCCGGCATTCTGCTGGCGGCCGTTCCGTTCGGGTTGCTGCATTTGCAGGAGTACGGCTACTCCTGGCGGCATGCGCTGCTGATTTCAGCGGCAGGGGCGGCGTTCGGCTGGATGCGCCAGCGCACCGGATCGACCAAGGCTGCTGCGGTGATGCACTCGGCGTACAACTGCGTGTTCTTTCTGCTGCTGGCCGCGCAGCAGGCCGCATTACATGGGCGGTGGGCTGGGCGTTAGTCAACGAGCGGTCTTACTCATATCTCAGCGCCACGGCCGGGTCCACCTTAAGCGCCCGGCGGGATGGGAGGTAGCTGGCAACCAAGGCAACCGCGGCGAGAAACACCGAGAGTCCGCCAAAGGTCGCCGGATCCCACATACTAACGCCGAACAACAGATCGGGAGCGCTGGGGAAAGCCAGCGTCGCTCGCAGCACGCTGGACACCACGGCTGCGCCCGCCAAACCGGATGCCCCGCCGATGAACACGGGCCGCATTCCCTGGCGCACAACCAAGCGCAGCACAGCGCCGCGACTGGCGCCCAGCGCCACGCGGATGCCGATCTCCCTGATCCGCTGGCTGACAAGATAGGCCATCACGCCGTAGATCCCCACCATAGCCAGAGTCACAGCTAGGCAAGCTAGAACCGCGGCAAAACCTGTGTAAGTCTGGGCCATCAGGCGCTCGATGCGCAACGGACCGTCCTGCAAGCTGACCATGGAAAGGCTGGGCAGCAGATCCCGATCCAACCCTTCCACCGATGCGCGCGCAGCGGCAAAAGCGCGCCGGGAATCGCCGCGCGCCCGAACGAGAATATTGTTCAACTGCGCGGTGCTGGTGGGGAGATAGACGTAGGTGGGGTCCACGCGCGATAGGTGCGCCGTGCGCACGTCCTTCGCGATTCCAACTACCTCGAATTCGGCGAACTCCCCCCTGAAATCCAGGTCCAGTTTCAAGCGCTTGCCCACTGCTGCGGAGGCGGGCCAGAATTTGCGCGCGGCCGATTCGCTGACGATCGCGACCGACGCGCCGGTTTCGCCATCTCGCTGGCTGAAGTTGCGGCCGCGCTCGATGGCGATCCCGAGGGTTGGGAAATAGCCCGGAGAAACACGGTTCGCCAGCGTACGCGAGACGGTGCTGTGGCCTTCGATCATGACCGGCGGTGTCCACGTGCCGGCCATGGGGATACGTTCGGCCAAGGCCACACCGGTGAACTCGGGCGAGACTTGCAGCCGCTCCACAAGGCGCCGCTCGAGCGCGCGCGCTTTTGCCTCATCGCTTCCCAGCTCCAGGGAAATGGCGAACACGCGCCGGGTTTCAAAGCCGGTGTCGAGTGTCTGCGACCTTAACAGCGCCCTTGTGAGCAGGCCCGCGGTAATGAGCAAAAGCATAGAAACCCCAACTTGCCCACCCACCAGAAAGCCGCGCATGCGCGACCGTGCCATTCGTGGATCGGGCCGGGAGAACCGCAGTGCCGGCGAAAGGCCGAAGACCACTCCAGTGATGACGGAGATCGTAAGTGTATAGGCGAACACGCGGATATCGGGAGCCATGCGAACGGTGAAGATGCCACCGTCCCAGAACATTCCTTGCAGTGCTTGTTGGATGCCGAGCCACGCAAGCCGGCTTGTCCAGACGGAAAGGAGCAGACCGGCCACTCCGCCCAACGACGCCAACAGAACGCTCTCCGTCAATAACTGCCGAATCAGGCGCGTACGGCCGGCCCCCAGCGCCAGGCGCACCGCGAATTCTTTGCCGCGGCCCGCGCCGCGGGCGAGCAGCATGTTGGCCAAGTTGGCGCAAGCAATCAGCAGGACCATGCCGGCCAGCGTCATCAGCAGCGCGACGAGCATGCGGAAACGAATGTCGTTGGTCTCGCCAAAGAACGTCGCCGGTTCAAGGGTGACTGCGGTAGTCTTGTCGCGCTGCAGATAGGTTTGCGCGAACTGGCGGGCCACCAGTTCCAGCTTGGCTTGGGCTTGCTTGACGGCGATCCCAGCGAGCGGGCGCCCCAGGATTTGCATCTCATGATCGTCCGGCTGGTTGAGCCAGTCGTGGCCGGGCGCCAGTTGGGCCTGCATCATGAGCGGCGCCCAAAAATCGGGCACCTGGGGCGGATTGCCCGTGCCGATGAAGTCCGGCGGGGCGACTCCTACGATGGTGAAGGCGACGCCGTTCAGTTGCAGAGGCTTTGACAGCACCAGTGGATCGGAGTTGAAACGCCGCTGCCAGAATGGGTAGCTGAGGACGATAACGGGATGCGCGCCGGGCGTCCGATGCTCTTCGGTCGCGAAGGTGCGGCCCAGGATCGCGCCGGCCCCCAGATCGGAGAAGTAGTTATCCGACACGAGCTGTCCCGTGAGAAACGGCTCACCGGACGAAGCGGTGACACGGATGGGCAAACTCGCGGCGATGAGACTCGAGAAAACCTGATTCTGGCGTCTATAGAAAAGATACTCCGGATACGAGAAAAGGTATTGCCCGGCGCCGTGAGATCCGCTTTCGAACCAGCGTATCGCGCGGACGACGCTGCCGGCGTCCTTCACCGGAAGGGGTTTCAGGGCAACGGCGTCAAATGCGGTGAACAAGGTCGTGTTGACGCCGATGGCCAGCGCCAGCGTGAGCACCGCCACGATGGTGAAGACCGGGTTCCGGCCGAAAGTGCGGAGGCCATAGCGGAGATCCTGGAGGAGCATCTCGATCTGTGGCAGTCCGCGCTGGCCCCGGTGAGTCTCTCTGATCTGCGTGAGTCCACCGAGCGCGATGCGTGCAGCGTGCGTAGCTTCTTCGGGCGGCATGCCGCGGCCGATGTTCTCCTCGACCAGCATGGCGAGGTGATCCTGCAATTCGCGATCGAACTCGTCGTCCAGCCGTTGGTTTGCCAATGCGCCGCGTATCCGCGACGCCAGCACATGTAACCAGACAATCCGCATCCCGTCCTCCTGTGGCTGCCACACATGAGTATATCCGCTGCCCTGTTGGATATCAACAGGAAATCGGCTCATGGTATTCTGGCCGGAGAGAACATGGATACGATCGGCAGGATTGCGCTGGTGACAGGAGCGGGCAGCGGCATCGGCCGCGCGGTGAGCGTGGCGTTGCAGGGCGCGGGATATTCGGTAGTGCTGGCCGGACGGCGCGTCGCCGAGCTGGAGGGGACGGCGGCCATGGCTCGCGCGGGCGGGGGCGAGATGCTCGCGGTGCCTACCGACGTCGGCAATCCCGAGGCTGTGAAAGCCCTGTTTGCCAGGGTGAAGGAAGCTTTCGGACGGCTGGATCTGCTCTTCAACAACGCGGGCATGGGCGCGCCCGCCATACCGGTGGAGGACTTGACCTACGAGCAGTGGAGCGCGGTGGTGAGCGTCAACCTCACGGGACCGTTTTTGTGCGCGCAGGAAGCCATCAAGATCATGAAGGCGCAGACGCCGCGGGGCGGCCGGATCGTCAACAATGGCTCGATCTCCGCGCATGTGCCGCGGCCCAACTCCGCGCCGTATACAGCGACTAAGCACGCCATCACCGGACTCACCAAGTGCATTTCGCTCGACGGACGCAAGTACGATATCGCTTGCGGGCAAATCGACATCGGCAACGCAGCCACCGACATGACCGCGCGCATGGCGTCTGGCGTTCCGCAAGCAGACGGGTCGCGGAAGCCGGAACCGGTGATGGATGTGCGGCATGTGGCGGATGCGGTTCTGTATATGGCGAATCTGCCGCTGGATGCCAATGTGCAGTTTATGACTGTGATGGCTACTAACATGCCGTTTGCGGGTCGCGGGTGACCTTGGATTACCGGGACCGCTTCCACATTCCGCGGGGGGCCGATGGGCGCGAATGCGCCTATCTCTGCGGGCATTCGCTCGGCCTGCAACCCAAGAGCGTGCGCGCTTCGATCGAGCAGGAGTTGAAAGACTGGGAACTGTTGGGCGTGGACGGCCATTTCCGCGCGCGGCATCCGTGGGTGCAGTACAACAAGCTGTTGACCGAAGAAACCGCGCGGCTGGTGGGCGCTAAGCCGCTGGAAGTCGTCACCATGAACTCGCTCACGGTGAATCTGCATCTCATGATGGTTTCCTTCTATCGGCCGACGTCCCAGCGCCATCGGATCGTGATCGAGGAACACGCGTTTCCTTCGGATCAGTACGCGGTGAAGTCACAGGTGCGGTTTCATGGATTCGATCCGGCTGAGTCGGTGGCGGCCGTCGCCGGGGAAGAAGAGTTAGAAGGCCTTCTTCACCGGGAAGGCGAGTCGTTCGCACTGGTCCTGATGGGTGGCGTCAATTACTCTTCCGGCAGGGCGTTCGATATGGCACGAGTGACGCAGGCGGGGCATGCGCAGGGTTGCATGGTGGGGTTCGATCTGGCGCATGCGGCGGGTAATCTGGTCCTGAAGCTGCACGAGTGGGACGCCGACTTCGCCGTGTGGTGCACTTACAAGTATCTCAACGGCGGCCCGGGAAGCATTGCCGGTTGCTTCGTTCACGAGCGGCACGCGCACGATGAAAGCCTGCCGCGGTTTGCAGGGTGGTGGGGCCATGAGTTGGAAACCCGCTTCCGTATGGGTCCCGATTTCCACGCCACGCCCGGCGCCGAGGGGTGGCAGGTGAGCAATCCGCCCGTGGTGGCGTTGGCGGCCCTGCGGGCGTCCATGGACCTGTTTGACGAAGCCGGGATGGAACGGCTGCGGGCCAAAAGCGTGGAGTTGACCGGATACTTGGAATCGCTGTTGGACCGGCATGCCGATCGCGGGTTTTCCATCGTCACGCCGCGCGATCCGGAGCGCCGCGGCGCGCAGCTTTCGATTCGTGTGACCGGCTCGGTGCGTGCCGTGTGGGAACGCCTGGCGGCCGCGGGTGTAGTCTGCGACTGGCGGGAGCCGGACATCCTGCGGGTGGCTCCGGCGCCACTCTATAACACGACCCAGGATATCGACCAGTTCGTGGATCAGTTTGTAGCGGCGCTGGCTTGAGGCAATGCCTGAAGGAGTTGCCCGCGCACCCGGTCGCGGTAGGCGCAAGCTAGTTCGAGCACCCGGCGGTACTCCGGGACATCCACGTCCCGCTCGCAGCAGGCGATCATCAGCGCGCCGTCATCCCTGAAATTGCCGTCCCACTCCATGACCCGCTCGTCGCTCCAGTCCGGTGAATACTGCTGCATCTTGTCGTCCGGCATGCGGTCGAAATACGCCCGCAGGTTGATGCTCGTTTCGTCGGGGTTTTCATCCACCCACGGTTCCTGCTCAAAATTCCAGATTGGTTGTTCCATATTATTCCTTAGTTGCCTGTCCTTCCACTAATTCGATACGAATGCGGTCCGGTCCTTCGATGAAGGCCCCATCCGTCACTTTAACGCCGTCTTTGCGCAGGCGTTCCAGGGTCTCGTGCAAGTTATCCACGCTGAACGCCAGGTGATCCACTACGCGGCCCTTGGTCGATTCGAAGCCCTTGCGATCCTTCCACAGATCGGGCATGGCATCGCGCGCATATTCGATTGGAAAGATGATGATATTCACGTTGTCCATGTTGAGCGACGCGACCGGCTCGACGTGCACGCCGCGGTAGACCCGTCCCGTTCGCTGTCCGATGTATCCCGGAATCCCGAAATATTTCTTGTACCACTGGCCGGCGGCTATCGGGTCTGAGCTCAGCAGGTGGACGTGTCCGAAGTGGTGATGGGCGGCGGTGTTCAGCTCGATCAGCGCGTGATCGGGGCCATCGACATAAGCGAAGTAGAAATTGCCGGCTGGCTTGCCTACTAGATCGCTGATGTCGGTGATAGGCGTCTGGAACTTCGTGCCGGAGTCGATTTGCTTCTTGTAGATTGCTGGCATGTCTTCGGCGCCCCAGCCGAAGTGCCAGATCGCCGAGACAATGTCCGATGGCGGTGCGTCTTTCACCTTCGTGAATAGCATCCAGGACTTCTGCGCCCATACGGCGTCTGCGCCGGCGAAGTTACCCTTTTCGCAGTCGAATTTGCGGGTGTAGAAATCGATGGCCGCGGCGGCGTCGGTGGTGTTGAGGTGGATGTGGTGGAAGTGCGCCTTGGGAGGTTCTTGTGCGACGGCCGGGGTCAGCAATGCCAGCAGGATCAGTATTCGCATAAGTCACTATGCACGGTGTATTTCTTCACTATCTTCTTGGGGCCCTCGGGGTTGTGGCAGTCGAGACAGATCGGACCCGTCAGCACAAAGCGATGTTTGGCCGACGTATCGTCGTGGATCTTGTGGCAACTGATGCAGGTGACATCGCCGCCGTTCAAGACCACATCGCGCGCGTTGTGGACGATGTGATCCCCGGTTTTTGCGAAATCCACCTGGAAATCGGCGAAAAGATCGTCGCCGGCGACAAAGTTGTTGGGATAGGGCAGGCCGTTCGATTTGGCCTTGCCATCGCGCAGATGGCATTGCGCGCAGATGGAAACCATCTGTTTGGGATCCTTGGAATGCTTCTTGGAGAACCAGATCAGGGATGTGTCGTTTGGGTGATTTGCGGGCGCCACGCCGTGACAGGTATAGCAATCGAGCGACGATGCCGAGAAACTGTGAGTCTGCGGGTCCACCGCCGTCGTGTGACAGCCCGCGCAGCGCAGCGCAAACGCTTGCTTGTCCCATGTCTTGCCATCCACAGAGAGTAAGTCGAACTTGCCGTAGCCATCCGGCTTCAAGCCGCGCTGCGGTGGATGCGCGCCCAGGACAAACGCCGCATCCGGTGGAACCGGGTCGCTGTCGTCGCGCGGGTGGACGGTTCGCGCGTGCGGGTTCTTCTCCCACGTGTCGGCCACTTTGACGCGGTGACAGAAGAGGCATTCGTCGCCGGTGACGTACTTAGGGACTTGGCCAAAGAGAGAGGAACACAGCAGACAGACTAAAGTCTGTCCCACCTCTAGTCGCCGGCGCGCACCCATCCGTAGGCCTCATTCGACCGTTGGCCGCCGTGCCCCACATAGGCGGTCTTCAGATGCGACAGAGCGTCGGCTGGCAACGGGTTGCGCTTGGCAGTCACGTCGATCTTATATATCTTGGCGGCATTCAGCCCGAAGATCTTGGCTTTGTCTTCCTTAGTGAGCTTCGTGTAGCCGAACTTTTCGCAGATCTCGTCGCTGATCTGGAAGCGCTTAAAGGCGTCGATCACCCACTGCGGCGATCCCCACCACAAGCAATCCGTCCCCCAAATCACGTGCTCCACGCCGTAATATTTGATGTTCTTGCCGATGCCGTGCATGGCCATAGTGGGGTTCGAAATGGCCAGCGGCCCGAAAAAGCTGCCGATCTCCGGATACACGTTGTCGATCTTCGGATTGCGGCGTTTGATATCCATCAGGACGTTGTGCCAGGCGAAGTCGCCGGTCACCGGATCGTACTTGTTGGCTTCCTCCCAATTGGGCTCGTTGGGGCCGTGCTGGAGCGCGGAGTGATAGATCACCCAGGTGATATCGGGGTTGCGCAGCGCGGCCTTTTCGATGTCCTTGGGATTCGCCAGACCGCCGAGGATGCGCGACTGATACGAGTAGCCCTTGTGCACGCTGAAGATCTTCATGCCGCGTGTGCGCGACTCTTCGATGAACCACTGCGCGTTGTCGTCGTCGCACTGAAAGCCGCCGCCCGAGCGTCCCGGATCGGTGTGACAGTACCATTTCCACGACGAAACCTTGTATAAGTTGAGCTCACGCTCCATCTGTTCAATGGTGGCGGCTTTGTCGGGCTTGTTGGCGACCTTGTCCCAATAGTGATTGGGCGCGAGGTTGCCCTGGCTGAGCGCGCGCTTCGATTGCGCGAGGCCATTGATCTCGTCGCGCGCCTGCGCCATCAGCCAGCTCGGCAGTATGTTGAGGCCGGGCGTGCGCGCCTGGCCCTCCAGGACCTTGCCATCCTTGTCGCGCTGCTGTTCCTTGCCAGGCACGCCGGAGATGACAATCATGTCGGTCTCGCTGTCGAAGAACATCTCCTTGATGAAATTGTGGAAGCTGTAGGCCTCCTTGTCTTCCTTGAGCTTGAAACCCATGTTCTGGAAGAATTCCATTTTGCCGATTTCGCCGCGCAAGCCGATGGGCATGCCGTTGGTGAAGTGCGACTGGACATCCAGCACGAAGTATTCGCCCTTGGGCAGCTTCTCCTCGTAGGCGCCCTGGTCCGCGGCTTCGTCTTCGCCCACGTCCCAGACTTTGCCCCAGACCTTGTTCGAGGCGAGGAAGCAGGCGGCCAGCCCCATGGGGGTCGCCATGAACTTGCGGCGATCCATGCCCAGCTTGCGGGATTTCTCGTCGGCGATCTGGCCGGTCCAATACTCGACTTCTTTCTGCTTTTGCGTTTGCCGGCGCGGAATGTACTCCTCGTTGGAGACCAGTTGCGTTGGCACGGGCGAGTCGACGCCCTTCAGACGATCACGTTGTCCTTTTCGAATCCACATGGATCACCCCCATCTTGGAATGCGCTCACCGGATTATACGTCTTGGGGAGGGTTCGGGGCAATCGGGGTAGCGCGCGGTGCGTATGCAGAGTATGCATCAGGCACCGGGGGAATTGCCCGCCGAGTATCGCCGGCTGGGGGCTAGCGGTGGGCTAACGGTGTACCTTTCGGCGTCCCTATCAACGTCTGATTCAGTATGCGCAGGTCCTTTTTGGCGCCCGTGGCGATGCTAATCGGAGCGAGTTTCGCCCAGGTTCGCGGCGACGCGGCTCCTCAAAACACAACTCCCAGCCCGGACGTCGTCATCCGGAGTTCCGTCCGTGAAGTGCTGCTGGACGTCGTCGTGCGCGATGCGCACGGCCACCTCATCAACAATCTCAAGCCAGGTGAGGTCACCGTATACGAAGATGGTATCCGCCAGGACGTGCGATCGTTCCGGCTGGTCGCGGGCAGTGAAGTCCGTATCGAAGATGAGAAGCAGGCGGCTGAAGCACAGGCGGCCGGGACCAGGCTCGCCGCGCCAAGAAACGCGCGCCCGCCCGTCAATCCGTTGCGCACGGTGAACGTGGTTTGCCTCATCTTAAACGATCTGAACCCGGAGACGCGGGCTTTCGCGTTCGAATCGGCGCGCAAGTTTGTAATCCACGAGCTGCGCCCCAACACCTTCATTGGGGTGTTCAGTCTGGATGCCAGCGGTCTGCGGCCGGTCTTTCCGTTTTCGAACAATCGCGAGCACCTGCTAAAGGCCGTGGAACTGGCCGCCGTCAACCAACTTCCGTCAGTCAACCTGGGCTCCGCAGCCATGCTGAGCGGCTTGAGCATGCAGGCGACCGGCAGCATTGTGCCACCCGGCAACGCGACGGGGCCTGCCGACGGCTCCAGCCCCGCGGATCCGTTGGGCACGCGTGGAGACATGGATTTCTCGGTGAACGCGGGGCTGCGTGAGATCGACGCGCTGATCGGCCTGGTCCGGCAGCTCAGCCCGCTGCCCTTTCAAAAGACGGTGCTGCTTCTCAGCACCGGACTCACCCGGCCGCCCGATCAGTTGGAATACTGGGATTCGCTGATCCATCAGGCCACTAAGGGCGGCGTCACTTTTTATGCGATGGATGTCTGGGGGCTGGGCGTCTGCCAGGATTCGCCCAGTGACAGTTGTCTGGCCCCGCAGTCGGCGAGTGCGCCATCGGTCGCGATGCTGCATTACATCGCCGCACTGAGCCAGCAACAGGGCCCCGCGAGCATCGGACAGACCGCCGGGTCGTCCTCATCGTCCAACGCGGCGCATGGCCCGCCCCCCGTGTCTGCCGCCGCTGAAATGATGGAGTTGGCGCATCAGGACGACTATGTTAAGTTCACCATTTCGAGCGCCAACCGTCAGGAGGCCATTCGCGAGCTGGCCGAACGCACCGGCGGATTCCTGATCGCCAACACTAACAATACCGAAAAGCTCCTGGCGCACGTGATGGAGGAAGTGGATACGCACTATGAGATCGCGTATCCGCCCACAT
>OCTA010000242.1_pt1 | contig 50892 bp, 41 predicted proteins | sample 1538991 | NCBI WGS metagenome assembly OCTA01 (sample SAMEA3539302, study PRJEB22396) | soil metagenome | biome: tundra; feature: field; material: soil | place: USA | collected 2010-05 | depth 0.15 m
GGTTGCCGATCATCTGGTTGATGTTGTCTTTGAGGGCGGCGACCTCGCCCTGCGCGGCGACCGTGATCGATCGCGTGAGGTCGCCCTTGGCGACGGCCGTGGACACCTCGGCGATGGCGCGGACCTGAGACGTCAGGTTCCCGGCGAGCTGATTCACGTTGTCGGTCAGGTCGCGCCACGTCCCCTGCGCGCCGGGCACGTTAGCCTGCCCGCCGAGCTTGCCCTCGATACCGACCTCGCGCGCCACGCTCGTCACCTGATCGGCGAACGTGCGTAGCGTGTCGGTCATGTTGTTGATCGTCTCGGCGAGCGCCGCGACCTCGCCCTTCGCCTCGAGCAAGAACTTCTGCTTCAGGTCGCCGTTTGCGACCGCGGTGACGACCTTGACGATGCCGCGCACCTGCTTGGTGAGGTTCGAGGCCATGACGTTGACGTTGTCGGTCAGGTCTTTCCACACCCCCGAGGCGCCAGGCACGTTGGCCTGCCCGCCGAGCTGACCTTCGATGCCGACTTCGCGGGCCACGGTGGTCACCTGGTCGGCGAAGATCCGCAGCGTGTCGGTCATGTTGTTGATGGTCTCGGCGAGCGCGGCGACTTCGCCCTTCGCCTCGAGCACGAACTTCTGGCTCAGGTCGCCGTCGGCCACGGCGGTGACGACCTTGACGATGCCGCGCACCTGCTTGGTGAGGTTCGAGGCCATGATGTTGACGTTGTCGGTCAGGTCCTTCCACGTGCCCGAGACTCCCTTGACCTCGGCCTGCCCGCCGAGCTTGCCCTCGGTGCCGACCTCCTTCGCGACGCGCGTGACCTCGGCGGCGAACGAGTTGAGCTGATCGACCATCTTGTTGATCACGTCTTTGATCTGGAGAATCTCCCCTTTGACGTCGACCGTGATCTTCTGCGTCATGTCGCCGTTGGCGATCGCCGTCGCGACCTTCGACACGTCGCGGAGCTGCACGGTGAGGTTCGTGGCGAGGACGTTGACGTTGTCGGTCAGGTCCTTCCACGTGCCGTAGACCCCTTTGACGTCGGCCTGCCCGCCGAGCTTGCCCTCGGTGCCGACCTCCTTCGCGACGCGCGTGACCTCGGCGGCGAACGAGTTGAGCGTGTCGACCATCGTGTTGATGGTGCTCTTGAGCTCGAGGATCTCGCCGCGCGCGTCGACGGTGATCTTCTGGGAGAGGTCGCCTCGCGCGACCGCCGTGGTGACCTTCGCAATGTTGCGGACCTGGGTCGTCAGGTTCGCGGCGAGGACGTTGACGTTGTTCGTGAGATCCTTCCACGTTCCCGAGACGCCCTTGACCTCGGCCTGCCCGCCGAGCTTGCCCTCGGTGCCGACCTCCTTCGCGACGCGCGTGACCTCGGCGGCGAACGAGGAGAGCTGATCGACCATGACGTTGATCGTGTTCTTCAGCTCCAGGATCTCGCCTCGCGCGTCGACGGTGATCTTCTGCGAGAGGTCGCCCTTGGCGACGGCCGTGGTGACCTTGGCGATGTTACGAACCTGGGCCGTCAGGTTGGCGGCGAGCCCGTTGACGTTGTCGGTCAAGTCTTTCCAGGTGCCCGAGACGCCTTTGACGTCGGCCTGTCCGCCGAGCTTACCCTCGTTACCGACCTCCTTCGCGACGCGCGTGACCTCGGCGGCGAACGAGTTGAGCTGATCGACCATACTGTTGACGGTCGTTCCGATGCGGAGGAACTCGCCTCGCACCGGCCGGCCCTCGATCTCGAGGACCATCTTTTGAGAGAGGTCACCCCGGGCGACCGCGGTGATGACGCGCGCGACCTCGTTCGTCGGCGCGACCAGGTCGGCGATGAGCTGGTTCAGCGACGCCATGCCCATGGCCCACGAGCCCTTGGCGGGGCCGACCGAGGCCCGCTCGTGCATCTTGCCTTCTTGCCCGACGACCTTGCCCACGCGAACGAGCTCGGTCGACATGTGCTCGTTGAGGCCGATGATGTCGTTCAGGAGCTCGCCCGCGCGGCCGAGCAGCCCGTCTTTGTCGCTGTCGAAGCGGACGCTGAAGTCGCCTTGCTTGACCGCCTTGAGCAACTCGACGAAGTGCTCGACCTCGCCGCGGCTGCGGACCGACAGGCGGTCCCACTCGGTTCGTTCGGAGCGCATCGCTTTCCGGGCCGAGGGGTGAACGGGTGCAGCCTTCGCCGCTCCGCGTCCCTTTGCCGACTTGACCGAGCCGTCCGTGGAAACCCCGTTGCCGTGCCCGTTGCTCTTCATCGTCATCAGACGGCCTTTTCGAAGCGGGTGAAGTCGATGCCTGACGCAGCGTCATGCGTGCTGCCGTATCGGCGCAAGCAGCCAAGCTAGACAGTTACTCCGGCGTCGAGGCTCCTCAAGCCGAGAATGAATCGCCCAGTTCGATTGGTGCGTTTTGCCACGACCTTTTTGCCACGCCGGCAGGCGCCCCCTCGGTCCCGCGGCCCCGCGACCCGTACCGGCTCGTCGGGCGCATGCCCGGGATATGTTCGGCCAATGCCTTCGCCGCGTCTCCCCCATTCGCACTCCACTGCCGAGCACCGCCGGCTCACGGAGGCGCGGCTCGGGGGCGATCGCAAGTGGCGCCGCTGGGGGACGTATCTCCCGGAGCGCCAGTGGGGAACGGTGCGTGAAGACTACTCGGCCGACGGCGAAGCCTGGGATTACTTCCCGTTCGATCACGCCGCAGCGCGCGCCTACCGGTGGGGCGACGACGGTCTCTTCGGCGTGTGCGACAACCGGGGTCTCGTCTGCTTTTGCGTGGCCCTGTGGAACGGCGCCGACCCGATCCTGAAGGAGCGCCTGTTCGGGGTCTCGGGCCGTGAAGGTAACCACGGCGAGGACGTGAAGGAGCTCTACTGGTACCTCGACGCGACGCCGACGTGCAGCTACGCGCGTGCGCTCTACAAGTATCCGCAGGGCGCGTTCCCTTACGACGAGCTCCGGGCGCGCGCGCGCGGGGCGGGCAAGGGCGACCCCGAGCCGGAGATCCTCGACACGGCGGCCTTCGCCGAGCACCGGTACTTCGACGTGGTCGTCGAATACGCGAAGGCCGACGTCGACGATCTCCTCGTGCGGATCACGGCGACGAACCGCGGTCCGGCTGCGGCCCCGCTCGTCGTGCTCCCCCAGCTGTGGTTTCGCAACACGTGGAGCTGGGCCCCCGGCGCCGGACGACCCGAGATGGTGGCGCTCGAGTCCGAGGGCGACGTTTCGGTGGTCGAGACCAGGGAACCCCACCTCGGGAGCTTCTGGCTTCACGTCGAGGGCGCCGACGAGCTCCTCTTCACCGAGAACGACTCCAACACCGAACGGCTCTGGAACTCGCCGAACAAGGGAGCGAGGGTCAAGGACGCCTTCAACGACGCCGTCGTTCGAGGCCTGGCGGGCGCGGTCGACGCGACGCGCGGCACCAAGGTCGGCGCGCGGTTCTCGCGCACCGTCGGGCCCGGAGAGAGCGTGACCTTGCGCCTCCGCTACAGCGGCCAGGCCCTCGGCGCGCAGGCCTTCGCCGATCACGACGCCGTGTTCGAGACCCGCCTCCGCGAGGCCGACGAGTTCTACGAGACAATCACGCCCGCGGCGCTGACCGCCGACGAGCGACGGATCTTCCGGCAGTCGGTCGCGGGGCTCCTCTGGAGCAAGCAATACTATGGGTACGACGTCGAGCGCTGGCTCCGCGGAGACGACGCGCAGCCGAGCCCGCCGCGCCAGCGCAAGGCGGGCCGGAACCACGAGTGGCGGCATCTCTACAACAGCGAAGTCCTGTCGATGCCCGACAAGTGGGAGTACCCGTGGTACGCGGCGTGGGATCTCGCGTTCCACTGCATTCCGCTCGCGCTCGTGGACCCCGACTTCGCGAAGCAGCAGCTCACGCTCCTCGTCCGCGAGTGGTATATGCACCCGAGCGGGCAGATACCGGCCTACGAGTGGCAACTCGGCGACGTGAACCCGCCCGTGCACGCGTGGGCCGCGTATCGCGTGTACCAGATCGAGCGCCGCACGACCGGGCGGGCCGATCGGGCGTTCCTCGAGTCGATCTTCCTCAAGCTGATGCTCAACTTCACCTGGTGGGTGAACCGCAAGGACACCCTCGGACGAAACGTTTTCGAGGGCGGCTTCCTCGGGCTCGACAACATCGGCGTCTTCGACCGGAGCAAGCCCCTCCCCGGCGGGGGCACCCTCGAGCAGGCCGACGCGACCAGCTGGATGGGGATGTACTGCCTCAACATGCTCGACATCGCCCTCGAGCTCGCCCGCGAGAGTCCGAGCTATCAAGACGTCGCGAACAAGTTCTTCGAGCACTTTCTGCTGATCGCGCACGCGACCAATCACATCGCGGGCGACGACGGGGGGCTCTGGGACGAGACCGACGGCTTCTATTACGACGTGATGCGCCGGCCGTCGGGCGAGAGCCTCCCCATGAGGGTGCGGTCGATGGTGGGGCTCACGCCGCTCTTCGCCGTGGCCACGCTCGAATCCGACTCGGTCGAGCGCTTCGAGGCGTTCTGGCGGCGCGCGCGCTGGTTCCTGCAGAACCGGCCGGAGCTGGCCGAGCACTGCCCGATGATGGAGGTCCCCGGCCTAGGTCAGCGCCGGCTGCTCGCCCTGGTCGATCGCACGCGCCTCGTGCGGGTGCTCTCGCGCATGCTGGCGGAGACCGAGTTTCTCTCGCCCTATGGCGTACGCTCGCTCTCGCGGACGCACCTGGCCGATCCCTACAAGCTGGTCATCGACGGCGCCGTCTACCGGGTCGACTACGAGCCCGCGGAGTCGCGAACGGGGCTCTTCGGCGGCAACTCCAACTGGCGCGGGCCCGTGTGGATGCCGGTGAACTACCTCGTCATCGAGTCGCTTCAGCGATTGAATCACTATTATGGCGACTCGCTGCGCGTCGAGTGCCCCACCGGCTCCGGCCAGATGATGACCCTGTCGGAGGTGGCTCGCGAGCTGTCGCGGCGACTCATCGCGCTGTTCGCCATCGGCGCCGACGGCCGGCGTCCCGGCCACGGCCCGCGGGACCTCGTGCAGCGCGACCCCCACTTCAGGGATCATCTCTCGTTCTACGAGTACTTCAACGGCGACACCGGCGAGGGCCTCGGGGCCCGGACCCAGACCGGCTGGACGGCGCTTGTAGCCAAGCTCCTCGAGCAGACCCGGCTCTGGAAGCAATAATCCCTGGAGCATGCTATCTCTCCCCACATGTGGCTCTGATCCGTGGGTCGGCGGAGAGGGAGAGGGAACGGACGGGAGCATGGGAAGGAAACTCGAGGCTTCGCTCGCGATCCTGAACGGCGCCATCGGCGACTACCTCGTTCGCACCGGGAACGGGCTCGCGACGACCATGGCCCTCGTCGCGCGGTCGGGTGACGATGTGCCCCTCGCGTTCGAACGCGCCGCTCTGACGCGCGCGCTTCCAGAGGCTTCTCCCCACGTGGCGATCTTCGTTCACGGATTGATGTCGACGGAGACCATCTGGACGATGTCCGACGGCACCGACTACGGGACCTTGCTCGCGCGGGACCTGGGAGTCACGCCCCTCTACGTTCGCTACAACTCCGGCCTCGCCATCGCCGACAACGGCGCCAACCTATCGCGCGCTCTCGACGCGTTCGTCGCGGCGTACCCGGTGCCCATCGAGAGCCTCGTGACCGTGGGTCACAGCATGGGAGGGCTCGTCATCCGCAGCGCCTGCCACGTGGCGCGCCTCGAACGCCGCGCGTGGCTGCCGCTCGTGAAGAAGGCCATCTACGTGGGAACGCCGCACCTCGGAGCTCCGCTCGAGCGAGTGGGCCGCACCGTCTCGAGGCTCCTGCGAACGATCGACGATCCGTACGCCCGCCTCGTCGGCGAGATCGCCGATCTGCGAAGCGATGGCCTCAAAGACCTGGGCGACGCCGATCTCCGGCACGAAGATCGAGCGGCGAACGCTGCGCGGGGCAGCGACCGCTTGCGCGATCCGAACCACCCCGTGCCGCTGCTCCCGGAGATCCAGCACTACCTCGTCGCCGGCACGCTCGCCCGCAGCGCGTGGCTCGCGACGCTCTTCGGCGACTCCCTGGTGCCGGTGCGGAGCGCGACCGCCGGGCTCGTCGACCCCGCGAGCGGCGCTCTGCCGCCGAGCCACGTGAAGGTGCTCGACGGAATGAGTCACATCATGCTGGCGCGAGACGCCGAGGTCTACGCAGCGATCCGCAATTGGTGCCGCTGACGCGAACGAACGACCGAACGAAGACGAAGCGGACGACGAAGGGAGCGAACCGATGACGACCGCGAACCGACTCAGAGGCTTGAGGGCGCTCATCGAAGACGCGGTCGATCAAGGGGCGAGCGCGGTGGAGCGTGTTCACCGAGCGACGGCCTCGCGTCCGTTCGACGTGCTCGATCACGTCGCGCCGATCGCTCCGGCCGCGCGCGGGGTGCGCCTCGTTCACGACGTGACCGTGGCCGGGGTCTACGAGGCCATCCGTCAGATCAACCATCTCGTGGGGGCGACCCTGGAGATGGCGATCGAGGTGGTCGAGCGAGCTTCGGAGGACGATGATCCCGGCGCACCAGCCCGACCCGAGCCAGCGAGCGACGAGGCGAACCCGATGGTCGGCGAGGCAGCGCAGCCCCCGACGGCGAGCTAATTGAGCGGTACGATCCCGCCGCTAGTGCAGGTGCGCGTGATGTCGCCTTCGCTATATCGGTGCACGAGCACTGCGGAGCGATCGGCTGGATGTTCGTCGAGACCGGCTGGAGAATCGTGCCGTGGGACTCGACCATCGGCTCGACGTTGTGTTCGCGAGGGCAGGGTCGTGAGCTTCGGTGATGAGCGAGTTCCTCGCGCTCGCGGAACAGTCGGCTTCGCTCGTGACCGGGTCTCTTGCGCCGGCAGATTCACGAGCTTCACGAACGGCCGCATCCTTCGGCGGGGCAGGGTGATTGCTCGCGCTGACCGGGCGATCGGCATCGTGGAGGCGCGGGCTCCCCTCGCCGAGCGGCTCGACGGTCGGCCGATCCGATTGGGCGGCTTCGCTGAGCGACCCGTCTCTGAGACGAGCCGATCGGGCGGCTTCGCTGAGCGACCCGTCTCTGAGACGAGCCGATTGGGCGGCTTCGCTGAGGGACGCATCTCTCAGGCGAGCCGATCGGGCGGCTTCGCTGAGGGACGGATTCCGAAGCCCTTTCCGAGGCCCGGGCCGGTCTTCTTGTCCCAGCGGCCAAAGAGGAAGACGCCGCCGTTGATGAGCATTCGCGCGAAGTGATCGGCGATGAGCGCCGCCCACACCCAGGTGAGGCTCGCACCGAAGAAGTGGGCGAAGATCCACGCGAGTGGGACGCGGAACCCCCAGTTGCCGACCGCCGCCCCCACGAGAGGGGTCACGGTGTCGCCCGCGCCGCGGAGCACGCCGGCGAGCGTGAAGTGAGCGCCCATGAACGGCTGCGCGATGGCGAGCATCATCATGAAGGGCGCGAGGCTCTCGGCGATGCGATCGTCGCGGGTGAACGCGTCGGCGAGCGGATGACGGAGAAACAGGAACGCGACGCCGAGCGCGCCCATCACGAAGGAGGCCTGTCGCAAGGCCCGGAGCCCGACCCGGCGTGCCCGCTGCGAGTCGCCCGCGCCGAGCGCCTGGCCGACGAACGTCGACGCCGCGGCGCCGAAGCCGAGGCCGGGCACCCACGACATCGAGAGAAGACGGACGCCGATCGCGTAAGCCGCGACCGCCGCGGTGCCGTAGTCGGAGAGCAGCTTGAAGTACGTGAGCAACGCCAGGCTCATGATCAAGCGCTCGCCCATCGACGGGAGCGACACGCGAGCCACGTCGGCCGCCACCTCCCGCACCTCGCGCAGCCGGCGTAGATCGCTCACCCGGAAGGTGACCGCCGGGCCGCCCGCGGCCTCCGAACCGGCGACTCTTCGCGAGATCGCGACATAGAGGGTCAGGCCCACGCCGTGGGCCGCGAGCGTGGCCAAGCCGGCGCCGGCGAGCCCGAGCCGGGGGAACCCGAAGGCCCCGAAGATCAAGACGAGGCTGAGGATCGTCTTCACGCTCATGACGGCGATCGCGATCGCCATCGGGCCCCGCGTGTTCTTGCGGGCCCGGAGGGCGCTCTCGAACATGAACGCCGCCGCGTAGAGGACCATCGATCCCGCGTCGAGCCGGAAGTAGGGCACCGCGATCGCGATGACGTCGGGGGTTGCGTCGAGCCACGCGAGAATGACCCGCGGCACGAGGAGGGTGAGCAGCAGGCCGGCCGCCGCCACGCTCAACGAGACCATCATCGAGGCGGCCACGGCCTGGCGCGCGCGGCGGGGATCCCGCCCGCCGATGGCCCGCGCCACCAGCGCCACGCAGGCGATGCCGACCGACTGGATGAGGGTCTCGATCAGGTTCACGCACTGCGTCGCATAGCCCCAGGCCGCGACCGTTTGGCGCCCCAATCGGCCCACGAGCGCGACGTCGATGACGTCGACCAGATTGACGACCATCAGCGAGAGCATCGCCGGCCACGCCATCGCCCAGATTTCGTGGTCGATCCGGCGGGTCGCCCGCGCGCTCGAGGGGGGCTCTTCCCGCATGGGAACGGCGCCGATCATGGGGATGCTGGCCTGGTTCGTACCACTTCGGCGCGCCAGGCGGCGGCCCCGTTTGCCGTGGTCGCGCCCGAGAAGCTACATGTGGAACTGGATCGGACGACCCCCATGCGCCGAGACGCGATTTCCTTCGCCTGGCTCATTTTCGCGGCATGCGCTGCGTGCACCGCGATGACGCCGCATCCGCCCGACCTCGGCAACTGCTCGGGCATCGATGCCAGCTGCCCCGCTCCGACCATTGCGGGCGGGGGCGGCGGGCCTGCGGCCGACGGCGGAGCCGCGGCCCGCGGATGCGTCGTCAGCGCGCTCGACTCGCGGTGCGCCCAGTGCGCAAACGCCAGCTGCTGCGATCCGCTCGCCGCCTGCGACACCGACGTCGCGTGCCAGAATCTCTCGAACTGCGAACAGAACTGCGGCGGCCTGTCGGCGTGCGTCGCCGCCTGCGAGGGCCAGTCGCCGACGGGCATCGCGCTCCTCGAGGCGCTCACGACGTGCGTCGACTCGAAGTGCGTCGTGTGCACCGAGAGCGGCGTGGGCGATCCGTGCAATCCGCTGGCGAGCGCGTGCATCGCCGGGCTGACGTGCGCGCTGGGGTGCACCAAGCCCTGCGCGCGGTCATCGGACTGTGCAGGCCTCGGCGCCGGCGGCGGCAACGCACTGAACCTGCCGAACGCGTGCGTCGCGAGCGCCTCGTCAGGCGAGGTCTGCGCACCCGGCTGCAGCGTCAACGCCGACTGCGCGAGCTTTCCCGGCACGTTCTGCTTCGCGACGACCTCGATCGACAGGCTGGCGATCCGCATCTGTTCGCCGACGATCCCCGCGGGTCCACCCGACGCGGGCGCCGATTGACGCGCGGGCCCGTCTCGAGGCGCTCGAACTCCGAGCGCACGTCACGGGTCACAGCTGGTCGCGCCTCGTTGCGCCAGGTTGCGCTAGACTGAGCTCACCCATGGAGCTCCCCGACAGCGAGGCTCTCGCCTGGATCGTCAAGACGTTCGCCCACCTGCGCGCGGCGCACGGTCAGGCCATTGGCCGGCCGGCCCTGGTTCAGCCCACGGGCGAGTTCTTTCCCGACGCCTTCGAGGCCGATGGCGCCAGCCTCGACCGGCTCCTGCGAAGGGTGCTCGCATACGCTCCGATCTCCGGGGAGCTACACGTCGAGCTCGGCGTGCTCGTCCCTGACGAGGGGCACACGGGCGGCGGTTGCGGCTCTGCGGCCTGCGGACCCGGCGCCGGAACCGGCTCCACGCCCGCGACGGTACACGAGCTCGACGACGGGTATCGCGTCGTCGTGTCGGCGACCGACCTCGGGAACCCCGACGTCCTCGCGACGTCGCTCGCGCGCGCGGCGGGGTCGCTCGTCTTGCACGAGGCCGGCGAGCCGGTGGGCGCGCAAGAGAGCGAGATCGCGGCGGTGGTCTGCGGATTCGGCGTCTTGCTCGCGAACGGCGCGTCGGTCTGGGCCAAATCGTGCGGCGGGCTCCGCGTGGCGCAGGCCACGGTGCTCTCAGTCGAGGAGCTCGGCGTCGCGCTCGCGCTGTTCGTCGCGCTCGACGGCCAGGGCCCGGCGAAGGCGCGAAAGCACCTGGGGACCACGCAGCGCGAAGCCTTCGGGCTCGCCTGGGACTGGGTCGAATCGAACCCGCTCCTCGTCGAATCGCTGCGCGACGAGCCGGCGCGACTCGCGTCGGGCGCGCTCGATCTCGAGCCCGTTCGGGGCGTCATCGGCCAGTGGCTGCACAAGCGCAAGCTCGAGAAGGCGATGCGCGTCAGGCCGAGCCCCGTCGAGCCCCCGATGACACCGGCGATGGCCGAGCAGAGGCGGCGCCGGCTCGAGCGAATGGAAGAGGTGAGCTCGCTGCTCGATCTACCAGACTCTTGATCTGCCAGGAGGCGAAGCGCTGCACTTCGCGCCCCCTCGTGGCCAAGGGACCCAGGGTTCATGCGGGATCCGCGTCTCGTTCGATGGGCGTGGCGCGCCTCCCCCCGTCGAATGGGTAAAGGGATGCGCGATGCGTGATCGGATCAACGAGGACGGCCGGCGCGAGGCTCAACGGGTCGCGAAGACCCGCTCGTCAGCTCGTCATCGGAGGGCTGAGCACCGAGCGGTCCGCGCTTCGTGTGTGAAGCGCCCCCGGGATGAGTCGAACATCCGACCAATGCTTTAGGAAAGCACTGCTCTATCCACTGAGCTACGGGGGCCGAGAGTCCGCGCTTCTCTACTTCGGGCGGCTATCGGACGCCAGCTTCCGGAGCGGTGAGGCGCGCGGGGGACCGGGGCAGCGCGACCCACTGCACCCGCAAGGCGCACCGATCACGGCGCGGCGAACGGGTGCGGGCGCGGCGAGCGAGTGCGCCGATTGCATCGCCGCGCCCCCGTGCGACAATCGCCGACAACGGCAGGCCGGGTTGAATCGCCCGGCCGCGCGTCCGTCGAAAAGAACGAGAACCGCGAGAAGAGATGCGAACGCTCCTGACGATGTGTGTGCTCGTCGGAGCGTTGCTGGCCACGGGGCGAGCCCGAGCCGCGCCCGCCGGGCCCGGGGAGCGAGCCGATCAGACGGACACGGGGGTGCTCGACGTGACGTCCGATCCGCCGGCGCACGTCTTCATCGACGACGTCGACACCAAGACCGTCACGCCGCAAACGCACCTCGAGCTCAAGGCCGGGCACCACAAGCTCACCCTGGTCACGCTCGACGGGAGCCGCAAACGTACGCTCGGCTTCAACGTCGAGACCGGCCAGACGACCCGGCTCTCGATACATCTCTCGTCCTAGCCTCGTCCCTCTGCGGCCCATCTCTCAAGTGGACGGCATTGCCTAGAGCGGGCGAGTGGCCTTCGTGAGCGTGGGCCCCACCTTCACGCGGTCTTCCTCGTACTTGAGCAAGACTCCGAGGGTCGAGCGGGCGAGCGACTCGTCGAGCGCGCCGGCGCCGAGCAGCACCAGCGAGCGGGCCCAGTCGATCGTCTCGGCAATCGACGGCGCCTTCTGCAGATCCAGCGCCCGAACGTCGCGCACGAACGCCGTCAGCTGCTCGGCGAGACGCTTTGCCAACCCGGGGACGCGAAGCTCGAGGATCGCCTGCTCGCGCGACGGCGGCGGATAGTCGACGAACGCGTGCAAGCAGCGGCGACGCAGGGCGTCGCTCATGTCCCGGGTGCCGTTGCTGGTCAGGAGGAAGAGGGGCGCGCTTCGCGCCCGGATGGTCCCGAGCTCGGGAATGGTCGCCTGGCGCTCGGCCAGCACTTCGAGCAAGAACGCCTCGAACTCCGGGTCGGCGCGGTCGATCTCGTCGACGAGCATCACGACCGGCGCCTCGCTCGAGAGGGCGCGGAGGAGCGGCCTCTCGATGAGGAACCTGCGGCTGAAGAACGCGGTGTCGGCCCCGGCCAGGCGGTCGGCGGCCTCGGTCAACGTCGCGGCGCCGGCGGTCTGCGACGAGACCGACTCGCGGAGCAGCTGCGTATAGAGCATCTGCTTCGCGTAGTCCCACTCGTAGAGAGCGCGTGCCTCGTCGAGCCCTTCGTAGCACTGGAGCCTCACGAGCTCGCGCGACAGGGCCTCCGAGAGCGCCCTCGCGAGGTCGGTCTTCCCGACGCCCGCGGGCCCCTCGACGAGAAGCGGCCTCTCGAGCTTCAGCGCGAGCCAGGCCACGAGCGCCAGCTCGTCGCTGGCGAGGTATCCGGCGCGCGCGAGCTGCCGTCCGAGTTCGTTGGCATCGGAACCATCTGTCGCGGCTAGGGGCACGGGTGCATGCAGCGTACAAAGACCTTCACCCCTTGGCCAACCGCCCCCCGCCGGAAAAACGGGGGTATCCTCGAGAGAGTGGGCTTCTGAGGGCTAGCGCCAGGGCAGCGCTACGGCCGGGCGCTCGCGCCTCGCTGGCGTACGCACTCGTAGAGGGCGATCGCGACGGCGACGGAGGCGTTGAGCGATCCGATGGGGCCGGGCATCGGCAAGCTCGCGAGCGCATCGCACGTGCGCTTCACGGTCTTGCGGAGACCCTTGCCTTCGGCGCCGACGACGAGCGCCACGGGCCCCGTGAGGTCGAGCTGGTCGATCGACGTGGGGCCGGTGAGGTCGAGGCCCACGACGAGCATCCCGCGCTCCTTGAGCGCCTCGAGGGCCGGGGGCAGGGACGAGACGCGGCAGAGCGTGGCATGCTCGATGGCACCTGCCGACGCGCGAAACGTGGAAGGGGAGAGGGGGGCCGAGCGGTGCTCGGGCCAGACGACGGCCGTCGCGCTCATGGCCACCGCCGAGCGAATGATGGCCCCGAAGTTCTGGGGGTCCTGGATCTCGTCGAGAGCGACCACCAGGGAGCGCGCGTCGAGCGCGAGCTCGTGGAGCGGCGTGACCTCGAGATCGGGGGCGAAGGCGATGGCGCCCTGGTGGTGCACGCCCCGAGCGGCGCGATCGAGCTCCGACCGCGGGAGCCGATCGACGCGGGCGCCGTGGTCTTGTGCGTATCGCGCCAGGGCCTCGAGCTGCGGCGAGGCCTCGACCGATTGCACCTCGACGACCACCACCCGAGACAGCTTCGCGCCGTGCGTCTTGATGGCTTCGCGAACCGGCTGGAGGCCACAGATGATTCGCGCGCTCAAGGGGCGGTCACTTTGCGTGACGTGCAGCCAGAGCGGTGTGGACCTCGCGCGCGAGCGTGCGCGCGACGGCTGGCGGGTCCGCGGCGTCGCGAATGGGCCGCCCCACGACGATCCAGTCGGCCCCGTGGGCGATCGCCTCGGCAGCGCTCATCGTGCGCTTCTGGTCGTCGCTGCCGCCTTCGGACGCGGCGCGAACTGCCCGCACGCCCGGAGTGATGAGCGTGGCCTCCGGCCCGAGCGCCGCGCGCAGCCGCGCCGCCTCATGGGGCGAGCACACGAACGCCCGGACCCCTTCGCTCCAGGCCAGGCGGGCGAGCAGCTCGACGTGCGAGGCGAGGTCGCCGGCCGCTCCGATCGCAGCGAGGTCGCCCCAGTCGAGCGACGTCAGGACGGTCACCGCGACCACCTCGAGGCCGCGCCCCTCCTTTTGGGCTCGTTCGACGGCGCGCCGGAGCATGGCGGGGCCGCCGCTCGCATGCACCGTCAGCATGCGGGCGCCGAGCGCCGACGCGCCCGCCACCGCCCGCTCGACGGTCTCGGGAATGTCGTGCAGCTTCAGGTCGAGGAACACGGGCCGACCCAGCTCGAGGCCCAGCGCCACCGCCGCGGGCCCCGCGCCCACGAAGAGCTCGAGGCCCACCTTGAACATCCCCATCGAGTCGCGCACAGCGTGCGCGCTCAAGCGCGCTGCATCGATGTGGGGGAAGTCGAGCGCGTAGACGACGCGCGATTCAGACGCCGGAGGAGGGAGCGACCCGACCACTTACAGACACGAGCAAAGCGGATCGCCGGGAGTGCAGTTGCACGGTTTTGCCGGACCGCCGCCGCCCGCAGGCTTCGGCGCGGGGGTAACGCCGCCCCCGCCGTAGTGCGGCTTGGGTGGCGCGGTCGAGCCTTGTTGGAGCGCGGCGATCTTGTCTTTCTCGGCCGCGATCTCGTCTTGCAGGGCCTTGGTGTCGACACCCGCGGCGAGCGCCGCGTTGTACTGGCTCTCGAGGGCCACACGCTTCTCTTCGGCCGCGTCGATCTGCGCACGAAGCTCGTTCGCGCTCGCGACGGCCGCCGCGGTCTTGTCCATCGAGTTCTTGATGACGATGCCGCCGCCGATCGCGGCGACGAAGAGCACGACGCCGAGCCCGGCGAGCAAGAACTTCAGGTTCTTCTTGCTCTTGTCGTGAGTGAGCGCGTGCAGGTGCCGCTCGTGCTCCTGGCGGGCGTTCATCTCGGCGAGGCGGGCCTTGGCCTCGGTCTCGGCGCGTGCGCGCTCGACGGCCGCGTCTTGCATGGCCGCGATCTCGGCGTGGCGCTTCTTTTCTTCGAAGGCGCGGCGTTGCCGCTCGTCTTCTTCCGAGCGGATGCGCGCCTCCTCTTCTTCTTGCCTTCGCCGGAGCTCGTCGAGCCTGCGCTGCTCTTCGGCGCGCGTGCGCTGTTCGAGTTCGACTTTCTCCTGCTCCTCGCGACTCTGCGCATCGCGCAGAATCTCTTGGATGGAGACCATCACCGACGTTTCTTGCCGTTCCGCCATGGTGCTCTCTTCCGGGTGAAGGCTACCGACTTGTTCGCCCGTTCGCAAACGCTCACGAGCGCTCTCGACCACCGCCGCCGCGTTTGGCGACGCCTGCGAGCCGGAGTAAGTTCCGCCCCCATGGCGACCGGGCCGACGAAAGTAGACGCGCACATCACGGGAACGGTGTGGAAGATCGAGGTCAAGCAGGGCGAAGCCATTGCCGAGGGCCAGGTCTGCGTCATCCTCGAATCGATGAAGATGGAGATGCCGGTCGAAGCGCCGGCAGCCGGGACGGTAGAACAGATCCTCGTCAAGGAGGGGCAGGCCGTGAGTGAAGGGGACACGCTCCTCACACTGGCCGCGCGGGTCTGACCGCTTTCGCCCTGCGCCCGCCTGAGCCGGACGGGGAGGCTCGAAATGGCGGTGCGCTCGGCGGTACACTGGACGCGGTACACTGGACAGTGTGAGCAGCGACAGGCGACAGGGTCGGGGGCCGTCACGCCGAGCGGCGGCGGCGTTCGCGGTGGGCGCCATCCTTTCGGCGGTGCCGTTTGCGTGCAGCTCGTCAGCTGAGCTCTCGGCGGCGGGCGGCCCCTGCGCGGTGGTCACCGATTGTCAGGAGGGGCTTGTCTGCTGCAATAACGGGAGCGACGGCAAGAAGGCCACGCTCATGTGCGCGCCCATGGTCACCTGCCTCCAGCCGGCCGGCAGCGGCACGCCGATGCCCGTGCCGGGAGACGACGCGGCCGCCGCGAACGGAGACGGGTCGATACCGAACGGAGACGGCAGCACGGCGGCTGAGCCGCCCGAGACGGGCGCCCCGACCGAGGCCGGAGCCCCCCGCGAGTCGGGCTCGCCCCCGATTGACGCAGGAAAGCCCCCCGTCGAGGACGCCGGTCGCGAAGCCTCCGCGCCCCCACCCCCCGTCGACTCGGGCATGGTCCTCCCCGACGCCGCAGGCGACTGACGCGACCGCGGCCACGACGCGGCCCCCCTTTCCTCTCTCCGTCCTCCGCGCCTCCGCGGGCAATTTCCCTCGCCCGGGAGGGACCGCGGTGACTACTCGCGCCAGAGGAACTTCCACGGATTGTGCTTGAGGTCCCGAACCATCTCCTGCATGTCGTCGTAGATCTCTTCGTCCATCACGAGCGCGCCCACGGTGCCCTTGCCGCTCTTGATGTGCATGACGATGGTCTGCGCGTCGGCGGCGGTCGCGTTCGCGCGCTCGGCGAGCTGGGCGATGTCGGCGATCGCCTTGCGGATCTTCTCTTGCTCCTGCGGGTCGCCAACGGTGGTCGAGACCCGATTCAGGTTGGCGAGGGCCTCGCGCGCGTCTTTGAGCATCGGGCCCGAGTCTTCGTGGATGCGGGCGACGAGGTCGTTGATGTGGTCGACGGTCTGCAAGATCTTGGGATTGTCGACGTAGTTCACGCGCGCGTCGTGGGTGAGCTGTTTGGCCTCGACCGTGATGTCCTCGACGTTCGCGATCGTGCGCTCGATGCGCTCGCGGTTGCCACTGACGATGAAGTTGAGCCCCTTGAGCAGGCCCGCGGTGTTGTTGATGATGTCGCCCAGCGCTTCGCGATTGTTCTTGATGCCCTCGACCGTCGTGTCGAGGAGCTCGTACGCCTTGGCGAGAAAGAGGTCGAGTCGCGGCGGGTCGATGCCTTTGACTTCGGCCCCCTCGTCGAGCAGGGGCTTGTCGGGGCTGCCTGGGTTGATGGCGAGGAACTGCTCGCCGAGAACGCCCTCGGCCGTCACGAAGAAGTCTGCGTCCGAGTGGATCGAATCTTCGACGCGCTTCTGAATGGCCAGCTGGGCTCGCACGAGCACGCGCCGCCCGGACTTCGGGTCGACCTTTCCGCCCATGAACTGGAGCTCTTTGACGCTCCCGACCTTCACGCCTCCGATGCGAACCGCGGCGCCCGAGAGCAGGCCGCCGGGGTTATCGAAGTCGACGTAAACCGGATACGTCTTCTCGAAGCTCAGGCCGCCCATGACGAGCACGAACGCGCCGAGAACCGCCAGGGAAACGAGAATGAGGGCCCCGACTTTGACTTCGATCGAGCGCTCTTCGGACATCGCGCGGAGGACGGTAGCCCAAAGCCGCCCTCAAAGGTCCATCGGCCCCACGGCGTGGCCGCCGATGAATTGCCGCACGACGCCGTCGGCGCTCGCCTGCAACTCGGCGGGTGTTCCGATGTGACGGACCGCGCCCTTGTAGAGCATCACGACGCGGTGCGCGATCGACAGGATACTGGCGAGGTCGTGGCTCACGACGATCGACGTGACGCCGAGGTTCGCCGAGAGCTCGACGATCAGCTGGTCGACGCGCCGCGCGCTCACGGGATCCAGGCAGGTCGTCGGCTCGTCGAAGAGCACGTAGCGCGGGTCGAGAGTGAGCGCGCGCGCAATCGCGACCCGCTTGCGCATTCCGTCGCCCAGCTCCGTGGGGTACCGATCTGCGAACTCGCGCATATGAACGACCTCGAGCCGCTTCCGCGCCTCGGCGAGCGCCTCTCTCATCGAGAGGCCCATGTGCTTGCGCAGCGGGAGCGAGACGTTCTCGACGCAGGTCATCGAGTCGAAGAGCGTGGAGTGCTGGAAGACCATCGCGCACTTCTTCCGCACCGGGTACATCGCGAGCTCGTCTTTCGTCGAGATCTCCTCGCCGTCGAGCCAGATCTGGCCCTTGTCGGGCGCCAGTAGCCCGACCAGGTGCTTGATGAGGACGCTCTTGCCGACCCCGGACGCGCCGATGATGAAGAGCACCTCGCCGTCGTGCACATCGAAGCTCACGTCCGAGAGGACGGCCTTCGACCCGAACGATTTGAAGATGTTCTTGAACGCTATCAACGCCCCGACAGCTTACCCCGGCGCGAGCGAGCGGCTGACCGTTATTTGACGATCTCGGCGTGCTTGATGCGGTCGAGCTTCGGAAACGACGTGTCGAGGTATGCGTTGCCCTGCGCCTGGATGCGCCCCTGGTCGGGGCCCATGCCGCCCGGTGCGCCTTCGCCGTAACCCTTGTACAGGGAGTCGACCACATCCATCCCTTCGGACACCTTCGCGAACGGCGCGAAGCGCATGCCGTCGAGCCGGATGTTCGCGTCGACGTAGTTGATGAACACCTGCGTGGACCGGCTGTTCGGCAAGTTGGTCTGCGCGAAGGTCATGAAGCCCTGCTTGTTCGACTCCTTCACCGGGTCGTCTTGAATGTTGGCCTGCTGCCACTTGGCGCTGACCGCCGGGTCGCCGCTGATCCCGAACTGGACCATGAAGTTGTCGACCGTGCGAAAGAACCGCGTGTCGTCGAAGAAGCCGAGCTTCACGAGGTCGTAGAAGCGGTCGGCGCCGTTCGGCGCCCAGTCGCGATGCACCTCGACGACGAAGTCGCCCTTGGTGGTCGTGAACTTCGCTTTGTAGACGTCGGGCGCTTTGTTCTTCGCCTTCGTGGGGTCGAGCAGATCCGGGTGCACCACCGACGCGAGCGGCGCGGACGAGGCCGGCGGGGCAGAAGCGGTGGAGCCAGGGCCGGTCGCCATCGAGCTCGCGACGGCGCTCGTGGCGGCGGCGGCGCCGGTAGGCTCGGGCTCCGACTTCGAGCACGAGACGACGGCGACCGAAGCCAGTAGGAGCAAGAGCGAGGCCTTCATCACGGGGCGATGCCATACCACCGGGGCCGGCGGGCGCGCCAGATCTGCGTCGCTTCAGGTCGCGCCGAAGACCAGGAGGCTGGCCGTCGAGATGATCGCATTCAGGATGATGATCGCGAGCGACGAATTGACGACGGCGCGCGTCGTCGCCCAGCCGACGCCCTCGCTGCCGCCGAAGGTCGACAGCCCGCAGTAGCCGCTGACGATGGGGATCGCAGCGCCGTAGGCGAAGCACTTGGCGAGGCCGGTGAGGACGTCGCCCCAGTCGATGAGCGACATGTTGCAGAAGGTGCGAAGCGGCACGTCGAACGCGACTTCGGCCGTGATCGCTCCCGTTGCGAAGGCGACCGTGCCGGCCCAGACGATGAGCACGACGGTCATCGTCAGGCTGGCGAGAAAGCGCGGCACCACGAGAAAATCGATCGGATCGGCCGCGCACATGCGGAGCGCGTCGATCTGCTCCGTGACCACCATCGAGCCGATCTCCGCGGCGATCCCCGCTCCGACGCGGGTGGCGAGCATGAGACCGCCGAGGGACGCCGCGAGATCCCGCACGAGGAGCTCGAGGTAGGTCGCGCCGAGGAGCGAGAAGTCGGGGATGACGCGCTTGATCTGCAGCCCCGACTGGTAGACGAGGATCATCCCGATGAAGCCCATCGTGATGGAGACGAAGAAGAGCGACTGGTTGCCGATGGCATGCATTTGGCGGACGGTCGCGCCCCGTTCGCGGCGACCGCGGGCCACGTAGTAGAGCGTCTGCACGAACACGCCGTAGAGCGCGCGAGCCCCGACGAAGAGGTCGATGCCCGCCGCGCCGAGATCGCGCACGACCGACGAGCGACGCGGGGGCGCGCCATCGGCCAGGTCGGAGCTCATGTCAGACACGATCGGGGACCGTCAGCCGAGGATGAAGCTGACGAAGTAGTCGAGGACGAAGATCCCGGCCGCGCTGGCGACGACGGTCGCGTTCACGCTCTTGCCGACGCCGGGCGCTCCGCCGGTGGTCGACATGCCGAAGTGACAGCTCGACAGCGCGATGACGAGCCCGAAGACGATGCTCTTGATCAACCCGTTGGCGACGTCGCCCAGTGTGATCAGGCCCCCGGTCACCCCGTTGTAGAAGCTCACGGGCTCGATCTGCAGCAGGGCGAGCCCGGAGTATGCGGCGCCGAAGAGGGCCAGCGCGTCGGCGTAGAGCGTCATCGTGAAGAGTGTGACGACGATGGCGATGAAGCGCGGCAAGACCAGGAACGACAGGGGGTCGATGGCCAGCGCGCGAAGAGCGTCGATCTGCTCGGTGACGAGCATCGTCCCGAGCTCCGCGGTGTTGTTGGCGCCGACGCGGCCGGAGATCATCAGCGCCGTCAGCAGGGGCGCGACCTCGCGGAGCGTCGCGAAGCCCGCGCCCCAGCCGAGCAGACCCTCGGCGCCGTACCGCTTGATGATGGGCGCCGCCTGGATCACCGTGATGACGCCGGTGAAGAGCGCCGTCACGATGACGATCGGCAGCGACTTGACCGCCATCTTGTAGAGGTTGCGCCGGAGCTCGGGGTAGTCGAGCACGGGCGGCCAGGCGAAGAGTCGCCGCACCACCTGGCCGAACAAGACGCCCATTCCACCGGCGGTGTGGGCGATCGCGATGAACGCGGCTCCGGTCGAGGCGGCGGCCGCGCCCAGCGGCGAACCACCGGCGCCGCCCCCGTCGGGAGCGCCACGAGGCACGTCGGCGGCGGGGGCGGGCATCGCGGCCCCGACGTTACTACAGCGCGAGCCAATCGATGAGAGCGCCGGCAGCGAACTGCAGCCCGTTGTCGACGACGACGATCGCGGCGAGCCAGGCCAGGCCGATCGCGGCTCCGCGGGCGTCGCGGCGGGTCCGGACGAAGTGGATGAACACGCAGAAGGGCGAGAACGCGTAGATGGCGGCGTTGCGAGACGCCACGGGCCAGGCGCGTTCGCGCTGGCCCTCCGTCAGGCGCCGCTCGTCTCGCACGATGACGAGCACGGCGCCGCCGACCCCGACGGTCCACGACACCACCAGCTGCACGAACTCGACGTCGCCCGGCGTCATGCGCGAATCGCGCGAGGCGCGACGTCGGGGCTCAACGGAGATTCCCGGCGAGCACGATCCCGACCCGCATGATCATGGTCATCCGTCGCCCGTCGTCCCCCGGCGGCTCGCCTTGCGGGTGACCGGAGGAGGGGCTCGAGACGACCATCGTCGTCGTGCCCTCGAACTTGGTCTCGGGCACGAGGCGCGACAGAACGAACCGGGTCGTTCCATCGCCCGACGAGAGCATCGACTCGATGCGTGCCGGAGGCGCACCCGGCGCCGCGCCCGGTGACAGCAAGGGCTGCGGCGGGGCGGTCTGCGCGAGGACGTCGGCGAGGGACCCGGTGTCGCCATCGATCGCGACCAGCCGGAACGTCTCGGTCTGCGTGACGCGCGCGTCACGGGACGCGAGCTGCGAGAGCTTCTCCCACCGGGCGCCCACGCCCACCTCTTCTTCGGGGAAGGGCGCCGCCACGTCGCGCAGCGTCTGCCGGACCTGCTCCACCATTTGACCCGTCGCGTTCTTCGAGCTGGCGCCGATCGCGGGGAGCGCGTCGATCGATACGCGCTTCGAGAGGCCGCGCGACGTCACCACGCCGCTTCCCGAGAGCCGCTCGACCTCGGCGACCTCGGCGCTCATCCCGGCGGCGAGCGCCGACGGCGTCTGGGCGTCGGTCGTGACCTCGGCCGAGGTCACGTGCCACGCGTACGACAGCTCGCCCTCGGGCGAGACGCCCCGCGGGTCGATCGCGACGAGAATGCGAACGGGCGGGAGCTCGATCTCGGGCTGCTTGTTCCCGCCTTCTTCGGTCGAGGCCGCGGTGCGCAGGTCCATCGTGAGCGTCTCCGCCTGACGGCCGCGCCACCCGTAGCGGAGCGCACGCCGCGGCGCGGCCCCCTGATCGAGCAGCTTCATCGTGGCGATGGTCGCTTCATCGGCCGCGGCGGCGGCAGCGCCAGGCGTCGCGGCGGCGCCAGGCGTGGCGGCCGCTGGCGCGGTCGTTGACGCGCTCGCCGGCGCGTTCACCGGCGCGTCGGGAGCTCCTCTCGAGCATGCAGGCGTCGACGACAGACTCGACACGAGCAGCGACACGACCAGCGCCGCGCGCGACGGCTCGACGCGCGGCGGCCGCGGGCCGGGCCGCGAACGGGTGCTCCGCCTCACAGCGGCCCTTCGGTGAGACCGTGGACGAACTGCCGCACGTGGGGTTCGCTGCACGAGCGCGCCTCCGCCGTCGTGCCGTCGAAGAGGAGCTGACCGCGGTACATCATCCCGACGCGGTCCGTCACGGTCAGCAAGCGATCGAGATCGCTCGACACCATCACGGCCGTGGCGCCCGTGGCGCGCTGCTCGGAGCGAAGCAGATCGAAGATCTTCTGCGACGTGACCGGGTCGAGGCCCGCCGCCGGCTCGTCGTAGAGCACGATGGGCGCCCGCGTGGCGGTGGCGCGCGCGACGCCGACGCGCTTCTTCTGACCGCCGCTGAGGCTCGCAGGCATCCGGTCTTCGAAGCCGGGGAGCGACACGCAGGTCAAACGCTCGGCCACGCGCGCGCGCACTTCGGCCTCTGGCGGCGCGTAGAGGCGTCGCAGCGGGAAGGCGACGTTGTCGAATACGGTCAGGTGATCGAAGAGCGCGTTGTTCTGAAAGAGCATCCCGATGCGCTTACGAATCTCCTGGAGCGCGAGCTCGGACGCCGAAGTCACGGCGTCGTCCCCGATGTGCACGGTGCCGCGGTCCGGCTTCATGAGCCCGGCCATCATCTTGAGGAGGACGCTCTTGCCGCTGGCGCCCGGTCCGATGAGTCCGTAAAGGCACCCCTCGGGAATCGTCAGGCTCACGTCGCGCAAGATGGCGCGCGGCGGACCGCCCGCCTGGTGAACGGCCTTGGTGAGGCCCGCGAGGCGGATCACGGAGAACCGGGCAGATGGGGTCCGGGCGCCGCCAGCGGATCGCTCAGCTCGGACCTGGCCCGCGCAAGGCGCGAGTAGAGAACGAGCGTGGCGCCCGCGAGGATCGCCACGAGGGCGACCAGCCCGACCAGCGCGGCCTGGAGCTCCCGCATCGACGCGCGTGTCACGGCGATGGGGCCGACGTGAGCGAGCCCGTCGCCGGCTTCGAAACCCGGAAGCGAGGCTCGGGGCACCATGACGACGGCGACGTCGCCCGGAATCAGCCCCGCGACCCCACCCGCCACGAGGCGCTGGATCGCGTCGGCGCTGATCGGCGGCGTCGGCCCCGTGTGCTCCACGAGAACGCTGGCGCTCCCGCGCAGAGGCGCGGTGTCGCGGAGAGGGTTCGGCGCGGGCACGTTGAGGTGAACGCGGGCCGTCAGCACGCCGTCGATGCCCTCGAGCGACCGCTCGAGCTCTCCGGCGATCCCCGCCACGAGCTGGGCGTGCTCCGCGGCCTCGCTGGGCACCAGCGACCCCTTGCCGATCGCATCGACAACGCTCGGCAGATCGCGCCGGGGAAGGTCTTCTTCGCGCATGATCGAGAGGGCGCGAGGGAGGTCGTCGCGCCCCACGGCCACACGCCATCGGCCCTCGGTCAGGGGGTCGGCCTCCTTGGTCGCGTCGATGCTCGCGCGATCGAGTGCGACGAACACGCGATTGGCCTCGGTATCGTCGAGTCCGCCCGCAACGGGAACGGCGCACGCCGCCAGCAGGGCCAGCGACGCAGCGAGCAGCGAGGAACGCAGCGCGGCCAAGGCGCGCCTCACGGGCGTGGCGGGACGCATGGGTTCGTGCGGTCTTCGTATCGCCGAAAGAGGCGAGTCTCAAGGCCGCGTTCGCGGCACGGGCGTTTACGCGGTTGCGAAACATCCGCTCGGGTGCTACGGACCAATCACGAAGGCCCGCGCGGGCGCAGGCGCCACTGCCGCAGCCCCGCGCCGTCCCCGAGCCTCGAAGTTGCGAATGGGCGCGACGCTTGCGTCGTCTCTCCCTGCCGCAGAGGCCCGATAAGGCTCCCTTCGCTGTTCTGAAGGTCACGGCCAATCAGCAACGAACAAGCACCGACCATCCGAAAGGGCACGCGAGCCTCGCGTGCGTCATCTCTTTTGGCTTCACCGTTCACCGAAGCATTATCCACCCTGAATGACCGCGCTCTCCGGCGGCTCCTGGGCGCACGCGCCTATCTCCGCGGGTACGACTACGTTCGTCGCCACGCCGTCGAAGACATCGTCGTAGAAGACGCCGGAGCACGCGGGCACGTGCGTGGAACCGACGCCGACCCCTACAAGGTGACGCTCCAGCTCACCCCGAACGGCTTCGGATCATCGTGCACGTGTCCGGCATTCGCATCGAGCAACGGCGGGCATTGCAAGCACGTCGCCGCGCTGCTCATCGCGCTGCGCGATCAGGCGCGCGGCGCGCAACGCAGACCCGCGCAGCCCGCCGCGGCAGCCAGCGGCGTGCACTACACGGTGCATGGAGGAACGGTCCACGTGGCGGGAGTCGACGGAGAAGGAAGGCGCAGCAAACGAGCGCGCGCGCGGGCCATGAAAGCAGCACACCACGCGACCCAAACGGTTCGCGGCGTGGCAACCAACGGGGCGGCCGATACGGGCGTCGACGCGTGGCTGCCGGAGCCGATGCCGCCGGCGCCCAAGCAGATCGAGTATCGCCTGCAGGTCAAGCAAGTGGGCCAGACGCCCGGTGCGGGCGGCGGCGGGCTCACCATCACACTGCTCAATCCCGAGAACAGAGTCCCTCTTTTGCCGAGCGCGCTGCTCGTCGCGCAAGACCAGCATCCGACCCCCGACCGCGACGCGATCCGCCTGCTCGCACGCTTCGAGAATCAGGGTCCCCGGCGCGTCGGAATCGACGTCCGGGGCGAAGACGCGAGCGACCTCCTGCCGCTCCTCAAGGGTCGGCGGGTCATCGTCGAGCCACAGATGATGGAGCTCCGGTTCGGCGACGAACCTCTCCGGCCGCGCTTCGACCTCGAGCTTTCGCCCGACGGGAGCCAGATCGTCGTCCGGACGTCGTTCCAGCGTCAGGGCGATCCGCGCCGGTTTACCACCACGAGCGGGGCCTGGTTCGAGGGGAGTCCGGGCTGGTACGTCGACGCTCAGGAGGGCTGGGCGCGCCCCGTCGATCGCCGGGTATCGCCGGCCGCGGTTCGTCGACTCCTGAGGCTCCCGGTGATCACCGAGCCGGTCGAGCGGCTCGCCGAGCTCGTCATGCACGGGCTGCCGAAGGTGGCCCTCGAGGTCGGAGCCGAGCTCCCCGAGCTCTCTCAGGTGGCCGACGTGATCGACCTCGAGCCGACTTTCCGGGTCGCCGCGGGCGGGACGCTGGTGGAGGCCCAGGTGAGCCTTCGCGCGGCCTACGAAGACGTCGAGATCGACGTGCGCGCCGACGGCATGACCTTGCCGGTCATCGTGAAGTCGGCCCCGAGCGCCATCGCGGCCGGGGCCCCCGGGAGCCAGGTCGTGCCGCGCGGCCGCTCCGACGGCGCGAGCGCTCCGTCGCGGCGGGCCAAGTGCATCCGATGCGACATCGCGGCGCAGCAGCTCGCTGCCGCCAAGCTCCGCGACCTCGGGCTCGTTCCCGCAGAAGACGGGAACAAGTTCATCGCACGCGGAGACGACGCGATCCGCTTCTGGACCGAAGGCATCGCCACGCTGCCCGACACCTGGGACATCTTCGTGCCCGACGACCTTGTCGACGTGCACGTGCGCGACGAGGCCCTCTCGGCGAACGCGCGCGTGGGCAGCGGCGTCGACTGGCTGTCGCTGCGTCTGAGCTTCGAGAGCGAGGGCGTGGCCGTCACCCAGGAGGAGCTGCGGCGCTCGCTCGCCGAGGGTGGCAAGTACGTTCGCCTCGCCGACGGCACATTCGCGCGCATCGACGCGCAAAAGGTTCGCGAGGTCTTGCAGCGCCAGGCCGAGATCCTGGCCACCGGCGGCGGCAACGGGGGTCGGCTGCCGCTCTCGCAAGCGGGTCGCATCGAGGATCTGCTGGCGCAGGTCGGGCGCGCGAGCGTCGCGGGCGACACCAAAGAGCTCTTCAAGAAGCTCAAGGACATCGACGAGATCAAGGGCACGAAGAAGCCCCGTAACCTCAAGGCCCAGCTCCGGCCGTACCAGGAGCAGGGCTTCCAGTGGCTCTGGTTCCTTCACGAGATCGGCAGCGGCGGCGTTCTGGCCGACGACATGGGTCTCGGCAAGACCGTGCAGACGCTGGCGCTCCTCCTGGCGGTCAAAGCCGAAGACGCGAAGGTCGAGGGCAAGCGCAAGCCGTTCAAGGTGCTCATTGTCGCGCCGACAAGCGTCGTCACCAACTGGCTCCGCGAGATGGACCGCTTCGCCCCATCGCTCCGACACGCCCTCTGGCACGGCGCCGAGCGCCGCGAGCGGCAAGACGAGCTCGAAGACGCGGACGTGGTCGTCACGAGCTACGCGCTCCTCCGCCGCGACGAGGAGATGCTTAAGGAGATCGACTGGCGGTACGTCATCGTCGACGAAGCGCAGCAGATCAAGAACCCGCTCAGCGCCACCGCCCGCGCCGCCAAGCGCCTGCGCGCCGATCGCCGGCTCGCCCTCAGCGGCACCCCGATCGAGAATCGATTGAGCGAGATCTGGTCGATCTTCGACTTCGTGTGCCCGGGCCTCCTCGGTCCGCTCGACAAGTTCGAGGAGCGCTATTCACGGCCGATCGACGCCGGCGACAAGACCGCGGCCGCGCGGCTGCGAGCGACGATTCACCCGTTCATTCTGCGCCGGACGAAGGCCGAGGTCGCGCGCGATCTCCCCGAGAAGATCGAGACCGATCAGTTCTGCGAGCTCACCGGCGAGCAGGCGTCGCTCTACGCGGCCGTTCTCAAGGAGGTTCGCGCTCAGGTCATGGGCGAGGTCGAGCGCCAGGGTCTCGCGCGGAGCCAGATCCAGATCCTCGCCGGCCTCACGCGCCTGCGGCAGGCCGCGTGCGACCCGAGGCTCCTCGGGTTGCCGCGCGAGTTCGGCGACGAAGACTCGGGCAAGCTCGTCGCGCTACGCGATCTCGTCGAGACGAGCATCGAGGGCGGGCACCGCGTCCTCGTGTTCAGCCAGTTCGTCAGCATGCTGACGATCATCAAGCGCGCGATGGACGAAGACGGCGTGACCTACGAGTACCTCGACGGCTCGACGAAAGACCGCCAGGCGTGCGTCGAGAACTTCCAGCGTGAAGACGGGCCGCCGGTCTTCTTGATCTCGCTCAAGGCGGGCGGGAGCGGCTTGAACCTGACGGCCGCGGACACCGTCATCCACTTCGACCCTTGGTGGAACCCGGCCGTCGAAGACCAGGCGACCGACCGCGCGCACCGCATCGGTCAGACGCGGGTGGTCACGACGTATCGCTTGATCGCCAAGGGCACGATCGAAGAGAAGATCCTCGAGCTCGCCGAAAAGAAGCGCGAGCTCGTGGGCGCCGTGCTCTCCGAAGACGTCGGCGGCTCGAAGAAGCTCACCAAGAACGACCTCGAAGATCTCTTCAAGTTCGACGATTAGCACCGTCGAGGGGAGCATTGGCCTCATTCGAGGGGAGCCGGAGCTCCCCTCGAGCTCCCCATCCGGGATCATCCCCCGGCATTCGGGCGGTTCCCCCCCCCGCGTCCGATGCTCGTGGCGCGCCGAGCCCGTCGGCGAGCCATGACCGAAACCCTCAATCTGTGGGCCTCTGCGCCCTCTGCGGCCCATCTCTCTCGGCTCCGCCCGGCGCCCGTGGATCGCCGGATCCCGTCAGCGACCCATTACTGAACCCACGATCTTTGCGCCTCCGCGTCTTTGCGGTTTCTTCGTCGAGACTGGCGAGTGGGACGGAGGTCGGCCTCGACGTGGTCGAGGAGCTCGTCGGCGCGCTTCTCATCGATGCCGAGGCCTTCGGCTAGCGAGTTGAGGGTCTCGTTCTCTTCGTCGGCGATGGCGCTGTCGGCGAAGGCCACTGCCGCCGCCAGCACGAACCGGTCTCGCTCGGTCTCGATCGGCCTCGGTCGAACCGCGATCGACGCCGAGCTCAGAAGCCGTCGGGGCCGGTGCGAGGCGCGGCGGTGGCCGGTGTGGGCGTGGGCGGAGCCGCCGTAACCGGTGGGGGCGGCGCGACGGGCGCGGTCGGCGGCGTGGCGTCAGCGGTTCCTTCCGCGGGCTCGGCGTCGCCAGGTCCGCGATGCGTCCGCGCGCCGCCGGCCCATGGCCCCCGGCGGACCGGCGGCGGCGCAGCGACCGGTTCCATCGCCCGAGGAAGTGAGCTCGCCGCGATGGTGGGGAGCAACGCAAACGCGCTGCCGGCAGAAGGCGTTTCGACCGGCGCCGGAGTGCTCTTCTGGGGAGCCGGGACCGCCGTGGTCGCCGGGAGCGCCTGGGTCACCGCGGGGCCGTCGTGATGCGGATGGAGCGCGTTGAAGGAGACGCCGCCGGCGACGAGCGACGCGAGGACGATCGCGCCGATGACGGCGAACATGCCCTTGCGCGACAGGGTGTTCTGCAGAGACGTGTCGAGCGCGGCCGAGCCGAGCGTCGCGTACGACGAAGCGTGGGCTGGCGGCTCGGAGAGACGAGGCGTGAGCCGCGCGAGCGTCTCGAGCGTCGCCGGCTTTGCAGCTGGCGCGTCGGCGCGCGTCTTGGCGCTCGCGGGCAGGGGGCTCGGCAACATCCCTGAGCTCGGCGGCGGCCAGGGCGGGCTCCCCGTCTGGAAGCCGGGCAAGATGTTCGACGACCGGCGCTCTTCGGGAGGCGGGTGCAGTCGCTCGCGCTCCGAGGCTGCTGCGAGCGCGGCCTCGACGGACGCCCGTCGCTTCTCGATGCGATCCGCGAGGTGCGTATGCGCGAAGGCCGCGACTTCGGAAGCCGACGTGGAGCACTGCGCCGCGATCATCGCGCGGTCGATCGCGTCGCGCAGATCGGCCGCGGTGGCGTAGCGATGGTCGGCCGCGAACGAGAGGGCACGGCGCACGATCGCCGAGATCGCCGGATGCACGGACGAGGGCAAGGGCATGGGCGGTCGCCCCGAACCCAGGAGATGCAAGGTCGCGAGAGGATTCTCGCCGTCGAACGGCGGCTTGCCCGTGAGCAGCGTGTAGAGAATGGCGCCGACGGCCCAGATGTCGGCGCGGCGATCGAGGGGCTGCCCGAGCGCCTGCTCGGGCGCCATGTATTGAATCTTGCCCTTGAGGACGCCGGAGCTGGTCTCCGCGCCCGCGCGCGAGCGCGCCGTCGCGATGCCGAAGTCGATGAGCTTCGCCGTGCCCCTCGTGCTGACCAGGATGTTGTGGGGGCTGACGTCGCGGTGAACGATCTCGAGCGGTCGCCCCGACCCGTCGCGCATCTCGTGCGCCTCGTGGAGTCCGGCGCAGGTGTCGGAGAGAACACGAAGGATTAACCCCGTGGGGATCCGGATGCCCGAGCGCTGGCACGCGCGGTTGAGCTTCGAGAGCGCGTCGCCTTCGACGTACTCCATCACCAGATAGAGGATCTCGTTCTCCTCGCCGAGGTCGAAGATCTGCGCGACGTTGGCGTGCTCGATGCGCGACGCGATGCGCGCCTCGTCGAGGAACATCTCCTGGAAGCGCACGTCGGCCGCGAACTTCGGGAGGATCGTTTTGATGGCGACGAGCTTCTCGAAGCCGTGCTTGCCTCGCTGGCGCGCTACCCAGACGCTCGCCATTCCGCCCTCGGCGATCGGGCAGAGCAATTCATAGCGATCGAGCTTGTAGCCCGGCGCAAGTGGAGAGGCGTTGAAGGCGGCGCCCGTCACTGATTTGAAGGGAAGCTTAGCGCGCTTTTCGTCGCGCCAGGGCCAGAACACGCTCACCCACACACGTTCCGCACATGTCCGCCCGCTCTCTTTTTCTTTCTTCGTCTTGCCCTTGTCTTGCCCTTGTCTTGCCCTTGTCTTGCCCTTGTCTTGCCCTTGTCTTGCCCTTGTCTTGCCCTTGCGTGGGCCCCCGGCCCCGCGTAAGACTTCACGCACCGGGACTCCCCGGGAGTGGGCCCGCTGCGTACGCATGCCCCCACTACCTAGCGAGCCCTGACGAGCTCCACTCTCCGCCACACTGCGTCAAGGGCGCGTCGTTCGGGCGAAGCGCGGATTCGCGATCGCTTGCGACGGGTTAGCCCGCGACGCCACTCGGACTCGCGGGCCAGCAAGCGCGAGCGAGGGAAATCGCGCACGCGATGACCCCTGGGCGGCGCGGCGCCATCTGGTATGACGCGAGCCGCGCGGGTCTTGCAGCCCGTATCTCGCAGCACCCGCAGCCGATGAATGCGCCGAGCTTAGTTCCCGCAACGCCTGGCTCCGAACCACCCTCGCTCGCTCGCGCTCGCAGGGTGCGCGTCCTCTTCATCAATGACACTGCGCGTAACGGCGGTCCCGGTCGGAGCCTCCACTCGATCCTGAAGTTCCTGGATCCCGAGGTTGTCCATAGGGCGGTCGTTCTCCCCCGGGAGGGCGCCATCGCCGACCTGCTCCGCCGCGATGGCGTGGCCGACGAGCTCCGTTTCGAGAGCAACCTGGTCGAGAACCCGATCGAGCCCTGGCACCGGCAGATGGAGCGGCGCGACTTCGACGCCGCGGTGCCGCTCAAGGTGGCGCGGCTCTGCGGGAACCTCGTCAAGGCGACGCGGGCCATGGCCCGGCTGGCGTCGCTGGTGCGCGAGGGGCGCTTCGATCTCATCTACTGCAACGGGACGAACGCCGACTTCGCGGGCGCCCTGCTCGCGAGGATGACGGGGGTTCCGGCGCTGTGGCACGTTCGGTACACGTCGATCCCTCCGGTCGTCGCCGGCTTGCATCGGTGGCTCTCGGCGGGCGACGGCGTCCGGCGGATCGTGTGCGTGTCGCGCTCCGCGGCCGCGCTCTTCTCGCATTGCCCCGAGAAGGTGCGCGTCATTCACAACGCGCTCGACGTGGGCGCGTTCGACCCCGCCGGCGTCGTCGGGACCTTGCGCGCCGAGCTCGGGCTGCCGCCCGGCGCACTCGTGTTCGGCAGCCACGGGCGCGTCCTCCGGCGCAAGGGGTACGTCGAGATGATCAAGGCGGCGCGGCTCGCCCTCGACGCGTTGACCCCCGACGAGCGGCAGCGAATGGCGTTCGCCGTCGCCGGCGACACGCCGGAAGACTATCGCCCCGACCACGTCGACGAGTGCCGCAAGCTCGTCGCCGACCTCGGGATGGAACGGCAGTTCTGGATGCTCGGGTTCCGGGCCGACGTCCGGCCGGTCGTGGCCGACTTCGACGTGGCGGTCGTTCCGAGCGTCTACGCCGATCCGCTACCGCGCGCGGTGATCGAGTCGATGGCCATGAGCAAGCCGGTGATCGCTTTCGCGGTCGGCGGAGTCGTCGAGATGGTCGACGCGCAGACCGGAGAGCTCGTTGCGTTCGAGCCGTCGCCGACCGGACGCGAATCCGCGGCCAGCGAGGCGGCGATCGCGCGCCTCGCGGCCGCCTTCGTTCGCTACGTCCGGGATCCGGCCCTTCGCTCGCGGCAAGGGGTCGCCGGGCGCGCGCGGGTGCTCCTCGATTTCGACGCCCGTGTGCACGCGGTGCGCATCGAGCGCGAGATCGTCTTCGCCGCGGGTCTCGCGCCGCGCGCGCCGCAGGCCCCGCGCGCCCCACGCCCCGCGCTACCCCGGGCGGAGGGGCGATGACGATGCCCGGAGCGCGAGGCGGCTCGATGGGCGACAGCGGAGGAAGCGGCGACAGGGTGATGCGCCGGGCGGTGGGCCGCATCGTCGACGGGAGCGGCAAGCACCCGATCGTCGTCCTGCTGCTCGCCGCCTGCGTGCTCGCCGGAACCTGGTACTTCGCGCTGCAGGTCCTCACAAACCCGCACACGGATCTGCGAGAGCTCCTGCCGCGCGACAGCCCGGCACTCAAGGCGTTCGAGCACCAGCTCGGGCGTGTCGGGGGCGGGGCGTCGCTGATCGTGGTCGCCGAGTCTCCCGACAAAAGCGCGAACGAGCGCTTCGCCGACGAGCTGGCCACGCGCCTCGAGGTCGACGTCGCGGAACAGAAGGCGCTCGGAAAGAAGCCCCTCATCTCGTACGTCGAGCGCGGAACCAAGGACGTTCACGCGTTCTTCGAGACCAACAAGTGGCTCTACGCCGACGAGAAGGACCTCGAGAACGCGTACGACACGCTCGACTTCCAGATCGCCGTGCGGAGCGGGCTGGTCACGGATCTGAACGACGACGCGCCCGCGCCCGGGAGCGCGGCACCGTCGGCCGCCGCCGCTCCAGGGGCCGCCCCGGCGCCCGCGCCCGGGAGCGTCAAGAAGCCCGCGCTCGGCCTCGACGAGTACCGCGATCGCTGGGAGGCGAAGGCAAGGGAGCACGACGATTTCCCGAGCGGGTACTTCGAGAGCGCGGACGGAACGATGATCGCGCTGCGCATCGTTTCGTTCACGACGGGCATGGGCGACGCTGGCGACGACACGCTCCTCGGCCACATCGGCCGGATGGTGCAAGACCTGGCGCCGGCGTCGTACCAGCCGGCGATGAAGGTGGGCTTCGCTGGCGACATCGCCAACGCGGCCGCGGAGAAAGACTCCATCGTGAGCCAGGCGGTCTGGGCGAGCGCGTTCGCGCTGATCGCCGTTCTCGTCGGCCTGGTCTGGTTCTTTCGATCGGTCTGGTCGCTCGTCGTGATCGCCTTTCCGGCGGTGCTCGGGATCGGCGCGGCCTACGCGTTCGCGTACTTTCGCTTCGGCTATGTCAACACGACCGGCATGTTCCTCGGCGCCATCATTCTCGGCAACGGGGTCAACTATCCGATCGTGCTCCTCTCGCGGTATCGCGAGTTTCGCGCGCGCGGGCAAGAGCCGGCCGATGCGCGTCGGGAAGCCGTTCAGAACGCCCTTCGCGCCGAGCTCGTCGGCGCGTGCGTGGCCTCCATCGCGTACGGATCGCTGACGGTCACCGATTTCCGCGGGTTCAATCAGTTCGGGTGGATCGGTTTCGTCGGGATGCTCCTCGTGTGGATCTCGATGATCCCGTGCGTGCCGGCGCTCATCGTCGCGATCGAGTGGATCCAGTCGAAGCTCCCGGCGCGCCTCCGTGACCCTCTCCCCCGCATCCGGCCCGACGGAGGGCGAGGGCCCCTGTCGCGCGCGGTCGCCTTTGCGACCGAACGGGCGCCCTGGGCGTTCGTCGCGCTCACGCTCGCCGTCACCGCGGTCGCGGCCTGGAAGGCGCCGGCGTTTCTCCGCGACCCCTGGGAGTATGACTTCGACCGGCTCGGCTCGCGCGGCAGCAAGCAAGGCGGGGCGGGGGAGTGGTCGAACAAGGCCGACCAGATCTTCGGCGGCCGGATGAACGTCGCCGGGGCGCTGACGCTCGCCGACACGCCCGAGCAAGTGCCGCTCCTCAAGGCGCAGATCGTCAAGAACGACGAGGCCGATCCGCAGGGGCGCCTCATCGCCGAGGTCGCGACCGTTTACGATCTCTTGCCCGGTAGCGTCGAGGACCAGAAGAAAAAACGCGAGGTGCTCGATCGGATCCGCGACCGGCTGACGCCGGCTGTCGTCGAGTCGCTCCCCGACGACGAGCGTCCGCGGGTCGAAGACCTGAGGCCTCCGGAGACCTTGCGCGTGCTCGAGCCCAGGGACCTGCCGCCCCTCTTGCGGCGCCGGTTCGAAGAGAACGACGGCCGCGTCGGCACCGTTTTCTACGTGCGGTACCGGAACGACGTCATGCTCTCGGACGGGCACAACCTCTTGCGGATCGCGAAGTCGACCGACAACGTTCGCCTCCCCGACGGCGTCGTCGTTCAGACCGCGAGCCGCGCCACGATCTTCGCCGAGATGCTCCGCTCGATGGAGAAAGACGGCACCCGCGCGTCGCTCGTGTCTCTCGCCGCGGTGTCGCTCGTCGTGCTCCTCGCGACGCGCAATCTGCGCGGCGCGCTCGCCGTGCTAGCCGCGCTGCTCATGGGAGTCACCTGGCTCGTCGGAGGCGCGGCGTGGTTCGGCGAGAAGCTGAACTACGTGAACTTCGTCACCTTGCCGATCACCTTCGGGATCGGCTGCGAGTACCCGTTCAATGTGTACGACCGGTCTCGCCTGCTCGGGGGCGACGTGTCGGCGGCCGTGCGTCGGGTGGGCGGCGCGGTCGCGCTCTGCAGCTACACGACCGTGGTCGGGTACGGCTCGCTCCTCTTCGCGGACTTCCAGGCGCTCCAGTCGTTCGGGCGGCTCGCGGTCAGCGGAGAGATCGCCTGCCTGACGGGCGCCCTCTTGTTTCTGCCCGCGCTGCTCCATCTCCTGGGCGGACGTCGAACGTATTCGAGCCAGGCGGTCTCGAGCGAAAGCCCGCAAATACCGCGCTAGTGGTGGCCTAAATCGACGAGCGTGATCTTCGATCACGTTCGCCCGATTTATTCGCCCAGGTTTGACTAAATCAGCGCTCACGTTCGTGAGCGCCGATCTAGAGGCGGCGCCAGGCGAACAGGTCGGAGCCGCGCGCCACGACGTCTCCGGCCGCCCAGCGAAGCAGGCGTTCGATCTCGCCTCGCACCACCCGGTAGCGCATGTCGGCCGGGTGGATCGCGATGCGAGCGGGCGCGAAGGGCCGCGCGTACTTCGCGATCCGGCACCACGCGAGCGTCGAGGCCAGGCGCGCCGGCGACCGCGTCGCCCAGTTGAGGACGACGCTCGCCCGAGCCCGACGCGCTGCTGGATCGTAGACGCGCAAATGGTCTTCGGTGAACCGGTAGCCGCGCTCGCCGAGGAGCGGCAAGAGCCACGTCGGCATCGACCACGCGGGCGCGACGAAGCCGTCGATGTGCAGGTCGGCTTGCCGGAGAACGCGCTCGCCCTCTTCGACGCGCGCGCGCCCCTCGGCGGGCGAGACGTCGCTCATCTCGGCCTCGCCGCCCGACGCGACCCGCTGTGCGAAGAGCCAGCCGAGCCGGCTCGAGGTTCGCGCCGGGTCGTAGTGCTCGCCGCTCTGATGAAAGAAGCCGTGGAGGTAGATCTCGTGCCCGGCCGCCTGGAGGTCGCGCAGCCGGGCGCAGAACCGAGCGTCGGCGAGCAGAGGCGCCCGCCCGTGAAAGTCGGGCACGACGAGCAGCGCGGGGCGAACGTTCATCGACGCGCAGAGCCCGAGCGCCGCTTCGACTTCGTCGGACCAGGCGGGGGAGACATCATGAATCGAGACGTGAACCGGCATTTCGCTAGCTGTCTCTTAGCGATGCGTACGTCGCGAGGACAGTCGCGTAGTGACTCTCGAGGGTGGGCACCCGGGCGGCGGCGGCCAGGGCGCGTGCGCGGAGCTCGCTCGGGTCCCGATCGCGGCGGGCGAGCAGGCCGTCGATCGCCGCCGCACACGCCGCGGCGTCGAGGCTGGCGTACGCCTCTGCCACGGTCGGGTCGGCGCTCTCTGCCGCGCCGCCGGCGTCGGGGACCACCACCGGGACCGCGCAGGCCACCGCCTCGGCGACGCCGAGCCCGTAGGTCTCGTAGGGGCACCCGTGGACCAGCACGTCTGCCGCGCCGACGGCCCGCGCCAGGCGCGTCCGGTTTGTCTCGAAGCCCGCGAAGCGGACGCCGCGCGGCGCGCTCCGTTCGAGGCGAGCCCGCTCGGGCCCGTCGCCGAACAGAACGAGCACGGCGTCCCGACGGGCGCGGACCCTGGCAAAGGCGTCGAGCACCACGTCCCAGCGCTTCTCGATCGCGAAGCGACCCACGCCGACGAGGAGCGCCGCTCCGGCCGAGGCCTCGCTGCCGAGGAGCTCCTGGCGCACGCCTGCCCGCTCGGCGGGCGGCTCGAGCGGGCGGAAGAGGCCCCCGTCGACCCCGAAGGGCACGTGGACGACGTTCGGCACCCCGGCGCGACGAAGGCGGTCGGCCTGGGCGCGGCCCGCGACGAAGGTCGCGTCGAACGGCGCGAGAAGCGCGCGCACTCCTCGCCATAGAGGGGCGCTCAGGCGCGCGGCGACGGCGGCGCCGAGTCGAGCTTCGAGGGCCGGCTGCACGTATGTGCCCACGTGATCGGCGTGCCAGAACGCCGTCTGCACGGGCGCCGGCCTCCCGCAGGTGACCACGGCCGCCATGGCGAGGTACGGCGAGTGGGCCTCGAGCACGTCCGGGGGAGCCGCCCGGACGCGTGCCCGGATCTTGTCGAGCCGTCCCAGGAGGTGATAGGTGCGGTCGTAGGGCATGGTAGGCCCTGCGATCCGCACGACGCGCTCCCGACCGCCAGGGATGCCGCGCGACACGTCCCGAGCGCTCTCGACATCTTCATCCCGCGGGCCCGGCGCAATCACGGTGTGGTCGTGGCCCAGGTGGCACAGAAAGTGACCTCTGGTCGTCAGATGGCTTCGAATCCCACCGCCCCTTTCCGAATAGAATTCGGTGATATCCACGATCTTCAAGCGAGCGTCCCCGCTCCGGGCGAGGTCCACGCGAAAGGCGTTACGCGCCTCCGGACACCCGCGAACGCGCGGTTAGCCGACGCTCTCCCCCAGGATCTGCCGCCGTTCGCAGCGCTCGCAGCTCGACAGGGAAGGCCGCTTCGCGTCGCCATCCTGAGCGACTTCACGCGCATATCGTACGCCAACGGTGCAGTCTTTCAGACACGCTTCCTGTATCAAGAATTACGACGGTGTGGTCACGAGGTCACAGTCATCGGCCCGTTCGACCCCGAGGCAACACCGGATGAGCTGGCTCCCGGAACGGTGACGCTGCCGAGCGTACCGCTCAAGGCGTACCCGGGCGTCCATATTCCCATGCCGCTGGCGTCGTGGATCTTCGACCCCGATCGCTGGGACTTCGATATCTGCTTCGCGCAGACGACCTCGCTCCTCCTCGAGTTCGGGATCTGGCTGCGGACGATGAAGGGCGTGCCGCTACTCTGCGTGAACACGACGCATTTGGTCGCGGCCTACGACGTGCTTCTGCCCGAGCGCCTCTCGAAGAACGAGGTCCTCCAGGCGGGCGTCCACCTGACGTTGACCCGACCGTTCGAGCGGCTCTTCTCGAGCATGTATAACCAGAGCGACGGCCTGGTCGTTCTGAGCGAGGGGCTTCGGTCGTACTGGCGCGAGCGCGGCGTGACCGCGCCGATCCACGTCATCCCCAGGGCGGTGCAGCCCGAGGTCTTCGACCGGCCGCTCGGCGATGACCCGTACACGCACCTCCTCGAGCGTGAGTCGCTCCCGCAGCGCGGGCCCCGCCTGATGTGCGCCGGGCGTCACACGCGCGAGAAGGCGCAAGATCGCGTGATCCGGATCTTCGCCCGAAACGTGCTCCCGCTCGAGCCGGACGCGACCCTCACGATGGTCGGCGACGGTCCGGACACCGACTTCTACAAAGGAGTCGCCGATGACGAGGGCGCCGCCCACCGCGTGTTCTTCACGTCCGAAGTCCCCTGGACCACGATGCCGGACTTCTACCGGTACGCCGACGTCTTCGTGCACGCGTCGCTCAGCGAGACGTACGGCAACGTCCTGGGCGAAGCCTTGTGGTGCGGAACCCCGGTCGTCGCGTTCGCCGACGGGATGGGCGTCACCGCCCAGGTGCAAGACGGCGTGAACGGCATCTTGTTCGCGCCCGGCAAGGGTCACGACGCCGAGACGGCGGCGAACGTCGCCTTCGGAAGGGCGATCGTCGAGCTGATTCGCGACCCGCAGGCGCGCGCCCGGCTCGGAAGGGCCGCCGCGCGCAGGTCTCGCGAGCGCTGCTCGCCCTTCGCCGTGCAGCACCGGATCGCCGACGCGTTCCAGCACGCGCAGGACCACGCCGTGGCCTCGGGCCTGCGCCCCGTGGCCGACCGCCCGAAGATGATGCAGTGGCTGACCACCCTGCGCCACGCCCGTCCGTGGACCACCTTCAATGGCCTGATCTACCTGGGCGGCCACCTCCGCCCCGCCAAACCAATCAAGCGAGAACGCCTCCACCCGCGTATCGCCAACTAGTGGCGCACGGGAGAGCCCCTCTCGCTAGGGATGATCGGTGACCCATTCGCGCACGGCGAGCAGGCCCTCGTGCAGAGAGACCCGAGGGGTCCAGGCGAGCTCGGTTCGGGCTCTCGTGATGTCGGCGAAGGTCGCGTCGACGTCGCCCAGGGGAACGGGGGCGCGCTCGACCTGGAGAGCGACGCCGGCCGCGGCTCCGATGGCTTCGACGAGGCCGCGGAGGTCGATCGGCGCGCCGGAGCCCAGATTGTAGGCGCGAAAGCCGGGCGGCGCGCTGGCGTCGAGGGCGGCGAGCACGCCGCGGACGATGTCGTCGACGTACGTGAAGTCGCGCCTCATCGAGCCGTCGCCGAAGATCGTGACCGGACGCCCGGCGAGGGCAGCGCGCATGAAGCGCGTGATGGCCATCTCCGGGCGCTGGCGCGCGCCGTAGACGGTGAAGAACCGCAGCGCCGCGCAGCGCATCTCGGGCGCGTTCCGGCAGATGGCGCTCGCGACCAGCTCGGCCGAGCGCTTGCTCGCCGCGTACGGGGACTCGGGCACCACGGCCGGCGCGTCTTCGCGGGCCGGCAGAGGGGTCGCGTTGCCGTAGATCGACGAGCTCGACGCGAAGAGGAAGCGCTCGACGCCCCGCTGGCGCGCGAGCTCCTGAACGACCGCCGTCCCCTCGACGTTGACCCGCGCATACCGGACCGGATCGCCGAACGAGGGTCGTACGCCCGCGAGCCCGGCGAGGTGCACGACGGCCTCGGCGCCGTCGATCAGCGGCGCCATCGCGGCGCGATCGGTCACGCACGCGCGAACGACGCGGGCCCCCGAGAACGCGGACAGCAGGTCGCCTTCGTTGCGCACCTTCTCGGCGCGTGGATACGGGCCATCGGAGAAGTCGTCGATGACGGTGGCCTCGTCGCCGCGAGCCAGGAGCGCGCGGGTGACGTGGTAGCCAATGAACCCGGCGCCGCCCGTGACGACGATGCGTGCCAAGCTCCTGCCGCTCCGATCAGCGCTGCGCGGTCGGCGCGCGGTTGGGCGGGGGGTCCACCACGGGGACCCCGATTCCCTGGTATCGCAGGCCCGCGCGGACGACCTCGCTCGCGCGCCACACGTTGCGTCCGTCGACCACGATCGGCGCCGCCCCCTTGTCGGACGGACGCAGGCGCTTGCGGATCTCGGCGAAGTTCGGCGCCCGGTAGCTGCGCCACTCGGTCAGGAGCACGAGCGCGTGGGCCCCGTCAAGCGCGTCGTAGTCGCGGTCGACCACCTTGACGCGATCGCCGTACGACGCCATCGCCCCCGCGAAGTTCTTCGCCGCTTCGGGATCGTGCCCGACGATGCGGGCGCCCTTCGCGAGCAGCGCCTTGGCGAGCTTGATCGACGGCGACTCGCGCACGTCGTCGGTCTCGGGCTTGAAGGCCAGGCCCCAGAACGCGATCGCCCGGCCGTCGAGCGGGCCGATCGCGCTCTCGACCACACGCGCCAGGAACTCGGCCTGCTCTTCGTTGGCCAGGTGCGTCGCCTCGGCCATGCGCATCGGCACGCCGTGCGCGCGCCCGAGGTGAAAGAGCGCCTGCACGTCCTTCGGGAAGCACGAGCCGCCGTAGCCGGGGCCCGCGTAGAGGAAGCGCTTGCCGATTCGCGCGTCGCTGCCGACTCCGAGCCGGACCGCGTGAATGTCGGCGCCGGTCGCGTGGCAGAGGCGCGCGAGCTCGTTCATGAAAGAGACGCGCATGGCGAGCATGGTGTTCGCCGCGTACTTCGTGAGCTCGCTCGAGCGAGGGTCGCTAACGACGACGCGCTCGCCCGACAGTTGCAAGGGCGCGTAGAGGGCGCGAAGCATCTCGCGCGCGCCGTCGCTGCGCGCGCCGAGCACGATGCGATCGGGCCGGAAGAAGTCTTGAACGGCGGTGCCCTCCTTGAGAAACTCGGGGTTCGACACCACCTCGAGCGCCACGGAAGGCTTCTTGCCGCCGTCGATCTGCGCTTGCACGGCGTCGCAGGTGCCGACGGGCACGGTGCTCTTGACGACCACGAGCGCCGGCTTCTTGGCGGTGGTCGCGATCGTGTCGGCCACGGCGAGCACGGCGCTCACGTCGGCCGCGCCGTCGGGGCCCGGCGGCGTGCCGACCGCGATGAAGTAGGCGTCGGCCTCGTCGAACGGCGCGGTGACACGGGTCGCGAACCGGAGCCGGCCCGCGCGTTCGTTCCGGCGTACGAGATCGGCGAGGCCCGGCTCGTAGATGGGAATGATCCCGTCTTCGAGCTGGCGGATGCGCCCGGGATCGATGTCGACGCAGAGGACATCGTGCCCGAGCTCGGCGAGCCCGGTTCCCGTGACGAGCCCGACGTAACCTATCCCGAATGCTACCAACCGCATGTTCGGCGGAGCTTAGGGCGCGGCCTGACCCGGCGCTAGCGTGGCGTTTCGATAGAGCCACCACCCGCCACGGTGTACGGCCAGCGCGAGCTCTCGGGGCACCGGCGGCTCGGCTGCGGAGGGGCGCGTTCGAATCAAGACGTAGTCCCAGTCGGCCAGCCGGTATGCGGGCCAGTCGATGAAGCGAAGGTCGCTGTCGCTGTACGAGCTCGGGAGTCGCAGCGCGGGGTTCTCGGCGGTCGGGTAAATGGCCGACCCTTGATGGAACCAGACGTCGCTCACGACGGCCGCGCGGTCGGTGAGCACGAGCTTGTCGTAGTGCACGAACGGATGGGCCGTGAAGATGCTGCTGTTCGGATCGAGCGGGAGATTGAGCAGGCGCGCGTTCGGGGGCACGGCGTCGAGGATCTCGTGCCAGCCGGCCGCCTCGCTCTGAAAGAGCTGCGACGCGCCCAGCGCGATGATCACCATGCAACAGGCCGCGACGGGCGCACCCTTCTCGAACGCCGCGCCGAGGACGCGACCGAGGGCAGCGCGGCGAATCGCCATGAGCCCGATGAGCAGGAGCAAGGGCACCAGCCGCCCGTCGACGAAGCCGAACCATCCGATCGAGTGAGGTAGGACGAGGAACGCCGCGCTGAGGACCGCGATCGACGCGAGGAGCGCCTTCGAGTGAGCCCGCGACGCGAGATCGGCGATCGCCTCGGAGGCCGAGACGCCTTCGGCTGGAAGCGCCGAAGCGCGGAGCGAGCGGGCCGTGGTCACGACGCCGGCGACGATGACCGTCCAGACGAAGAGCCCCACGGCGGCGTCGAGCCCCGTCCGCGTGATGAGGGTCGGCGTGATGAGGAGGCTCAGCTTGTCGAGCAAGCCCTGGAAGTGCGGCGCGAACGCGGGGTGGGGGAGGGGGACGGAGCCGGCGGGAACGACCGACGCCCGCTCGCGCCACGCGACCCACGCGGCGAGGGCGAGCCCGGGCAGGAGCGCGCGCAGGTGGAGCACGCGGCGAAGGCGACGGCCCGTGACGACGGCCGAGACGCCTGCGAGCCCCAAGAAGATCACGAACGCGTGGCCGTGCGCCAGGAGCACGCACGGCGTGAGACACGCGATCGCGGCCTCCCACTTCCACGCGTCCTTCGCGCCGGAGTCCGCCGCGAACATCAGCTCGAGCCAGATGGTGAGCGCGACGATGAGGACGGCGACGCCCAGCAGATAGCTGGCGAACCCGAGGAGCGTCATGAAGCCGAAGCCGAGGGCGAGCCCGAAGTACGCGGCCGTGGTCGAGAGATCGCCGTGCAACCGGCGTCGCGCCCACAGCAACGCGAGCGGCGTCGCGATCATCGGTAGCGTCGCGATGGCGCGAATGGCGCCGAGCGGGCCGAGCGGAACGACGAGCACGTCACCGAGAAAACGAAACAGCGAATAAGGCCCGAGGTGCGGCGCGACCACGAAGAAGTGCTGCTCGAAGGGCGACGTCTCGAACCGGTGGCGCAGCGCGATGAGGCCCGCGTGCGCGGGCAGGTCTTGAAAGGGCAGGGCGTCGAACAGCCAGAACACGAGCACCGCGGCCAGGGTCAGCGCGCCCACGCGCAGCCACGGCGCGCTCCGCTGTATCCGGATCCGCGCGGGATGGAGGACGGACGCCCCCAGACTGGCGGGACGAACCGGGCTGGGTCGAGTGGGAGCCTGCGTCGCCATGCGATGCGTCGTGCGCGGGAGCATGTTACGTGGACGCCGCCGGAAAGGTCTCCCATTCGCGCGTCCCGAGGGGCACGATTCCGTGCCGCGGCGCCCGGGAGCGACCGGCCCCCAAAACGACCGAAAACTTGGCCGACCCGGCAACGTGCGCTCCCATAGGAAATCGGGATGCGATTGCCGTCGGTGAATCTCCTGGATCCGCGCTCGCTTTTCCCGTGGGCCGGGTGGGGGCACTGGCTCCCGAAGTTGGGTCCCGCGACCGCCGGCGGCGCGAGGGCGCTCGTGCGGTGGGGCGCGCACCACTCGGGCTTGCCGGTGATCCTGGTCGCCGCGCTCACGCTGGTGTTGTCGTGGCGTGTCATCAAGCGGACCTTCCGCCTCGCCCTGGAGGTGGTCATCGCCCTGGCGCTCCTCGTCGTTGCCACCCGCCTTGGCTGGCTCACGTGGTAGGGAGCCTCTGCGGCCAATCCTCTCTTTCTAGTTGAGAGCCGGCGCGGCGGCGGCGGCCACGACGGCGAGCTCTTTCGAGAGCTCGCCGCTCTGGTGCAGCTCCGTGACGATGTCGCAGCCTCCGACAAACTTGCCGTCGACATAGAGCTGGGGATACGTCGGCCAGTTCGAGTACTCCTTGAGGGCCTGGCGGATCTCGCCGTCGGCGAGGATGTTCACAGTCTCGAACGGCACGCCCTCTTTCTTCAGGATCTGCACGACGGTGTTCGAGAAGCCGCACGCCGGGAACTGCTTCGTTCCCTTCATGAACAGCACCACCTTGTGGCCCTTGATGAGTCCCTGGATACGGCTTCGAATGTCTTCGCTCATGTTTCGCCGGCCTCGTCGGCCGCCTCGGTTGGATCGTTCGGCGCGCGCGTCGCGCGTGTCGTCTTCGTGGTCACGCGCCGTCGCCGATTTCCCTGTTCCCGCCGTTGCTCTCGGGCTCGCTCGTGCGCGTCGTCAGCGCGAGGGCGTGGATGGGCCCCGCCATCCAGTCGCCGAGAGCCGCGTAGACCATCTTGTGCTGGTCGATGCGCGACTTGCCGGCGAACTGGGCGGCGACGACCACCGCCTGCAGGTGGTCTTCGGTTCCGGTGAGGTCGGTCACATCGACGCGGGCCCCTGGAAAGGCCTCGAGAAGGCGCGCGCGAACGACGGCGGGGTTCGGCATGGACCCCTCTCCAATTAACGACCGCGGCGAGATTGTCAATGGAACGCTCCCGCGTCTGGCCCGACTTTCGTGACGCGTGGATCCTCTACGAAGACGCGGACCTCATCGCGATCGACAAGCCCGTCGGCGTCTCGTCGCAGGCGGCCGACCCCGAGTGCCCAGACGACGTGGTCACGCGGCTCAAGCGCCATCTCGCGTCCGCCGCGTCCGCCGCGTCCGCCGCGTCCGCCGCGCCGGCGGCGTCGGCGGCGATGGCGCCGGCCGCCCGAGCCCCCTCCGAGCCCTATCTGGGCGTTCACCAGCGACTCGACCGGGAGACCAGCGGCGTGCTCGTCTACGCGCGCCGCCGCGAAGCGAACGCGAGCCTCGCGGCCCAGTTCGAGGGCCGGAAGGTCCGGAAGACGTACGTCGCCTGCGTGACGGGGTGGCCCCCGAAGCGCGAGCAGGCGACCTTGCGGGACGTGCTCGCGGCCGACCGTGACGGGCGCATGCGCGTCGTCGGTGGCTCGCTCCGCGGCGGCAAGGCCGTGCAGGCCGTGACGCGGGTGAAGGTGCTCTCGCGCAAGGCCGACCGGGCGATGCTCGAACTCGAGCTCGAAACGGGGCGCACGCACCAGGCGCGGGTGCAGCTCGCGCACGCGGGAGCGCCGATCGCGGGGGACACGATGTACGGCGGCGCTCCCGCCGGTCGCTTGATGCTCCACGCGAGCGCGCTCGGCCTCGACCACCCGGCGACCCGGCGACCGATGCGCTTCCAGGCGCCGCTCCCGGCGGACCTCGAGACGTGGCTCGCGCGCGGCGACCTGGGCGAGGCCGTCTACAGCGACGGTCCCGCGCTCGGACGCGCGCTCGAGCGGGCGCTCGAGCGGCGCTGGGGCCTCGGCCGGAGCGCGGGCGGTCCGCAGGAGACGACCGCGTTCCGGCTCGTCAACGAAGACGGCGACGGTCTCCCGCGCCTCGCCGTCGACGCCTACGGCAACTGGCTCGTCGCGCAGATCTACCAAGACGCGCAGGTCAAGGCGGGACACGGGGCCGCAGGGGCCGGCGGCGGGCCGGACCGTTCGCCGTGGGCCGATCCGGCGGCGCGCGGCGCACTGCTCGACCGGCTGCACGCGCTCGGCTTCGACGGCGTGTACCTCAAGCTCCGACCGAAGCAGGCGAACGTCCTTGTCGACACGCGCCGCGAAGACCTCGCGCCGAAGCTCCCCGTGCGCGGCGAGGCGGCGCCCGACGACGTGACCATCGTCGAAGACGGCGTGCCTTTCCTCGTTCGCCTCGGCGACGGGCTCTCGACGGGGCTCTTTCTCGACCAGCGGACCAACCGGCGACGGGTTCGCGAGATGGCGGCGGGCGCAAGCGTGGCGAACCTCTTCGCGTACACGTGCGGGTTCACCGTGGCCGCTGCGCTCGGCGGCGCCGTGCGCACGGTCAGCGTCGACGCGTCAGTGGCTGCGCTCGAGCGCGGTCGCGCGAACCTCGAGCAGGCGGGCCTCCAGGCGCTCGAGACCCACGCCTTCGTCGCCGACGACGCGTTCGCGTGGCTGGCCCGCGCCGCGCGGCACGGCGAGCGGTTCGATCTCGTCGTGCTCGATCCCCCGAGCTACTCGACGACCAAGCGAGGTCGCTTCGTCGCCGATAGCGACTACGGCGAGCTCGCGGCCGCGGCGCTCGCCATCCTGACGCCCGGCGGGAGGTTCCTCGCGTGCACGAATCATCGAGGCATCACGCCGTCACGCTTCCGCAAGATCTTGTTCGACGCGGCCCGCGCTGCAGGGCGCGACGTCGCGCAGGTGAAGGACCTCGCCGAACCCGCCGACTTTCCCGTGGCGCCGGGCGCCGGACCTCACATGAAGAGCGCGCTCGTGACGCTGAGCGGACCGAACCCGAAGAAGTGAAGTCGACCGCGCTACCGCGGAGTGCGCCCGGGCCGCGTCGGAGGGGGTGGGGTCTCCGACGGGGGCGGCACCGACGACTGGCGGTTCGGTGCCGCGGCCGACGAGCCGCTCGGCGTCGCGCCGTTTCGAGAGCGCTTGAACTCTTTCCAGCAGTTGGGACAGCGCCACTCGAGCACGAGCGTCCCGTCGGCCCGCTTGTATCGGGTCAGACGCCAGCCGAACTGCGCGCTGATCAGCGTGTAGTTCGTCTCGGTTTCGGGCGCCTGTTTGCCGCAGGTCACGCACGTCTGAGAGTCAGCCACTTCGACGATTATAGCGTCGCGCGCGGCGTGGACGCCAGAAGTCGCCGACCGTCGCTGCGGCGCGCGCCGTCAGCCGGGACCGGACAGCAGCGATAGCCTCGGAAGAGCCCCGAAAGCGACCAAATGACCGCTGTCTTCAGCGACATACACGTCGCACCGCTCGTCCACGCGGAGCAGATCGGGAATGGCCTCGGTCGGCGCGATCGTGCCTAGGGCGGCGCCGTCGGAAGGGCGAAGGATGCTGATCCCGGCGACGAGCTCACCCGTGCGCTCGCCCCCGCGCTCGTTCTTTCCGGCGCCACCGCCGAGCACGACCGAGCAGGGCACGAAGAGGGCGCCGCACCGCAGCACGGGCTCGAGGCGACGGGGGACGTCGGCCTCGAGCGGCCGGGGACCGAGCACGTGACGCCACCGGAGCTCTCCGCTCGTGGCGTCGACCGCCACGACCTCGCCGGTCGGGGCGTTGCCGATGAACGCGTCGTCGACGGCCAGCCACGACGTGCCGTTCGGAGCGACGGAGCGGGCGGCCTGGGCGGGCGGCGCGATGGGCGCGCCGTCTTCGCGGCGGAACGCGACCAGCGCGAGGCCGCTCTTCTGCCGCACCGCGACGGCGACCGCGCCGGTCGCGACGAGAGGCGCGCCTTCGATCGTGCACGGCGCGTTCGCGTCGCCGATCGGTCGCGACCAGCGGACGTGCCCCGAGTACGGATCGATCGCGTAGAGCCGGGCCACGCCGTGAGCGCCTCCCGAGACGATGAACGTCGCGTCGTGAGCCACCGAGGGCGGCGTCCGGAACCGGAGGCGATCGCGCAGGCGCCAGACGACCGCGCCGGTCGTCACGTCGAGCGCGGTGAGGGCCCCGTCGCCGCACGTGAAGTAGACGAGCCGGCCGGCTCGCTTCATTCGCGGCGCGCCGCGCGCCGGGCCCCGCGTCGCCCCCCACGACCAGCGCCACCGGGGCTCGCCGTTCGTCAGGTCGACGGCCACGAGGTGATGCTCGCCCTCGGTGACGACGACGAGGCGCGGCAGGCCGGGCAGGTGAACGACCGCGCCCGCGACCGGGCCGCCGACGCGCGGCGCGATGCGCGTCCTCAGCGACGGCTCGCCGGTCGCGAAGTCGTGCACGCAGAGGCGCCCGTCGGGGGCGAGACGCGCGATGCCGCCGGGGGTGACGACGCTCGTTCCGCGCGTCGTGTCGGTGCGCCACATCACGCGCCCGTGGGTGCGGTCGAGCGCCCACATCTCGGTGGCGGCGCCGACGATGACGCGGTCACCGCAGAGGTACGTCGCCCGGAGGTCGATGCCCGGGACGATGGCGCGCCAGCGGGCCGCGTACCGGAGCCGCGCCGACGCCAGGTTCGACGAGGCCGTCGTCGGGGCGGTCGTGCCGGCGGCCCCGGCGGGACCGAGGGCGCGCCGCGCCTGCTCGATCCCCGCCGTCGCCGCGGCGAACGCCCGGTAGCGCTCCGGCGCGTCGTTGATCTTCGAGTCGGACTGGCTCGCGCGCCGCAGGGCCTCGCTCGACTCGCGGAGCGTGCGTCGCAGCGCCCCGAGCCGCAGGTTGGCCGACTGGGTCCGGTCGCGGCGAAGGATTGCGCGCACGAGCGACCGCCCGAACGCCAGCGCGGACTCGAGGACGTCGGCGACGCCGAGGGCGGGGAAGGTGTAGACGGTCCGGCGGGCCCCGCCGTGCGCAGCGCCGAGCGCGAGCGCGAGCTCGCCGTCGGGCGACACGCGCATGCCGACGAACAGCCCCGAGGCCTCGCCCCGCGCGTGGAACGCGAGACCGCGCTCCCAGGCGTCGAAGGCGCGGCGCGCGAGCTCGACCAACCGCTCGGCGACGAGAACGGGATGACAGTCCCCGAGGTCGATGGAACGGCCGCGGATCTCCGCGCGCATCCGCCCCCGGAAGAGGAGCGCGTGCATGTCGGAGCGCTCGACGCTCTCAGGGTTCTCGCTGTACGCGTCCCCGGCGGCGGAGGCCTCGCCCGCGGGCGCCATCCGTTCGCGGATGGCGAACTCGGCGCCGAACGAGAGCGGCGCATCGCGGTCGGGCTCCACCACCACGGGCACGCGCTCGGGGAGCGGGTCGGCAGCGTGGCTCTCGGCGTGAGCGGTGGGCCCGGCGGCGTCGAGCTGCTCGATGGCGGAGGCCAGCTCGAGCCGCACTCCCGGCCGCGCCTCACCCGACCCGAGCACGCGCTCGATGGCCTCGCGGGCGGCGGAGACGACGTCGGCGAAGGGGACGGCGCGGTCGTAGACCATGACGAGCGGATCGGGCCCGGTGCGGTAGACGCTCAGGCACGCGACCGCATCGAACCGCTCGACGCAGAGCTCCCAGGGCTCGTCGTAAAAGCGGACCGCGGCCTTCGACGAGGGGCGGCGCGCGAGGTCGACGAGCGCCAGCGCGAGGTCGCGGAGAACGAAGGCCCCGTGGGTCTCCTTCACGCGAGCGCTGAGGTTCACGCCGTCGCCGCCGTCGATGAAGACGCCGAGCACGTCCCGCGCGTGCCGGCGTTCGCGTCTCGGGCCCGCGTCTCCTTCGGCGCGTGCCGGAGAGAGAAACGTGCCGTCTTCGGAGCGCGAAGGACCTTTGGCGACGACAATCTCGAAGGGCATTCGGTCGGGTGAGACGAATCGTAGGAATACGCGGACGGATGGACGTACTTTTCGGCACAGCATGCAGCTTCTTGGACATCGGCCCGGGCGGCTGCTAGCCGCCTGGACCGCGCTGGGCGCCCTCGCCGCGGCGGTCCCAGCGCTCTGGATGTGGGGCTTCACGGTGGACGACGCGCTCATCGCGGTCCGCTACGGCCGCCACCTCGCTGAGGGGCTCGGCTGGCGGTTCAACGCGCACGGGCCGAGCACCGACGGCGTCACGCCGCTCCCCTGGCCGCTGCTGCTCGCGCCGTTCGCGGGCGCCGACGCGCTCGCGGTCCTCGATCGGGCGAAGGCGCTCGGGCTCGTAGCGTGGAGCGTCGCCGGCGCGGGCCTTGGACGCGCCATCGGGCGCGAGCTCGCCGCGCCGGCCTGGGCCCGCGGAGGCGCGCTCTTGACCCTCGCGCTCTCGGTCCCCGTGGCGGCGCACGCGGTCAGCGGAATGGAGACCGCCCTCGCGACCGCGCTGGCGACGGGCGCGGCGCTGCTCGGGACGCGTCCCCGCGCGGCCGCCCTGGTCGCAGGTCTCGCGGCGTCGTTGCGGCCGGAGATGGCGCCGTGGGCGGTGGTGCTCGCGGTCGGCTTCGCGATCGCGGGCGCGGACGCAGACGCAGACGCAGGCGCAGACGCGGACGCAGGCGGGGGCGTAGTCGCCGTTGGAGACGCGGGACGCGCGGCGAGGGGTCTCCGCGTGGGGGCGCTGGCGCTGGCGCCATTCGCCGTGTGCGCTCTCGCGCGCGCGCTCGCGTGGGGCCGCCCGGCGCCGCTCGCCGTCCTCGCGAAGCCGAGCGACCTCGCGCACGGCCTCGCGTACGCGGGCGCGGCCTGCGTCGTGACCCTGGCGCCCATCCTCGTCGTCGCGCCGCTCGCCCTCGCCGGGCACGCGCGCGGTCGCGCGCTCGCGCTCGCGGGGCTGGCCCACGTCGGCTCGATCGTCGCGGTCGGCGGCGACTGGATGCCGTACGCGCGACTGATGGTGCCGGTCGTGCCGTCGCTCGTGTACGCCGCGGTGCTCGCGAGCACGCGCGCTCGTCCCGCGTGGACCGCGCTCCGCTCGTGCGCGGCGATCGTCGTCGGGGTCGTGCTCCTCGCCCGCGGGGGGTCATCGGGGCGCGACGTCGGGACGGATCGCGCCGCGCTCGTAGTGACCGCCCGTCCGTGGCTCGAGGGAGCCGCGCGCGTGGCGGCGCTCGACATCGGGTGGGTCAGCGCGGCGACGGAGGCCGACATCGTGGACCTCGCCGGCCTCACCGATCTGGAGATCGCGTCGCTCCCGGGCGGCCACACGTCGAAGCGGATCGACGCGCGGTTTCTCCTCGATCGCGCGCCCGACACGCTGCTTCTCTACGCGCCCCTCGGCTTGCCGGTGGGTGGCCTCGCAGCGTCGCGAGATCTCGTCACCCCCCGCGCCGTCGAGGCGAGGCTCGTGGACGACGACGTCATCGCTCGCCACTTCGCGCCCGCGGCGTGGCTGCCGCTCGGCTCGAGCGGCGCGGGGTACGTGCTCCTGCGATCGCGTTGAGGACCGGCTTGCAGCACGGCGGCGAAGCGTTAGGCCGAGAAATGCGGGAGCGGGGAACGACGCCCATTCCGACGGCGTTCCCCGCTTCCCTTGTTTTCGTTTGCTTTCGTTTGCTTTCGTTTGCTTTCGTTTGCTTTCGTTTGCTTTCGTTGCGTTGTTACTCGCCGCCCGCCGCGCTACGTGGAGTGCGGCGCCGTGGCGGCGGCGGTCGGTGCTGCCGTCGTCGTTGCGGGCGTCGCGGGCGCGGGAGCTTCGACGGGAGTCGAAACAGGCGAAGTCGTCACCGGCGTCACGACGAGCCGCGCCGTGACGGACCCCTTGATCGCCTTCTTCTGGTTCTTCCCCATCGTGCCCCTCGCCTTCCGTGTGGCCGCGATCTTCGCCGCGGTGACCGCCTTCTGTTCCGCCGTCTTCGTGACGCGCACCTTGGGAGGTGCGAGCCCGAAGTCAGCCAGGACGTCGGCCGCGTTGCCGAACGCGCCCCGGACGACCGTCTGGAACGCGCGAATGAGCGCGAGCTGCGACGGCGACTGGACACGTTCGATCTCGATCTTCGCTTTCGTTGCGGCCTTCGACGCCTCCACGGCGTCCCGGTTGTCGACGAAGCCCTGCAGCTCCTGCGTCAACGCAAGGATCGTGAAGGTCCCACCCCCCACCTGGAGCGCCTGGCTCCCGTTCGGGAAGTGCTTGTTGGCTCCGGCGATCAAGTGCGTCACCTCGGCCGCCAAATTGTTCTTTGCTCTGATGTTCGACATGGTCCTGACCTTTCTTTTCCCTGAGGACACCGACCGGGCACCATGCCCGGTGTTTCCGTGGCCTCATATATAAAGAGTCCGCGCGGGGGCCGCAGATCTTGGAAAAAAGTTTGGCGGGGGGGACGATTTTCGGATGAACCGCAGTGGCTCGGCTCGATCGAGTATCCGCGGGGACGTCGGGGGCATCTTCGGACGACGCGGGCGGTCGCGCGAGCGATGCGGACGAACGCGTCGGTGACACCGGATCTTCCGCATGCCCTGCAGGCGAATGCGCTCGCGACGCGGAGTCAACCCCTCCGCCTGCGGGCGAATCCGTTTCCATTGCGGATCGATCCTCAACGGACGTAGGCGCGCGAGCGCTGCATGCGCCTGCCCGCGCTCTTCTCGCGGGACTCTCCGCGAGCGATGCGCGTACACCCGTCAGCGTCGCCGCCGCACCCACACACGCTGCGAACGCGCGTGCAAGCGATCCGGATCGATCGGTGAGAGCTGCGTCACCGTACGCAAGCGTGACCGATGGCCCCGCGCGCATCGCGGGTGAGCGCGCAAGCGATGCGAGTACCGACGCGAGCACCGCAGGTGAACGCGCAAGCAAAGCGGGTACGGACGCGAGCGTCGCGGGCGAACCCCTGCGCGTCGCGGATCCGCCTGCAAGTGACGCGAGTGCAACCGCGAGCGATGCGAATGCGACTGAAAGCGACGCGAGTGCGCGCGCAACGGATGCCGATGTACCCGCAAGCAAAGCGAATTCCTCTCCAGCGAAGACCTACCGCGCTCGCGTTGCAAGGCCGGTCCTCCTGTCGCCGAGCGCCCAGGGCGAGGGCTTCGTTGCCCCCTCGAAGCGCCCCGTGATACGCGGAGCGATGCTTGCGGCTGCACGCGCGTGGGTCCTCGACCACCCGGCGCTCGCGACGGCCCTCTACGCGAGCCTCTTCGCCGCGCGCGCGTTCGCCGTCACCCGTCCCGTGCTCCTCGTCAACGACGGGCACATGTACTTCGAGATGGCGCGCAACCTCGGGCACGGGACGCTCGTGCTCTCCAACGGCCTCGACGTCGTCGACTCGCCCGAGCTGTGGATCGAGAACGCGGTCAAGCGAGGGCCGCACCTCTATCCGAAGTATCCGCCGCTCCATGCCCTGATCGCGGCGCCTCGAACCTCTGGGGCGGGGTACTAGAGCGAGCGGCGGCTAAGCGGAACGGGTCCGGCTCGGCGGTCGCGGCGCGCAG
>OCTA010000243.1_pt1 | contig 50698 bp, 41 predicted proteins | sample 1538991 | NCBI WGS metagenome assembly OCTA01 (sample SAMEA3539302, study PRJEB22396) | soil metagenome | biome: tundra; feature: field; material: soil | place: USA | collected 2010-05 | depth 0.15 m
AACGACCGTATCAGTCGTGGCGATGAACACCGTGCCATCTGAGACAACCGGCTGCTGCACTATGCCGCCATCGCTTGCCGAATATAGAGTTATCGGCTGCGTGTTCGGATCGCAGCTTACAACAGAGCCGGCGTCAGAGCCGGCGTCGTTCTGTTCGACGCGCGAGCTGTTGCTACAACCAAACGACAGCGGCACCATTGCACCAAGCACCACTGGGATGGCACACGCTGCGAAACCTCGCGAGAGCGCAGTCATGATCTCACGCGTTCCCAAGATGACGCTTCGCATTTTCATTTTCCTTACCCTCCGACTAGGTGGCTGGTGTGAATCGAGAGGCGCCGCCTTGGAGGGGGCGCCTGTCCAGCGTGGCCTCTGAGGCATCCGCCGCCCACCCTCGGTGCCACCGGAAGGCAGCGCGCTACCGAAAGCGCCGCTTCAAGGGGATCCATCGTGAACGTCCATCATGTTTGCAAATTTCGCGCCATGCTGAAGTCCAAGCATGGTCGAGAGAACTCGTAAGGCGACCATAGAATCTCGTGGTGGCCTGCCATGAGCCACCTCACTTTTCTGAAATCCGGACGCCGTCATCGAAAGTCGACCCTGAGGCCCCAAGGCCAAGTAGGGCCTGGTCTCCCAGCGTGGAGGCGCGAAGAGATCGAGACATCGATGTCGCGTATCGGCCTTGACCATCGTTTCGGCCAGCAGGCGTCCGAAGACGGCAGCCGCCACCGCTGGAGTTGACGCTACCTGACGGTGGCTCCCCGGAGGACGGGCACCTGACCGGACACCTGACGCCGGGGGCGGCGAGCCGGGGCGGCCGACCGCCTCCGGGGGATGCGCTGGGACGACGTCCGCCGCCGAAGCCGGCACAACCCATCTGGCGGACGGTGGAGGGGAAGAGTGCGAAAAGTGGAGATGCACGGCTTGCGGCACCGCGTGCGAAGAACGCGAGTCGGCGGCGTCCTTCACGAGGCGCCAGAGGACGAGGAAGATCCCCGCGGCAGCGACCGCGCCGGGCCGCATGGTCTCCACGACGTACATCTTCGACCGTCGGGAGATCTGTCGAGCTGACGAGAACAACGAACCGGGCGGACATCAGCACTAAAGCTCCGTCCTTTGCATGATGATTCCATCGTATCGGAAGACTCGCCTGGCGTCGGAGGCGGAGAATTGCCAGCGGATGGGCCCGCGCTCTCGGTCGGCGCGAATCCGCCAAGCTGCGATCTGGAACTTGAGCCTGTGCAAGTGGACGATTCTAGTAACCGGATCGAGGTCGGCGGCGGCTTCATCGCGATTTCCCTTCGCCGAGCCGCCGCAGCTCCTCCAGTACCTCGATCGCTCTATGTAGATCGTAATTTCTCAAAGCATTTCGCGCTATTGCAGCGATTTTTGCTACTTTGCTACCGCTTAGCGTGACGATGCGCCTTTTCGACGATCTCGTTTCACGATTCTCCGTCGGAAACGACGAATCCTCGCGCTGTTTCGTGACGTCTGGGATGCTTCCGATTCCCGATGGGGTCACCACTCAGCTAGCTGAATCTCCTCGGAGATTCGGATCACGCTCCTTCCTGTTGCCACGTGGTTGCCACGGCGGATGGCTCCAGCGCCAGAATCAGACTCGCCCCACTCCCCGGGGCCAGGTGCGCATAGCGCACCGTCATGTTGATGGTCGAGTGCCCGAGCCACTCCTGCACCTGCCTCAGCGGGACACCCGCTGCTGCGAGCTGGGACGCGAAAGAGTGCCGGAGGTCGTGCCACCGGATCTCTCGCAGCCCAGCGCGCCTGCAGGCCCGTGCCCCCGTGTGCAGCGCGAAAAGAAGAATCGAGCGCTCCTCCTCGGTTCGAGCCGCGCCCAGCACCTTCACCGTCTCCTCCCGAGATAGAAAGTCCCACATCGGTTGTGGCACCTTCACCGGGGGTAGGGGACCCGCGGCCACACTGCGCTTGCCGACCCGTCCAGACTCACCAGCAACTCGCCAACGATCTCCGCTCGCTCTGTACGTCGCGGTCTCGCGGCGCAATCCGGTCTACGCGAGGTCGAGCGCGCGCTAGAGCCATTCGGAGGACGCCGCATGACGACGCGGGCGTACAGCTCCCCCGAAGCGTTCAAGCAAGCGGCGGCAGGATTTCCGAGGCTCTGCCATATCGCCTCGGCGAGACGCCGCACGCGCTCCGCGCCTTGGCAACGGTTTCTCCGGCAAGAAGTTACACATAATTGACGATAGAAACACGGTTCGCATGTGTTTGTCGGTGTACGGTGCGTGAGAGGACGCATGAATACATCGGGGCGGGGGGATTGGGGGCGGTTCGCGATCGCGTTCATTGGATTGACGTTTGCCGTGGGCAGCTGCGCTTCGATGTCGGCGCCGCGGGCCGCGGTGCCTGATCTCAGGGGCAATGCAAACGTCTCCACGCCGGAGCCACGCTTGCTGGTCGCCGGACCGGGCGACCTTCTTCACGTCAACGTCGACCGAGCGGCGGGTGCGACGTTCCTCCGCGTCCCGGGCTACGCGGGCGCCGTCCCCGACTGTCGGCGCGGTGCACCCATCGACTGGGACGGAGAGTCCGACCTCTACGTTCAAAAAGATGAATCGGTCTGCGTGGCCGTCCTCCGCGACGCGCGCGTCTCGTGGCACGCCCGCGCGGCGTCTTTCGGAATCCTGGTGATCGGAACGCAGCAGGCCAGCGTGCCCTAGCTTGGAGGTTCACGTGAGCACGATCGTGGAGGAAGCTGTCTTGCGGCACCTGATCGTTTCATGGACCTGGACGTCGGGGAGGACGGGCCGTTCTCGAACCACGACCTCGCGCCCTACTGGACGGGACGCGGGTCGGCAGCCGCGCCTGCGGCGCGCTGTCCGAGATTGGCCGCAGGTCGGACCTGCAGAGACGTGACCGCCGTGGCCAGCGGCTCATCGCGCGGACGAGTCATGTTGATCGGCGCGCTACCTGAAGCACTGAAATCCACCGACGTGCCCATCGCTGCAAGGATAAACAGCCAAAGCGGGCGAGCGTGATTATGATCTGGCGTGGCCCATCTTTCTCGCTTTCTCACTGACATAGCGCCTTCATCGGTGGGCTGCTTTTCACTTGGGTTGGGTGACCACCTCCTGAGTCAGGTGGTTGGAGACACGATCCGAGCGCCTCTCAAATTTCCGAGCTCCCAGAAGTAGCTGGAGGGTGTCAGATGGCGATGACAGACATTGCTCAAGCCTTCGCCGTCGCTCGCGAGAGGGCCGGCGCTGTGGTCCGCGCGGGCGGCAACGGCGTCGAGGCGGCCCGCGCCCTGTCGGGTGAGGCCGACGCCATCATCATCGAGGTCGCCGGACGTGAGGTGTCGAAGTGCAAGACGCCGGTCGCGGTGTTCGCCACGGGCGGGTTCGGGCGCGCCGAGCTAATGCCCTATTCGGACCTCGATCTCTTGGTTCTTTGCGCCCAGACCCCGGGGACGGAGGTGCAGGCCCTGGCTGAGGCGATCCTCTACCCGCTTTGGGACGCCAAGGTCGACGCCGGCCACGCTGTGCGCGCCTGCGATCAAGCGCTCGCCCTGCCGGCCAATGACCTGGCGGCGGCGACCGCGCTTCTGGACGCGCGCTTTTTGACCGGCGACGAAGCGCTCGCGGGCAAGTTCATGAGCGAGTACCGCGCGCGCGTGACCAAGACCGCCGCCGAGGACTTGGTCGCTCGCCTGCGCGCCGAGCAGAGGGAGCGGCATAACCGCTTCGGCGACACGATCTTTCTCCTCGAGCCCGATCTGAAGAACGGCCCGGGTGGAGTGCGCGATCTTTGCGTGGGGCGCTGGGCCGCGATCGCCCGCTTCGGCACCTGCGATCCGAAACAGCTCGTGGCGCGGGGGGTAATGACCGGGCGGCTAGCCCAAGCATTCGCCGCCGCAACCGAATGGCTGATGCGTGTGCGGATCGCCATGCACGCCGCGGCCGGACGCCGCCAGGAGCACCTGCGTTTCCAGATTCAGGAGGAGATCGCGCCGGTACTTTGCCCGGACGCCCAGGACTTGGGGGGCGTAATCCGCCCGGCGATCCACCCCGCCGTCGAGGCGCTCATGCACCAGTACCACGCCCACGGCAGGCTCATCCGGAACGAGACCGAGCGGCTCCTCCAGCACGCTTCCGCCCGCGAAGACGAGCGCCCGAAGACCCAGCCGGTGTTGACCCTGGAGGGGGGCAAGCTCCAGGGGCCGGCCGACGAAAGCTTCGTGGTCCGCGATGGCGCGCTCGAACCTGCCGACCCTTCGGTGTTTGAGCGCAAGCCCTCGGAGATGATCAGGATCTTCCAGGTCGCGATCAGGCTCGATCTGCCGCTCGCCTTGCGGACGCTCGAGCTCCTCGGGGAGCTCGCCGCCTCGCCGTCGGCGGCGCTGGGCGAGGACCGGGAGGCCGGGCGGCTCTTCGTCGAGCTCCTCTGCGACGGACGCGACCGCGCCAACCCTTCGCGTCTCGAGCAGATGCAGGATCTCGGCCTGCTCGGCGCCCTCATGCCTGAGTGGCAGCCCTCCGCGGGGCTCGTGCAGCACGACATCTATCACGTGTACACCGTCGACCAGCACGCGCTCCACGCGATAGCCCGGTTGAACGCCGTCCGTCGCGGCGAGCACGGCAAGGAGTTCCCGGTGCCGCGCGACACCGTGGGCGAGGTGAGCCGGCCGGTCGCCCTCGCACTGGGGACGCTGCTTCACGATGTTGGCATGCCTTACGGCAGCCCGCACAGCGAGATCGGCGTGGGCTTCGCCCTCGCGATTTGCCGGCGCCTCGGTATCGAGGAAGAGGACCTTCGGCGCGTCGAGTTCCTCGTCCGCCAGCACCTCGTCATGGGGCAGATGTCCCAGCGCCGAGACCTCGATGACATCGGGACGATCTCCGACTTCGCCCGCCTGTGCGGCGACGAGGAAAACCTACGCGAGCTCTACATCCTCACCTTCTGCGATCTGGCTTCGGTCTCACCCGCCGCGATGTCGAGCTGGAAGGAGACGCTGCTCGCTGACCTCTACACCCGGACGCTCACCTTCATGCGCGACGGTCCCGACCTGCTGCGGTCGGAGCGAGCGGAGATCGTCGAACAGCGGCAGAAAGACGCGGCGCGCCTACTCGGGGAGGGGACGACCGAGGGAGAAACGGCGGTCGCCGCCCTTTTAGGCGGTTTCCCGGCGCGGTACTTCGCCGAAAACAGCGGTGCGCGTATCGCCGCCCATGTACGCCTCATCCGGGCGCGTCGGTCCGCCGCGAGGAGCTCGCTCGTCGAGGTGTCACACGACGCCCGCTTCGGGATCACGGAGATGGTGCTCGTCGCGCTCGACACGCCGGGGCTCCTTGCCGACCTCGCGGGCGTGCTCTACGCGAACCGCATTGAGGTCGTCGACGCCGCCATCTACTCGCGGTGGCCGGCGGACGCCGGCGAGCCGCCGGCGGCGCTGGACATCTTCAGGGTGCGCGACGCGATCGGGCGCCCAGTCACCGACGAGGCGCGCTGGAACAAGGTTCGGGAGGACCTGGAGGCCGTACTGAGCGGGCGAATCAAGGCGGAGAGCCTGGTCGCGACCCGCCCGAACGTCGGCTCGGTGGCCGCCTGGCGCACCCCCAGTGTCCCGACCGAGTGCAAGATTGACAACGAGGTGAGCCGCGATTTCTCCGTCGTCGAGATCATCACCGAGGACTGCCCCGGCGTGCTGTATGCCATCGTCCGCGCGCTCTACCAAGAGGGGCTCGACATCCACCGTTCGAAGATCACGAGCGAGGCCAACCGCGCGATCGACGTGTTTTACGTGCGCGACAAGGCCACGATGGAGAAGATCACCGACCCTGCGCGCTCCAAGCACCTCTGCCAGATGCTTCTCGCCCTCTGGCCAGAGCGCGTGGCCGATCGGGAGCCGGCAAGCCGGCGCTTCGACCGCCGCCGCTCGTATCGGGTCACGCGGGTTGAAGGTGGACTGCCGCTATGATTCCCGTCCTCTCGATCGCTCGCAAACGAGCCGTCGCTGCTCGCGCCTTCTCCGGTCATGGGACTGGGGAAAGTCGTTCCGGCGACGCTCACGCCCGGTGCGTGGGTCATGGGGAACGGGACGCTGCGCTACCCCGCGACTGAGGACGTCGCGCCGCCACTACGGAAATCGCTGCCGTAGCCGGGCAAGGTTGACGACGCGCGAAGCGCGCGCCATCCACGAACGCAACGGCAACTGGGCGAGCACGACATGACGAGCCCCGCCCCGAAACCCACCATCGATTGCTTTCTTTGCGGTGGACTGGCGCCGTTCAATTGCGAGCACCGGAGCGGGAGCTACTTCCGCTGCCCCTGATGCAGCAGCATGCTCCTCCGAAATGGATGACTGGGAGTACGGTGAACATGATGAAGTGGCGCGGAGGCACGGGAACGACGGCGTCGGTCCTCGCGGGGGTCGGCACGTACCTCGCTGCACGGACCTTCGTCTTCCGAGGCGGGGGCGTGATGCCGGTCCTCCTCGGCGGCGATCAGGGCTTCTTCTGGATGTACGGCGAGCGCATGCTTCGGGGAGAGGTCCCCTACCGCGACTTCTTCCAGTTCACCCCTCCCGGCGCCGACGTCGTCCACCTGGCGGCGTTCGCGCTCTTCGGAGCGCGCCTGTGGGTCACCGGCGCGCTGGTGGTGGGCCTGGGGCTCGGCCTCGGAGCGGCGTGCTTTCGCATCGCCCGCGGCATCCTCCCCGAGGCGCAGGCAGCCCTGGCCACGGCGCTCTTCGTTGTCCTCGTATTCGGGCAGGCGCTCACCACGACGCATCACGGATGGAGCGAGCTGGCGATCCTATGGGCGGTCGTGGTGGTGGGAGGCGGAGCGGACCGCCCGAGTCGCGGGCGTCTCGCCGCGGCCGGATCGCTGCTGGGCCTCGCGGCGTTCTGCACGCAAAGCCATGGTTTCGCGGCGCTGGTGGCCTTCGGGGTCTTCACCGCGTGGCAGGCGCGCGAAGGCGGGCGCGCCGCGGCCGTGGCGGTGCTGATTTCCGGCTTTCTGGCCGGGCTGGTCGTCCCCAGCGCGTACTTCGTCGCCACCGCCGGCCTCGGCGCCCTCGCGTCCTGTCTCGTGTCGTATGTCTTCCGCCACATGGTGAGGGACGTCCCCGGGCGCGACCTCGGGCTACCCGAGGAGCTGACGTGGAAGAGCGTCCCCTCGCTCGCGCCGTACCTCCTCGTCTACGCCATGGTGCCGGCCAGCTACCTCCTCTTTCTTCGCCGGGGCCGCCATCTCACCGCACCAAGGCCCGATGCCTCCCCCGACTTCGCGCGTGGCGTCTCCCTCGAGCGTCCCGAGCCAGATCGCGTTCCGCGCTCGGTGCGCGACCGCGTGGTCCTTCTCTGGCTGGTGGGAGTGACTCTCCTGGTCGAGGTGTGCGCGAGCTTCTCGTGGGTGTGCCTCTTCGCCGTCGCGGCGCCGGGCGTGGTGCTGTTCGTCTGGGCGCTCGATCGAGAGAGATGGCTGGTCGGCGTGCGGCGCACGGCCCTGTGGATCGGGGTGGCGGCGCTCGCCGTGATTCTGGTCCACTCCACGTATCGCAACCACTCCGTCGTCGTGAACCTCCCCGGAGGACGGGTCGCCACCGACGCGCCGAGGGCCGAGAAATTCGAGTGGCTCACGCGCCACGACCCGCCGGGCGGGCTACTCTTCGCCGTCAACCGTCCCAGCGTCTACCTCCCTCTCCAAGTGCGCAGCCCGCTCTACCTCGACGCTGCCATCCCCAGCCGACAGACGACCGGCGAGCAGGGTCGTCGGGCGGCGGAAGAGCTGGATGGGTCGAGCGTGAAGTACGTGCTCTGGTCGACCGGACTCGAGGCCGCGTCTCGCGACAGTGGCTGCGAAGGAGTTGCCGCGCTCGGGACGTATCTGCACGGTCACTTTCATCGAGTGCAGACGTTCGCAGATGGGGACGAGGCGTGGGAGCGGGGAGGTCCCCACTGACATGCTAGAGCGCCCAGTGACTCCGGGCGGCGCCTGGTGGAACGCAAATCGGTACGCCGGAATCTGCTCAGTTGATGGAGGAGGTGATCCCGGTCGCGACCGAGACTCATGACTACGCGCGAACCTCGGGCGTTACCCGGAGGAACGCAAGGCGCAGATTGACTCCGATTTCCATCTCAGGCGCCCGGCGATGAATACCACACCGGCATTTTCCGCCCGGAAGGGACTCCACCCGCGGAGAGATTTTCGATCGTGCTGGTGAAAAGCGCGACGCTCACCGGTTTTACCAGAACCTGGATATTCAAGTTTTCTCTGAGCAGTCGCTTCCGGGCGGCGTCCTCTGCCCCCGTGACGATGAGCATTGGAATCAGCATTCCAAACGGTCGGGCTCGAATCGCGCGGGCCAGCTCAACTCCGTCCATGTCGGCTAGCAGAAAATCGAGGATGACGACGCTTGGGACGATGTCCTCAAGGAAGGAGAGCGCCTGTCGTCCGGAGCGGGCGCTCAACGGATAGAAACCGACGTGTGACAGAGCGTCGGCCATGACCTCCTGTACGTCGTCATCGTTATCGACGATCAAAATCACGTTTTTCACCATGTTCCGCACGTATGCGACGAGCGTGCCAAAACGAGAGCCGCCGCCCTCCAGCGGCTCCCGGCAATCTGGTGTCACGTCGCGGAAACTCGCGCAGGCGCGTTGTTCCCATGGGACAGGCAGAACATCGATCGAGGGACGGGCTGAGCTGCGCTATGGCGACGGTGGAGGGACGGGAACGGCGGACACTGGAGGCGCAGCGGATGCTGGAGGCGCAGCGGACGCTGGAGGCGCAGCGGATGCTGGAGGCGCAGCGGACGCTGGAGGCGCCTCGGTCGGTTCGCCGTCGGTTTGTTCCCAGGGCCGGGTAAAGTCTTCGTCTGTCAGGGGCGCGGGTGTCGCGGCAGCTGGGGACGGATCTGCGACGGGTGCGGACGTTGCCGTCGCATGGGGGAGCGCAGTGGCTGTCGAGGCTGCAGGTGGCGGCTCCGACATCGGGGCCACCGGCGGCGGCTCGATGCGCGACGGCCGCGGGGATCCGGAAGCGCTGGCCGCCCGCGCGCGACGGACCGCGACGCGCACCCGGGCCGTCGTAGGCAAAGCCTTCAACTGAGGGGCGACGACCCGAGAGGGGTTTTCCGTCGACAGTGGCGCCGCCGAGCCGCGCGCTCGGGAAAGAGCCAGGGCCGTCCACCCCATGAGCACCGCGGAGGCCAAAGCGAGCGACGCTGTCCCGAGCATGCGCGTGCGATTCCGCGGAACGCGGTCGAAGGTGCCCGAGAGGGCTGCGATCTCCTCGGCGCCGGAATCATCATCTTCTTCCTCGCCGTCGCGCCCCGTGGCCTGGGCGTGCGCGATGTCCTGCCGCTCTCCGTCGGCGAAAAATTGCTGCGTCAGCGACGCCGGCTCCGGCGCGGCCAGCCGCGGTGGGGTTAGGATCACCGCCGGAGGCGGCCCAGCCGCCAGGAGGGCCTCCTCGAGGGCGTGGAGGAATGACGTCACCGAGTCGAACCGCTGCGCTGGATTTTCGCTCATCGCCCGGCTCAGCACCCGGTGGGCAGAGGGGGCGGAACTCGCCAGGAGCAACCGTGGACGGCCGACCTCGGTGTCCGCACGCTCGAACGCGAACCCGCGCGCTTCGAAGACGCCGCGGTCGGTTCCGGTGAGCAACTGATAGGTCAAGGCTGCCAGCGCGAGCTGATCCGACAATTCGTCGGCGCCACGGGCGAGGTCCGGTAGCCGGTCCCACGGCCTCGCTTCGGCCGGAGGCTGATACGCAACGTGGCCGCGGGTACGGGCTGCGGCGGTCAGGCGCGCGACGCCGAAATCCAACAGCTTCGGAAAGCCCCGCCCATATCCGGCCACGTCCGCCATGAAGACGTTGTCGGTGCGCAAATCCCCATGGACGACGCCCGCGGCATGCGCCGCCGACAGCCCTGAGGCCAAGCCCCGCAGAATCGCCAGCAGCTCGAGCGTCGGGATCGGCCCCCGAGCGGCCGCCTTTTCCAGCGTCTCGCCGCGGAGCCGCTCCATCACGATGAACGGCGTTCCATCGGGCAGAGTGCCCGCGTCCGTCACCTGGACGATGTGGGGGTGACGCAGATTCGCCACCGTCATCGCCTCGCGTGTGAAATCGTGGACCACCCGATCGTCGAGCCCGACGCCCCAGCCCAGCAGCTTGATCACCATCGGGCCAGAGCCCGGGCCGGCGTTTGTTTCGAAGACCTGTCCGGTCTGGCTCACGCGGGCACCGATTTGAATGAAGCCCGGCTCACCACCGCCCGAGAAGGTCGGTGATTCGGCGAGCTGCCCGAATCCGCGCAGGGTCTGAGCTCTGTCCCAGTGCTGATCGTGTTGCGACATGGCGTGCGGCCCTCATCCGGGGGAATGCCGGACTCTCTTGCCGCTGCAAGATTTGAACCCCCACGCCGGTGCTGGCGATCACGCCGAACGGTATGTCGACCGGCGAAATCTGAAGCAGACGGCCGACATGATCGACAGCGTGCTCAGTCACACCTTCGCTCAAGATGGGGCTCAGAGCCTCAGCTGACATCGATCGCCCTCGACGCCTTCCTGCGGGAGATCGAGATCGACGCGGCGATCGGGCGGGTGTGGGGTGGGTCCACGTTGACGGCGTTCGGAAGCGGCGGCTGATGCAGTGACGCGTGCGCCTCGCCGTATCGTGACTACTTTCACTTCGCGGATTGGCTCGGCAGGGAGTACGAGCCAGCTGATAGGTGGTGATGACCGATGTAGATGAACGATCGTGGACCGACGGCCCGACTCTGGAGGGGCTGCTCGGGCAGGTGGGCCAAGGGGGCCGCGCGATGATCGGGCAAGCCACCCGAGCGCTGGTCAGGCGGTTTGGGGATCGCGGATCGTGCATCCTCATTGCCGGCCGCGTTCGCGTCGTGTTGTCCACGGAGGTTCCCAGCATGGTCGACTTCAGCGTCGACCTGGCGCGTTACCCTGAGATCGCGGCTGCCCTCGCCAGCCACGAGGTCGTCGCCATCGAAGATGTACGCCACTCGGCCATGCTGGAGCCGATCGCCAAACTCCTGCCCAACCGTCTGGGAGCTGTCGTCGTGATTCCGCTCGTGGTCGGGGCTCGATGCCTGGGTGTCATCATGGCCCAGTCGGAACGTCCGAGAGAAATGTCCCCCGCCGACGTCGCGGCGGCTCGACTCGATGGCCGTCTGGTGGCGACCTTGCTGGACCTTCAATTCGGACACGAGCTCGACAAGGAGCTCGACCTCATGGCTCCGGCGGTGGGCGCGCTCACCCCCGACTCTCCAGCCCCGTATGCCGCGGATTCACCCCCGGCCCCACCGGTCGGCAACAAGCGGCGGATTCTGGTCGCGGAAGATGATCCCGATCAGGGGGCGCTCCTCGAAGCGCTTCTGGTGAGAGAAGACTTCGAGGTCGTGCTCACCAGCAACGGGGAGGAGTTGCTGAGCCGCGCGTTCGGTGCCCCGCCTGATCTCATCCTGCTCGATGGCCAGATGCCTCTGCTGAACGGGTTCGACGCCGCTGAACGGCTGCACGCCGATGCGCGTACCTCCAACGTCCCGGTTCTCTTTCTCTCGGGCGCCAAGGATCTGTTGGTCCGTATCCGCGGCCTCAAACCCGACGGCATCGACTTTTTGCGAAAGCCGTACTCGGCACCAGAGCTGTTGACGCGCATCGAGAGGTCGCTCGACCGGAATGAAGCGCGCGCAGAGCTGCTGGCTCAGGCCGAGGTCGACGTATTGACGGGACTCGGCAACGCACGCGCCCTCAACAGGGGCCTCACCGTCGAGCAGTTCCGCATTTCACGGTACGGGGCAACCTCGGCGATCGTCATGATGGACGTGGACAAGCTCAAGACCATAAACGATCAACACGGGCACGTCGTTGAAAGCCGGGTTCTCCAAGCCATCGGGCAATTGATACGACTCATAATCCGCGAGACGGACCTGGCCGCCCGTTATGGGGGGGACGAATTCGTCGTCATCCTGGCGCATACGACGGCTGCCGAGGGTGGTGTGTTCGCCGAGCGCTTCCTAGACCGGCTCCGCGAGCTTCGGCCTGAAGGCCTCGACGTGTCGATGAGCGTGGGAGTCGCCGGCTTGGGAACCTCCGAAGAGCGAACCGGAGACGCGCTCCTCGCCCCCGCCGATGCTGCCGCCTATCGGGCGAAACGGTTGGGCGGAAACCGTGCCTGTGTCTTCGATAGCACGGTCGATCTCATCGCCCCGACGGTCGGGCCATAGGAGGAGAGGGCCGGCCTCCCTCTCGAGTCTCATGGCTGTGGTCGAGGATGTCTGGGGAGACGAGCGGTGAAGGTCGTGCCGACGTCGGCAGTAGAAGTGACATCCAACTTCCCTTCGTGCGCCATGACCACTTGAAAGGCAATGATGAGTCCCAATCCCAACCCTGTGTTCGTCTGCTCGTCCTCGACATGACGGACCATTGGTTCGAAGATGTGGGGCAGAGCCTCCTGAGGAATGGCCGGGCCAAGGCGACGATGGTCAGCCGCTCCTTGTCGATGAACTCAGCCAGTTCGAGGGCAGGCATCGCGCAAGTGTACGACCGCGCGGATCGGCTGGCGACACTCGGGACGCCAAGATTGTTCGCCCCGATGGTGTGGTTCCCGGATCTAGGGAGCGTACCGTCGCGTCGTTCGAGGCGCTTTTTGCCTGGAGGTCGACCTGAAGGCCGCCTGAACCCTCTTCACGGAATCGCGAGCCTTCAGTGCCGACGCCGCTGCGGCGTGCAGCGCGCGCGGCGTTCGACCGACAGGGCATACAGCACGTGCTCGACGTAGATCTCGGTCTGGCCGTTGTGCGGGACGGCGCGGCCGGCGATCGCGCCCGGGCCCGCGTTGTAGGCGGCCGCCGCGAGGCGGATCTGGTGGAAGGTCGCGAGCTGCGCCTGCAGGTAACGTGCGGCGCCGTCCAGACTCTGCTCCGGGTCGAACGGATCGGTCACGCCAAGCCCGCGCGCCGTGGAGGGCAGCAGCTGGGCTGGTCCCATCGCGCCGGCGTATGAGATGCGGTGCGCGTGGCCGCCAGATTCGACCTGCACGATGGCGCCCAAGAGGCCGCACGGCAAGTGGTGCCGGTTCTCGATGCGCACCACCAGCTCCCGCGACATGTCGTCATCCCTGAAGAGGCATCGGGGCCGGTGGCAGGCGTACGAAAACAGCGCCGACACTTTGTTTCGCAGGAAGAACGGCGACAGCGGGAATACCCGGCAATGCCCGAACGTCGCGACGGAGACGTTGATCAGACACAGCGGAATCAGTAGCACCAGCGTCCAGCGCCACCACCGAGCCAGCTTCGGCAGCGCGCGCCACGACGGCCGCAGCCGCCGCCCCAGCCGCCGCACGCGCTGCTTCAGTGCTCCCCAGCGAATGCTCTAGGGTTAGCCGATCGGCCTGGCGCCGACAAGCCCGGGCCCGCCCGCGCGCGACCCGCCAACGCTCGGCGCGCCCTATACTCCGGCGATGATGGGCTTCACACCGGTTGGTTCGACCCTCGGCGGGTTGGTGCTGGGCGTCGCGATCTCGCTCTTGATTCTCTTCGACGGGCGCATCGCGGGGATCTCGGGAATCGTGGGGCGGAGCTTTGGCGCTCGCGGCGGCGATCTTTCTTGGCGCCTGTATTTTCTGGGCGGGCTGGTGGTCGGCGGTCTGCTCTGGCGGCTCGGCTCGCCGGGGGTCTTCGGCGCGGCCAGCTCGACAGGCCTTGCCACGCTGGCCACCGGTGGATTCCTGGTCGGCGTGGGCACCACGCTGGGCAACGGGTGCACCTCCGGACACGGGCTGTGCGGGATCAGCCGTCTGTCGCCCCGGTCCATCGTGGCGACGCTGGTATTCGTGGCGACCGGAATGCTCACCGTCGCTGTCACGCGAGGCCGGCTGTGAGCAACGGGAACAAGAAGGACGCCGTGGCGGCGATCTGCGGTCTGCTGTTCGCCCTCGGGCTGGGGCTGGGCGGGATGACCAATCCGCTCAAGGTGCAAGCGTTCCTCGACGTGCTGGGGAAGTGGGATCCCAGCCTGATGTTCGTGATGGGCGGGGGAATCGTCGTCGGCTTGTGGGCCTTTCGCGCCGCCAAACGCCGCGCCCATCCCTTCCTGGGCGGCGATTTCGGGTGGCCGCGCCGGTCGCGCATCGACGGCCAGCTCCTGGCTGGCGCGGCGATCTTCGGCGTCGGCTGGGGGCTCACCGGCTATTGCCCGGGCCCCGCGCTGGTGGCGCTCGGTGCCGGGCGGATCGGTCCCGCTGTGGCGGTGTCGTCGATGGTGCTCGGCATGCTGGCGACGCAAGCGGTGACCGCCGGCGCGCGCAGGCGCACCGATAAGCGCCGCGATCATCCCCATCTTGCGTTATAGATGTGCGTCTTGTATATAAGACAAATGCGAATCGGGATTGTTGGCGGCGTCGACCGGAGTGCCGGCTCACTGCAGGACATCGCCCGCGCGAACGGGCACCAGCTGGAGCTGCACACCGGCGTTCTGACGAGCGCGGCCGCCGCGTCGACGCTGCGGGCGCTGGTGGGACGGTCCGAGTTGGTCGTCGTCGTCACCGACGTCAACAGCCACAACGCCGTGCGTACGGCGCGCCGCGAGGCCCGTCGCCGGCAACGCGCGCTCAAGCTCGTGCGCCGAATGGGTCCGACCCAATTCGCCGCGCTGCTGCACGGGCTGGTGGGCGTCGGGGCGGCTTAACCCGATTGGAGCGGCGGTCCGATCACCGTGATACGTTCGAGTCATGGTCACCAGGAGTGCGGGCAGCCGGGCGACCCGCCGCGCCCCGGCGCCGCCGGGCGACGAAATCGGAGCGGCAGATCTGGCCCGGCGGGTTGCCGAGAATCTACGTAGCCAACGCAAGAGGCGAGACCTCTCGCTCGACGCGCTCACGCGACTGACGGGCGTCAGCCGGGCGGCGCTGTCTCAGATCGAGACTCGAAAGACCAATCCGACCATCGGGGTCCTGTGGAAGATCGCCTCGGGTTTGGGGATTCCGTTCGCGGATCTAGTAGGGGAGTCCCAGCTTGGGATCTCGGTGCAACGTCGGCAGGAGACGCAGGTGCTGCTCTCGCTGGATAAGAAATTCGAGAGTCGCCCGCTGATGCCGCCGGCGGGCATTTCCCAGATCGAGATGTACGAGCTGCGCCTCTCGGCGCGGGCTCGGCATGCCTCGGACTCCCATGGTCCTGGCACCCGCGAGCTGGTCGTGGTGTTGAACGGGGCGCTTCGATTGACCGTCGGGGACCGCACCGACGAGCTTGCTGCGGGCGATTCGGTCGTCTTCAACGCGGCTCTTCCGCACGTCTACGAGAATCCAGGGACGTCGGAAGCGCGATACCACGACGTCATCATCTATCAACGCTGAGTGATCCCCGGGGCGCCCGGGAAACGCTTGCGCGAGGTCTATCTACTATAGTAGACTGTTGTTCAAGGAAATCAGCCGTGACCGCAACCGCTACCAACCCTGTCCAGTTGCCGACCTTCCCCGGGTCCGTCGGACCGGCCCGTTTCATCGAAGGTCCTCTCGTACGCCCGACCCACAGCTCGGTGCTCGAATTCGTGGTCGGGGACCTCACGCACGAGGTCTCCGACGCCATCGTCAACCCGGCGGGTGCTGGCCTGGTCGATCTGGCCATTCGGCGTGCCGCCGGGCCCGAGTTGCTGGACGCATTTCACCGGAGCGCCTGGGACCTTCCGAAGGGCAAGCTGTCCCCCGGACGCGCGATCCTGACGCCGGGCTTCGATCTGACTGCGGCCCACGTCATCCACTGCGGCCCGCCCGTCTATGCCGACGATCCGATCGCGGCGGCCGAGAACCTGGCGGCCTGCCATGTCGAAGCGCTCCGTCTGGCGCGGGAGCACGGGTTCGGCTCCATTTCGTTCCCGGCCATCGCGACCGGCATCCATCGCTTCCCGGCCTCGCTGGCGGCCGAGATCGCCGTGGGGACGGTCATCGCCGAGCTTCGGGCGCACGCCGCTCCGCTCAGGGTGCGCTTCGTACTCTTCACCTCGGCGATGCTCGAGGTCTTCGTGACCGCGGCCCGGGCCCACCTGAACGAGGTCCCGGCGCGAAGCGAGCGCGGGATCGCCTTTTCGGGGTTGCGACGCATCTGACCGTGCTTGGCGATCGGGGAGGCTGCCTGAGCGAATTGCTGGCGGAGTTGCTCGAACATGTGGGCCACGTCGTCCGGGTTGCACACGATGGGCCAGCCGCTCTACGAATCCTGGACTTGTTTGTTCCCGATCTGGCGCTGCTCGACATCGGCCTGCCGAGCATGGACGGCTACGAGCTTGCCCGCCGACTACGAGAACGGCACGAGCTCCAGAATGTTTCGTTGGTCGCGGTGTCTGGATATGGCCAAGAGGCAGACCGAGAGCGATCGCGTCAGGCCGACCCGAACGGTCTAATTGCGTTCATTGAAGAGCTGACGGAAGACGTCAAAGCCGACGCACGGACAGGCTAGCCGACCTTCTGGATGAAGGCCGCGGCCTCTCGCCGTGGTTATCGACACGCGATCGTCGTCACGGCGGTTCGGCACGGGTGTGTGAACCGTCGACGCGCTCCGTTCGCTTTCTGACAGTCGCGCGTCGCCGGCGCCGGCAAATGGCGGAATGTCGTTTGGCACAAGCCCTGCAAAATGCGGACGGCAAACCGCTGCTCTCGTCATCGGGCAACGCACCCGTACCCGCAAGGAGCTCACATGAAGCCGAGTTGGCTCGGATTCGTTTCGCTCGCGATCCTGATCTGGTCGAACGCCGCAGCCGCGGCCACCCGGGTCTGTGTGAGCGTCCAGCAGAAGTCATGGTATCGGGCGCCGCCGCACCTCACGGCGGTGCCTTCCACGACCGAGGGTGACGGACCGCTCGGGCCCGCCGCGCCGCCGGGGGCGGCGCCGGTGCCGCCGCCCCCGCCCACCTCGCCGCCGTCTGCCAACGCCGATGCGGCGGCCCACGCGCACGCGGCGGCGCACGAGATCGATCCGACGCTCTATCTCAAGCGGATGCTGGAGTACGAGGTGACGCACGAAAATGGCTTCATGGCGGTGGCAGACGGCTGCCAGCAGCACCTGGTCGTCGAGCTCTATCAGCTGGAGAGCGGCTGGACAGTGTTCGGCCACTTCGGGGAGCGCGAGGAGAAGGTCGATCGGGCCGAGCTCGACGAGTTCGTCGAGCTGGCGCAGCGGCTGGCGTTCGCGCTGCTGCGCGGCCGCACGGTCGGCCAGACGATCACGCGCGAGAACGTGCTGCGCTCCGACAGCGAGCGCGACCTGCGCACCGTCGAGGGAACGGGCCACTTCATCTTCGGCATGGGGACCGAGGTCCGCCTCGCCCAGCTGCCGACCGCGCAGGGGCAGTCGCTGCCGGCCGCCTCGGAGCTGCGACTGCTGACGCCCGTCAGCGTCCAGGCCGGCTACCGGCGCAAGCTGCACGCCTGGGGATTCGACGCTTTCGGGCGTGTCGATCTCGGCACCGAGCAGACGGGGATTCACGACAACGATCTGGGCGGTCACGTCGACTACTCGTTCAGCCTGTCGGCGGGGCTGCACTTCCTGCGCTACCTCGACGCGCCCGGCATCAACTCGTTTTACTTCGGGGGCGGGGCGGCGTTCGAGCTGGCGTTCTTCGACGCCATCCGCCCGCTGGCGGAGCGGACCGCCACCACCGACCGAGACGTCCTGGTCGGCGGCGGTCTCAACGTCGACCTCCTGGTCGGCTACGAGTTCCTGCGCGCGAGCTCGATCCACTTCTTCGGTCAGCTCGAGCTCGATGTGCCGACCTATCTCCTCAAGACGGAGAACGACAGCGGCTCGATCGACACCTACATGCCCGGCGCGGTCGCGCAGATCGGGATCATCTTCTAGCCATGTCCGCGGAGCCGGCGGTGGGTCGCCGGACCTGGGCGGCGCCGCTGGGCCTGCTGCTGGGGGTCGCGCTGGTGGCGCAGCCGCGCCTGGCGCGGGCGCAGCTGCGAACCTGCGTCGAGGTCGCGGCGACGCCGGCCGAGACCGACCCGCTGACGCGCCTCGTTCGGAGCGAGATCGATCGGCACCCCACGCACCGCGCGGTTACCGGCGACTGCGAGTCGATGCTCACCGTCGAGGTGATCGATCTCGGACCGGGCGGCGGCAAATGGATCACGGGCCGCATCGCGACTCAGGTCCCGCACCGGGAGCGTGTCGGCGGCGACGGCCTCGCGCCCGCGGTCGAGCGGCTCGTCACCGTGGTCCTTCACAACGATCCGCTGATCCTGCGGGGGCCGGAGTCGCAGAGCTGGCTCGTGAGGCAGGAGCGGGCGATGGCGCTCCACAGCACCGCCCACTACGGACTCGAGACCTATGAGCTGGCGGCGCCGGTCGGCGGCGGACTGGCAACCTTGCCGGGTGTGGCGCTCTCGCTCCTGCGCGAGGTCGACCAGGTGTCGATCGGCGTGCGGCTGGCGGGTGCTTTCGATCCGGGTGGCGATAGGGCCACGCTGCACCTGGCCGCCCAGTTCGACGCCCAGATCGAAGCGACGTTCTATTTCCGGCCCGTATCGGCGTTCACGCTGTTCGCCAGCACGCTGGTCGGCCTCGACTACCAGCGCTTTGAAGGGCCGGCGCCGCTCGACGGCCCGGGAGCCAGCGGCGTCGCGACGGGGCGCGGCCTCGCCGTCACCGCTCGCCTGGGCGTCGAAGCTCTGCGGACGTCGGACCTGCGCCTCGTCGCCTTTGTCGATCTCGAGCTTCCGACCTTCGCCAGCCGCGATCCCGACCATGGCGTCGTCGACCAATGGGTCCCGGTCGCGTCGCTGGGGGCGGGCGTCCTGTTCTAGCGCCGCGGATACTCCTCAGGGCCCGCGCCGGCGACGCGAAAGTCCATCGTCGGCACGCGCCGCTGCGATCGGAAGAAGTGATAGCAACGGGCGATCCAGCGCCGTTCGGGCCAGGTGGGCTTCGACAGCTCCGCCACCAACTCGGGATACGCCTGCGGTACGTCGTGGTGAAGGCCGGGCCGGGGCGCACCCGCCGCCCCGGCCGCCAGGTACTGGGGGAATAGCGCGATCGTGTCGGCCGCGATGGGCGCCGGCGGAGCGCCGGCCGCGCCGCCGGGCAGCTGGGCGAGCAACAGCCCCGCCAGATCTCCCTGGCCGGGCAGCGACAGATGGCCGAGCTGCGTGCAGCGGGGGTTCATCTCGATGAGGTAGGGGACGAAGGTGGCATCGTCGATGACGAAGTCGAGGCCACAAAAGCCGGTCAGCCCGAGCCGTTCCACCAGGCGCTCGGCGGCCGTCCGCATACGCGGGCTGTCGAGCAGGCGAATGACGACCGCCGCGCCGGTCGGTCCCTCGGAAGACAGCACCTCGACGCAGACGGCGCCGAGCAGCCGGCCCTGGAAGCACGCCAGCATGGCGTTCGCCGGGTGGCCGGTCACGAAGCGCTGCACGGTCACCGCCGGTGGCCCGGCGTTTCGCCAGGCCCACAGCGCCAGTGTGTCGCGGTTGACGATCGTTCGCTTGAGCGCGGTCGACAGCCCCGACGGCCTCGAGAGATCCTGGAAGGACCGTCGGGCGGCCTCGCGAGAGTCGACGATCCGCACGCCTTCGCCCGCCCAGGTGCCGTCGATCTTGAGCACGGCCCTCGGGCCTTCTCGATCGAGCCAGGCGCCGAGCGCCTCTTCGGAGCGGACCGGGGCCGTCTCCGGGACGTCGATCCCGAGCTCGGCGGCCAGCGCCAGCAGGCGTTCGCGGCTGCGGACGATGGGGTATGACCGCGGATCGCCCAGCGAGGCCTCGACGAGCGGGCGCCAGCGCGGCCGGCGCGAGTGGAGCTCGTGCAGCTGCCAGACCACCCGATCGTCGCAGGGGACGACCAGGTCCGGCGCCTCGAGCTCGAGCGCCGACTCCAACGAGCGCAAGGAGCCGAGCGCGCGGTAGGTGTAGATCCGATCGATCCCCGGGACGTGTCGCAGCGGATGGCCGATCGGACAGAGCGCCGCGACCGAGGTCCCGCGTTCCAGGAAACGAAGCGATAACCTCGCCGCCAGGGCCCACCACGCCGTAGCCGCGAACATCACCCGTGGCGCCTTTACAGGTTCCACAATAGACGCCATAGAATAACACGCTCGTGTCCAATCCCGTCGCAGTGGCCATCGTCGGTGCCGGTCCGTTCGGTTTGTCCATCGCGGCATATCTTCGCCACGCGAAGATCGATCATCGAATCTTCGGCTCGCCCATGCAGAGCTGGCGTACGATGATGCCGCGGGGGATGTTCCTCAAGTCGGAGGGCTTCGCCTCGAACCTCTACGATCCCGAGGGGAGCTTCACGCTCGGGCATTTCTGCCGGGAGACCGGGCGTCCATATGCCGACCTAGGCGAGCCGGTACCGCTCGAGACCTTCATCGAATACGGCGCGGAATTTCAGAGGCGCTTGGTTCCGGCGCTCGAGCCGGTGGACATCGCCTCGCTCAAGCGCTCCGGCGACGGATACGAGCTCGCCACCGCCGCCGGAGAGAAGCTGGTCGCCCGGCGGGTGGTGGTGGCCACGGGCATCTCCGCCTCGGCCTATCTGCCGCCGGTCCTGGAGCGGCTGCCGCGCGAATCGGTCACCCACAGCTCGGCCCACGCCGACCTCTCGCGCTTCCGCGATCGCCAGGTGGTGGTTGTCGGCGCGGGCGCCTCCGCCGTCGACATCGCCGCGATCCTGCACGAGCTCGGGGCAAAGGTGGAGCTGACGGGACGCGCGCCCCGGGTGGAGTTTCACGATCCGTCGCAGGAGCCACGCCCGCTCATCGAGCGCATCTTGAGCCCGCGTTCCGGGTTGGGCATCGGGTGGCGGTCGCGACTTTGCACCGACGCGCCCATGGTCTTCCACGCCATGCCGGAGCGTTTCCGGCTGCGGATCGTCAAGCGGCACCTCGGCCCGGCGCCCGGCTGGTTCGTCAAGGCCAAGATGATCGGGAAGGTCCCCATGCACATGGGTCTCACCCTGTCGGGCGCGGAGATGCGCGACGGCCGGGTGCATCTGCAGCTCACCGGCGCGGGCGCCGCGAAGGAGCTGGTCGCCGACCACGTCATCGCGGGAACCGGCTACCGCCCGTCGCTCGATCGGCTGCCGTTCTTGGATCCCGATTTGCGGCGCTCGATCGCCGATCTGGTCGGTTCGCCCGTCTTGACGCAGTCGTTCGAGTCCTCGGCGCCGGGCCTCTACTTCGTGGGGCTGGCTTCGGCCAACGCCTTCGGTCCGCTGATGCGGTTCGCGTTCGGGGCCGGCTACACGGCCAAGCGGCTAACCCGACATCTGGCCCGGCGAGCCGCCTGAGGGCGGCGCCGGTCGCTTGTACTCTATGAGCGCGGCCTTCTTGCCGCGGACGCGCTCGAGGGCATAGCGGACCTGCCCCCACAGCACGGGGATCTGCTGCAGGTGCGAATGCAGCCCGTAGGCGGCCAGCGCCACCCGGTCGCGGGTTTTCCAGCGGGTCTTCCAGGCCGACCGCAGCGCCAGCGCCCCCAGCAGCGCGACCCACGCCAGGACCGGAAGCGGCGAGCGCGCCGCGATCGACGCGCCGGCGGCCAGGATGGGCGTCCCGATCCAAAAGCCGCCCCGAACGAGGTTGCCGCGGCTCTCTTTCAGCCACAGCGGATCGGGCGTGTGCCGGTACCGCCGGGAGACCTCGGCGTAGGCGTAGCCGGTTCGAACGGCGCGGCGCCAATACTGTCTGAAGCGGCCGAGGGCCAGATCGTGACCGGTCATGGGCGCGTCGACGTGCAGGATCTTGCCGCCCCGCGCGCGCAGGCGGCGACAGAGCTCCGGCTCCTCGCCGGCGATGAGCTCGGCGTCGTAACCGCCCGCCGCCTCCAGCGCCGATCGGCGCATGAGCACGTCACCGCCGCAGTAGTCGGTGAACCCGGCCGCGTAGACCCAATCGAGATCGAGCACCCGGTTGTAGATGGAGCGGTCGGTGTGAATCTCCCGCCGGTGTCCCCACACGGCGACGATCTGCGGATCGCGCCCGAGCGCTTCGATCGCGAGCCGCGGGAAGTCGGGGTCGAGGGTGGTGTCGCCGTCCAAGAACAACACCAGCTCGCTTCCGAGCGCCCGCCAGCCGGCGTTGCGGCCCAGCGCCGCCGTCGGCTTGGTGGTCGCAAGCTCGATCACCTGCACGCCCGCTTCGGCGGCCAGGCGCGGGCTGCCGTCGCTGGAGCCCGAGTCCACGTAGATGGTCGGCACGCTCCCCGGCACCCCCCGGATGGCCCGCACCGAAGCCAGGCAGGCGTGCAGGTGCGTGGCTTCGTTGCGACCGATGATGACCACGCCCAGCGCCGAGTTCGCGCCGGCTCTGGCGTCCGCGATGTCGGCCGTCTCCACCCCGGACAATATTGCAGCCCCCGAGCCCGGCGAGAACCAAAAAGGGCCGAGCTGGCGGGTCCGGCTGCCGATCGAGCAGAGCGCCGCACATCAATGGCGCGCCAGAAGCTCCAGCGTGTGCGCGTACGGGTCGATTCTCAGCGGCTCCCCGTGCCCGGGGATCACCTCCCTCGCCGCCGGATAGCGGGCCGCGACGCTGCGAACCGCCTCCGGCCACGAAGCGAGGTCGGCGTCTTTCGTGAAGCCGAGGTCGGTCGCGTTCTGGTCCTTGATCAGGCACCCGCCGTACAGGACCTTCGGCGCCGGGAACCAGAGGACGATGTTGTCGCGGGTGTGGCCGGGGCCGGGATAGAAGGCTTCGAAGCCGCGCGGGTCGCGGCGGCTCTTCGCGGCGGCCTCGAGCAAGACGGAGACGCCTTTGATCCCCCGCTTGCGGAGCCGCGCGACGGTCAGGTCCAGCGCGGCGACCGGAATATGGCGCCGCTGCAAGGCCGCGATCCCGCCCGCGCGATCGGCATGGTCGTGCGTGATCACGGCGCCGATCCAGGGTTGGTGGAAGCGGGCGTCTCCCCATTTGAGGACGGCCTCGGTCTGCGCGTCGGTCCAGATCGCGTCGACCAGCAGGAGACCGGCGTCGGTCCTCACCACGAGGCCGTTGGCGGGGATCCCCCCCGCACTGGTGGCGCGATAGGGGAAGAATGAGCCGTCGAGCGCGCCGACGCTGACCTCCTCCTTGGGGGTCGGCCCGGTCGTGATCTGCTTGAATGCCCCGGGTGTCAGCACGAACGGGTAGGTGATGATCACCGAGCCGCCGTTCAGCGGTGTCGGGAACTGCCACTTCTTCAGGGCGCCCTGGATGCAGTCGGACACGGCGTGGTCCTTGTCCGCCAGCATCGTCGAGTCTTCGAGCGACGTCGCGGTCACGGCTCCCGTCGGCGAGATGGTGAACTTGATCAGAAGTTCTCCGCCCACCCAAGGATCGTGGGTGAGCAGGCTCTCGTAGCAGTACTTCACCTCGTTGATGTGGCGGCGGATGATCCGTCGGATGATCTCCTTGTCGAGAGATCCGCGTGCCGAGGCGTCGACGACCTGCGCACCATCGGGAGCGCCGCCCCGGAGATCAATCACCGATCCCCCGTCGCGGGGGCGGCCAAACACGGACGTCTGCTGGGAACGCGCGACGGGGCCGAGCAAGGATGCCGCGGCGCCCATCAGCAGACCCAGGCGAATCGGCAGAGCGCGCGGCGACATGGCCGGAGAATCGCCCGGGTGCCGCCCGGTCACAACTTCCGGGGACGACCGATCAGCCGGGGAATTCCTTGGTGTCGGTATTTTGGTGGCCGCCGGTGAAGACGCTCGGGTTGACCTTCAGGTCGTCCGATGGCACCGGCAGGTTCTGCGCGATGGGATCGTCCTTGAGGAGCGGCTGATTCCGTGTGGCGCCACCACGAGGCCCCAGCGTCTCGCGCGACAGCACGGCGCGCACCGTCTGGAGGGTCTCCCGCCCGGGCGCGTGCTCGACGAGATTGCCCAGGCTGAGCACGCCGACCAGCTTCCCTTCGGAATTGACGATCACGAGGCGGGCCTTCCGCTCGGTGGCCATCAGCTCCTCCGCCTCGTGAACGCCGGCGGTATCCAGGCAGGTAACCGCCGGGGAGGTCATGATCAGCGCCGCCGAGGTCGACTCGGCCGCCACGCGCTTTGCCAGGGCCCGAGTCGTGAGATCCCCGTCGGTGACGACGCCGACGACCCGATTCGCAGAGTCGCAGATGGGCAGAAAGCCAATTCCCGCCTCCGCCATCAACGAGGCGGCCTTCTGGACGCTGTCCTGCTCCGTCAACCATTCGAGATTCTTGGTCATGATGTCTGCACATTTCATGGCGGTCTCCTCTCCGCGCCCCGACAGTCAATCGGGCGCAGCCTGCCGACGATTCGAACGCGAATCGTCGCGGTCCTCCCGGGCCGCTGAGGAGATCGTAGACACGAAATCCGCCGTGGGTAGCCGGGCGGGCCGATCGTGACGCGGCGCGATCGAGGCTAGGCGGCGATGCCGGGCAGGGGCGTCTTGCTCGTCCCGGTCAGCCCCGGATCCCCGAACCCCGTGTAGCTGGTGATCCCCATCGCCTCGCAGATGTTGAGCAGCACGCGCTCGTGCCGTTCGGTCGAGTTGATGTAGCGGCCGTTGGCGGCGGTCTTGAGGTACCCGTTGTTGCCGCCGGCCAGCACGAACCGCATCGACTGCTGGTTGTGGTTCTGGGCGTCGCCCATGTCGCGGGCCCAGACCATGAGCGTGGTGTCGAAGAGCGTCTTGGTCGAGTCCAGCGGATCCTGGAAACCCTTGAGAAGGTTGATGAGGGCGATGAACTGCTTGCAGAGGTAGGCCTCGAACAAGGTGAGGTTCGCGTAGTTGGAGGCGGCGCCGCTGTGGATGTAGCCGCCGTGCTGGTCGTCGGAGGGGATGCCCGGCGTGTTGACGATGAGCCGCTGGTCGTTGCCGTACTCGAGGCCGGCGACCCGGGTGATGTCGCAGGCAAAGGCGCTGGCGATGATCTGCTGGTGGATCAGGTTCGCCGCCAGCGCGTCGAGGTCGGTCATGAACTGCATGGTGCTGTCCGCGCCGGGCGTGGGCGGTTTCATGCAGCCGTTGCCGGTGGGCACGGTCTGCGAGAGCTTGTTCTCGAGCTGGCGGATCGAGTCGAGGTGCGCGTCCATCTTGGCGCTCTCGTTGTTGCCCAGCGTCCCCTTGAGGGTGGTGATCTCACCGGTGATGAGATCGAGGATGCTCTGCCGGCGGGCCAGCAGCTGGGCGGCCGACATGCCAGCCGGCAGGGCGCTGCCGAAGACCGTCGTGTAGGCGGAAAGGGGTGAGCCGGTCGTCGGCAGGTTGGTACCGCTGGCGCCGCCATAGAACTGGGTGTTGCCGTTGTTCTCGCTGGTGTTGGCGCCCAGCAGCAAGGAGGCAATGGGGCGGTTGACGCCCGAGGCGACCAGCTTGTTGGCGATGAACTGGTCGACGGAGATCTTGATGACCGGCACGTTGTTCACGGCGTAGTACCCGTTGCCCTGGCCCGTGAGGCTGTCCGAGCTGCCGTGCCCGTCGTTGGGGTTGCCGCTGGGCATTCCCTCGACCAGCACGACGTTGCTCGCCACCGTCGACAGCGGCTGCGTCATCGCGCTCCAGGTCGTGATGCTCCCGTCGGAGGCGATGCTGGGCGGGGTCCACAGGGGCGGGTAGGTGCCCATGGTGCAGAACAGCAGCACGCGCGACGACTGGTTCGCCGCCGCGGCGCGGGCCTGGCGCCGCAGGCTCAGGTTGATGAACGGCGCGAGCAGGAGGCCGGCGCCCACGCTGCCCACGAACTGTCTGCGGCTAGGCTTGCGCATGCGTTTCCCCTCTAGTCCTGAACCCGGGTGGTGAAGTTCGGCGCGTGGAGAATCGCCATCAGCACGCTCTGGAGCGCAAAGCCTTTGGATTGCGCCTCCTGGTAGATCGAGTCGTAAGTGCAGCCGTCCTGACTCCAGGAGCTCGAGCCGTAAGAGAAGTACGTCCAGTACCGCATCATGCAGCGGGAGACGTCGTCGCTCTGCGCCAGGTAGGCGGAGAGGCTGCCCGTTCCGGACAACCCGGTGATGGTGTCGTCCTTCCCCTCCGGATCGCCGAAGATCGTGCCCGTGTCGACCACCGGCAGGCCGTTGTCGGTGGTGCGGTACCGGCCCCAGCCGTCGTAGTTCTCGAACGCGAACCCGATCCAGTCCATCAGCTTGTGGCAGCTGGCGCAGGTGCCCTGTTCGTGCTCGTTGATGAAATGGTCGCGGGTGGTCTCCACGGTGGTCGACGGCATGAAGGTGGTGTTGAGGCCGGGGGGCGGCGGCGCGATGTCCTGGCAGAGCATCCGCGAACGGACCATGTGGCCGCGCTGGGTGGGGGAGTCGGTGCTGGGGCGCGCGTACCCGTTCAAGATCGTCCCGGTGGCGAGCAGGCCCGGATCGCGGCTGGTCCCCGCGTAGGGGACGCTCTTGAACGCGGTGGTGAGGCCGGTCGCCGAGATCCCGTAGTAGGTGGCGAGCTCCTGATTCAAGAACGAGTGGTCGGCGGTGAGGACCGAACCGATGGTGCCGCTGCCGTTGAAGGCCTCCAAGATCAGATCCTGCGACTCGGTGGCCATGTCGTCCTGCAGAGACTGCGTGAGCACGTAGACGGTGTTGTCCTTGGCGGTGGTGTAAAGGCGCGGCAGGCCCAGCCAGCCGTTCATGAAGCCCATCACGGCGGTCGCGTTGCTGGCGCTGCTGGTGGCCAGAAGGCGCTGCGCCTGCTGGTCGACCATCGCTGTCATGGTCGTGCTGCCGCTGGCGACCGCGTCGGCCGCGGTCAGCAGGGTGTCGTCGGGGGCGTTGCCGCTCAGCGTGTAGGCCAGCTCGGCCGCGACCTCGTAGGCCGTCAGCGCGAAGGCGCTGCCGCTTTTGGCCCCGAGCTCGCTCCGGTAGAGAAAGTAGGGCGACTGCAACATCGCCGAGATGACGATCTGAGCGCCGTCCGAGTTCGAGCTTCCGGCCATGAACAGCGTGCTGTAGGTGGCGATGCGCGGGTCGCCGGCGGCCAGCGTGGTGCGGAAGGCGCGCCGGCCGAAGGCCTGGATGAACTGTGTCGCGCAGGTGGTGGCGGGCGTTCCCGTCGACGTCGCCGCGCAGGCGGCGAACTGATTGAGTTGCCCGGCCGAGGCCGCCCAGGCCGCGACCGCCTCGGCGTTGTCCTCCAGCTGCGAGGCGTTGAGGCCCTGCACGAGGAGCGAGTTCGCATCGATCGAAAAGCCGAGCGTGGTCGGATCGCTGAACACCGTCGAGACGGGCGCGGTGCCCGCCGTGTCGTTGAAGATGCTGTGGATGCTGGCCGCGAACTCGGGTCCGCTCAGACGCCACAGCTTGCGCGGGCCCGGGGCGTTGCTGGTGCAGGGATCGGGCGGGCTCAAGGTGCTGGGCTGCTGCATCACCGTCGGCCCGGCGTCGGGGTTGGCGCCGCCGCCCGTGCCGCCACCGCCGGTCCCGCTGTCTCCGCCGCCGATGTTGCCGCGGCCTGCGCAGCCGGAGGCGATCAGGACGCCGATGCCGGCGGCTAGAAGAGAGGGGCGTTGCATAAGACCTCCTGCGGGACGAACGACGAATAAGGATAGGGAGGCGAGACCTCTCCAATGTTATCGCAACAATCGCGCAGGTCAATCCACCGGTTCCCGGGCATGCGACCCCTCGGGTCAGGCGGGCTCGAAGCGCGCGCCGCCCGACTCCGGGGAAGCGGCGACGTCGAGGACCAGACGGCCCGGGATCTGGGGGCTGCCAGGGGGCGTCCAGGCGGCCTTGCGGGTCTTGCCCTTGGTGACCAGATCGCGAAGCTGCGTGTCGGTGAGTCGTTTGCCGGCGGACTCGAACCAGACCACGAATGAGCAGCCCTCCCGCCAGCGGGAGCAGCCCCAGCCGCGCTTGCCGGCCAGCAGCGGCCCCCGTTTACAGCGCGGGCAGGTCAACTCTGCCGTGGAAGTGGTCGCCGGGGCCTTGGCGGCTGTCGGCGGCGCCGACGCCTCCGGATTCGCCGGCGGCGCCGCCGCGGCGCCCCGACCCACCGGCGACCGCCGGATCGCGTCCACCACCTCGCCCACGTAGCGGGCGATGTCGCTCATGAACGCCGCGCGCGTCTCCTGTCCGCGTGCGACGCGGGCCAGGCGGGCTTCCCAGGAACCGGTCAGCTCGGGTGAGGCCAGACTGGCGACGGGCAGCCCCTCGACCAGCGCGATGCCCAGCGCCGTGGGGACGATCTGCTTGCCCTGGCGGGCGACGAAGGTGCGTCGCACCAGCGTCTCGATCGTCGAGGCCCGCGTGGCGGGCGTGCCGAGGCCGGTGTCCTTCATGGCGGCGCGCAGCGCCTCGTCCTCGATCTCGCGACCCGCGTACTCCATCGCGCCGAGCAGCGTGGCCTCGGTGTGGCGCGGCGGCGGCTTGGTCTGTTTGGCCAGGCTGTCGAACGCGCCGTCGAGGCGCTGGCCCTCCGAAAGCGGCGGCAGCGTCGACGCCAGCTCCGCCTCGGCGTCGGGATCCTTGCCGTCGCCGCGCCGGGTCTCGCCGAGCTGGGCGACCTCCTGCCAACCCGCCGCCAGTCGGACCCGGCCCCGCGCGAAAAACCTGTCCGGCGGCCCAGGCAGCGCGGCCAGCACCGTCTCCTCGGCCGGGGAGGGGGCCTCCACCGGCGTTGGGGTCCTGCTCGCTCCGGGCGGTGCGACGCCGGACCCGCCGACGCGGATCACGACGTCGGTGAGGGCGAACTCCGCGTCCGGGTAGAACACCCCCAGGAAGCGGCGCACCACCAGATCGAACACCCGCCGCTCGTCCGTCTGCAGGGCATCCAGGCGGACGGCCTTGCCGGTGGGGATGATGGCGTGGTGGTCGTGAACCTTGGCGTCGTCGAACACCCGCTTGGACTTGGCGGGTGGTGCGGCGAGCAGGGTTTGTGCGAATGGCGCGTACTCCGGGATCTGGGTCAGGCCGCGGAACAGCTTGGGCATCTCCGCGGCCAGATCGCTGGACAGCGTGCGCGCGTCGGTTCGCGGGTAGGTCAAGATCTTGTGGCGCTCGTAGAGGGCCTGCGCGGCCTCCAGCGTGCGAGTGGCGCTCAGGCCGAAGCGCCGGTTCGCCGTTCGCTGCAGCGAGGTCAGATCGAAGAGTTGCGGCGCGGGCTCGCGGGTCTTTTTCTGGCGCAGGCTCTCCACCACGGGGCCCTGGGTGTCGGCCGCCGCGCCATGGGCCGAGGTGCGCGCGACGACCTCGGCGGCGAGCGCCAGCGTCCCGAGCCGGTTGACCGTCGCACTATCGTTGGCACCCGCGCGGGCGCCGCGCGTGCCCCAGCCGGCGTGGAACGACGCGCGCGGCGCGTCCCCGCCGGTACCGAATGTCCCCCGCACCTCCCAGTAGTCCTTCGGACGGAAGGCGGTGATGGCCTGCTCGCGCCTCACGACGATCGCCAGCGTCGGCGTCTGCACGCGCCCGATCGAGTAGACCGGCGAACGCGCGGGGTGGCCCCCCCGCTGGCCCGCGGCCCGGGCCGGCGTCCGCTGGGGGCGCGGTGCGGGCGAACGATCTCGGTGGGTGACCGTGACCGCGCGGGTGGCGTTCATGCCGACCAGCCAGTCCGCTTCCGATCGGCAGCGCGCCGCATCCCCCAGCGCGTCGTACTCGGTGCCCGGCTTCAGCGCCGCGAAGCCGCGCCCGATCGCCTCGTCGGTCATGGACGAGATCCAGAGCCGCCGGGTGGGCAGACGGCTGCCGGCGATCTCGTACACATACCGGAAGATCAGCTCTCCCTCGCGGCCGGCGTCGCAGGCGTTCACCACCTCGGAGAAGCGCCGATCGCAAAGCAGCTCGCGGACGGCGCGCAGCTGGTCGCGGGTGCTTTCCACCGGGCGAAGCTTGAACGCCGCCGGGATCATCGGCAGCGCGTCGAGCCGCCAGGCCTTCCAGCGACCGTCGTACGAGGCGGGCTCGTCCAGCTCCACCAGGTGCCCGATACACCAGGTAATCACCCGCCGGGAATCGCCGAGCGCGTGCCGACCCGAGCCGCGAACGCCCAGCACGCGCGCGAGATCGCGGGCGACGGACGGCTTCTCGGCGATCACGAGCTGCATGCGCGGATCAGTGTATCGGCCGCCGTCCCCGGCGGTTCACCCCATCAATACTTTTTCTCGGCCTTCTTGAGCCGCTTGGCTTCCTTCTTCTCCTTCGGGGTCTTGCTGGGCGCCTTCTTGACGTTCTTCTTCGAATCCTGGCTCTTGCTCATGGGGTCTCCCTGGTTGACGGTGGCAGCTTGCTTCGAACAGCACATGGTAGTCGCCCAGAGGTAAGGATGACCAAGTTTCGGGCGCCGATTTTCGAGGGGGTCACCGGATTAGGCGGTAGCCTCCCGGACCGGGGGACAGCCCATGGCGGAAGAAGAGAGCGGGGCCGGTGGGGCGGCGCTGCCCGGGCGGCGGGCCACCCTCGAATCGTGGCGTGCCGAGGTCCTGCACGGGATGCTGACGGTCGCCGCCGTGGCCTCTCCGATCGTCGCGGTCGTGGCGATGGCGTTACCGTCGACCCCACACACCTGGCCGAAGATCGTCCTCTTCGCGGCCGGCGGGATCTGCTTCCCGGTGCTCCGCTTCGTCCCGCGGTTGTCGGTGCCCCTGCGGGCCTCTCTCGCGATCGTGCTCGCGTTCGGGACCGCGGTGATCGCCCTCGTCACCTCTGGGTTCAGCGCGGGGCCGGGCGTGGTCCTGGCGGCGACCAGCATCTTCGCCGTGATCTTCCTGGGGCGACTGAGGGGCCTTCTGTTCATCGGGCTCTCGGTGCTGGCATTTTTCGTGATCGGCGCGCTGGCCGCGCGCGGCGCCCTCACCATTCCGGCGGTCGAGCTCGATCCGCATCGCATGCGCAACTGGACCCGCATCGGCATCGCCTTCGCGGTCCTGAGCTGTCTGCTGACCAGCGCGATCGACTTCGTGATTCGCCACGTCGAAGCCAGCTTCCGCGCCACCACCGCGGCCCTGGTCGAGCTGCGGCTCGCCCACCGACGTCTGGGCCAGCTCCACGGGCGTCTCGAAGCCGCCAAGGAGGAGGAGCGGCGGTTCATCGCCCACGAGCTCCACGACGAGCTCGGGCAGATGCTCACCGCGCTCAAGCTCCGACTGCAACTGCATCCGAGCAGCTGTCCGGGCGGCAAGACCGCCGCGCCGGTCGAGGGCCTCCCCGACCCGTTGCAGCTCGTCGATCAGATCATCACGCAGGTGCGCACCTTGTCGGGCGATCTCCGGCCACCCCTGCTCGACGAGGTGGGGTTGGTTCCGGCGCTGCGCGCCTATCTCCAGAGCCAGGAGGTGCTGTCGGGGGTGGTGATGGACTTCGACGCCGGCGCGCCGCTCGCCGCCGATGCCCGACAGCCGGACTTCGAGATCGCCTGCTTTCGCGTGGTCCAGGAATCGGTCACCAACGCTCTCCGCCATGCCTCCGCCCGCCACGTCTGGGTGCAGCTGACCGGCCAGGGCGACCGCATGTCGCTCTCGATCCGAGACGACGGGCGTGGGTTCGATACCGGGACGCTCGACGGGGCGGCCGCCGCCGGTCACCTGGGCGTCGTGGGGATGCGCGAGCGGGTTCGCGCGCGTGGTGGCGTCTTCACGCTGACCTCGCGCCCGGGCGCCGGCACGGCGGTCGAGATCGAAATACCGGTTCGAGCGTGACCCGCTAGACATTGCGGTGCGCGCGCAGGTCGTGCCATGGTCCGGCGCGTAGCGCGAACCCGCGGAGGACGATGTGATCGATCTGCCCATTGCCGTCGGAGGTCTGATCGTCGGCTTCATCGTGGGCCTGACCGGCGTGGGCGGCGGCGCGCTCATGACGCCCATGCTGGTGCTGATCTTCGGGGTGCCCCCGCTGGCGGCGGTGTCGAGCGATGTGGTGGCCGCCGTGATCATGAAGCCGATCGGGGGCGGCGTTCATCTGCGTCGCGGCACGGTGAAGCTCGGCCTCGTGAAGTGGTTGATGGTGGGTTCGCTGCCCTGTGCGTTCGCCGGCGTGCTCCTGCTCAAGAGCACCGGCTCGGGCGAGGCGTTGCAGGCGCACATCAAGCTCGGCCTGGGCTATGCGCTGTTGCTGGCCTCCGCCGGGATCCTGGTGCGCCCGCTGCTGGTCCGGCGCCGGACCCAGGTCGTGCCGGCGGCGAATGTCGCGGTCAAGATCCTGCCCACGATTCTGATCGGCGCCTTTGGCGGGCTCATCGTCGGCATGACTTCGGTCGGGTCGGGATCGCTCATGATCGTTCTGCTCCTGCTGCTCTACCCGCAATACAGCCTGTCCGACCTGGTCGGCACCGATCTGGTGCAAGCCATTCCCCTGGTCTCTTCCGCCGCCCTCGGCCACATCTTGCTGGGGGATTTCAAGCTGGCGCTGACGGGATCGATCCTGGTGGGGGCGATCCCGGGGGTCTATTTCGGCGCGCGGCTGTCGACCCGGGCGCCCGATGGTGTCCTGCGCCCGATCCTGGTGGTCGCGCTGTCGTCGTCGGCGCTCAAGCTGGTCGGCGTCAGCAACGCCGTGCTCCCGTACGCGATTCCCATCATTGCGGTGTTTGTTTTCGCGATGGCCATTCCCGACCTGCGCCGGGCGCTCGCGCTGCGCAAGTCGGTCGGCTCCTAGCCGATCGGCGGGAAGGGGAAGGGGAAGGGGGCGCCCCCGCGGGAACAGGTGCCCTTGACCGGAATCGCCCGAGCGAAGATGCTGCGGGTTGCTAGCTGGGCGGCCGGGGGGCGTACCAGGACAACAATCTGAACCCAAGCCCCCGCCTCCGATCCGGTTTCGTTGGGGGAGCCCACGCCGCCTCGATGATTCCAGACGACCAACCGACACCCAGCAAAGCCACCGCGACCAAGTACCAGCTCCTGAAAGAGCTGGGGCGGGGCGGTATGGGGGTGGTCCACCTGGCGATGTCGCGCGGGCCGCAAGGCTTCACCAAGCTGGTCGTCCTCAAGATGATGCGGCGGCAGCTGGTGGCGGACTTCGAATCGCGCCGGATGTTTCTGGAGGAGGCGCGCATCTCGGCGCGCCTGACCCATCCCAACCTAGTCGACGTCTACGAGGTCATCGACTACGGCGAGATGCCGACCATCGTCATGGAGTACCTGGAGGGGCAAACGCTGGCGGCGCTCATGTACGGCTCCGCGACACCGACCAAGCCGTCGAGGCGCCTTCTGCTCTACGTCTTGACGAAGGTACTGGCCGGGCTGGGCGCGGCGCACGATCTGCGGGACTTCGACGGGACGCCGCTCAACCTGATCCACCGCGACGCCTCGCCGCACAACATCTTCGTGCTCTACGACGGTCAGGTGAAGGTGCTCGACTTCGGCATCGCCAAGGCGGACCGGTCGGAGGTGGAGACCCAGGCGGGCACGCTCAAAGGCAAGATCCGGTACATGCCCCCGGAGCAGCTCCTGCATCTTCCCCAGGACCGCCGCGCGGACATCTTCGCGGTGGGCGTCGCGCTGTGGGAGGCGCTGGCGGGTCGGCGGTTCTGGGGAGCGCGAACGGACGAGGAGGTTGTCCGCGAGCTGTCGTCGCGGAGGCTGCCGGCCATGCCCGCCGAGGTGGATGTTCCCCCGGAACTGGCCGCGATCTGCGCGCGCGCGCTGGCGCCGGAGCCCGCCGACCGTTACGCGACGGCGCAAGAATTCCAGCAGGATCTCGAGCAGTATCTGGCCACCTGGTCGGATCGAATCGGGGCGGTGCAGCTGAGCGCCTACATGCGCGAGATCTTCAGCCAGGAGCGGGAGTCGGCCAAGTGGCTGATCGAGTCGCACATCCGCGAGACCAAGAAGCTGGAAGACACGGTCGCGGGGCAAACCCGCGCCGGGGCACCGCAGTCGCAGTCGCAGCCTCAGTCTCCGACGCAACCGGCGCCACCCCGGCGCCGTTCCAAGTGGGTCGGCTTCATCGCGCTGCCGGGCGTGGTGGTCGTGGCGAGTATGCTGCTCTTGGCGGGGGTCTTCGCAGGCGGCCGTCGTACGTCCTGGGAGGCAGAGCGGACGACGGCGACCCGATCCCCGGCCGGCCGGCCGGGCGCTGACGAGAGCTGCAAGAGCGGCTCGAAGGCCTGTGACGGTGCTTGCGTGTCGGTCGACAGCCCGGAGCGCGGCTGCGGTGGCGAGGGCTGCAACGCCTGCAATGTTTCGAACGCGACCGCGCGATGCAATCAGTTCGATCTCTGCGACGTCGCCGTCTGTCACAAGGGTTTCCAGGACTGCGACAGCGACGGCAGCAACGGTTGTGAAGCCAACGTACGAACCGATCCGGACAATTGTGGGGACTGCGGGCGGAGGTGCCTCCTGATTCCTCATGCGCAGCGCGGGTGTGGCGATGTATGCACGATCTGGCGCTGCATGGGCGGCTTTCGAGACTGCAACGCGCAGGTCGACGACGGGTGCGAGGTCGACGTCATGAACGACCAGCGGAATTGCGGGCGTTGCGGGCACGGCTGCGCTCACGGTCAAAAATGCCACCGCGGCGTGTGCGCATGACCCGGCCGCGCGCGCGCACCGTCGGTCTGGTCACCTTGGTCTTGGCGACCTTGGCGGCCGGCGCCTGCGGGCGGGGTGCGGCCGACGGCCCCCGCCCGGGGGCCGTCGCCCCGACGTCGGAGCGTCCCATCGAGATGTTCAGCTGGCTCGAACGGATCGGCGATTCCGATCCGCTGGGGGCGCTGGCGACGGAGCACCGCCGGCATCATCCCGACGACGTGATCATCAATGCGCGCGCGGCACTGTCGGGGCTGGCCCGCAAGGCCTTGCGCAGCCGGATGTTGCGCAACGAGCCGCCCGACACCTTCCAGGCGAACGCCGGCATCGATCTCATGCAGTGGGTGCTCACCAACGGATCGGACGCGCGCGAATCGAAGCTGCTGCCGCTCGACGACCTGGTGGGCGGGGCGGCTTCCTGGCGGGAGTCGATGCCGGCGCAGCTCCTGGAACGGGTCAGCTACGACGGAAAGATCTACGGCGTCCCCGCCGACCTGCACCGGAACAACACCGTCTTTTACAACAAGCGGGTCTTCGCCAAGTACGGCCTCAGTGAACCGAAGACGGTGGCCGACCTGGTCGCGATGGGCGGCAAGCTCCGCGGCTCCGGGGTGCCGCTCATCGCGGTCGGCAGCCGCGAGCCCTGGACCTTGGCCCTCCTGATGTTCGAGTGCCTGCTGGTCGCCCGCGAGGGCCCCGCCCTGTACCGGGACTATTTCACCGGTCGGCTCGACGCGGCCGATCCGCGGGTCATTCGGACGCTCGAGGCGGGGCTCGGTCTGTTCGCCTTCGTCAACCCCAACCACCGCGAGCTCTCCTGGCTGCAGGCGGTGGAGATGGTGACCCACGGCGAGGCGGCCATGACGGTGATGGGGGACTGGGCGCGCGCGCCGTTCGTCGCCGCTGGCCTGAAGCTGGGTCTGGACTACGGCGAGATCCCCTTCCCTGAGACGGCCGGGACCTTCGTCTTTTCGGCCGACGCTTTCGCGCTGCCGGTCGACGCCAAGAACCGGGCCGGGGTCGAGCGCCTGCTGGCCGTCCTGGGCTCGCCGGACGGGCAGAGGGCGATAAGCCAGTCCCGCGGGACGCTCGCCTCGCGCATCGACGTGCCGCCGCCCGATACGGATGCGGTCCTGACGGCCAACTACGCGCTGCTCAAAAAGGGCGCGCTGGCTATGGCGCTGTCCGGTCTGCTGCCCGCGGGCTTCAGCGACGATCTCTTCTCGGCCCTCGCCGAGATGCTCGACCAGCAAGACATCGATCCCGTGCTCCACACGCTGCGCAGCCGCTACGTCCTGCTGCGATAGTATGATGCAAAGCTTTAAACTATCCCCAGTAAGATATTAATATAACTGAATATATAAGTTACGCGATTGTCGCCGACGCTCCCGTGCGTATGTTCTTTCCCACATGGGAAAAGTTCTGATCGGGCTCGGGGTCTTGGTGGCCATCTGCGGGGCTTCGTGCGTGGGGAGCTACAACAAGCTCGTGCGCCTCAGTCAGGCCGTGGACAGCCAATGGTCGCAGGTCGAGAACGTCTACCAGCGCCGGGCCGATCTGGTGCCGAATCTGGTCGAGACCGTCAAGGGTGCGGCGAAGTTCGAGCGTGAGACGTTCACCGCGGTGACCGAGGCCCGGGCGCGGGTCGGGCAGGTGTCGGCGCAGGCCGTCCAGCAGATCACCAGCGACCCGGCGGCGTTGCAAAAGTTCCAGCAGGCGCAGGACGGGCTGTCGTCGGCGCTGTCGCGGTTGCTGGTGGTCTCCGAAAAATATCCGGACCTCAAGGCGACCGCGAATTTTCGGGACCTGCAGGTCCAGCTCGAAGGCACCGAGAATCGGATCACCGTCGAGCGCATGCGGTTCACCGAGGCGGCGCAGGAATTCAACACCGCCCGGAATAGCTTTCCAACGGTCGTGATGGCCGGTCTCTTCGGCAAGCGCTTTGCCGAAAAGGCCTACTTCACGGCGCAAGCCGGCGCGGCCACCGCGCCCCACGTTCAGTTCTGAGGGAGCGAGCATGGCAACCGGCGCGCGTCTCCGCCTGCTGGTCGCCGGCGTCGTGGTCGCGGCGGCGATGGCCGGCGCGACGGGCTGGGCGGCGACCTCGACGCCGGACGCGCCCGCGCGATGGGTGACCGACCACGCCGCCTTCCTTTCGCCGGCCGTCGCGGGCGAGCTCGACCAGCGTCTCGGCGCCTACGCCGCACAGACCGGCCACCAGCTGCTGGTCTATATCGATCACACCACCGGCGGCGATCCCATCGAGGACTGGGGGGCGCGGGCCTTCCAGCACTGGCGCGTCGGCCGCAAGGGGATCGACGACGGGGTGGTGCTCTTCATCTTCAGCGACGACCACCACCTGCGGCTCGAGGTCGGGTACGGGCTCGAGGCGGTCCTGCCCGACGCGGCCGCCTCGCGGATCATCAACGACCGGATGGTTCCGCTGATACGCGCCGGCGATCGTGACGGCGCCGTGCGGGGCGGCGTCGACGCGCTGATCGCCGCCATCGGCGCGCCGCCGGGCCAGACTGCCGGGGCACCCGCAACGCCGCCGCCCACCTGGAAGCTGGTGATGGGCGGCGTGATGCTGCTCTTGTTGATTGGATTCGCGCTGACCCACCCGGGCTTGGCCTGGCTCATGCTCATGAGTATCGGCTCGGGGCGGGGCGGCGGCGGGTTCTCCGGCGGCGGCGGTGGCGGCGGCTTTTCCGGTGGCGGGGGAAGCTCGGGCGGCGGAGGCGCGTCGGGATCGTGGTGACCGGCGGGCCGCTGGTCCATGGCATCGACGTGGCGCGCGTCGAGGCCGCCATCCGGGCGGCGGAGGGCCGCACGTCGGGACAGATCCGCGTCGCGGTGTCCCGCTTTTATTTTTGGGGCGACGTGCGCATCGCGGCCGAAGGGGCGTTTGCCCGGCTGCACATGGAACGGACCCGCAAGCGCAACGGCGTGCTGATCTTCGTGGCGCCCCGGCGGCGGCGGTTCGCGATCGTGGGCGACGTGGGCATTCACAGCCTGGCGGGGGACGGCGCCTGGACGGCGATCGCGGAGCTCCTGGGACGCGAATTCCGCGCCGGGGATCTGACCGGCGGCCTCGCCCACGGCATCGCGGCGGTCGGCGACTGTCTGGCCCGGCACTTTCCGCCCGATCTGGACCGCCATGCCAACGAGCTGCCGGACGCGGTGGTCGTCGAGGGGGGCGGGCCGATCCGGTGAGCGCGATCCCCTTTTCGGTCCTCGATCTGGCGCCCATCGTCGAGGGCGGCGACGCGGGGCAGGCGCTCCGGAACGCCCTCGATCTGGCGCGCCACGCTGAGCGCTGGGGATTCGCCCGATACTGGCTGGCCGAGCATCACAACATGCCCGGCATCGCGAGCGCCGCGACCGCGCTCGCCATCGCGCACGTGGCGGCCGGGACGTCGACGATCCGGGTCGGCGCCGGCGGAATCATGCTGCCGAACCATGCGCCGCTCGTGATCGCGGAGCAGTTCGGAACGCTGGACGCGCTCCATCCGGGACGGATCGATCTGGGCGTGGGCCGCGCGCCCGGCACCGACCCGCTCACGGCGCACGCCCTTCGGCGCAGCTTGGCAGGCGATGTCGATCGCTTCCCGGAAGATGTCGTCGAGCTCATGGGCTACTTTCGACCGGCCGAGCCCGGGCAACGCGTGCGGGCGGTCCCGGGTGCGGGCGCGGACGTCGCGATCTGGATCCTGGGCTCCAGCCTGTACGGCGCGCAGCTGGCGGCGTCGCTAGGGCTGCCCTACGCGTTCGCATCGCACTTCGCGCCGCGCCACATGATGGAGGCGATCGAGATCTACCGGCGGAGCTTTCGCCCGTCGGCGGCGCTGGCCCATCCCTACGTCATGCTGGGCGTCAACGTGGTGGCCGCCGACAGCGACGCGGAGGCTCGCCTCTTGCTGACCTCGCTCCAGCAGGCCTTCGTGAATCTTCGCAGCGGCCGGCCCACCGCTTTGCCGCCGCCGGCCGAAGGTTTCGCGACGCGCCTGCCGCCCGAGCAGACCGCCCTCCTCGACGATGTCCTCGCCTGCGCCGCGGTCGGATCGCGGGACACGGTTCGCGACCGGCTGGCCGCCCTGGTGGCCCGCACCGGCGCCGACGAGCTCATCTTGACCTCCCAGATCCACGATCACCGCGCGCGGCTGCGTTCCTTCGAGATCGCCGCGGAAATGCGGCCCGAGCTGGTGCCGATCGTCTCGGATCGCTGAGATTCGTGGCCTTCGGGCGGGGGCCGAGGCTCAAGATCCGCTCGCAACAGCCGAAAACGCTGTGGGAGGGACCGATATGGCTATGTTCGCAAAAAAGGTGGATGGGGACTCCAAGCTCGGGATGGACGCGGCGGTGCTGCCGTCGAGCGCCGCACCGGCGACGTCGCGCGGATACGGGATCGCCGAGACGATCCAGTTGATGCGCGAGCTGCCCGGGGATCAGAACAGCGAGCTCGTCGTGCGCGTGGTTCGGGCGACGCTGGCGTCGCTCAACGTCCGGCTGCCCGACATCATCGAGGATGCGTCCCGCAAACAGAAGACCATCCAGGATCGCATCGCGGCGGTCCACGCCACGATCGCCGACCTGGAAAAGCAGCTCCAGGGTCACCGCGCGGAGATCGCGACGCTGGAAGCCGATCTCGCCGAGACCAGCAGCGTCAAGGAACGGCTGCAGGCCGCCGAGCGAACGGCTCTCCCCCCGCCGACCGCGGCGCCCGGCAAGCCGATCGTCACCACGCTCATCGGCAGCTCGATCGCGCCCTAGGCGATCCCGTCGATCAGTCGGCGCCGAGCGCGGCGATCTCGAGCTCGATCGCTTCCCACTCGGCCATCCAGCCGTCGATCTTGGGCGTCAGCTCGGCCTGCTCTTTTTGGAGCGCGTCGATCTGGGCCAGGCTGGTCCGCTGGAAGAATTCAGGGTCGTAGTAGAGATCGGCGATGGCCTTCTTTCGGGCTTCGGCGGCCTCGATCTGCGCCAGCAGGCGATCGCGCTGTTTCGGGAGCTGGGCGATCCGGTTGCGTCGCTTCTTTTGATCCTCCCAGGTTCCGTCGGGGGCAGCGCCGCCACGGCCGTCGCCGTTTCCGGTCTTGGATCCGCCGGCCTGCCGGCGCTCCTGCCGCGCCTTCGCGGCCACCGCCTCGGCGTCCAGGTGGTCGTCCCCGCAACGGGCCAGGTATTCCGCGTAGCTGCCGGGGAAGTCGCGCGGACCCTCCGGGGTCAGCTCCACGATCCGGGTGGCCAGCTCCGACACGAACCAGCGATCGTGGGAGACGAAGATCACCGTGCCCGTGTAGGCCTTGACCGCCTCACACAGGGCGTGGATCGCTTCGAGATCGAGGTGGTTGGTCGGCTCGTCGAGCACCAGCACGTTCGGTTTCTGAACCGCCAGCAAGGCGAAGATGAGGCGCGCCGCCTCGCCGCCCGACAGGAGCGCCACCCGCTTGTCGACCTCCTCGCCGGAGAAGAGCACCCGACCGAGCTGTCCGCGGACGTAGGTGGGGCTCTCGCCCGGACAGAGCGCCGACAGGATCTCGAGCGGCGTCGCGTCCGGATCGTCCAGCAGCTCGCGGTGGTCTTGGGGGAAGTACCCCGTGCGCACTTCGTGGCCCCAGCGGACACTCCCGGCGTCGGCGTCCAGGCGCTCGACCAGGATTCGTAGCAGCGTCGACTTGCCGAGACCGTTGGGGCCGATGACGGCGACCCGCTCGCCCCGCCGCACCACCAGCGAGACGTCGGTGAGGACCCGGTTTTCGCCGTAGGATTTGCTGACGCCCGCCAGCTCCAGCACGTCGCGGCCGCTGGGGCGCTCGGGCGTCACGCGCAGGTACGGCGTGCGCCGCGAGCTCGCCACCAGCTCTTCGACCTCGATCCGCGCGATCTGCTTGAGGCGACTCTGAGCCTGGGTGGCCTTGGTGTTCTTGGCGCCGAAGCGCTCGACGAAGGCGCGCTTGCGCGCGATCTCCTCCTCGGCGCGAGCGACGCCGGTCTCCTTTCGTTCCCGCGCGGCCTGCTTTTCGAGCACGGCCTTCGAGTAATTTCCCGTGTAGAGGGTCACGGTGCCGTAGTCGACGTCCAGCGTGTGGCTCGTGACGTTGTCGAGGAAGCGCTGATCGTGGGAGACGATGACGGCGCAGCCGGCGTATCCGCCCATGAACTTCTCCAGCCAGCGGATGGTGAGGATGTCGAGGTGATTCGTCGGCTCGTCGAGCAGCAGCACGTCGACGCCGCCCACCAAAACCTGCGCCAGCAGCACGCGCAGTTTGAACCCGCCCGACAGCGTCGACAGCGGCGCGCCGTGCAGGCGGGTGGGGATGGCCAGGCCTTCCAGCACCTCGCTGGCGCGCGCCTCCAGCGTGTAGCCGTCGTGCGCGGCGATCAGGTCCTCCAGCGCCGCCAGCCGCTCCGCATCGACGTGGGCCGCCTCGGTGATCTGCCGCTGTTCGTGGAGCGCCTCCGAGACCACCGCGTCGCCCCGCATGGCCAGGTCCAGGATGATCGCCTGGTCGTCGAGGAACCGATCCTGGCGAAGCACGCCGATGCGCGCGCGCTTTCCGATGGTCACGGTCCCGTCGGACGCCGATTCGTCGCCCGCCAGGATGCGCAGCAGGGTGCTCTTGCCGGAGCCGTTGGCGCCCACCAGGCCGTAGCGCGATCCGGCGTTGAGCTGCAGCGACACGTCCGAGAACAGCACGCGCGCGCCGTACTCCTTGGCGAGGTTGGAGGTGGCGATCATCTCGGGCTGGACGCGCTCGTGATTGGCGACTCTAAGACGGGTTGCGCGAGCGTCCGCGTCAGGCCTGGCGTCGCCGCGCGCGCTCGGAGGGCGCGCGCGCCAGCCAGACCACGTGACGTCGGCTCTTGCCGCTGTCCGCGTGCACGCGCTTGGCCTCGGCCTGGAACCCGACCTGCCGCAGCCGGGCGGTAAACTGGTTGTCGTCGAAGCTGGACCAGACCGCCAGCACGCCGCCCGGGCGCAACGCGCCCAGCGCGCTGACCAGGCCGAACGAGCTGTAAAGGCGTTTGTTCTTGAAGGAGGTGAGCGCGGAGGGGCCGTTGTCGACGTCCAGCAAGATGGCGTCGTAGCGCGCGTCCGCGCAGGCGATGGTGTCGACCACGTCGCCTTCGATCATCCGCACCCGCGGGTCGTCCAGCGGTTTGCCGGCCAGATTGCCCAAGATCTCGCGGTTCCAGCGGATCACCGCGCCGACCAGCTCGATGACTTCGACCTCGGCGTCGGGCCCGAGCACGTCCAATGCCGCGCGGGCGGTAAAGCCCATCCCGAGACCGCCGATGAGGACCCGCGCGCCGCGTTTGCCGGCGAGCCCCGCACAACCGTGCACCGCCAGCTTCTCCTCGGAGGTGTGGCACCAGCTGTTCATCAGCTCCTGGCCGTCGACGCGAATTGCGTACTGGTTGTCGCGCAGCGACAGGACCATATCGCTGCCATCGCTGGTCAGCGCGCGATCGAGGGTCTTCCAGGGAAGCACGACGGGACTCTTGACACGAAAGCCGCCTGCGGAAAAGGCCAAAGACGTCCTTCTTCGACTTGCGCGGGCGCTTGCCGCCCATTAGACCCTCTCCCCATGAGCTCATCCGGAGAAGCGCCCGCAGTTGATGGACGGCGACCGGGCGCGGCGCCGCCCGCGATCGCGCCGGCCGAGGCGCCGGCCGCCCCCGCCGCCTCGAACGGAAAAAAACGATCGATCGGCGTGGTGGTGCTGCTGGTGCTGGGAGGCGCGGGGACCCTCTATTACCTACACGGCCGGGGCTTCGAGGAGACCGACGACGCGCAGATCGACGGCAATATCACCAGCCTGGGGCCGCGGGTCACGGGCACGGTGACGGCGACCCACGTCGTCGAGAACCAGACTGTCGCGGTGGGCGACGTGCTGGTCGAGATCGATCCGGCGGACCTGGCGGTGGCGGTGGTGCAGGCCAAGGCGGCGGTGGCGCAGGCCGAGGCGCAGCTGCAGGCCGAGGATCCCAGCGTCTCCATCACGCAGACCTCGAACACCGCCGCGGTGGCGGGCGCGTCTTCGGAGCTGGCGTCGGCCTCGGCGGGCCTGTCGGGATCGCACAGCGACGTCGATCAGCTGACGGCCCGGCTGGCGCAGGCCGAGGGGAACGCCCGGCTGGCGCAGATCGAGCGCAAGCGCGGCGAGGATCTGTGGAGCGCGCAAGCGATCCCGCGCGCGGATCTGGACCGCCGGATCACGGTGGCGGAGACGGCGGCGGCGGAGGTGCAGGCCACCCGCCAGGCGCTGGCGTCGGCGCGACAGAAGGTCGCGCAGCTGCAGGCGCAGCTGGGGGCGACCAAGAGCCACCTGACGGAGGTGCGCAAGAACGCCCCGCGCGAGGTGGAGACCCGGCGCGCCTCGGTGCTCTATCGCCAGGCAAACCTGGATCTGGCCAAGGCGCAGCTCGAGCAGGCGGAGCTGAACCTGGGCTACGCCAAGGTCCGGGCGCCCATCGTGGGCGTGGTGGCGAAGAAGGCGGTCAGCGTCGGCGACCACGTGGCGCCCGGGCAGCAGCTAATTGCGATCGCCGGGACCGACGTGCTGTGGGTCACCGCCAACTTTCGCGAGACGCAGCTCGAGCAGATGCGCCCCGACCAGCCGGTCGACATCCACGTCGACGCGCTGGCCCTGGATCTCTCCGGCAAGGTCGAGAGCCTGGGCGGAACCACCGGGTCGCGCCTCTCCGTGCTGCCGCCCGAGAACGCCTCGGGGAACTACGTGAAGGTCGTGCAGCGCATCCCGGTGCGCATCCGGATCGATCCGGGGCAGGCGGGGATCGATCGCCTGCGCCCCGGCATGTCGGTCGAGCCCAAGGTGCGGATCCGTCCGTGAGCGCCGCCGGATCGGCGACGGCGGCCCCGGCGCGCCCCGCCTACTTCGACACCGGCTGGACCAACGGGCACAACCCGTGGGCCATCGCGCTGGTGGTCACCATGGCGACGTTCATGGAGGTGCTCGACACCAGCATCGCCAACGTGTCGTTGCCCCACATCGCGGGGAATCTGTCGGTCAGCCAGGACCAGAGCACCTGGGTGCTCACCTCGTACCTGGTTTCGAATGCGGTGATCCTGCCGATCAGCGGCTGGATCGCCTCGAAGGTCGGGCGCAAGCGCTTCTACATGGCCTGTGTGATGATCTTCACGACCAGCTCGTTCCTGTGCGGCGTCGCGCCGTCGTTGGGCCTGCTGATCTTCTTCCGCGTGATCCAGGGCCTCGGCGGAGGCGGCCTGGGACCGAGCGAGCAGGCCATTTTGGCCGACACCTTTCCGCCCGCAAAACGCGGGATGGCCTTCGCCGTCTACGGCATGGCGGTGGTGCTGGCGCCGGCCATTGGCCCGACGCTGGGTGGCTTCATCACCGATCACTTTTCGTGGCGCTGGATCTTCTTCATCAACGTTCCCGTCGGCCTGGTGTCGCTCTTCTTGACCAACCGGCTGGTGACCGACCCGCCCCACATCCGCCTGGCCAAGGAGAAAACCGGCGGGATCGACTACATCGGGCTTGGCCTCATCGCCGTCGGGCTCGGCTGCCTGGAGATCGTTCTCGACAAGGGGCAGGAGGACGACTGGTTCGCCTCGCCGTTCATCTTTGCCATGTCGGTGGTGGCGGGGGTGACCCTGCTCTCCTTTGTCCTGTGGGAGCGCAAGCAGAAGAACCCGGTGGTCGACGTCAACATGTTCAAGAGCCGGACCTTCGCCATCTCCAACGTCATGATGTTGACGCTGGGGATCGTGCTCTTCGGAACGACGGTGCTGCTGCCGCAGTACACCCAGGTCATCATGGGCTACACCGCGCAACAGGCGGGCATGGCGCTGTCTCCCGGCGGATTCATGGTGATCTTGCTGCTGCCGTTCGTGGGGTTCATGGTGTCGCGGGTCGACGCCCGCTACATGATCGGGTTCGGCTTCGTGGCGATGGCGGCGGCGCTCTTCTACATGACCGGCCATCTCTACGAGGGGATGGACTTTCAGACCGCCATCAAGCTGCGGGTCCTGCAGTCGATCGGTTTGCCGTTTCTGTTCATCCCGATCAACACGCTGGTCTACGCCGGGGTGGCGCCGCAGAAGTTCAACACCGTCTCGGGCATCGTGAACCTGTCGCGCAACATGGGCGGTGACATCGGGATCGCCTTCGTCACCACGCTGGTCGCGCGACGGGTGCAGTTCCACCAGAACACCCTGGTGGGCCGCACCAACCCCTACAACCCCGGATTCATGGCCAAGGTGAGCGGGATCGCCCGGTCGCTCGAACGCACGGGCGCCTCGTCGCTGGACGCGTCCCACCGGGCGCTGTCGGTGGTCTACCGGCAGCTCCAGCAGCAGGCGATGACGCTGGCCTACCTGGACGCGGTCCGGATGCTGGCGATCTTCACGGCCCTGATGGTTCCGCTGCTGTTCCTCACCCGCAAGCCGCGCGCCGCGGGCGCGCCCGCCGGCGGGCACTGAGGCCGATGCCCCGTCAGCCGAACGTCTCGCCGTTCCAGCCCCATTGATAGTCGACCGCGTCGGCGAAATCGATGTAGATGCGATCGCGCGCGACGCCGAGCGCGGCCGCCAGCCGGTCGCAGATGTCGCCCGACAGGGCGGTGGTGTCGCCCGGGGTCATTTTGCCGATGTTCTTCACCGCCACGAACGCCGCCGGCGCGGGCGTTCCACCGAACGTCATGGCGAGCCCCGGGATGAGGCAGGTCATCACCCAGCGCTCGGGTTTCTTGAAGCGAGCGGCGAGCAATCGCGACAGGTCGCCCAGTAGCGCCTGCTGGCTCTCCGCCGCCGGCGCCGGCGCGGAGGTGAACACCTGGATGAGCGGCATGCCAGATCCCTAACGTGGCGGCACCGGCCGCGCAACCGACCTAGATTGTATTTAGGTACGCGATCAGGTCGGCGATCTGGGCGGTCGTCAGGTTCGAGGTGATGCCGTGTTGATCGCCGCCGCCGCAAGTTGGGTCGAACCGATCGGCGAGCGTGGTCGCGCACCCGTTGTGGATGTACGGTCCGCGGCTGCCGACGCCGACCAGCGACGGGACCTGGAAGGCGCCACCCGTGCCCACGTCCATGGTCAGGTTGTTGGTGAAGTGCGGTCCCGTGTGGCAGACCGCGCAGCCGCGCAGCGGGTCGGTGAAGAGCGCCTGGCCGCGGGTCACGGCGGCGGGATCGGCGGGGGTGGGTTTGGGGGCACGCGGTTGCGCGTCCAACCAACCCAGCAATGCGGCGCCTTGATCGGCGGTGAGCGCGGGTCCGGACATGCGGCCCACGAAGACGTCGGTCATGAGCTGCGTGAAATTCGACTCGTCGCCGCCCCAGTGGAAGGGCTCCGTTCCGGCGAGGCCGATCTGGACCGACTGCGTGCGGCGGGTCCCCTCGCAGTTGAAGTTCCAGGTCCGGCCGTCCTCGTTCCCCTCGGAGTGGCAAGAGCCGCAGGCCAGGAACCCACCCGAGTTGGCGTGGAAGAGCGTGTGCCCGGTGTCGGCGCGGCTGACCGTCGACAGGGTGAGGTTGTGGCCGTCGGCAAAGGCCAGCATCGCCGGCTCGCGCGACTGCACGACGATGTTGCCGGCCCCGTCGAACGCGACGGCGATGGGCTGTCCCACCACCTGCGGGACGGTTGGATCCGGAACGCCGCAGCCGCCCGTGCCGACATCGCCGCCGGTGCCCGTGCCGCCCATTCCGGTGCCGTCGCCGCCCACCCCCGTGGTGGCGCCGCTGGCGCCGGCGGTGCCGGTGCCGGTGCCGGTGCCGACGGTTCCGCCCGCGCCGGTGCCGGTGCCGGTGGTGCCCACGGTGCCGCTCGCGCCGGTCATTCCGGGATCCGAGGTGCCGGGCGCGCCCGCGGCGCCGGTCGGCAGGGCGATATCACTACCGGCGCCTCCGAACCCGGTCATGAACCCGCCGGGCGAGCAGGGGCCGTGGGTGCCGTCGGGCCGACAGCCGATCGTGCTGTCGGTCGTGCTGGTGAGGTCGGAGACGAACACCTGGGTGAGCGCGGGCGTGCCGCTGATATCGCCCGCGACCGTGTTGGTCGAGTTCCCCGTCGAGATGACCGCCAGACGTTGCCCGTCGGGCGCGATGGCCATGTCGACCGCCAGGACCAGGCCAGCCAGCGCCGGCCCGCTGGCGGTGGTGGTCCCGTCGGCCGACACCGTCGTGATCGCCGGGTGGACGATGGCGTCGCACGGGTCGAGCCCGCCGTAGCCGCCGGCGACCGGTTGCACCGGATCGACCAGGCCGCGCTGGTGCAGGATGGCGACGCCCCCGCCGGGCAGCGGCAGCGTTCGCCAGGCGACGCTGGCCGTGAAGAGCTGTCCCGCCCGCGCTTCGCCCGAGCTGAACGCCGGGAGCTCGACCCGGTTCGACACGGTGCCGTCGGCCGCGACGGTGAGCAGCTGCGCGGCGCGAAACCGGCTGACCAGGAGGTCCGAGCCACTCACGACCACGTCGCGCAGATCGCTGTCGAGCTGCAGCGTCCGCACGGCGGCGCCTCCGCCGGCCGGCAAGCTGACCAGCTCGCCGTCGTGACAGGCGACGTGGACCAGGTCGGTCGCGGGGTCGTAGGCGAGGCCGCGGGGCGCCGGGCAGACCGCCCGCCGCGCGAGGATGGTGCCGGTGGCCGGATCGAAGGTGAGCAGCGCGCCCCCGTGTCGGAGCGCGACGTGGACCCGTCCGGCGGCATCTTCGATCACGCGTCCGGGCTCGTCGCCGGCCATCAGATCGATGGCGAGCTTGAGCGTCCGCGACGGGAGGTCGGCGACGTAGATCCGATCGCGATCCGGGTCGGCGGCGACGGCGGTCGTGCCGTCGGCGAGGACCCGCAGCGTGCCGCCGCTGACGGCGGGCGGGGCGACCGCCTGCGAATAGGTGGTGCCGAGGTTGGGGGGGAACTGGCTCTTGCTGGGGCCGAGCACGGGGTCGACGACGCCGCCCCCCGATCCCCCGGCGCCCGTGACCGGGGCGGAGCACATCGGATCGACGGTCGAGCCGCCGAGGTTGCCAACGCCGCCGGTCCCGTCGGCCTGTGATGGCCCACCGCCGCATCCGAGCGCCGCGACGCCAACCACCAGGACCAATCCGAGGCGCTTCTTCATGGACGATTCCTCCGGTGCCGTAGGAACAGCAAGCGTTGTGCCACGGGGTCGAGCCGCGCCGAAAGGCCACAAACCGCCAGCGTTCTGGCGATCGGAGGAGGGTGCGCCCGCTTCACTCTGCCAGAAATGTCCGGTTTCAACCTGGCTTCCTCAAAAATGCGAGGGGCGCTGTTGTCCGGCTCCGACCTGTGTTACGAGGGGCGGATGAAAACTTGGAAGAGGGTCTTGATCGGGGCGATGGTTCTCGGATCGGCGGTCGGATGTCGACGGCTGATGGGCGGAAGCCCGACGCCGAGCACCGAGGATGAAAAGACGCTGTATGCCCTCGGCATGCTGCTTGGCCGCAACCTCGGGACCTTCAATCTGACGTCGTCGGAGCTGGACCTGGTCAAGGGCGGGCTCACCGACATGGTCATGAAGCGGCCCCACCTGGTGGATCTCGACAAGTACGGCCCCAAGGTCGATGCGCTGGCGCGTGCCCGGGCGCAGGCCCACGTCGCGGTCGAGAAGGCCCAGGCCAAGACCTTCCTCGAAAATGCGGCGCGCGAGTCGGGCGCCGTGCAGACGCCGTCGGGCCTGGTCTTCCGCAGCACCACCCCGGGGACCGGCGCCTCGCCGGGCGCGACCGACCGCGTGACCGTGCAGTACGAAGGTAAGCTGGTCGATGGGACCGTGTTCGACAGCTCGCGCAAGCGCGGACAGCCGGCGACGTTTCCCCTCAACGGGGTCATCAAGTGCTGGACCGAGGGCGTCGGCAAGATGAAGGTTGGCGAGAAGGCGACCTTGACCTGCCCCTCGGACATCGCCTACGGCGACGGCGGCCGTCCGCCTACGATCCCGGGTGGCGCGACGCTGATCTTCGACGTCGAGCTGGTCAAGATCGAGGCGCCACCGCCGCCCCCCACGCCCGGCGCGCAGCCCCCGGGGATGAGCATGGGCGGGCCGCACGGCCAGCCCATGCAGCTCGGCCAATCGCACGGCCAACCGCTGCAGCTCCGGGCGAGCTCGCCCGCTATTCAGCCGCAGCAGCTTCAGCTCAAGCCGCCGAAGTAACGGGCGCAGAGCAGCGTCACGTCGTCGTCGAGCGCGGTCGCAAAGTCGGTGACCGCGCTCATCAGCCGATCGCGCAGCGCGATCGGCGAGTCGGTCTTGTGCTCCTCGATGAGCGCGATCAACCGTTCGGTGCCGAAACGGTCGCGCCCATCGCGCGCCACCGCTTCGATGATGCCGTCCGTGTAGAGGACCAGCAGATCGCCGGGGTGGAGCTGGGCGCGGCTCTCGACCGTTCCGGCCGCGATGTCGACCTTGGCGCCCACCCAGGGGCCCGGCGTCGGCAAGCGTTCGCAGCGTCCGGTCGCGGCGCGCAGGATCAGGATCTCTTCGTGGGCGCCGGCGAAGGCCAGACCACCGTCCTGGTGGTAGCGGATCAGGGTCAGCGTCGCGTGCTCCCGCTGGTGGAGCCGCTGGCGCACGTTGTCGACCAGCATGGCGTTGAGCGCCAGCAGGAGATCGCGCGGCGAGGCGTCCGGGATCTTTCGCGCCAGCACGCCGATCCCGCTCTGCATCATGAGCATGACGAGGCCGGTGCCGAGGCCATGGCCCGCGACGTCGCCGATCCCGATCCAGCAGCCGTCGGCGACCGGGATGATGTCGTAGTAGTCGCCGCCGACCTCGGTCGCGGCCTGCATGGTGGCGGCGATCTCCAGCCCCAGGACATTCACGTCGCGCGGGAGGATCGAGGTCTGGATCCGCATTGCGATCTCCATCTCCTTCTCGAGGCGGGCGCGCTCGGCGACCTGGCGGCGGGTCGCCTCCTCGACCAGGCGGGCGACCAGGCGCGCCCCTTCGAGCGCGCTCGAGACCTGCTCCGCCAACGATTCGTAGACGATCCCCTCCCGGGGTCCCATCTCGAGGAGCAGGCAACCGAGCGGCCGATCGTGAAAGTAGAGCGGCTCGACGATGATCGAGGCGCGGCGGCCGAGCGGATCGACGATCGCGGGCATCAGCGCCGCCGGCGCCATCTCGAGGCCGGGCCGCGGCTCCGCGTCGCCCGGGTTGCGCTCGACGTCGTGCGCGAGGACCACCCGGGCCGTATCCGCGCCGGTGTAGAGCGCCATCCAGGCGCCGGGGATGCCGAGATGTGGGAGCTGGCGCTGGACCGCGCCGGTGAGAGCGGCCACCTGCTGGGTCGCCAGCAGCGTCGCCCCGCTGACGGTGAGCGCGTGCGCCAGACGTTCGGTGTGCAGGCGGTGTTGAGCCTGCGCGCGCTCCGCCAGATCGCCGATCAGGATCCGCGCCTCGTGCCAGAGATCCTCAGCCTGGACCCAGCGCAGCGGCTCGCTGGGCAGCGCGGGGAGCAGCAGCTTGCGCAGCGCCGAGATCATCCCTTGCCAGGCGGCGACGTCGTCGCCCGACGCCACCACGGCGCCCAGCAGCCGATCCAGCGTCGAGGTGAACAGGCCGGCGCCGGCCCCGCGCAGCTCGGCCTCGAAGGCGTCGAGGAGCTGGCGATCCCAGCCCGAGGGCAGGGCGGTGTCGGCGCCGCGCACCGAGCGGGCGATTTCCCGTCGCAGATCCTCGCCGTGCTCCGACAGCAGATTGTCGACCGTCGTCTGGGTGAGCGTGACGGGGCCCGCGCGTCCGGGGCGCGCCAGCCCCGAGAAACAGCCGCACGACTGCCGGACCACCATCTCGGTCGGCGCGCTCACCTGCCGGTCCACCTGCCGCCCTTCGAGCTGGGCCAGCACCAGGTCGAGCGCCGCTTCGCCCTGCTGGTAGAGCGGCTGACGCACCGTCGTGAGGGGCGGCGTCGAGAACCGGGCGTCCTCGATGTCGTCGAAGCCGACCACCGCGACGTCGGACGGCACCTGCAGCCCGCGCTCCTGCAGCGCCACCATGGCCGCCAGCGCCATGTAGTCGTTGGAGGCCACCAGCGCGTCGAAGTCGACCTTGCGCTCCTCGACCAGCAGCTCGACGGCGGCCTCGCCCGAGCTCTTCTCGAAGGTCCCTTCGCAGACGAGGGCCGGATCGATCGGGAAGCCGTGCTCGGTCAGGACCGCGCGGTAGATCGCGTAGCGGCGCTCCGCCTCGGCGTTCACCGCGGGGCCGCGGATGAACGCCACCCGCCTGCAGCCGTGCCGCATGAGCAGGTGCTCGAGCGCCTGCCGCATCCCGGGCTCTT
>OCTA010000244.1_pt1 | contig 50588 bp, 35 predicted proteins | sample 1538991 | NCBI WGS metagenome assembly OCTA01 (sample SAMEA3539302, study PRJEB22396) | soil metagenome | biome: tundra; feature: field; material: soil | place: USA | collected 2010-05 | depth 0.15 m
CGCCTTGAGAACGATTCGCTTCGAATATAGAGCTTGACTCTCCCCCCATCCGGCAAAAAAATCCAGGAATCTGTCAGAATGTCTACATTCAGCTTCGCTTCTCAGTGTGACGTGAAGGAGGAACCGGTGTTCAAATCGATTCGAAACCGGCTGACGGCCTTTGTGCTCGTCGGCCTCGTGGCCGCCGGGTCGGCGGGTCGCCTCGAAGCGGCGGGGTTCGCTCTCTTCGAGGAGGGCTCGAAGGGTAACGCGGCGGGCGGGGCTTTCGCCGCCACGGCAGACGACCCATCGGCGATGTTCTACAACCCCGCCGGGAACGCCTTCATCGATCGCTTCACGCTGGAGGCCGGCGGCTTCGCGATCCTCAGGCCCACGGCCCGACTCGACGGTCAGAGCCCGTACCCCGGCGACGGCTACTCGGCGAGCATGAGCAAGTCGCCTTACGGAATCGGCCACCTGTACGCCGTGCTGCCGCTGAGCGACAGCGTGAAGCTCTCGGCGGGCTTCTGGACGCCGTTCGGTCTCGGCGTGCCCTGGGAGAACCCCAACACGTTCGCGGGCCGTTTCATCAACCAGCGCGACGACATACGCCAGATTGCGGTGTCGGGCCAGCTCGCCGTGAAGCTCTCGGACGCTGTCGCGATCGGAGCCGGCCCCGAGTTCCGCATCACGGACGTGAGGCTCAGCGAGAACATCTCCGCCGTGAACCCGTTCACCCAGCGGGTCGTGGACGTCGCCCACGTGAGCGTCGTGTCCTCGGGAGAGCCGGTCAAGGTCGGCTTCTCCGCGGGCCTTCTCATCAAGCCCTGCGACCGCCTGCGATTCGGAATCTCCTACCACTCGCACGTGGACGTCGACCTCCATGGCCCGGCGGCGTTCGGGCAGATTCCCACAGGGAACGCGCAGTTCGACGGAGCCGTGGCGCAGGAACTTCCCTTCGGCAAGGGAGCCCAGGCCCGGACGACGCTCCAGTTCCCCTCCGTCACGATGTTCGGCATCGCCTACGAGGTCACGCCGAACCTGACACTCGAAGCGGACGGGAACTACACGACGTGGAGCGTCTTCGACCAGACCGTCCTCCAGATCGACGGCCTTCCCAACCAGACCCTGGTGCACAACTGGGTGAACACCTGGGCCTTTCGCGCGGGCCTGACCTACAGGTGCAGCACGACCGGCAGCTGGATCGCGGGCGGCTTCGTCTACGACCAGACGCCGCAGCCCAACGCCGACGTCGGAGTGTTCCTGCCGGACGCGAACCGCACGGGCGGCACGATGGGGGCCGGAATCGCCTTATCGAAGCACTTCCAATTCCAGGTCTCGAGCCTCTTCCTCTGGTTCCACGAGCGGACGATCACGACGAGCAAGGACAACTTCAGCGCGACCTACCAGACGTTCGCGATCCTGCCGAGCGCCACTCTCAAGTTGACGTTCTGAGGGAGCACAAGAAAACCATGAAGATCCTGAAATCCCTCCTCCGCATCTCCCTCGCTCTCGCGGCCGCCGTGGCCTTATCGCCCGCGTCGACCGCGTGGGCGCAGGTCGACCTCACCCGCATCGCATGGATCGGCGACTCCGAGGGCGCCGGCTTCACCGCTCACTGCCTCACGAAGCGCGTCCAGGTCGACTCGCCGTCCGCCGTAATCGCGCGAACCGAGAACGTGGCCGACTTCCAGCAGCCGATCGTGAACGACCCGGGGCTCGGCGGCTGCCTGGTGCTCACGTCGCTCGCTCCGTCGTTCACCCAGGAGCCCTCGACGGGCACGCCCGCGAACCTCGCGCTCGCGCGCCCCTACAACAACCTTTCGATCCCTGGCTGCACCGTCGGCGACATGCTGCGCGCCACGACGGCCTCCCAGACGAGCGGGAACTGCGCGTTGTTCATCGACCTCGTTCTCAGGAATGCGGCTCTCCATATCGGCTCTCAGGTCGATCAGGCGATCGCGCTCACCCCGACGTTCGTCTTTCACGAGAACGTGGGGAATGACTATCTCGGAGCGGTCACCTCCGGCACCGTCATCGACGGCGTCACGGTCACGCCACTCGCGCCCTTCACGGCCGACTACAACACCACGCTCACGAAGCTCGCGGCCAAACAGCCCAAGGGCATCGTGTTCGGAGTCGCCGACGTCACGAGCATCCCGTTCACGACGACTCTTCCGCCGTTCCTCACGAGCGGCGGCAAGCTCGTCCTGAATCCCGCCACGGGCGCCCCGATCCCGCTCCTCGGGCCGAAAGGATGCCCAACGGGTGTTCCGGCGTGCCCGATCCCTGCGACGACGCTCGTGACGCTCAACGCGGCCTCCTACCTGCCGTACGGCTACGGCATCCCGTGCGCGGTGGCGCCGACGCTCCCGAAGTGTAACAACCCGCTGCCGGCTGCTGGAGATCCGGTCACCGGAAACCCGGGCGCCCTCATCTATGCGGCCGACGTCGCGTTTCTCAAGCAGCGCGGCGCCGACTACAACGCCGCCATCAAGGCGGCCGCGGCCGCGTCGGGCTACAAGTATTACGACGTGAACGACTTTCTTCTGCGCCTGAAGGCAGGCTTCGATTTCGGCGGCATCACGATCAATGCTGCCTTCCTGACGGGCGGAGCGTTCTCGTACGACGGGATTCACCTGACGCCCATCGGATACGCGATCCTCGCGGACGACCTCATCCAGTTCATGAACGCGAACTTCAACGCGGGCCTGCCCCGCGTGAACCTCACGACGTATCTCTTCAACGGCGGAACCAACGGCGGCCTCTCGGGCTCCTCGTCTTACGCACCGCTGAACGGAGAGGACTTCGAGCGGGCCGTCCAGGCGATCTTCACGCCCGAGTTCGCCCGCCAGCTCGCGTCGATGTTCTCCCTGTCGAAGCCTGCGCTCGTGCAGGGTGATAGCGGTCCGGTTCAGCGCCTCGAGCCCCACTACCGCGGCCCCGAGCAGCCGTGACCGGCCGAAAGATCAGGAGGACGATGTGATCCCAGCTTTTCTTCCGAAATCCTTCAGACGTTGGAACGCCGGCGTGGCCGTCTTCGCCGCGCTCTTCGCCGCCGCATGCACGTGCACGACCGGCGACGGATTCCGCATCACGAAGCCGACCACCGGTGAGCATCTGCGCCCGGGCGACGTCGTCGTCTGCGTGACGGCCGTGCCGGGCGACTACTGCTATTTCCCGCCCAAGGCCTACGAAGTCACGCTCGACGGCGGCCAGAGCCGCATGGTCGCGGCCGGAGCCAACCCGCTGTGCACGACCTTCAACAGTGTGGGCCCCGGGCAACACGTGGCCGATGCCTGGGTGATGCGCAACGGCAAGCGCGCCGAGACAGCGTACGTGAGGTTCATCGTCGATGCGCCGCCGCCCCCGCCGACGCCGGTTCCCACGCCAGAGCCTACGCCGATGCCAGCCCCGCCGCCGCCGCCTCCTCCTCCCCCGCCCGCGGCGGTGGAGGAGATGGTGGCGATTACGCAGAAGGGCGGCTATCTCGAAGACATCTTCTTCGACTTCGACAAGTTCGTCATCAAACCCGAGTACCACGACCGGCTCCAGCGCGGGGCCGAGTGGATCAAGAATCATCCCGATACGCAGGTAACGATCGAAGGTCACTGCGACATCCGCGGCACGAACAAGTACAACCTCGTGCTCGGCAAAAAGCGCTCCAAGGCGACGTTTGACCACATGGTCAAGCTCGGCGTCGACCCGGCCCGCATGACGGTCACTACGGTCGGTGAAGATCAGCCTTTCGATACGAACAAGAACGAAACGGCATACGCCTCGAACCGCAGATCGCACTTCATCATCACGAAGCGCTGAAGCGGGTCCGTTCCGGCTTTCCCGCGGCCCGGGCCGATCAGCCCGGGCCGCTTGTCTTTTCGGCGAGGGCTGGGTTAGGCTTCGACGTCCGCCAATAGGTCCGGCAAAGGTAGGGACGCTTCTCCACGTGTCAGGCGCGCCAGAGCGGAAACTATGAAACCCTGGAGAATCAATGATTTCCGCAACTGAAATTCGCCCGGGAATGATCATCGTCTACAACGGCGAGCTGCACCGGACTCACAGCGTTCTCCACAAGACTCCCGGCAATCTCCGGGGATTCGTCCAGGCCAAGCTCCGGAACCTGAAGTCGGGCGCGATGAACGAGCACCGGTTCCGATCGGAGGACAAGGTCGAAAAGGCCTCCCTCGACACGCACGAGATGCAATACCTGTATTCGGACGGCGAGGGTCATCACTTCATGAACCAGGAGACTTTCGACCAGATCCGTCTCGACGACGAGGTCGTGGGCGAGTCCATGAAGTACCTCCTGCCGGAGACCGTCATCGAGGTCGACTTCTATGACGGCAATCCCGTCTCGGTCGAGCTTCCGACGACCGTGAACCTCCGGATCGTGGAGGTCGAGCCGGGCATGAAAGGCGCGACCGCGTCGGCGTCCTACAAGCCGGCGAAGCTCGAGACCGGCCTCGTCGTGCAAGTGCCGCAATTCGTCGAGGCGGGTACGGTGATCAAGATCGACACGCGCGACGACGGTTATCTGGAGCGTGTTTCCTGAGCCTTCTTCTCGCTTTCGCCCTGGGCGGAGCGCTGGGCGCCGGGGCCGACGTGTCCTCGTCTTCCCCGGTCGCGATGCTCCTCGAGGCGCGGGCCGCCGCCGCCAGCGCGAACGCCTCGATCGGCGCCTCTTCGGGAGCGCCTGAGCTCACGAAGCCCTGTCCGGCGCGCGACCCGGAGGACGGGCGCTGCTACCCGTCGGCCGACGCGGCGGACCTCGCGTGGCTCGCGCGTTCCACGAATTCGAAGGCCCTGGCCAGTCGCGCCGACCTTCCCGAAGAGGACCCGGACGACCCCGACGACTCCGACGACGCGGGAGACGGACCGGGCACGAAACCGTCGATGAGCCCGGCGCGCCTCGCGTTCTGGCAGAACCTCGCGAATACGGTCACCGGCCTCGTCGTGCGCAAGACGAACAGCCGTCCGGTCTCGGTCCCCGAGAGCGAGCTCGCGGAGCTCTTCGCGACGGATTTCCCGCTGCCGCTCGAGGCGTTCGACCGCGCGAAGTTCCGCGACACGTTCCTCTCCGGGCGCGGCCGGCACAAGAAGCATCATGCGATCGACCTGCCCGCGGCGCGCGGAACGCCGGTCCTCTCCGTCGCGGATGGAGTCATCGAGCGCCTCGGCCGCGACAAGAGAGGCGGGAAGGTCGTGTACCTGCGCGACACGACCGGGAAGTACACGTTCTTCTACGCGCATCTCGCGCGGCACGAGAAGGGCCTCAAGGCCGGTGACCACGTCGTGAAGGGGCAGCGCCTCGGCGAGGTCGGCGCGACGGGCCACGTCATTGGCGGGCCGCACCTGCACTTCGCGATCTTCCGCGACGAGGACACCGCCGGGCGCGCCCTCGTCGTGAATCCCTACCTCGTCTTCAGCCCGCTCCTGATGGCGCCCTAGAGGGAAAGCGGAACGCCGCAGCCGCTGCCGCGCTCCTCACACCCGGCGCACGTCCTCCAGGGCCAGGGTGTGCTCGAACCACTGGTTCGAGAGCCTCTCCTCGAGCGAATTCTGGGAAAGGCGCGCGCGGAGGTTCTCCCAGTCCATCTCGTCCAGCTTCTGGTCCTGGTTGAAGCACGAGAACACGAACGATTCGTTCTTCGTGAGGGGGTCCACGTGTCGCTGGAGACACTGCGCGCAAACCTCTTTCATCATGCATTGCATCGGCGAGTTGATCGACCCGATGCCCTCGTGCGCGGCGAAGAGGTGCGGCGCGAGGACGCCGTGGCGCGCGGCGGTGACGGCGGCCATCATCCGGTCGGAGCCGATCACGATGAGACGCGCCGCTTCGGCGAGCGCGATCGTCGTCTTTCCGAGGCGGCCTTCGGCATACGCGAGCATGGCCTGCACGATGTCGCCGAGGAACGTGAAGTCCTGAGGTCGCTTCGCCGGAATCGTCGGAGCGACGTCCACGGCCCAGACGACGACGTCGGCCGCGGCCTCGATCTCCTCGCGCTTGTAGAAGTCCTCGGCCCTCTTGTAGCCCGCGAAGTAGAGAACCTTGTTACCGCGCTCCAAGGCAGCGCGCCCGATCGAGAAGAGCACGGCGTTTCCGAGCCCGCCGCCGCACAGCACGAGCGTTTCGTTCTCCGGCAGATGGGTGGGCGCGCCTGTCGGGCCCATGACGACGACGGGCTCTCCCTCCTTCAGCAGGGCGCAAAGCCGGCTCGAGACACCGATCTCGAGAGCGATCATGGAGAGGAGGCCCTTCTCCTTGTCGACCCATGCGCCGGTGAGAGCGCACGGCTCGATGAGAGCCGGCGCGCCGGGGCCGCCCCTCGCGCCCGGAAGCCGCGTGGCGAAGGCCTCGTAGTTCTGAAACCGGTAGAACTGGCCAGGCCGGAAGTTGCGCGCGGCCATCGGGGCCCTCACGAGGACGTCGACGATCGTCGGCGTGAGCCGGTCGACGCGCAGGACGCGGGGCACGAGGAGGTCGTCCAGAATGGCGCTGAAGGATCTCCAGGCGGCGTCGCGGGCCGCCTGCGCGGCCGCCGTGCGGTCGAGGGCCGAGAGCGCATCTCCGAAGAGCTCGAGAATTTTCGGCGTGCCGTCCCTCGCCGAGGCCATCGCCTTCACGACCGAGCCGGCGTAGACGGGGTGGTTGTCGCCGAAGTACGAAAGGAGCTTCCCCCTGTACACCGCCCCGGTGAAGAACGCGCCGACCCCGTCGTCCTTCGGGACGGGACGGAAGCCCGCGCCGTCCCTCTCGGCGACGTGCGGGCGGAAGAACTTGTTCTTCGCGTCGAGCGGGATGCTCCCGGGCCGCTCGCGGCCATAGGTCACGTTCGGCGAGGTGCCCGCCGCAACGAGAAGCGTCCGGCAGGGAAGCTCGACAGTGGACCCGTCCTTCCGCTTGAAGACCACGGCACGAAGCGCGCCGTTTTCGTCCGGCAGCGCCTCGACGGGCTCGAGGTTCTCGACGAAGCCGATTCCTTCCTCGAGCGCCTTGATGATCTCCTCGTGGTTCAGGCGGTAGGCGGGGGACTCCTCCATCGTGCGCCGGTAGACGATGTTCGACCCTCCCCATTGCTTCACGAGCCGCGCGAAATCCGGCGTCTCGCCGGCGCGCGCCGCGCGCTCGCGCTCCAGGCGGATCGCGTGTCCATGCTCGAGCTGGCGGGCGAGCAGCGCCCGCTCCTCGACGGAGAGTCCGGCAAGGACGGCGGCCTCTCCCTTCTCGGCGGCGAGCGCCTCGAAACGCTCGAGGGCCTTCTCGACGTGAAGCGCGTAGTAGGCCTGCGCCTCGGTGGCCGTGTCGATCGCCGTCAGGCCTCCGCCGATGACGAGGATCGGCACGTCGATGTGCAGGTTCGTGAGCGCGTCCTTTTTGAAGGCCCCGGTGAGCTGCAGCGCCATGAGGAAGTCGGAGGCCATTCGCACGCCGCGGATGAGGTTTCTCGTCATCCCCACGAGCGTCGGCTTGCCGGCGCCGGCGGCGATCGCGACGTGGTCGAATCCGAGGTCGAAGGCCTGCTCGTGCGTGAGCGTGCCGCCAAAGCGAACGCCTGAGTAGATGCGTAGCGTGCGGCGCCGCGCGAGGCTCAGATAGAGAAGATCGAGGAAATTCTTGTCCCACCGAACCGTGATGCCGTATTCGGAGACGCCGCCGAAGCCCGTGAGCGTGCGCTCGTCGAGCGGGCGGAAAAGCGTCTTCGCATCGCGAATCAGCTTGGGAGGGCGCCTCTCGGTGCCCATGAGCTCCTCGGGCAGCGGCTCGATCTTCAGGCCGTCGATCGCGACGACGCCGAAGCCCTCGTTCAGGAGATGGTGCGCGAGGGTGTAGCCGGCCGGCCCGAGCCCCACGACGAGGACGTTCTTGCCGTTGTGGGGGAGTGCATAAGGGCGCGCCGCATTGAGGGGGTTCCAGCGCGTCAGGAGCGACCAGATTTCGAACCCCCAGGGCATTGCGAGGACGTCCGTGAGAACGCCCGTCTCCACCTGCGGGATGTCGACGGGATCCTGCGTCTGGAAGATGCAGGCCTTCATGCAGTCGTTGCAGATGCGGTGCCCGGTGCCGGGGACCATCGGATTGTCTATGCAGATGAGGGCAAGGGCGCCGAGCGCGTCTCCCTCGCGCCGCAGGAGGTGCATTTCCGAGATCTTCTCGTCCAGCGGGCAGCCCGCGAGCGGCACGCCGAGCGGATTCGCGCGGACGCTCCCATCCTTCTGCCGAAAGCCCTTCGCGCACGAGTCCTTCTCGCGCTCGTGGCAGAGGATGCAGTAATGCGTCTCGCCCGTGACCTGGCGCGCGGTCTTGCGTGGGTCGGTGAGCGTGAAGCCGTCGCGCGGGCGCGCGTGCGAGGGAAGGCCGAAGCGCGCCTCGGGAAGATCCGGCCGCGAGCGCTCGGTCCCGACGAGCGCATCGAACTTCATCGGCTTCGGGATCGCGAAAGACGCCCACGGTTTCGTGCGCCCGCAGAGCGCCGGGCTGAAGCGCAGGACCGCCACATAGGCGTCGAAGGCGTCCGTCCACTCTTTCATGAGGGCGGCGTCGTCCCCGGAAAGCGGAAGGGGGGTCCCGGCCGCCCGGGCGCGCAGACCCACGATCCGCGCGCGCGCTGCCTCGAGCGTGTATGACGCGTCACGCGAACGGGGCGATGCGAGTGAGCCCGCGAGGTCGAAGAGGTCCCACCCCGCGCGGGCGACGAGGCGCTCCTCGTCCGCGGGGTCGAGGCCGGCCGAGAGAACGTCGACCAGGGATCTTCCGCACGCCTCGGTGGAGGTCAGGTCGAGGGAGGCGATCGAGGCGGCATCGGGGAACCTCTTCGTGGAGCGCTTCTGGAAGACGGCGAAGCGGAACTTGAAGAGGACCGCCTCGTCCTTCACGCGGGCCCGCGCGGCGTCGCGCTCGGCGGAGACGCCGAACAGCTCTGCGACAAACGCCGCGAGCGGCCGGCTGGCCTCGACGAGAAGGGCCGACAGCTCGGCGGGCGCGAGCGGCTCGAGCGCGCGATAGCGCTCGAAGCGTTCGGCGAGGTCGGGATCCTCCCGGCCGAGGCGCTCCCGGAAGAGGGCGTCGAGGTCCGCGAGGCGTTCCGGGAGAAAAAGGTCCGGGTCCGAGAAGCCGAAGTTCATGCCGGGAGGATAAACTGAGTTTCCAGTGGCTCGGGACGATCGCGGTGTCACGGATCCGGGCGTCATTCGCGACCGGTTCCTCTCGGAGTTCGCCCTCGCGCTCGTCGAGGGCGTGCAGCTCCAGGAGTTTCTCGACTGGTCCGTCGCGCAGATCGGCCGGATTCTCGACGTCGACCGCCTCACGCTCTTCCTGTTCGGCGCCGGTGGCGCCGCCGACGACCTCGTCGTGCGCGCGTCGTGGGCCGCGGACGGCGTCGACCTGGTGCCGGTGACGATTCCCCTGTCCGAGTCCGTGGTCTCGGCGAGGCTGAAGCAGTTCGAGTCCGTGGTGGTCGAGGACGTGGAGGATGCGGCCGATCTGGAGGGGGGGCGCGAGATCCTGCGGCGCCTCGGGACGAAGTCACTTCTCGCCGTCCCGATCGGCATCGACAGCGCGCTCCGGGGGTTCGTCGCCGCGGCGGCCGTGCGAGAGCGACGGAACTGGACGGCGGACGACGTCGTGTTTCTCGAGTCGGCGGTTCATCACCTGTCCGCGGCCCTCAAGCAGACCGAGCTCGTCGAGGAGCTCGGAAGGGAGCGGGACCGGCTCTCGGTGCTTTTCGACCTCGCGTCCGCGGTGCAGCGGTCCACGACGGTGAACGACGTCGTCGAGACGGCGCTCTCGGGGCTCCGCGACACCCTGCTCTTTCCCATCGGCGTCTTCTCGCTCGTCGCGCCGGAAGGAGACGCCGTCATCGGTCTCGGCGGGTACGGGGGCACCGACGCGGGAGATTTCTCGGGGCGCATTCCCCTGACGCCGGAACGTCCGACCGTCTCGTTCCGCGTCCTCGAATCGGGGCAGCCGCTCATCGTGAACGACGTCGAGGAGGAGCCGGACGGCCCCTCGAAGGAGAGGTTCCGCCAGCTCGGGGCGCGTTCGTTCGGCGTCTTTCCCATGCGGTCGGCGGGCAAGACGATCGGCGTCATGAGCGTCGCGGGCCGGGACTCGTCCCGGCGGATCGAGTTCGACGACGTCGAGACGCTTCAGTCTCTCGCCGATTTCGTGGGCGTCGCGCTCGAGCAGCGACGTACGGCCGACGCCATAACGGCGGCGATGCGCGAAGCCCGAAGCCTCGCCGATGCATCCCACGCGCTTCTCACGCGCACGGCCGACCGGCGGATTCTCCTCGACCAGATCCTCGACGCGCTCGCGCAGCACTTCGGCCACGAGGCCTGCAGCCTCCTCCTCGTGGATCAGGAGCGCCATGTCCTCGTTCAGAACGGCCGGCGCGGGCTGTGGTGGTCTCCCGTCGACCCCGTCTCCGTGATCCCGCTCGACGCGGCGGGCCTCATTCCGCTCGCCGCGCGCCTGGGGCGCGTCGTGAACGTGCCCGACGTGGCAAGCGAGCCGGACTACGTCGTGGGCTGGCCCGACGCGCGTTCGGAGCTCGTCGTTCCGCTGGTCCTCGACGACCGCGTCGTCGGTGTCTTCGACCTGCAGTCGGGGCATCCGAATGCCTTTTCGGACGCGGACGCCCGCACGATTCGCGCCTTCGCCGAGCGCGCCGCGCTGGCGCTGCGTCTTTCCGAGCTCGTCGGCACGCTGGAGAACCGCACGCGCGTTCTCGAAGCCGTCACGCGCGCCACGCAGCTCCTCAACTTTCGCCTCCACGCCCCGGACGTTCTGACCTCGGTCGTCGAGGAGACCACGCGCGCGTTCCCGGGCGCCGACGGCTGCGTCGCATGGGTGAGCGACACAGGCGGCACGAGCCTGTCCGTCGCGGCCGCCGACGGCCTGGGAGAGATGACGCTGCGCGCGGCCGGGACCGCGCCGCATCCGCTGCCGCGCCTGAAGTGCGCGGGCCAGGCCTTCCTCGAGAACCGCCCCGTATTCCTCCAGGTGTCGGGATTCGACGAGCTTTCCGCCGGCTGGGACCCGGGCGCGCGCGCCCGCGCTCGCGGCGCCGTCGAAAATCCGGACGTGCGCTCCCTCATGGCCGTGCCGATCCGGGTCGGCGATCACCGGCTCGGCGTTCTCGAGGTGCTGGCGATCGCCGGTGACGCCTTCACGCCGGGGGACGGCGAAACGCTCGCGCTTCTCGCCGAGCAGTCCGCGATCGCGCTCCGCAACGCGCGCCTCATCGAGGAGCTCCAGAAGAGCAACCGGCTGAAGGACGACTTCCTAGCGAACCTTTCCCACGAGATCCGCACGCCGCTGACCGGGATCGTGGGCTGGGCCGAGGTCCTGCTCGACTCCCACGGCGACGACGCGGACGCGCGGCGCGCGCTCGAGGCGATCCTCGGGCAGGCCGACACGCTGACGCGCATGCTGGGGGACCTGATCGACCTGTCGCGGATCGACAATTTCGGGCTGGAGCTCCGCCGGGGTCCGGTCGCGATTCCCGAGATCCTGGCGGCGGCTCTCGACGCCGTGAGCCCGGGCGCACGGCGCCGGGGCGTCGTCATCCACTGCACGCTCGATCCGGACTTGCCGCTCGTGGAGGGCGACGCCGCGCGCCTCAAGCAGGTTCTCTGGAACCTCGTCGCGAACGGCGTCAAATTCTCGCCCTCCGGCGGAACCGTGCACGTGGCCGGGCGCCGTGCTTCGGGCGGAGGGCTGGAGATCGCCGTAGAGGACGAGGGACACGGCATCGACCCGGAATTCCTCCCGCTCGTGTTCGATCGCTTCCGGCAGGAGGAGACGTCCTCGAACCGGCGGTTCGGCGGGCTGGGCATCGGCCTCGCCATCGCGCGCGCGATCGTTCTGGCGCACGGCGGAACGATCGTCGCCGAGAGCGAGGGGCGCGAGCGCGGCAGCCGGTTCGTCGTCACCTTTCCGCCGGAGCGCGTCGTGGCCCTCCGGGACGACGGGCGCCAGGGGAAGCGTGAGGCGGCCCGATGACCCCGCGCGACGTCGCGCACCTCGAGGAGCGCCTCCTAAAGGCCGAGGAGCGGATCGCCGCCTTGAACCGGATCGGGATCGCCTTGTCCGCCGAGCGCGATCTCGAGAAGCTCCTCGAGACGATCCTGACGGAATCGCGGCGCTTCTCGGATTCCGAGGCGGGCAGTCTCTACCTCGTGGAGGACTCGCCGGAGGGCCGGCGCCTGCGCTTCGAGCTCGCGCAGAACGACGCAGTTTCGTTTGCGTTCTCCGAGCGCACGGTGCCCGTCAACGAGGGAAGCCTCGCGGGGTGGGTGGCCGTCCACGGAGAGCCTCTCGTTCTCGAGGACGCATACGCGCTTCCGAAGGGCGCGCCCTACCGGCACAACGACGCCTTCGACATCGCGACCGGATTCCGCACGCGTGCCATGCTCGTCGTGCCGATGAGGGATCATCGCGGCGAGCTCGTCGGCGTCCTCCAGCTCATGAACCGGCGGGGGCGCGCGCCTGGAGAGCACGAGTCGTACCCGGACGACCTCGTGCCCCTTCTCCTCTCGCTCGCGACGCAGGCGGCGGTCTGCCTGAAGGCGAACAACCTGACGGCGTCGATCCGGAAGCTCTTCGAGGACTTCGCGCGGGCCGCGATCGTGGCGGTCGAGCAACGCGACCCGACGACCGCGGGCCATAGCAATCGCGTCTCGACACTTTCCGTCGCGCTGGCCGGGATCGTGGACCGCGCCGCCGACGGCCCGTATGCCGCCGTGACGTTCTCCAAGGAAGAGCTGCGCGAGATCGGCACGGCCGCGCTTCTTCACGATTTCGGAAAGATCTCGATTCCCGAGCGCGTCCTCGTCAAGGCGAAGAAGCTCTCGGAGGAGGGGCTCGGGAAGATCCGCGACCGTTTCGACTTCTCGCTCGCTTCCGAAGAGGCTCGAGAGACGCGAGCGCTCCTCGAGCGGCGCGCGCGTGAAGGCGGAGCCGTCGTCGCCGGCGATCTCGAGGCGCTCGACACAGCGGTGGCCGCTCGCGCCCGCGACCTCGAGGCGCTTTTCGAGGAGATCGTCGCCGCGAACGAGCCGACCGTGCTGCCGAAGGATGCGCGCGGGCGCCTGGAGGCGCTCCTCGCGCGCGCATACCGCGATCGCCGGGGGCGCGACACGACGCTCCTCCTCCCCGAGGAGTTCCAACTCCTGTCGATCACGCAGGGCAGCCTTTCCGAGGACGAACGCCGTGCCGTGGAAAGCCACGTCTCGCAGACGTGGCGCTTTCTCTCCACGATTCCGTGGACGGCGGATCTCGCCCGTGTTCCCGAGATCGCGTACGCGCATCACGAGAAGCTCGATGGGACCGGCTACCCCCGCGGGCTGAACCGCGAGGGCATCCCGCCCGCCGTCCGCGCGCTTACGGTCTGTGACGTCTTCGACGCCCTCACTGCCTCCGACCGCCCCTACAAGAAGGCCGTCCCGCGCGACGCGGCGCTCGGCATCCTGGAGGGGGAAGCGAGGCGCGACCGGCTCGACTCCTGGATGGTCACGGCGTTCATCGAGGGGAAAGTGTGGACGTCGCTCGCGCCCTGAGGGCGGCTGCACGCGCGGCGGCGGTCGCCGCGTGGCTCCTGCTGTCGCCCTCCTCGGCCGCGGCGGCCCCCGCGAGGTGGCACTTCTCGTTCGGGAAATGGCGGATTTCGATTTTCTTCGAAAGGGAAGAGGGGAGAGGAGATACGACGCGGCTGCTCCTGGACGCCGGGACCGGGCGATTCGTCTTTTTGTCCTCGCAGGATCCCTCCGGCCGGGACTCGACGGAGAGCATCCGCCGTCTCCCGGACGGCGAGACGCTCACCCGGCGCCTCGTTCTCTCGACCTTCGAAGAAATCCCCGCGTGCTCTTCGGTCCGGCCGCCGGACGCGTGCGTCGTGCTGACGGGTGCGAACGGGACGCTCTCGGCTCCGATCTCCGGCTTCGCAGGCGCGTCGGGAGCTCCCCTCCGGGCGCGGGCCGCCGGTCTCGTCTCGCCCGGGATGCGCGACGCGCTCTTCGCGCTCGCGCCGATTCTTCCGGCCGTCGCGGAGTTCGGCTCCTATTCGAAGGATTTTCTCGGCCTCGTCTGGCCCGAGCGGTTCTCGGGAGCGCAGAAGATCCAGCGCGGGGTCCGAAAGCCGGGCTGCGACTTCGACGCGACGTTCGGATATCCGTGCGACGCGGAGGCAAAGCGGCGCGAAGAGAAGCGGCTCGGATGAGCGACGAGGCCCCCGCTCCGCGCAGATACGTCCTCCGCCGCGCTGCGGTGCCGAAGAGCTACCGCGTCGACTACGCGCGCGAGCTGAACGAGGAGCAGAAGGCCGTGGTGTTCGCGCCAGACGGGCCGACGGTCGTCGTGGCGGGCGCCGGCTCGGGCAAGACGCGCGCGCTCGTCTATCGCGTCTCGCGTCTCATCGAGGACGGAGCCGACCCGGCGTCCCTGCTTCTCCTCACGTTCACGAACCGTGCCGCGCGCGAGATGAAGCGCCGCGTCGAGGCGCTCATCGGCGCCGACCTGAACCGCGCGACGGCCGGGACGTTCCATTCGGTCGCCGCGCGCCTCCTGCGCCCGCACGCGGAGCTGCTCGGCTATCGCCAGAACTTCGGCATCCTCGACTCGGAGGACTCGAAGGACCTCCTCGAGTCCGCGACGTCCGACCTCGGAGTTCCCGTCACCGAGCGGCGCTTTCCGAAGGGCGACCTCCTCCGGGCGATCGTGTCGCTTTGTGTGAACACCGGGCGGCCGCTCGACGACTTGATCACGGCCGAGCATCCGCACTTCCTTCCCCAGCTCGACGCGATCCGCGCGGTCGTCCATCGCTATCTCGAGCGAAAAGTCGCAGCGAACGGCATGGATTACGACGACCTGCTCCTGAACTTCAAGAGACTCCTCGCCGAGCACCCCGGGATCCGGAAGAGCTTCGGCGAGCGCTTCCGGCACGTCCTCGTGGATGAGTACCAGGACGTCAACCGCCTGCAGGCGGACCTCGTGGACCTCGTCGTGAAGGACGTCGAGACACCGAACGTCATGGTCGTCGGCGACGACGCGCAGTCCATCTACTCCTTTCGCGGAGCGGACTTCGAGGCGCTCCTCGGGTTTGGGGAACGCCATCCGGGGACACGCGTCTTCTCGCTCGAGACGAACTACCGGTCGACGCCCGAGATTCTCCGCCTGGCGGACGCCTCCATCGCGCATAACACGCGGCGCTTCGAGAAGTCGCTTCGCGCGACGCGCCCCGCGGGCGTGCCGGTTGCCGTCGTGGGCACGGCCGACGTCGTGCAGCAGGCCGAGTTCGTGGCCCAGCGCGTCCTCGAGCTGCGCGACGAGGGGACGCCGCTGGCCGAGATCGCGGTGCTCTACCGCGCGCACTATCAGGCCCTCGAGCTGCAGATCGAGCTGACGCGCCGCGGCATCCCGTACGAGATCCGTTCGGGAATGCGCTTCTTCGAGCAGCAGCACGTGAAGGACGTCCTCGCCTACCTACGCCTTCTCGTGAACCCGAAGGAGGAGACGGCCTTCAAGCGCATTCTCAAGCTCCTTCCGAAAGTGGGAGAGCGCACGGCCGCGACTCTCTGGGCCGCGGTCGGAGGCAATCCCGACCCGGTCGGCTCCTTCCTGCACCTCGACATGCGGAAGGCCCCGGCCGGCGTGCAGGGCGCGCTCGGGAAGCTCGCCAAGACGCTCGAATTGCTGCGGCGGCCGTCGATCCTGTCGGCGCCGGCGGAGGCGATCCGTTTCGTCGTCGACGAAGGCGGCTACGCCGACGTCGCGAAGTCGAAGTTCGAAAACCACCAGACCCGCCTCGACGACCTCGAGGCGCTCGCGCAGTTCGCGCTGCCCTACGACGGCGTCGAGAGGTTCCTCGAGGAGGTCACGCTCTTCGGCGAGCCCTCGGGCGAGACCGTCGTCGCGGGCGAAAAGGACGACGAGCGCCTCGTCCTGTCGTCGATCCACCAGGCGAAAGGGCTCGAATGGCGCGCCGTGTTCGTCCTCGGGCTCGTCGAGGACCGTTTTCCAAACGTGAGGGCCGCGCGGACGGCCGAGGGCCTGGAAGAGGAGCGCCGCCTCTTCTACGTCGCCGCCACGCGCGCGAAGGACGAGCTTTTGCTCGTCCACCCCCTCGCGGCGTTCGACCGCTACGGCATCGTCGTCGTGACCGAGCCGAGCCGTTTCCTCAACGAGCTGCCAGAGGACGTGTACGAGCGCTGGGTGCTCGAGCCGGGTCCGCCGCTCCCGGAGGTTGCGGGCGCGAACGCCCCGAGGCTCGGCGAGGCGGAGGACCCGACGGTGGAGGACGACCCAGAAGATCTCGTGAACTGACCACGAGCCTAGAATCTCGACGTGGTTTCCTTTCCCGGCCGCACGCTCTTCCTGACCGAGGACGCCGGGCTCCTGGCGCGCCAGCTCGCGGGCGAGGATCTCGCGTGGGATGTGAACGATCCGGCCCAAAAGCTACGCGACGACGTCTCGACCGACGAGATAACGCCCGGCTGGACGTGCTTCCACCACGGCGCCGCGCTCGGGAGGTTCGCATACCTCGGTCTCACGTGCCGCGACGGCGTGCAGCCGGTCGGAGAGGAAACGGTGCGGCGCGGAGGGTTCGTGATCTCCGTGGCCGGGCGGCGGCGCGGGAAGGGCTCGTCCCGCGAGCAGGCGCCGTATGCGGAGCGTGCGGCGGGCATCCGCCTCCTCGTGGCCGAGAGCTTCGAGCGCATCTACCGCCAGAACGCGGTCAACCTCGGGATGCTCCTGACGACGGATTTCTCGATCCTCGAGCGCGTGCGAAAAGGCCGGGAGATTCCGCTTTCGTTCTTCACGGGTGGAGAGGATCCGATCACGCGGGGCGTGATCGAAGCGGGCGGGCTGCTTCCCTACACGCGGGCGCGTCTCGCGGGTCGCGAGGCGCCCCCGCCGGTCACGACATCGCCCCGCGGGATGACGCTCGTCGAGAAGATCATCGCGCGCCACGTCGTCACGGATCCGGCGGTGACTGGCGCGGGCGTGCCCGCCGTCGCGCCGGGCGACGCGTGCTTCGTGCGGGCCGACCTGCGCTTCTCCCACGAATACGTCACGCCGATGGCGGCCGAATGCTTCGTGGAGGCGCTGGGGCTCGAGGCGCGCGTGAGGGATCCTGGCTCCGTCCTCCTGTTTCGCGATCACCTGTCCCTCCTCGGCGAGGTCATGCCGGAGGAACGCAAGGCGCGCGGCCTCCTGACGCTCGCGGATTCCCTCGCGACGCGGCAGGAAGAGTTCTCGGCCGCGCAGGGCATTCGGCTCCATGGAGCGGGCGAGGGCATCTGCCATTCCCTCGTCCTCGAGCGCCACGCTCTCCCCGGCCAGATCGTCGTCGGGTCCGACTCGCACACGACGCACGCCGGGGCGCTCGGCTGCCTCGCGTTCGGGATCGGCACGACCGAAGTCGCGTGCGCGTGGCTCTCGGGCGACGTGCGCGTGAAGGTCCCGGCCACGATCCGCGTCGTCCTCAAGGGCACGCGGCCACCCGGCGTCGCGGCGAAGGACGTCATGCTCGCGCTTCTCGCGCACCCGTACGTGAAGGGCGGCGGCGCGATCGGGAAAGTGCTCGAGTACGCGGGCGAAGGGGTGACGGCCCTCTCCGTGGACGAGCGCGCCACCCTCACGAACATGGCGGCCGAAGCGGGGGCGTTCTCGGGCATCGTGGCGCCCGACGAGACGACGGCGCGCTTTCTCTCTGAGCGGCGGGGAACGCCGCTTGCCGAGGCGCGCCGCGCCTGTGAAGGCCTCGCCTCCGGAGAGGACGCGGTGTACGATTCGGAGCTGGTCTTCGACCTCGGCGCGCTCGCGCCGATCGTGGCGCTGCCCGGCGATCCGGGGAACGGCGTCGCCATCTCGGATCTCCCGGCCCCGGTCCCCATCGACATCGCCTACGGCGGTTCCTGCACGGCCGGCAAGCGCGAGGACATGGAGATGCTCGCGGCGGTTCTCACGGAGGGCCTTGCGCGAGGGAAGCGTGTCGCGCCGGGCGTCGACTTCTACATTCAGTTCGGGAGCCGGGACGTGAAGGAGTGGTGCCGCGAGAAAGGCTACCTCGATCTCTTCACACGCGCGGGCGCGCGCCTCGTCGAGCCGGGCTGCGGCGCCTGCATCAACGCGGGGCCGGGCGTCTCGACGCGGGATACGGAGGTCACGGTGAGCGCCATCAACCGCAATTTCCCCGGACGAAGCGGACCGGGGCGCGTCTATCTCGGAAGTCCGTACGTCGTCGCCGCCTCCGCCCTCGCGGGGAGAATCGCAGCATGGAACCCCGGCGCCTGAGGCCGCTCGCGCTTCTCGTCGTCGCCGCGACGCTGGCGACGGGCTGTGGCTTCGCATGGAATCTCTGGGCGCGCGGAGATCTCGCGCGTGACGTGAAGAGCCTCATGGCCCGTCAGGGCGTCGTGGTCTCGAGCGTGAAGTGCCGCATGTTCGGCACGCTGCGCGCGGGGGCGTGCACATTTCCTCTCTCTGCCGAGGAGACGACCCGGATCGTGCAGGGCCTGAGGCTGCGCGTCCTGGCGCCGACGGAGAACATCCGCGAGTTCCGCAGCGGGTGCTCGCAGACTTCGCCGTTCGACACCGGGTTCGTGCGCGCGTTCCGGTCCGGCGCGTTCCGGCCCGCCGAGATGAGGCTCCGCGACGGCGGCGGGTTCGACTACGTGTACCTCTACCAGCACCCGACGTCCGGCACCGCGTGCCTGCAGACTTCCTACACGCAGGAAGGCGCCGTCGGGACGGCGGCGTCCCCCATCACGAACTGAGCGCCCCGAAGGCCCCGGGGGTTTGGTCGCCCCTGGGCTTTCGGAGGATGCGCGTGAGAAGGCCTACTTGCCGACGACCTTCACGACCGCCGTCGAGCCGGGAATTTTGTCTCCCTCCATCGGCTCGAAACGCCCCGCGAGGCAGCCCGCGAGGAACTTCTCGGACCGGGCGTTGAAGTCGATGCGGTTCTCCGGCCGCGCGAAGCCATGGCCTTCGTCGGAGTAGACGACGTACGTCACGTTGCCCTTGCTCTTTTCGATGGCGTCAACGATCTGCTCAGACTCCTTCACGTTCACGCGCGGGTCGTTCGCGCCCTGACCGATCAGGAGCGGCCGGACGATCTTGTCGGCCTTGAACAGCGGCGATGCGTTCTTGATCAGCTCCGCGTCCTTTGGGTCGTCGACGTTGCCCATTCGGACGTCGAAGGTCGCCCGGAGGGGTTTCCAATACGGAGGGATCGAGGCGATGAGCGTCTTGAGGTTGGACGGGCCGACGATGTCCACGTTGCACGCAAACGCGTCCGGCGTGAACGTGGCCGCGGCGAGCGCGGCGTAGCCCCCATACGAGCCGCCGAAGACGGCGATCTTCTTCGGGTCCGCATAGCCCTGCGTGACGGCCCACTTCGCGGCGTCGATCAGATCATCGTGCATCTTGAGTCCCCATTGCCGGTTTCCCGCATAGAGGAATTTCTTGCCGTAGCCGGTCGAGCCCCGGTAGTTGGGCTGCAGGACGGCATAGCCGCGGTTCGCGAACCACTGCGCGTAGGAGCTGTATCCCCATGTGTCGCGCGCCCAGGGCCCGCCATGGACGAATAGGACCATCGGGAGATTCTTCGGCGGCACGCCGACGGGGAGAGTGAGGTAGGAGTTCAGGTTCAGACCGTCACGAGCCTTGATGACGACGGGCTTCATCTCGGCGAGGGCGAGGCCCTCGAGCTTCGGCTGCGCGGAGAAGAGAACCGTCCCCTTCTTCGTCGCGCGGTCCCACTTGTACCAGGTGACCGGGCCGCGGTCCGACGTGAAGCCGATGAGCCACGCGTCGTCGGCCGATGTGCGGTTCACTATCGCGAAGTCGCCTGCGTGGAGCTTCGGGATCGCGTCGAAGTCCGCCTGAACGGACGGATCGAGCACTTTCCACGAGGCCCGCCCCGGAGCGAACGACACCGCCTGCACGACGTGTGACTTCGGGTTGATCACGACGGCGCCCGCGTCCACGTCGGGCGAGACGGCGAGCACCTTCTCGGCGCCCGTCGCGAGATTGCGTTCGACGAGGCGCGCCGTGTCGCTGCCGATGGAGCTCAGGAGGAACGCGGACTTGCCGTCGAGCGAAAAGTCCTCGAATTCGAGAATCTCGTCGGGTCCGACCTTGAGAAGCGTCTTCCACGGTGCCTTGACGTCGTCGCGCACGCGGATCTCGGTTCCGCCGTCCGGCGTCTGCGCCTGCACGGCGCGCACCTGAAACTTCGCGTCCGATCCCCAGCTCGCCACGTCGCCCGGGTTCTCGGTGTCGAGCGTCAGGGCGCCGGTCTTCAGGTTCAGGCGGTGCACGTCCATGAGCTGGCGGTCGCGGATGTTCGCCTCGATGAGGACCTCGTCGGGGAAGTCGCGGTTGAGGTCTGCCACGCCGGCGCGAACGCCTTGAAACGGCGTGAAATCGCGCACGTTGCCCGAGGCGAGATCCACGCCGAAAACGTGGAAGTTCTCGTCTCCGTCGTTATCCTGCTGGTAGAGGAGCGTCCGGTTGTCCTCGGCCCAGAAGTACTGGCGGATGCCGCGTTTCTTGTCGGCCGTGACCATCTTGTCGTCGTCCTTGCCGACGGTCTTGACCCAGACCTGCAGGACGTTCTTCTTGTCTGGCGCGAGCCACGCCAGGCGCTGGCCGTCCGGCGAAACCCGGGGCTGGGCGCGCTCGGGATTCCCGAAGAGGATGTCGCGGGAGATGAGGGGCGGGAGCTGGGCCGGAAGGGGAGAGACGGGAAGGAGGAGCGCAAGCGTGACCGCGGCGCGCGCGCACCTCGAAAGCAGGGTTCTTGACATCGGAAGAGGGCCTCCTCTTCTAGATTACGTCGAATCGCCCTTCATGTTCTGCCTCTGTTCCCGGGTGAGGAACCTTCACGGCCTCGCGGGCTTTCCACGGGCCGAATGGGCTAAAATGAATTCCCGCTTCACACAGGAGGATTCATGAAGCACACGTTCTCCCTCGTTGCCGGTGCGGTCCTCGCGGTGGCGTTCTCGGCCGTCGCGGCCGACAGCCCGAAGGAAGACCTGAAGTTTCTCGGGATCGACAAGTGCAAGAACAAGGACAAGTTCGACTGTGAATGGGTCGACCCGTCGTTCTCCTTCGCGGGGAAGACGATACACGTCCAGAAGTTCGAGAAGAGGGCCGACGCCCCCGCGAGCGGCGACGTGGGCGGGCTCGAATACGGCAACTCGGACACCTTCATGCAGGAGGTGTTCGCCAAGCAGACGAACGAGCGCCTCGAGAAGCAGGGCACGAAGTTCGTGACCGGCGGCTCGGGCGACTACGTCCTGAAGGGCCAGATCACCGAATGGCGCTACCCCAAGAAGGGCGCCGCGTGGGGCGGCTGGATCGGCGCGGCCGCGGGCTCGGGCACGATCGTCTACGACTGGAAAATCGTGGACAAGAGCGGCAAGACGGTCGTCGCCGTCCACCACAAGATCCTCGCGAGCGCCTCGGACACGATGGAGCGCCGCGTGAACAACGTCCACGGCGACGAGATGGTCGAGTTCGTGAGGAAGCACTCGAAGTAGGAGGAGATTCGGATGCGTTGACCCCCTCCGCACGGGCCTGCTAAGATCTTTTCCGGAGGCGCGCACTCACATCCGACCTGACTCCATACCGCTCACCCTCCCCGAGGCGGGGCTCGGCGCGCTCTTCGGTGTCCACGACGAAAACCTTCGGCTCCTCGAAGACGCCTTCGGCGTCGAGATTGCCGCGCGCGGGCGCGAGGTCTCCGTCTCGGGCGACCCGGAGAGCACGGCGCTCGCGGCGCGGCTTCTCTCGGAGTTCTCGAAGCTCATCGAGCGCGGGTACACGCCGAAGAAGCCCGACCTCGAGGCGGCGATCCGCATTCTGAAGGAAGAGCCATCGACCTCTCTCGTCGATTTCTTCGAGAACCGCTCCGTCGGACCCGCTCTCCGGCAGGTCGTGTCGCCCCGGAACGTGCGCCAGCAGGAATACCTGCAGGCCGTCCTCGAGTACGACATCGTGTTCGCGATCGGGCCGGCGGGCACGGGCAAGACCTATCTTGCCGTCGCCATGGCCGCGGCGGCCCTGCTCGAGAAGAAGGTAAAGCGCATCGTGCTCTGCCGCCCCGCCGTCGAGGCGGGCGAGAAGCTGGGTTTCTTGCCGGGCGACCTCGCCGAGAAGGTGAACCCCTACCTCAGGCCTCTGCACGACGCGCTTTACGACATCCTCGGATACGACAAGGTCGGCCGCATGCTCGAGCGAAACATCATCGAGGTTGCGCCGCTTGCCTTCATGCGCGGCCGCACGCTCAACGATGCGTTCGTCATCCTGGACGAGGCCCAGAACACGACGTCCGAGCAGATGAAGATGTTCCTCACGCGTCTCGGGTTCGGCAGCAAGGCCGTCGTCACGGGCGACGTGACGCAGATCGACCTCCCGCCGGGGAAGATCTCGGGCCTCAAGGAAGCAGACCGCGTTCTCGCGAACGTCGAGGGCGTGAAAGTCGTGCGCTTCGACCAGCGCGACGTCGTGCGCCACCGCATCGTGCAATCGGTCGTGAACGCCTACGAGATCTTCGAGAAGCAGAAGGCCGACGCCGCCGCGGCCGCGAACGGCAACGGGAACGGAAACGGCAAGCCTTTCGCCCCGGCTGGCGAGTAGCGCCTCGGCTTTCGGCAGCTGGTGTTTCTCAGAAGGTGAAGAGAGCATTGCGGCGCGCCGGCCCGTCTGAGCGCGCCTCCTCCATCGAAGTTCTGGTGACGGTGCGGAGCGCGCCTTCGGCCGCGCACGTGCGTGCCTGGACCCGCAGCCTCGTTTCGGAAGCACGCGCGAAGCGCGCACGGCTTTCCATTCTGCTCTGCGGCGACCGGAGGATGGGTACGCTGAACTCGAAGTGGCGTGGAGTGGACCGGCCCACCGACGTGCTGTCGTTCCCCGCCTTCGAAGCCTCCGCGTCCCGCGCCGCTGCGCGGCGCGGGACGTTCCTGGGCGATCTCGTCATCGACGTGCCGTACGCGGCCCGGCAAGCCCGGCGCCGCGGGCACCCCCTGGGGCGCGAGGTGCAGATTCTCCTGGCGCATGGCCTTCTCCATCTTCTCGGCTACGATCACGAGTCGGACGGCGGCACGATGTTCCGGCTGCAGCGGCGAATTCTTCTGTCGGCCTTCGGTGAGGGCCCGGACGGCGTGCCGTGACCGGCTTCGCCGTGGGTGCCGGCGTCGCCCTCCTCTTCGCCGCGTTCTTCGCGGTCGTCTACGTTCTCTTTTCGGGCTTCGCCCAGGCGCTCGAGAGCCTCTCGGTCCTCCGGCGAAAGGCTCTTCTCGAGGCGAACCCGTCGCGTTTCGGGACGCTCCTTGCCTCCGAGCACGTGCGCGTTTCGCGCATCGCCGTGCGCCTCACGGCGCAGGGCGCCGTCCTCGGAGGGCTCCTCTGCCTCGGATCGGCGCTTGCCGCCCTCGGCGTCGGCGAGCCGTGGCTCCTTTCCGCCGTCGTGATCCTTCTCGGCTGGATCGTCGCGGAAAGCCTCGTCATCCGCTGGGTCGCCCGCCGCGGCGGAGACGCGCTCCTTCAGTCCTTCGCGTGGGTCATCCCGGCCGTGGACTTCCTCGCGGCGCCGCTCTACCCGGTGCTCTCGCGCCTCGTCGAGAAGGAGGCCGACGAAGCCGAGGCGCACGCTGCGCCGGCGCCGGAGAAAGAAGAGGCGACGAAAGATGCCGAGGTGCGCGCGCTTCTGGACGTCGCGCGCGAGGAGGGCCTCCTCGAGAAGCACGAGGAGGAGCTCGTCACCCGCGCCGTGGACTTCGGAGACCGCACCGTGGGCGAGGTCATGACGTCGCGGCCCGACATCGTGTTCGCCGAGGCGGACGCACCGCTCGACGAGGTGGCGGATCTCTTCGTGAAGACGAAGTTCACGCGTCTGCCGCTCGTCGAAGGCTCGATCGACAAGCCCGTCGGCGTCGTCCACGTCAAGGACATTTTCACGGTGCTCCGCGGGCCGGACCCGCCGGCGACGGCGCGCCCCATCGCGCGCCAGGTCTTTTTCGCGCCCGAGACGCAGACGGTCGCGACCCTCCTGTCCGACTTTCGCCGCCGGCGCCAGCCGCTCGCCATCGTCGTCGACGAGTACGGGGCCGTCACGGGTCTCGCGACGCTCGAGGACCTCGTCGAGGAGCTCGTCGGAGAGATCGCGGACGAGCACGAGGACGAACAGCCTCCCGTCATCGCGCAGGAGGACGGCTCGTACTCGGTGGCGGGGCGCGTGAGGGTGCCGGAGATCGCGAGCCTTTTCGGCGTGACGTTTCCTTCGGACGAGTACGAGACCGTGGCCGGCCTCGTCTCCGAGCGCCTCGGACGCATCCCGAAAGCCGGCGAGACCGCGCACGAGGCGGGCCTTCTCTTTCTCGTCGAGGAGGCCGACCGCCGGCGGATCCACCGCGTGCGCGTGAGACGCGAGGATCTCGGCGTGCCGGAACGCGAGAAGAAGCCATGAGCGTTCCGCTCCGGCGCTCCGGCACGGTGGCCGTCGTCGGACGTCCGAACGCCGGAAAGTCCACGCTCCTGAACGCCCTCGTCGGGACGAAGGTCGCGATCGTCTCCGACAAGCCGCAGACGACGCGCCGGCGACTCCTCGGTGTCCGGACCGACCCCGAAGGCCAGATCGTGCTCGTCGACACCCCGGGCCTCCACAAGCCGCTCCACCGTCTGAACAAGGTCATGATGGGCGAGGCCCTCGAGGCGCTCCGTGAGGAAGACATCCGCCTGCTCGTGGTGGACGTATCCGTGTCGTCCGGCGGTGGAGACCGCTTCGCGTTGGACCTGCTCGCGCATGCGCCGGCGCCGCGGATCGCCGTCCTGAACAAGATCGACCGCGTCTCGAAAGCCTCTCTCCTTCCGCGGATGGCGGCGCTTGGCGAGGCCGGGATCTTCGAGGAGATCGTCCCCGTGTCCGCGCTCACGGGCGAGGGGCTCGACGCGCTCGTCTCCGCCCTGAGGCGCCACCTCCCCGAGGGCGAGGATCTCTTCGAAGGCACGACGGTCACGACCGCGGATCCCAGAACGCGCGCCGCCGAGCTGATCCGCGAGAAGTTCCTCGAAAGGACGCGGGAGGAGATTCCGTACGGCCTCGGAGTCCTCGTGGAGGAGTGGAAACGGGACGAGGCGAAGAACCTCACGGTCGTCAAGGCGACGGTCGTCGTGGACCGCGACGGCCACAAAGGCATCGTCCTCGGCGCGGGCGGGCGGCTCCTGCGCGAAGCGGGCACCGCGGCCCGCCTCGAGCTCGAGCGCACACTCGGCGGGCGGTTCTTTCTCGACCTCGTCGTGGCAGCCCGGCCGGGCTGGCGCGAGGATCCGCGCTTTCTCGAGGCGCTCACGAGTTGAGGCGTTGACGCGGACTCTCGGTCTCGTAAACTCACCAGTCCGGAGCACGCGGCAACGTGGAAAAAGAAAAGAGGCGCTCGCCCCGCACTGTTCTCGCGAAGGGAACGCGCGGACAGCTCAAGTCGACCCTCGTGATCGAGATCCTGAATCTTTCCGAGATGGGCCTCCTTCTCGAGCTCGCCTCGACGTTGCGCCCGGGCTCGACGTACGACCTCAGTGCGGTTTTCGGCGGCGTCCCGTTCACGGGCCTCGTGCGCATCACTCGCTGCCGCGCGGGCGGATTCGCCTCCGACGACAGGGGCGGGCGCGTGCTGCTGTTCAGGGCCGGCGGGGAGTTCGTCGGGCTTTCCGAAAAGCAGCTCGAGGGGCTGCGCCTCGCGCTCTCGAAAAGGCTCGCATCCGGCGCGTCGCTGAAGCGGCTGTCCTGAGACTCGTCAGCCCGCGAGGCCGTGCAGCGCCTCCCGCAAGGCGTTCTCCAGGCGGCGGGCGCGTTCGGCGGCCTCGGACGCGGCGCTCTCGGCGTTCGAGGCCGCCCTCTGAGCGGTGGCGAGCTCCTCGCGCAGGCGGGCGATCTCGGCGCTCATCTCCGCGCGGAGACCCGCGATCGATTCCTCCAGACGGCGCTCGGTGAGGTTGCGCGCGGGGATCTCCTGCGTGCTCCCTTCGTGAGCCTCGAGACGGCGGTAGACCCCGGACACGCGCCCGGCGGACTTGCGCGCCTCCGCGAGCACGGCGTTGAGCTTTTCGTCCACCGAGGACGACTTCCCGAACGCGGACATCGGGGGCGAAGACGGCGGCGGAGCAGGAGCCGGTGGCGGGGGCGCGGGCTCCGGGGGAGGCGCGGTCGCGAGGGCCGCCAGAAGAACCGAAGGCGCGAGAGTCGCCGGCGCCGGCTCGTCTTGCGTGGCGGGCGCCGGCGGCTCGGCGGCCGGCGGAGGTTCGACCGCGGGAGCCGCGAACGAATCTTTCGAGTCGTCCGTGAGGTCGGGGAACGCCCCTTCCGCGGACGGGACGACCCAGACTTCGGCTTCCTCGTCCGGGGGCTCCTCGCGGCTCTCGGGCTCGCTCGCGCTCGAGGCCACGGCGAAGACGGGCGCCTCCTTCGGGGCGACCGCGGGCGCCGACGCGACGATCTCGGGTGTCGGAGCGGGCGCCGACGCGACGACGAGCGCGGCCGGAGCCCCCACGAGCTCCGCGGCGGGCTCGGGCGGCGGCTGCCAGCCCCGCTGCAGGCGGCGGAGGAGGTCGACGAACGTGAGCTTAGAGACGAGCTTGAACGTCTCGATCACGCCCGCGCCCTCGGAGGCCACGGTCTCCACGTACGGATACGAGTGGAAGCCGAGCGAATCCTGCAGCGCCTCGACCGAGAGCGCGCTCGGCAGGTCGCGCTTGTTGTACTGGATGACGACCGGCAGCGTTTCGAGCAGGACCTTCTCCTCGTGGAGGTTCTCCTTGAGGTTCTGGAAGCACTCGAGGTTGTGGGACAGCATCGACCACTGCGAGTCGACGACGAAGACGAGGCCGTCCACGCCGCGCAGGACGATCTTGCGCGTCTCGTTGTAGAAGACCTGTCCGGGAACGGTGCACACCTGAAAGCGCACCGTGTAGCCCTTGATGTTTCCAAGCTCGATCGGGAGAAGGTCGAAGTAGATCGTCCGGTCCTGAGCGGTGGAAAGCGACAGCAGCTTGCCCGCTCCGCGCTCGAGCCGCTGATGGAGCATCTTGAGGTTGCTCGTTTTTCCGCACAGACCCGGACCGTAGTAGACGATCTTGGCCGTCAACTCCTTCGTCGCATGGTTGAACAGGGCCATGGGTCCCCCCTCCGCGCTTTCCCCGGGGAAGAAGCAAGTATAAGACGGCAGCGTATCCTGCGCCCGTGAGTCCCGAGGCTCGGGAGCGGCGGATCGAGGCCACGTGGGCGGGTCTGCCCGTCCGGGGCGTCTCGGTGGCGGGGCGCGAGACGTGGTTTCACCTGCCCACGCTGCATTTCGCGTTCGACCTCGGCCGCGCGCCCACGGCGCTTGTCTCCGTGCCGAACGTCTTCCTCTCGCATGCGCACCTCGACCACGCCGCCGGCCTCGCGTACTGGTGCTCGCAGCGAAGGCTTCTGCGCCTGCCGGGCGGCACGGCCCGCACGCATCCCGCCGCGGTGCCCGCGTGGACGAAGCTCCTCGCGCTCCACGAGGCCCTCGAGGCCGTGCGGTACGACGCGCGTGTCGAAGCGATGGAGAGCGGCGCGCGCGTGAGCCTCCGGCGCGATCTCGAAGTCGAGGCCTTCGAGGCGGACCACCGCGTCCCGACGCTCGGCTTCGTCGCATCCGAGATCCGCAACCGCCTGCGCGAGGATCTCGCGGGGCATCTCCCGGGAGAAATCCGTGACGCCGCGGCGCGCGGAGAGGCCGTGGCGGAGAAGGTCGCGATTCCGCTCGTTGCCTACTCGGGCGACACGGGCGCCGGGGTCTTCGCGCGCGCGCCGCGCTCGTTCTTCACGGCGAAGGTGCTCCTCCTCGAGTGCTCGTTCGTGGAGGAGAGCGACCGTGAGCGCTCGGAGAAGTGGAGGCACCTGCACCTCGACGAGATCGCCGAGCGGGCCGACCTTTTCGAGAACGAGGTCGTCGTCCTCACGCACCTGACGCTGCGCACGAGCCCCGGCGACATCCGTAAGGCGATCGCCCGCCGCCTCCCGCCGCGCCTCGCGGCGCGGACCGTGCCGTTCCTGCCGGAGTAGGAAGGAGCCGGAGGATTCAGCTCGCGGCGGCTCCCGCGATCGCGCCCTTTTTTCCCGTCCATTCTCCGAGCGCCCGCCGCCACTCCCACGCGTGGCCGGAGGACAGCACGAACTCCACGACCTCGCCGTGGACGGGGATGACGCGGAGGACCTTGCTTCGGAGGAACCTTCGCTGCGCCTGCGTCCGGTCGTCTGTCTCGATTCGTTGTATTTCTTCGAATGAGTAAGAGCCTGTGCGGCCCCACGACGCTTCCCACACGAGGCCGGCCGGAGTGAGGGCGACGGTGCCGGGGATCAGCGCGCGTTTGCGCGCTGCGGGGGCGGCGCCTTCGGCGCCGCCCGTGAGATTTCTTAGAAGGGCAAGAGAGCCGGAGGGCACGAGGCAGGGCGTTCCAATGCGAACGACGCCCCCTAACCCTTCTAGGAAAATCTTTCTGCGGTGCCAAGCGATCAGCCTCGTCGTGAGAACAAACCCTCCGGTGGCGAGCAAAAAAATTCCAGCTGCGACGCCCGCCGCGGCGAGCAGACTCAACGCACTCACCGGAACAGTTTCTTCCGGTTCCGGATGTAGTCGCGGAACACGAACGACGCGAGATCGGTGGGGGAGGCGTAGTACGCCCGGCCCCGCGCGACCTTCGTGAGCGTGTCGACGAAGTCCACGAGCGCGGGGTCCGTCGCGATCATGAACGTCGTGAGCTGGATGCCGTCGCGCCGCAGCTTCTCGGCCTCTTCGAGCGTGCGGTTCACGATCTTCAGGTCGAGGCCGAACGGGTTCTTGTAGAGGCGCCCGCCCTCGTGGATGCACGACGGCTTGCCGTCCGTGATCATGAAAATCTGGCGGTTGCGCGAGCGGCGACGCATGAGAAGCTGCCGCGAGACGCTGAGCCCGGCCTTCGTGTTCGTGTGGAACGGCCCGACCTGTGCCTTGCTCAGCTCCTCGAGGGGGACGGGTCTTGCCTCGTCGCCGAAGAGCACGATGTCGATCGTGTCCTTCGGGTATTTCTGGAGGATCAGCTCCGTCAGCGCGAGCGCGACCTTCTTCGCGGGCGTGAAGCGGTCTTCGCCGTAGAGGATCATCGAGTGCGAGACGTCGATCGCGATCGCGGTCGCGCAGGCGCTCTGGTGCTCGACGTCGAAGACCTCGAAGTCGTCCGGCCGGAGCGCGAGGTCATTCGGGTCGCGCCGCGCGGCGTTCGCCACCGTGCGAATGCCATCGAGGCGGGCGACGTCGTCGCCGAACTCCCACGGGCGCGTCTCGGGCAGCGCCTCCGAGCCGGTGCCCGCACGCGGGATGGAGTGCAGGCCCGGTCCCGCTTTCTGAAGCGAGGTGAAGATCTCTTCGAGCGCGTTGCGGCGGATGCGGCGCTCGCCGGAGCCGAGGAGCATGAGGTTCCCCTCGCCGTCGCGGCCGACGATGCCCTGCTTCTCGAGCGCCGCGCGAAACGCCTCGAGGTCGACGTTCTGGCCGATGATCCCGCGGCGCTGCAGCTCCTTCATCCACTGCATCGCCTGCTCGACGTCGCCGCCGAGACGCGAGACGAGGTCGAGGAAGAGCTTCAGCAACTCTTCGTACGTCAGGAGCGACTGGAGGAGATCGAGCGGCAGCTCGCCGTACCGGTAGTCCACGCGCTCATGCTACGGCAGATCGGCGAAACCCTCGAAGGGCCCTATAATCTCCGGCGACCTTGCTGACCCTCCGGTCCCGATCCGTCTTAATCGACGTCGCATCGGCCGCACTCCTCGTCCTCGGAGCCGTCGACCTCGCCCTCCTGCCGGCGGCCGCGAGAGTCGCCCTGGCGATCGTCTTCTTCCTCGGGATTGGTCGGCTTTCCCTCCGCCTCGCGAGGCTCCTCCTCCCGGGCGAGGATCGCGCTACCACGCTCATGGCGACTCTCGTCCTCTTGGTTGCGTGCTGGACCGTCGTCGCCACGACGCTGGGCCACTTCGGTGTCTTGACGTCGCGGACCCTCCTCTTAGCTGCGGCGCTGGCCCTGCTGGCGACCGCGGGCCGTGCGACGCGGGCGCCGGCGCCGCCCGAGCGGCTCCTCCAGCGGGGAGATCCTTCGGAGCGCGCGGCGATCCTGACTGCCCTCGCGTTCTTTGGGATCTCGACGGTCCTCGCGGTCTTCTCGCAGCGGGACGCGCCGCCCGGCGCCCACGGTTACGACGACACCTCTTACCATCTCTCCGCCGTCGCGACGTGGCACCAATGGCACGACCTCCGGAGCATGAAGTTCCCGATTGGTGACGGCAGCACCACGTTCTATCCGATTGCCGGGGAGCTGTTCTCGCTTCTGCTTCTCGTCCCGCTCGGCGGCATCGACTTCCTGGCGCGGTGGAGCGAGGTCCCGTTCGCGCTTGCCTCCCTCGCCGCCCTCGCCTCCCTCGCGCGCCTCCTGTCGCTCCGCCCGGGAGCGGCGGCCGTCGCGGTCCTCCTCTACGCGGCGAGCCCGCGCGTCTTCCCGTCGGGGATGCTCGGAGCCGGCAACGACCACGCCATGGGCTTCTTCGTCCTGGCGAGCGCCTGCGGCGCCTTGCTCCTCCGACGCGGCCCGGATCCCCGGCGTGCGATATTCCTCGGCGCTTCGCTCGGACTGCTGATCGGCACCAAGTACACGGGCGCGGTGTTCCTGCCTCCGCTCCTTCTGATGGCCGGCGCGTGCGCAGCCTCGCGGCTCCGGCGGACGCCGGCGAGCAATCGGGGTCCCTGGCTCTGGTCGACCGGGCTCGGATGCCTGGCGGGGGCGCTGACGATGCTCGGCGTCGGCGGCTACACGTATCTGCGCAACGCGGTCGGGACTGGGAACCCCCTCTTCCCGGCGACCCTCAGCGTCGGGGGCCATCGTCTCTTCCAGGGGTGGTCGGGGGACACGATCGCGGGGCTCGGGGTGAGGGGAAGATCCGAGCTGGAGCCGCTCCGTTTTCTCTGGGACCGCGTCGATCTCCTCGGGCCGCTGTTTCGGTGGATCCTCCTTCCCGCTGCCGTGTTGGCGCCGCTTCTCGCCTTCCTCTCCTGGCTCGGCTCGCGGGTGCGGCGCTCCCGGCCCGTGGATGGCCCGGGGGTCGAGGCGGGAGAGGTCGTCCTGCTCACGCTGCCAGTCGTCCTGTACCTGACTTTCGTCCGTCTGATGGTCGACCACCGGGACATCCGATACTTGTACGGAGGGCTCGCCCTCGCGGGAATCGCCGTTGCGTGGCTCTTGGAGCGCCTTCCGCCGCGGGCTGCGCGATTGGGCCGATTGACCGTCATCCTCGGCGTGCTGGCTACACTGGTCGCCTCGCAGCACGCGGAGGGGGGCGCGGGTCGGGTGCTAGCGGTGGGAGCGATGAGTGCCGCGATCGTCTTAGCGGACGTCCTCTGGCGGCGCACCTCCCTGCGGTGGCCGAGGGTCGAGCTCACGGTGGGGAGCCTGGCCGTCGCGGCGGCCCTCGTCGCGCTCGCCTCGGCCGGCGCCGGGCGTCTCCTCGAGACGTACCTGGCGCGGAAGCTCGACACCATCCCGGCCGCTTCGTTTCTCGATCGCGCCGCGCCTCCCGGCACGACGATCGCCTTCTGCGGCGGGAACCAGCCGTACCTGTTTTTCGGGCAGCGCCTCCAGAACCGATTGCTCTACGTCCCCACCTACGAGGGCCCTTCTGCACGGGGAGGGCTGACCCCTCCGCTCGGAGCGTCGTTCTTCTCGTGGAAAGGACCGCTGGAGTTTCCTCGGCATCGCGCCGTCCGAAAGGAGTGGCGGGAGAACCTCCGGCGGCTTAACGTCGGGTTCGTCGTCGTGGTGAGGACGGGGGATGAGCTGCCGGAGAGGGACTGGATCGCGATCGAGCCCGAGGCCTTCCCTCGTGTCTTCAGCGACTCTCGGACGGAGGTGTTCGCGGTCCACGAGGCCCCGTCACGGAGGGATTGCCTGAGGGTGGACTTCGACCGTCCGGAGTCGGACTACTTCCTCTTGGGCGCCTGGCGGCGGGACAAGCGCGACGAGGAGGATCGGGCGACGCTCGTGGTGCCGCCGGACGGCGCGGACCTGATGATCCCGCCCCTCGATGGGCCCGCGACGTCCGTGGGCCTGGAGGGGGACGGCATGAAAGGGTCCATGCCGGCGCTGCGTCTGAGCCTGAACGGCCGACCCGCGGAAGGCGTCGCCGCCGACGCGCACAGGCTGAGTTTCCAAGTCGAAAGGTCCGCCTGGCGAGCGGGCCGTAATCGCATCTCGATCGCCCCGACCGCGCCGGGCGGGAGCGAGGGCGTTCGGATAGCGGCCCTCGACCTCACGTTCGACGCGATGCGCCCCACGGCGCGAGAGGGATCCGGCGACCTCCCGGGGAACCTGGACGTGCCGGCCGAGGGGAGCCCGATCCGGGGTGGCGTGCTCGCCGCCGCCGGCTGGTGCCGCGAGCGGGGAGGAGGACGGATCAACCCCGTCCGTTTCACCATCGACGGGCGCGACGCGACCCCGCTCCGTTCGACCCGCCTGGATCGACCCGACGTCGTGGCGGTGCTCCCGTACATCGTGGAACCAAAGGAGACGGGCTTCGCGGTCGACCTGGACGTGAGCGGGCTGCCTGCGGGCGATCACAGCCTCGTCGTCGAGCTCGAGACGCCCGACGGGCGCCGTCGCACGTTCCCGCCTCGCCGTTTCCTTCTCGTGAGGTAGGCCGCTCTGCGGAGCGCGTGACGACTTTCATCGCCTTCAGCCGCCGGCGCACGCGCATGCCCCGATGATATCTTCGCTCGCTGATGTTCGAGCGTACCAGGGCATCAAGTTCTCGCTGAAGGCGTCCGAGCAGTGATCGCGCACGTGGAGAACCCACGGCCACGCCATGACGGCGGTCAGGCCGAGGAACGCGAGGCAAATGAGCGCCTCGCGCCCGAACGCGCGCATCCGGATCCTGGATTCGGCGGGCACGGACGAGATGATATCGGCGCGGGGCTGAATGCGTATGCTCTGCACGTCCGCATGTCCGCGACCCCTGCGTCCCGCCGCGAGAGAGTCCTCATCGTTTGCACGTTCGCCGTCCTCGCTCGCTACCTTCTCTTCCGCGAGCTCGGGTCGCGGCCGGAGAGCGCGGCGTGAGGGGCCGGCTCGAGGCCGGGGACCTCCTCGCCTTCCTCTACGCACTCGTCCTGGTAAGGCAGGCTTTCTGGCTCGTTCCCGAGACTATTGCCTTGGTCGCGTCGATCGGCGTGGCGGCGCTCCTCGGCTTCCTTCGCCTGCGCGCCCGTCGGTCACGGCCGCCTCTCCCCGCCGCCTTCTGGCTGGGCACGGCCGCGCCGCTGGGACTCTTCTGGGCTCTCCACTTGGCCTATCCGGACGTCGGCTTCGACAACCTGAACTACCACATCCTCCACGGCGAGCGGGCTCTTCGCGGCCTCCTCGCGATTCCGGGCGACTTCTACCCGCACTATTTTCCGTCCCTGAACCCGGCCCCCGACATGCTCTCGGCACTCCTGAGAGCCATCCTCGGGTACCGGCTCGGGACGATAGGCAGTTGTCTCGTCGCCGTCTGGACGGGCGCGATTCTTTTCCGCGCCCTCGAACGCGCAATCGACTCGCGGGTCGTCTGTGCGCTCGCCGCCCTCTGGATCGTTTGCTCGGAGGGAATCCTCTGGGAAGTCGGCAACTACATGGTCGACCTCTACGGTTTGCCGCTCCTTCTCGAAGCGGCACTTCTCGTCCTCCCCGGCGAGGAGGAACCGCGGGACTCGCTGGAAGAGCTGCCGCTCATCGGCCTCCTCCTCGGGTCGGCCGTGGCTTTCAAGCTGACCAACCTCGTCTTCGCTGCCGCCATCGGGGTCGTATTCCTGGGCCGCCTCTTCGTCGTCCCCTCACCGCGCCGGGACCCACGGCGGGCCGCGCTCTCCTGGGTGCTGGCCGCAGTCGCTTTCCTTCTTCCGCTGGCCCCCCACACGCTGCTCCTCTGGTGGACGACGGGGAGCCCTGTTTTCCCGCATTACAACGCTTTGTTCCGCTCGGCCCTTTTCCCGCCGTTCAATATCCGCGATGGCCGGTTCGGCCCGACGTCGCGGCTTCAGACAGTCGTCTGGCCGGTCGTGTCGGTCCTCCATCCGGAGAGACTCAGCGAGCTGGGAATCACATCCGGAAGGCTTGCGCTCGGTTTTCTCGGTTCGGTTGCAGCCCTCCTGATCCGTCCCCGCGACCGGCGGCTCCCCGGTCTCGCCATCATCGTGATACTGGGATCGATCCTCTGGAGCTTCGGAAGCGGCAACCACCGCTACGGCCTCTTCGCGGAGCTCGCTGGCGGGCTCGTCCTCGTCCTCCTTGCGGCTCGAGGCATTGCCGCTGCCTCGGGCGGGGGCCGCGCCCTGAGACTCCTTGTCTGGTTTCCCGTCGCGCTCCTCGGAGCCCAGTCCGTCCTCGTTCTCAGGGACGTGGCGCGAAGCGACTGGAGCGGCCGGCCGACAGCGTTTTACGAGCCCCGTACCGCGTGGAAGGAGTTCCGCCGTCTCGGGTCCGATCGCGACCTGAAGCGGGAGCTACCGGCAGAGCTGCGGAACGCGCTCCCCTCGTTCGCCGGGTGGGTCGACGCGGCGCCGAAGACGAACGGACTGATGGCGCTCCTCGCCCCGCGACTGCCGACGATCGGATTGAGCGCCCCGTACTTCGAGACGCCGGCCAATCTGGCCCGCTTCGATGAAGCGCTCCGCGCGTTGAAAGGGCGCACTCTCGTAGGTCTCACCTACGAGGAGGATCTCGAGCTCACGAGGAAAGAGCTCACGCGGAATGGTTTCCTCATCCGGCGGGAGAGCCGGTACGAGGTGCCATTCTTCTCGAATTTCACGCGCCTCGACATCGTGGTGCTCGAGCTTGAAGCGCCGCCGCCTCTCCCCGTACCGCCCGGACGGGAGCCCCGCGTGCTCTCGGCGAGAGAACTGGTCCTCAGGCGGCCTTCGGCATCGACGAGCGGGTGGCGCGAGGACCCCAGCCTCCTGGGAAGCATCGACGGTCCTGTCGAAGGGGCTGAAGTCCGAGGCACCCTTCTCGTTAGCGGCTGGGCGCGGGTGCCCGAACAGGATCTCACCGTCCAGGTGCTGCTCGACGGCGTGGAGCGCATGCCGGCTGAGCTCCGGCGAACGTCGCGCCTGGACGTGGAGGCTGCCGTCCCGGGGCTCGGGTCGTGCGCGACGGCCGGCTACGAAGCGCGCGTGGTGCTGGGGCCCGAGGACGCCGGCGCGCATTACCTGGCCGTCGTCTTCCGGTCCCGTGACGGGAGTGAGCGTCACTACCCGGGACGTCGGATCATGGTGCTTGCAGGCCCCTGACCGGCTTCGGCCTTGCCTTCACTCAACACCGAGGGCCGCGCTCAGCGGATTGCGGCCAGCTCGTAGAGGTAGTCCACGAACGAGCGCACCGCGCCGTCGTAGCCCGACACCTTCGGGTTAGAGGACTCGATCACGTAATACTCGTCGGGGGCGTGCGCCCCGCTGCCGTGGCCGAGACCGAAGTGGCCCGAGGCGAGCTTGAGAGGTTCGCCCGTGAAGACATACCCGGGGTACGAGCCGGCGCTCCGCACCCAGAGCAGCGGGTCGAGGCCGTCACGCTTCAGGAGCGCCACTTGTGCGCGGACGAGCGGCGCGTCGGCGGACGTCTCCGTGGGGCCATAACCGCCGGAGACGTTGACCTCGATGTCGCCGAAACCCCTCCTCGCGAGGTGCGCCTTCAGCGCCGTGATCGCGCCGTCGAATGTCATGTCAGGGACGAGGCGTAGGTCGAGCTTCGCGACGGCCTTGTTCGGGAGCAGCGTCTTGCCGCCCGGTCCCATGTAGCCTCCGACGAGACCCTCGATGTTCACGGTCGGCGAGAAGCAGAGGCGCTCGAGCGACTCGCGCCACGACGCGTCGTGGGCCCAGCGCGAGGCGCCGAGCATCTTTTTGGCCGTGGCCTCGTCGATGCGTTTCGCGGCCGCGTCGAGGAGCGCGGCCTGCGCGGCTGTCGGCGGCTTGGCGGCGGCGGCAAAACCGTCGATCGAGGGGTCGCCGTCGGCGTTCACGAGCGTCGCGAGGGCCTGAATGAGGTGGAACGCCGGGCTGTCGAGCCGGGCGCGGTTCGCGGAGTGAACGTCCTTTGTGGGGCCGCGGCCCCACTTCGCGCCGCTCGAGACGAGCTCGCATTCGACGACGCCCTTGGCGCCGAGGGAGACCGTGACCGAGCCGTCGGGGTCCTGGCTCGCGGACGGCATGAAGACGCCCATCGTCTTCCCGAGCGCGGCGAGGACCTCGGGTTTCCGCACGATCTCGGGAATGTGCGGCGAGCCGATCTCTTCCTCGCCCTCGGCGACGAGGACGAGGTTGACCGGCGGCTTTTTTCCGGCGCCGCGAATCGCGTGGAGAGCCGCGAGAAAAGCGGACTCGGGCCCCTTCTGGTTCACCGCGCCGCGGCCCACGATCACCTTGCCGAAGCCCGGCTTGTCGACGAGCGCCGCGTCGAACGGAGGCGACGACCACTCGGCGGGGTCGGCCTGCTTCACGTCGTACATGAAATAGACGCCGACGGTGCGCTTCGCGCCCGTGTCGAGCGCCGCGAAGACTCCCGGCTTCCCGCTCGTGTCGGCCTGCGCGGCGCTCTGGAAGCCGGCGTCCTTCAAGAGCTGGATCATCAGCGCGCATCCCTCGTTCGTCCCGCGGTTTTCGGCGGCGATCGAAGGGACCCGGATCCAGTCCAGCAGGCGTTTGACGGACTCGTCGTGGCGGCGCCCGATCTCGGCGTAGATCGCGGAGAGTTCGTCGGCCGCGAAGGTGAAGCGGGGAAGGGAGGACACGGCGGCGGTGGCGGCGGCCGCGCCGAGGAGGTCACGGCGTGTGAGTTTCGGCACGAGACGAAGTCTACTTCGCCCGCCGGGCACGTGTCGGGGACCAAACTGGATGCATAATGGATACTGGAGGCCGCGATGGCGACGTTGACGCTCAAGAACGTGCCCGGAGAGCTGGTGGACGTCCTGAAGCAGGAGGCGAAGCAGAACCGCCGCAGCCTCAATCAGGAGGCCCTGTCGCGCCTCGAGCGGAGTCTCGAGAGCCGGAAGCGGAGCGGCGCCGAGACAGTTGCTTCGCTGCGGCTCCTTCACAGGCGGTTCGCCCGTCCGGCGTTCCTGACGGACCGGTTCATCGAAAGGGCGAAGAACGAGGGCCGGCCGTGATCGTCGTCGACACGAACGTCGTCGCGTACGCCGTCCTTCCCGGAGACAGGACGGAGGCGTCGCTCGCCGTGGCGGAACGCGACGCCGCTTGGATCGCCCCGGCCCTTTGGCGGTTCGAGCTCCGCAACGTGCTTGCGACGGCGATGCGATTGAAGAGCCTGCGGCTTCCGGCCGCGCTTGCCGCCTTCTCGGCCGCGGAAGACCTCGTCACGGACGCGGACCTCGTGGCCTCGACGGAGGAGTGCCTCAGGCTCGCCGTGCGGGGCGGCGTTTCCGCCTACGATGCCGAGTTCGTCCTGGTCGCGGAGCGGCTAGACGTTCCTCTCGTCACCGCCGACCGGAAGCTCGCGAAAGCATTTCCGGGCCTTGCCGTCTCGCCGGAGGCGTTCGCGCGGGGTGGCTAGCCCGGTTACGCGTTACGGTGCCGGCCTCCACGTGAAGCGGCGGACCGGATAGTGACGGATGCGTCCGCCGGAGGCCTGAAAAACGGCGACGAGGCTCGCACCCTCAAGAGCTGGCATGCCGTCTTCGGCATGGCGGAAAGTCTACGCCGGCGCGCCTCGTCAGAAGGCCTGACGACCTCCGGGCACGAAACGCGAGCCGCCGGCCGAGGGCTGGGACACGCCGGAGGCCGGGACGTCGAGGCGGCTTTCCGAGAGCTCCGAGCGCGAGGCGGGACGTTCCCCGATGAGGAGGTCGAGCGCGCGCGTTTTGTCGTCACGGGAGAGCGTCAGCACCGCGCGCCCGCCGACGTGGAGGCGCGAGAGCGCCGCGGCCAGCGCCGGCGCGGTGCCGACGGGCATTCCGTCAATCGCCATGATGACCTCGCCGCCCACGAGGAGCGGCTGGCCGCCGATGACGAGGTCGAGGTCGCCTCCGCGCACGCCCGCCCGCGCGGCCGGGCTTCCGGGCTCGATCACCTCGACGAGGAGGCCGTCCGCGAGGGGCGCGCGAAGGAGCTCGCGCAGGGCCGGCGAGACGAGCTCGCCTTGCACGCCGAGCCAGGGCCGGATGACGCGCCCGTTCTCCAGGAGACCCGGGCCCACGGCGTTGACGAGGCTGACTGGGATCGCGAACCCGATGCTCTGGGCGTCCGGGAGGATCGCGGTCGTGAGGCCCACGACATCGCCGCAGCGGTTGACGAGCGGGCCGCCCGAGTTGCCGGGGTTGATTGCGGCGTCGGTCTGGATCAGCGGTTCCTTCAGGTTCCACGTGGCGCCGGGGAGGACGCGGTTGACGGCCGAGACGATTCCGCGCGTCAGGGTCTGTTCGAGGCCGAACGGGTTCCCGATCGCATAGACCTCGTCCCCGACGCGCAGCGAATCCGAGTCGCCCAACCGGGCCACGGGCAGGGTTCCACCGGCCGGCGGGAGGACCTTGAGGAACGCGATGTCGAAGACCGGATCCGCGCCGACGATCCGCGCCGGAAGCGCCGTCCCGTCGTCGAGCGTGACGGTGACGAGCTGCTGCCCGAACACGACGTGCGAGTTCGTCAGGATCAGGCCCGCCGCATCCACGATCACCCCGGAGGCGGCGTGCCGCTCGATCTGGTTGGCCGAATCCCCGTAGGGATTGATCGATGCCGAGATGACCGAGACGACGGCCGGCGAGACCCGCTCGTAGAGCTCCGGAAGGGGGAGGGCGCACGGGCCCGCGGGCGGCGCTGGTCCGGCGGACACGGGCGCCGCGGCAAGAACGACGGCGAGAACGACGAGGAGGTTGGGAAAGACGGGGGGGAGGCAGCGGGGCGGGCGCGCGGAAGCGGAGGCCGTCGACATGTACCATCAGACGGCCCGGGGGCCCTAAAGATTACGTCGGCCCGTAGCGCGCGGGCCGCGTCCGACGATGTCGAGCGCTCCTGTAATCCAGATGGGATCGCTCGCGTCGAATCTGAATGGTGCCGAGGCAAGAGAAAAAGGAACGCCGACCAGGCATGGCGAGAGGATGTCGTGAGGGGGTGCACGCACTCGATAGGCGGCGTACATAAACGGCGGCATGGGGCGTGCGTCCAGCGGTCCGATGACTTCGACCAAGGACATGCCGCGCCACAAAGACATCGCACCGGGGCCGGGCCGGTCTCTTGTTCGCGCACTTCTCCTCGCCGCCGCCGGAGTCGTCGCCCTTCCCTTGTCCGCGGCCTCGCCGCGCGTCGTGAACGACGCCGACACGGTCGCGGTCTCCGGGAACGTCTCGCCGCGGCTCTTGGGGGCCGTCGACATCGGCCCGACGGACGGCGCTCTCCCGGTCGAGAAGATGATCCTCGTGCTCCGGCCACGGGCCGGCGCCTCCGACCGGCTCGAACGCCTCCTTGCCGAGCAGCTCGATCCCTCCTCGTCGAACTACCACCGCTGGCTGACGCCCGACGAGTACGGGAGCGAATTCGGCCTCACGGACGCGGACCTGAACGCCGTCCTGGACTGGCTCCAGCGGAACGGCTTCGCGGTCGACGGGGTAGCGCCGGGGAAGGGCTGGATCAACTTCAGCGGCACCGTCGCGCAGGTGGAGACGACATTCCGGACGAAGATACGGGACTTCGTTGCCGGTGCCCGGCTCCACCATGCGAACGTTCGCGACCCCGAGGTGCCCCGCGCCCTCAACGACGTCGTGGGGGGAGTCGTCTCGCTCAACGACTTCTTCAAGACCTCACGGCTGCGCCACCGTCCCTCCATCGCCTTCACGGACGGGACCCAGGGCCTGGGACCCGCAGACTTCGCCACCATCTACGACACGGCGCCGCTTCTCGCCGCCGGCGTCGACGGCAGGGGACAGACGATCGCCGTGGTCGCCCAGACCAACATCAAGATCACCGACGTGCAGCAATTCCGGAGCTTCTTCGGCCTGCCGGCACTGGATCCCGTCATCACGGTCAACGGGCCGGACCCGGGGATCCTCTCGGGCCCCGACGGCGACGAGGGCGAGGCGGACCTCGACGTCGAGTGGGCGGGGGCAGTGGCGCCCGGCGCGACCGTCAACCTCGTCGTGTCAAAGAGCACGTTCATGAGCGACGGCGTCGACCTCTCGGCGCAGTACATCGTGGATCACAATCTCGCGCCGATCGTGACGTATAGCTATGGAGACTGCGAGAGCGACCTCGGGACCTCGGGGCTGCAGTTCTACGGCGCCCTGTGGCAGCAAGCGGCGGCCCAGGGCATGACCGTCTTCGTCGCCTCGGGGGACAACGGAGCTGCTGGCTGCGACGATCCCAACACGGCCTCTACCGGTACCGGACTGGGGGTGAACGGGCTCGCGTCCACGCCCTACAACGTGTGCGTGGGGGGGACTCAGTTCGTGGACGCGAGCTCGTCCCAGTACTGGAGTCCGAGCAACAACCCTTTGACCAACTATCTCACCGCGAAATCGTTCATCCCGGAGCAGGCCTGGAACGAGAGCGGGTCCGTGAGCGGGGGCAGCGGGATCTGGGCAACGTCCGGGGGTCCCTCGGCCTACGTCGCCAAGCCCTCCTGGCAATCTGCACCGGGAGTCCCGAGCGATGGCTTCCGGGACACCCCGGATGTCTCCCTGAACTCCGCCTCGAGCGTCGGCTACGTCACGTTCACGGAGTACGTCCCCAGCTCGGGCTTGTTGGACGTCTCCAGCGGCACCTCTGCGTCCGCGCAATGCTTCGGCGGGATCATGGCGCTGGTCAACCAGAGTGCCGGCGGAGGCCGCCAGGGAAACCCGAACCCCGTCCTCTACCGGCTCGCGACAGCGCAGTACGGGGGCTCGGGAGCCGCGGTCTTCCACGACGTCACGGCCGGCAACAACAGCGTCCCCGGTGTCGCGGGCTTCTCCGCGGGACCGGGCTACGACCTCGCCACGGGGCTCGGCTCGGTGGACGTTCAGGCCCTCGTCAACGCCTTCGGAACGGCGTCGGGCCCCGGCCTCGCGGTGGCGGCCGGGCCGTCGTCCGTCTCGTTCGCGGTGGGGAGCTCGGCAAGCGTGAACGTCACGACGACGGGAACCGGAGGCTTCAGCGCGGCCGTGGGCCTCTCCGTCAGCGGCCTTCCGACCGGAGTGACGGGCACCTTCGTCCCGCAGAGCGTACCGGCGCCCGGGAGCGGCAGCGCCACCCTCACCCTTGCGTCCTCTGTGTCGGCCACTCCCGGAACCTGGGCCGCCACCGTGACGGCGTCCGGGGGCGGTCTGACCCGGACGGCGCCGGTCTCCGTCACGATCGTCCCACTAGCGCCGCCCGCGATCGCCTCCTTCACCGCGAGCCCGGTGATCGTCGCGCCGGGGCAGTCGAGCACGCTGAGCTGGACCACCGTCGGCGCCACGTCCGCGAGCATCGACAACGGCGTCGGACCGGTTCCGGCCAGCGGGTCGGTGGCCGTCAGTCCCGCGCAGGGCACGAGGTACACGCTCACCCTGGCCGGTCCCGGCGGAACCGCCGGCGCGACCGCCGCGGTCAACGTCTCCGGCGCCTTCTTCTCGGTGACCCGCCTCGTCCCGGTCGTGCTCGACGCGGCGGGGCTCGGCGGCGCGAGCTTCTCGACCGAGCTGACCCTGGCGAACCGGGGGACGCTGACGGCCGACGTCCAGCTGGCGTACACGGCGGCGTCCACCCTTTCGGGAGCGGGCAGCGGGTCCGTGGCGACGACGCTCGGGCCCGGTCAGCAGCTCGTCATCCCGGACACGATCGCGTACCTCAGGACGCAGGGCCTGTCCATCCCGGCGAACGCGTCCAGCCAGGGGGGAGCCCTGCTCGTGACCTTCAGCGGCCTCTCCTCGGGCGACGTGGCCTTCGCGTCCGCGCGGACCACGACGCCTTCGGGATCGGGACATGCGGGACTCTCCTACGCCGGGGCCCGTGTGGACGACGTGAACGTCCAGAGCGGGGTCCAGACGGGGACGAGCTGGCTGTACGGCCTGCGCGAGAACACCGCGGACCGGACGAACCTCGCCCTCGTGAACGCCTCCGCGAGCTCCGCCATCACGCTCGCCGTCACCCTGTTCAACGGCACGGGAGCCGGGAGCTTCAGGCTCTCCCCCGACGTCTCGCTCGGTCCGGGCCAGTGGACGCAGATCGGTCAGGTGCTGTCCCAGGCGGGCTTCGCCGCGGGATACGCCCGCATCGACCTCCTCTCCGGGTCCGGCCCGTACTACGTCTATGCCGTCTTCAACGACAACGTCACGAACGACGGCTCGTTCGTCCCTCCCGGAACCGGCAGCCCTCCTTCGGAGGCCCTGTGTCTTCCCGTGCTCGTGGAGACGTCGGTCTTCCAGAGTGAGCTCGTCCTGACGAACGGCAGCACCGTCGCGCAGTCCGCCACGCTCGCCTACGCGGAGTCGCTCGCCCCGTCTCTCGGGAACGGAGGCAGCGTCGCCCTGACGCTCGCCGCCGGAGAGCAGCGGATCATCCCGGCCGCGATCGATTTCCTCAGGCAGCAGCAGGGCGTCTCGATCGGACCGTTGGGCGCCGCATCCTACGCGGGCAGCCTGTCCGTGACCTTCCGGACGAGCGGGGCCCTTTCGAGCGGATTCGCAGGGGCGCGCGTGTCGGCGGCGGCGCCGGGGGGCGGCGAATACGGCGTCTTCTATCCCGCGTTCGGCGTCTCCGGGTCCGCCGCGTCCGAGGCCTGGGTCTTCGGGCTGCAGCAGACGCCGAGCGTCCGGTCGAACCTCGCCGTCACGAACGTCGGCGACGTGGGAGGGAGCATCACCTTCCACCTCGAGGTGTACGACGGGAACACGGGCCAGCTCGCCGGAACCTCCGCGGACACAACGCTCGGCCCGCTCGCCTGGCTCCAACTCGACGACGTCCTCATGGGGTACGGCGTGTCGAACGGCTTCGTGCGGGTCGTCACGACGGCGGGGACCGATCACTTCATCGCGTACGGCGTCGTCAACGACGGAGCGACTCCGACCAGCGGGGGCACCAACGACGGGAGCTTCCTCGCGTTCTGCAACCGCTGACGAAGGTCCGGGCCCTTCGAGGTAAACCTCGCGGAGTCGATCCGCGTCTCTCTTGTGGTGCGTGCTTCATCCCACGGGACCATCCTCTCGTTCGCACGCCGCAACGTTTTCCGGCTTCTGGCCGTCGTCGTGGCGATCCTGGCCGCCGCCGGCTTCTTCTGGTGGAGGGTGAGGCACCGGAAGCCGCAATACGTCACGGCGGCGGTGACGCGCGGCAACATCCAGCGCAGCGTCAGCATGACCGGCGCGCTGAATCCGCTCGTCACGGTGCAGGTCGGATCCTACGTCTCCGGCACGATCAAGACGCTCGGTTGCGACTACAACACGGAGGTCGTGGTCGGGCAGGTCTGCGCGACGATCGACCCCGTCCCGTTCCAGCTCATCGTCGATCAGGACCAGGCCGAGGTGGGAGTGGCCGAGGCGCAGCTCAAGAAGGACAAGGCCGCCCTCGTCTACGCGAAGATCGCCTGGGAGCGCGATTCGAAGCTGCTCACCGAGGGCTCGGTGTCGCAGGACACGGTGGACAACGACAAGAGCACGATGGACCAGACGACCGCCACGATCGGCCTCGACGAGGCGACGATCGTCAACAAGGTCGCGACGCTGAAGGCGGCGAAGGTGAACCTGGCCTACACGAACATCGTGTCGCCGGTCGTCGGTACGGTCATCACGCGCGCCATCGACGTCGGGCAGACCGTGGCCGCGAGTCTGGCGAGCCCGACCCTCTTCCTCATCGGCAAGGACCTGACGAAGATGCAGGTCGACACCAACGTGAGCGAAGCGGACGTCGGCTCGGTGCACGTCGGGCAGGATGCGTTCTTCACCGTGCAGGCGTACCCCGGCCGGACGTTCCGGGGCAAGGTTACGATGATCCGCCACGGGCCGATCACAGTGCAGAACGTCGTCACGTACGACGTCGTCGTGGCCGTGGACAATCCGGACCGCGCGCTCTTCCCCGGCATGACGGCCGACACGCACATCGTGTCCGACGAGCACGACGGCGTCCTGCGCGTCCCGCTGCCGGCCGTGCGCTTCAATCCGGAGGGCATTGCCCGCTCCCTGGGAAACGGGGCCCGCAAGGAGGAGGGTGGAGCTCCGGTGCCGGGCGAGAGCGGGCCCGGGACGCGCGCCGGGGAGGGCAGACGCGCGAGCACGGGCGCCGGGAGCGGCACCCGCCCCAAAGGCGCGGGGGAGGGCCACGGCGGACCCGAGGCCCGGGCCGCCGGCGCTGGCACCGGGAGGCCCGCCGTCAGGGAGCGCTGGGGCGAGAGCCGGCCCGCGAGCGCGAGCGTCCATAAAAGCCGGGTCTGGGTGCTGAACGGCGACGGCACGCTGCGGGCGGTGGAGGTGACGACTGGCCTCGACGACGGCGCCCTGATCGAGGTCTCAGGCGAGGACCTCGAGCCGGGAGACAAAGTCGTGGTCAATCAGGTCAACCCTTCCGATCAGGGGCGCGGCGGCGCGGGGTCCGGCCCGAACCCGGCGTTCGGCCGGGGACAGGGCGCGGGCCCGGGAGGGCCGCGGTTGTGAGCGCGACGGAGGAATCCAGCACGGCGCCGAATACGGTCATCGCGGTCCGCAACGTGACCAAGGTCTATCAGCTGGGAGACCAGGAGGTCCACGCCCTCAGGGGAGTCAGCCTGACGATCGAGCGCGGCGAGTTCGTCGCCATCATGGGAGCCTCGGGGTCGGGAAAGTCCACCCTCATGAACATCATCGGCTGTCTCGACCAGCCCACCGCCGGCGAGTACCTCCTCGACGGGATCGACGTCGCCGGCCTGGACGAGCCCGCGCTGGCGCGCATCCGCAGCCTTCGGATCGGCTTCGTGTTCCAGAGCTTCAACCTGCTGTCGCGCACGAGTGCGGCCGAGAACGTCGCGCTGCCGCTCTTCTACTCGGGTCAGCGGGCCGGCAGCGCCGGCAAGGTGCGCGAAACGCTGGCCCTGCTCGGCCTCGCCGAGCGCGCGCGCAACCATCCCAACCAGCTTTCCGGCGGCCAGCAGCAGCGCGTGGCGATGGCCCGCGCCCTGATCAACGACCCGACGATCCTGCTCGCCGACGAGCCGACGGGCAACCTCGACTCGCAGACGGCCAAGGAGATTCTGGGGACGATCCGGGCGCTCAATCGCGAACGCGGCCTGACGGTCGTTCTCGTCACCCACGAACGGGCGATGGCTGAGATTGCCGACCGCATCGTCACCATCAGCGACGGCCTCGTCCTGTCCGACGAGCGGAGAGCCGAGAGGACCCCGGCACCCTCCCCGCCGGCCGCGGCGTCCCACGACGGCCGGCAGCCGGCGTCGCGGCTGTCCGAGGCGCGGTCCTTCCTCTGGATGGCGTTGCTCGCCGCGGGGCGGGGCATCAGCCGCAACAAGCTGCGCTCGGCGCTGACGATGCTCGGCATCTTCATCGGCGTCGCCGCCCTGATCGCCATGCTGGCGGTCGGCGAAGGGGCGCGCGCGGCCCTCAAGGCGCAGCTCGACAGCCTGGGCACGAACCTCCTCGTCGTGCTTCCGGGGACGATCCGCTTCAACGGCGTGCGGTCGGGCATCGGCAGCGCGACCAGCCTCCGGGCGACCGACGGCGCCGCGATCCTCGAAGAGGATTCCGCCGTCTCCGACATCAGCTACGTGAACCGCCAGTCCGGCCAGGTCGTCAACGGCAGCCTGAACTGGTCGACGAGCATCCAGGGCGTCACGCCGAGCTACCTGTCGATCCGGGATTGGCCGGTGGTGGCGGGGCGCAGGCTCGACGACCAGGACGAGAACAATGCCCGCACGGTCTGTCTGCTGGGCCGGACCGTGCTCACGAACCTCTTCGGAGAGTTCCAGGACCCGGTCGGCGCCACCATCCGGGTCAAGAACGTGGACATGGAGGTCGTGGGCGTGCTCGGCGTCAAGGGCCACTCGGCGTCGGGGCAGGACCAGGACGACACCGTCCTCATCCCGTTCCGCACGTCGCAGGAGAGGGTCCTTGGCGTGGCCGCCCCCAGCTCGGCACAGGCCCAGTCGACGGTCTTCTTCACGCCGCCCAATCCTTTCGGGATCCAGCCAAGGCTGACGGGGTTCGTGCACACGATGTACGTGCAGGCGCGCAGCACGGAGCTGGTCAAGACCGCGCTCTTGCAGGTGACTCAGACGCTCGAGCGGCTCCACCGGATCAAGCCCGGCCAGCCCGACGACTTCGCCGTGCGCGATCTGACCGAGATCGCCGAGGTGGCCGAGCAGAGCAGCCGCGTGATGGAGCTGCTCCTGGCGGCGATCGCCTCGATCTCGCTGCTCGTCGGCGGCATCGGCATCATGAACATCCTGCTCGTCTCGGTCACCGAGCGCACGCGCGAGATTGGAATCCGGATGGCGATCGGCGCCCGGCGCGTTCACGTCCTTCTCCAGTTTCTCGTCGAGGCCGCGCTGCTGAGCCTGATGGGCGGCGGGGCCGGCGTGCTGATCGGCGCCGTCTCATCGAAGGTGATCTCGAAGGTGGCCGGCTGGCCGACGCTGCTGCATCCGGTCGTCGTGCTCGCGGCCTTCCTCTTCTCGGCGGCGATCGGCCTCTTCTTCGGCTACTACCCAGCGCGCCAGGCCTCTCTTCTGAATCCGATCGACGCCCTGCGCTATGAGTAGGAGGCGCGCCGCCTTCGTCTCTTGCCTGACGCTCGCGCTCGGCGGCTGCCTCGTCGGCCCGGACTTCAAGCCGCCGGCGCCTCCCGACGTCGACGCTTACCGGACGCCGGAATCGCCGGCGCAGAAGGCGGAGAGCGACACCGATGCGGCGCAGCGCATCGCGCTCGGACAGCGCATCCCGGCGCAATGGTGGGCGTTGTTCCACAGCTCGCGCCTCGACGAGACGCTGCGCCAGGCGATCGCCGCCAGCTACACGCTGGCCGCCGCCAAGGCCACTCTCGCGCAGGTCCAGGAGGCGGTCGTGGAGGCCCGTGCCGCGCTCTACCCGCAGGTCGATCTCGGCGCGTCGGCACGCCGTTCGACCGCCGGGGCGGGGTTGGGCACGGAGAATCTCTTTTCCGTCGGCCCGAGCGTCAGCTACTCGATCGATGCGTTCGGCGGGACACGGCGACACATCGAACAGGCAGCGGCTCTGGCGGAGAACCAGCGCTATCAGCTCGTGGCGGCGTACCTCACCTTGACCGGCGGCTCCGTCACGCAGGCGATCACGATCGCCTCGACGAACTTGCAGATCGCGACGGTCGAGGACCTGATCAAGAACGACCAGAAGAACTTCGATCTCACGAAGCATGCGTTCGACGCCGGCAAGGTGGCCCAGAGCGACGTCCTGACCGCCGAAGCGCAGCTGGCGGGCGACCGCACGCAACTCGCGCCGCTGCATCAGCAGCTGAGCGTCGCCCGCCACGCGCTGTCCGTTCTGGCCGGCCGGGCCCCGGGTCAATGGACGCCGCCGGATTTCGACATCGACGAGCTCACGCTGCCCGAGGATGTGCCCGTCAGTCTGCCTTCGGAGCTCGTCCACCAGCGCCCCGACATCCTGGCGTCCGAGGCGCTCCTCCACGCCGACAGCGCGGCGATCGGAGTGGCGACCGCGCAGCTGTACCCCTCGATCACCCTTTCGGCCTCCCTCGGTCTTGCGACGCAGACGCTCGCGAGCCTGGTGCGTTCCGCGAGCCGCGCCTGGGACGCGGGCGCCGGCGTCGACGCGCCCCTGTATCACGGGGACGCCCTGCGAGCGCAGCGGCGCGCCGCGGTCGACGCCTACGACGCCCAGCTCGCGACCTACCGACAGACGATCCTGCTGGCCTTCGGCCAGGTGGCGGACTCCTTGAGCGCTCTCGAGCACGATGCCGAGCTCGTGTCCGTGTCGCGCCGCTCGGTCGATATCGCCAGCCGCTCGCTGGCCGTGCAGCGCTCGAGCTATGCGGCGGGGAAAACGAGCGCGCTCCAGCTCATCGTCGCCGAGAACACCTATTCCAGCGCGCGCCTCGGCTACGTGCGCGCCATCGGCCAGCGCCTGTCGGATACGGCCCAGCTCTTCGTCGCCCTCGGCGGCGGCTGGTGGAACGACGCGGATCTGGCACCGTGCCCTCCCGCACGACCTGATTGCACACCGTTGCCGTGACGGGCGGCCCGGCGGGCCGGGAAGATCACGTCAGCCACGGCTTCGCATCAGGTTGAACTTCGCGAGCTCGGCGTAGGTGAGGGTAGAGGATTACGCGAGACGCCTCATGAAACGGCGTCAGCGTTCGGAGCCGCCAGCAGCGGCAGGCCCGCCGCGGATTCCGAGGCCTCCGCGAGGGCGGCGAGCTCTCCGAGGAGGCGCGCGTGGAGGGCGAACGCCCGAGTCAGGATGTCCCGGGCGACGCGGGACCCCTCCCCTTGCCGCGGTGCGTCCGGAACGAGGTGTCCGGCCAGCGGCATGCTCCCCGAGCCGTTCGGGAAGTGGTAGACGACGTCGCCGACCTTCGTCGCCATCTCGTCGACGCGCGCGCACAACCGGGACCGAAGCAACTCGAGATGCTGCCGGACTCTCTCGTCACCGGGAAGCTCGGCCTGCGCGGCCGCGAGCACGTCGAAGCAGGCGAGATCGTCGCGGAGGTCGACCAGCTCGTCGTCGATCCGGCCCAACGCCTCGAGAACGGCGAGGAATGATTCGGCCGCTCGTCGCGGCCGGCCGCTCGGCGACTCGAGGAGAGCGAGAGCGAGCCTTCGCCGTTGGATGCCCTCGTAGGGCCGAAGATAGGCGCGACTCTCCTGCAGCGCGCCGCTCGTGCGTTGGAGAGCGGCAACCACGCCCTCCGCGTTCGCAGATTGGAGACGGAAGTAGCGGGCATTGATCGGCACGCCTGCCGCCAGGAGCGACGCTGCCTGACGGGCCAGGGAGCGAGCCTCGGCCACGCGGCACCATCGCACTTCGGCCTCACGCGCGGTGCGCAACTCAGGAGTGAGCTGCGCACGCAAGACCTCGAGCGCTTCCCGTAACGCGCCCGGTCGAGCGGGGGATCCGGAGGCCGCGTCGGCCGTCCGTGCTTCCGGAAAGAATCGCCAGCCTCCGGCCCCGATACCCTGGAAGAAGCGGATTCGGGCCTCGTCCGGTGCGCCGTGCGAGGCCGCCCTGGCCTTCCGCTGACGCTCGAGCACCGCCGAAGTGGCGACGAGGTCCTGGGCCGTGACCGGTCCGTAGAGCTCGCGGGTCACCCGGCGGCAGATACCGGCAAAGTCGCGGAAGATCGCGCTCGCGGGCGCATCGATCTGAAGACAGCCACGGCCTTCGCGGTGCGCCCTCGCGATGCGGTCGCGCACGGAAGGATGGGTGTCGAAGAACCCGGTCTCGCGCCCGAGGGCCGCGTTGCGCACCCGTCGTGCGAGCGCGGGCGAGAGCGAGCCCGCTCTCGCGGCGACGAGCGCCGGGAGGTCGTCCGGGAGGCGACCGAGCTCGCCGGTCTCGATTTCGCTCTCGATGACGAAACTCGCGATGGCAAGGAGTTCGAGCTGCTGGAGGGTCGCCGCCTTCGTGCTGCCCCCGACGAGCCTCGCCTCGTACCGGTCGGCATCGCGCTCCCTCTCCCGGCTGAGCAGGCAGCTGAGCCCGTGTCCGACGATCATCAACACCCACAGGACACGGCGCGTCGTCCAGACGGCCGCCCGCGCCAGCAGGGCGGGCAGCTGCGCGAGCGCGCTCCCACTCTGGTCTTCGAGCCACTCGATGAGCTGTTCGTCCCACGTGTCTCGCTCGTACACGGCCCGGGCGAACCAGTCGTTGACGCCGTCGATGAAGCGGCCCAGCCGCGTGGCACCGCCCTGGCCGAGATGTCCGAGCTCGTGAGCGAGAACGCCGACGAACTGACGAAAGGTCAACCCCGCGACGAGCGGGAGTCCGATCTCGACGAAGATCCTGCCGTGAAGACGGCGGGCGAGCCCCATGTGCAACCCCGCGCCCGCATTCACACGTGCGCTCGCGTGGATCGCCGTCGGCGCGGGCGTCCCGACGAGGCGGGCGAGCTTCTCGGCCAGGGCGTAGAGGTGCGGCTCCTCCTCGCGCCGGATCGCACGCGAAGGCGCCCACTGGGGCCTTGAGGCGAAGAGCGGCTTGAGGAGCAGCAGCAGGACGACGACTCCGGCGAAGAGAGGCCCGAAATAGAGAAGGAGGCTTCCGTAGGCTCCCGCGACGCTGTGCAGCGGCGAAAACCCCGATGACGCATGCAGGAAAAGAACGGTCGCGGTTCCGGCCACGATGAGCAGGTAGAGGACGGGCAGGAGCAGCATCGCAGCCGCCACGAGTAGCAGGGCGAGCGCGTAGAAGATGGTGATCCGGGGTCTCGGAAACTTGGCCGGAAGCGCGTCGAGGAGGTGCCGTGGGTCTTCGCGGGTGGCCGGAGGCGTCGACGCCGGCACGAACGCCGCTCTCAGCCCCGGCTTTGCATCAGGTTGAACTTCGCGAGCTCGGCGTACGTGACCGTCGAGTCGAGGTCCTCGCGCGCGA
>OCTA010000246.1_pt1 | contig 50471 bp, 46 predicted proteins | sample 1538991 | NCBI WGS metagenome assembly OCTA01 (sample SAMEA3539302, study PRJEB22396) | soil metagenome | biome: tundra; feature: field; material: soil | place: USA | collected 2010-05 | depth 0.15 m
CGCCGGCCCCACCGTCCCCGGCACCGGATGGGTGAACACCAGCATCTCACCCGGCGTCACCGCCGAGCCCGCGACCAGCAGCGCCGTCGCGGACCCGCCCGGGCAGATCACATCGGCGGCCCGGACCGCGATCATCCCGGCCGGCAGCCCCGGGGCGCCCGGCCCATCCCGCCCGGACAGCGGCGGACACAACCCCGGTACCGGTTCAGCGGCCTGCAGCAGGGCAGCGGAAGACGTTGCAGAACCGGCGCAAGGCAGATAGGAAGACACGGGAGGCCCCTGGTTCCAGAGACAGACTTCAGATATCTGATCTCTTACCAGGAGCTTCTTCACATACCAGGCAACGACACGCCACTTACATCGACCGGCAACGAAACCCCAGGTCAGCCGCCACTACTCCCTTAAGTCCCTGGTGTTGCGCCATGGGTGCCGAGGTATTCCTGGTTGATCGCAGTCAAGGAACGCCTCAATTCCAGCATCATGATCCGCGGCACCGAACGCTCCAGCCCTTACCGGCTGTCCGCCCGGTCTGCGGGCCGCGGACGCCGCCGCGGATCATGCTCCAAGGTCGTGCAATATGGCATCAGCTCCAGCCAGGCCCATTCCGTGCCATTCATTGTCACGAGTAAAGCTCCTGGATGCCCGCGGTTCGCCCGCGAGATCGGCCGTCTCAGCCCCCTGTACAGCCGTGGACAGCGGACACGATAGCGGACCTCGGTGTCAACCCGCCTGCACGGATCCCTCGTGCCGTCCCGGCGGCAAGTTCAGCGTCTAACTGAACCTGTGACAGGCGGGAGAGCCTTACCCTCCGGCCCGCCCTGGCCGTCAGAAGGTCCGGATCGCGATCTCGGCGGGTGCGGCAAGCAATTCCTCGATCTCCGGGTCAAGACGGCTGAGCGTGATGGACGTGCCGGCCATATCAAGCGAAGTGCAGTAGTTGCCGACGTAGTTCCGCCGGACGTTGATCCCGCGCTGCGCCAGCTGTTCGTGCGCGTACCCGTACAGCAGGTACAGCTCGCTGATCGGGGTGCCGCCGAGCCCGTTGACCATGAGAGCCACGTCGTCGCCCTGGCTGAAAGGCAGGTCGGTGACGACGGCGTCGAGCAGTTCGTCAACAATCCCGTTGGCACTGGCCAGCTTCTCGCGGCGGCGCCCGGGTTCACCGTGGATGCCGACGCCCATCTCCATCTCGTCGTCCCCGAGTTCGAAGAGCGGGGAGCCCTTGGCAGGAGGGGTGCACGAGGTCAGCGCCATGCCCATCGTTCTGGTGACGGAATTGACCTTGTTGCCGATCCGCAGCAGCGCGTCGAGGTCCGCGCCCTGCTCGGACGCGGCCCCGACCGCCTTGATCACGAAGAAGTTCCCGGCGACGCCGCGCCGGCCGACCGTGTAGGTCGAGTCCTTCACCGCGACGTCGTCGTCGACCAGCAGCGTGCCGATCGTGATGCCGTCGGCCTCGGCCATTTCCTGGCCCATCTCGAAGGCCATGCGATCGCCGGTGTAGTTGTTGATGATGTGCAGGACGCCCTTCGGCGAGGCGAGCAGCTTGCTCGTTTCCAGCACGTAGTCCATCGGCGGGGCGGCGAACACGTCGCCGGGGCACGCAGCGTCAAGCATGCCCTTGCCGACGATCATGACGTGAGCTGGCTCGTGGCCCGACCCCGATCCCTGGATGACCGAGACCTTGTCGTCGCGGGGCGCGTCGGTCCGCATGATCAGGTTGTACTCAGGCACGTACTTGAGCGTGTCCGGGTTGGCCAGGGCGATGCCCTTGAGCATCTCGGGCACGAACTGCCGCGGGTCGTTGACGAATTTCTTCACGCCGTTACCTCCAGGACGGTTAGGACTGGGCCGGGCCCTCCGGCCACAGCTGGGCAAGTGCCTCGAACATCACGGCGACGGCCACGGCGCCCGCGTCCAGCGTGCCGACGCTGCGCTCACCGGTATAGCTGGCCCGCCCACGCATGGCCTTCATGGGCCGTGTCGCCTCGGCCCGCTCGCGCGCGGTGACCGCCGCCGCCCGCAGGGTCGCGGCCGTGTCGTGCCCCACGCCGATTTGCTCCTCGATCGTGTCGACCGCGGGGACGAGCGCGTCGAGCAGCGTCTTGTCGCCGACGTCGGCGTGCCCGCGCGCCTTGATACCCTCGATGGCGGCCCGCAGCAGGGCGACGACCTGCGCTGGCTCCAGCTCGACGGTGGCCCCGGCGGTCGCGCCCGCCCGCAGGAACGCCGTGCCCCAGATCGGGCCAGAGGTGCCGCCGATACGGCTGGTGATGACGACGGCGATCTTCTTGAGGAACGCGCCGATGTCCGCGCGGTCGAAGCTGTCCCAGTCCTGGAGCACCAGCTCGAAGCCGCGAGCCATCGAGTAGCCGAAATCGCCGTCGCCGACCACCGCGTCCAGGTCGCCGAACTCCTTCTCGTGGTCTACTGCGACCTGCGCGATCGTGCGCACGACGACCTCCACGTCGACGAGACTTGCTGTGGACATGGGCGCTCCTTGGTTCGGGGGCACCGCCGCAAGGCCGGCGGCCGGCTGTGGACGGTCACTGCGGGACAAGACGCCGGCCAGGTCCGCCAGGGTGATCCAGCCGCCCGGCGTGGCCCCGCTGCGGTTGGCGAGCACCTCCGTGTGCTCGCCCTCAGGGTCACCGAGGGAGGAGACGACCAGCGCTGCTTCGCTGAAGTCCTCGTCGGCGGTGAAGTCGTTCACGGTGATCACGCAGGTCACGCCCGCTCCGGTGGCGGCCACGAGCCCGTTCCGGGAGTCCTCCACCACGACGACCTGGTGAGCCGGCACGCCGAGCGATTCGAGAGCGAGCAGGTATATGTCCGGGGCCGGCTTCTTGTGCGCGACGATGTCGCCGGCGAACACCTTGACTGCACGTGCATGCTCGCCCCCGACGGCCCGTTCCAGCGTCGCCTGCACCGAGACTTCCGCCGAGGTCGAGGCGACGGCGAGGGTCCAGCCCGCGGCGAGCGCCGCGCCGACGAGCCGGGCGATGCCGGGGCGGGGCGGGACAGCGCCGGATGCCACCAGGCCGGTGTAGATCTCCGTCTTCCGCCGGTGCCAGGCGGCGACCGCGGACTGCTGTCCCGCCGGATCAGCGGGCAGGCCTGCCGCCGCGACGAATCCCGGCGTGAGCAGGCTGGCGAGGCGCTCCTTGCCGCCGCCGATGCGTACCTTCTCCCGGTACTCAGCCACGCTCCAGCGCACCGGGAGGCCGATCTCCGCGAAGGTCTGGTTAAACGCTGGAAGGTGCCCGTAGCGCTCGGTGTCGGCCAGCACCCCGTCGCAGTCGAGCACCAGCGCCCGGGCTGGCGAGCTTGTCACGCCGCGCTCACCAAGCCTTGCCGACGCTGCCGAAGCGGCGCATGTGGTCGGCGGCCAGATCCAGGACGGCCGCCCGCACTGCGGTGAACAACGACGGCGGGTCCCACGTGCCGCGCTCCTCCGCCGCGCTCAGGAAGGCCAGGTTCGCTTTCATGTAGGTGACCTTGAGCGCCGTGGAGATGTTCACCTTGGCGCAGCCGCGCGCGATCAGATCGGTGAACTGGGCATCCGTCATGCCCGTGCCGCCGTGCAGGGCGATGGGGATCGGCTCGGCGGCCACGATGTCGGAGACCCGCTGCGCGTCGAGGTGCGGCTCGGAATGGTATACGCCGTGCGCATTGCCGATCGCCGGCGCGAAGACGTCAACCCCTGTCGCCCGGATGAACTCCAGCGCCACGGGCAGGGACTGCCGCTGCGCCTCCTCGTCGGAGCCGATGTCGTCCTCCACGCCGGTGATGGCCTCGATCTCCCCTTCGACATGCGCACCGTAGGAGCGGGCCTCGGCCACGACCTCCACGGTCTGCCGCAGGTTCTCCTGCACCGGCAGCCTGGAACCGTCGAACAGGATCGAGTTCCATCCTTTGCGCAGGCAGCTGCTGATGAACGCGCGGTCCGGGCAGTGGTCGAGGTGCAGGCTGACCGGGACCTCGATCCCCCCAGTCAGCTCGCGCCACATCGCAAACAGCAGGTCAATGCCGATGGCCCTGACCGTCTTGACCGACGTCTGGACGATCACCGGCGAGTGCTGCTCGACGGCCGCCGCGAGCACCGCCTCCAGGGTCAGATCGTTGACCACATTGATCGCCGCGACCCCGTAGCGCTCGGTGAACGCCCGGTCGACAATTTCCTTCAGCGGCACGACAGGCATGCGAGGACCTCCTTGCGGGGACAATCCAGCCTATGCACTGGGGCCATCCGCCCGGATCAGTGGGAACCCCCAGTTCTCGGGAGGACTTCCCCTACCCGCGCCGTTCATCTGAGCCGGGAGCGGCCAGCCAGCGCGGCGAGCTCGGTGCGGTTGCGCGCGCCGGTCTTCCGCAGCACGGCACCGGCGTGCTTCTCCACCGTCTTCACCGAGAGCACCAGTCGCTCGGCGATGAGCTTGTCGGGCAGCCCCTGCTCCATCAGGCCGCGCACCTCACGTTCCCGTCCGGTCAGGGCCGGCTCGAGGTCGTCAGCGCGCAGCCCGCGATGCAGCTGCCGGAGCACCGGGCCGGACAGGATCGCCTGGCCACGGCCGGCCGCCACAACGCTCCGAGCAAGTTCGGGGCCGTCGGCGCGGACGTCCACGCAGCCGCGCGCGCCTGCCCGCATCGCGTCGGTAACCCGCTGCTCGTCACCGACCTCGCAGAGCCCCACCACGGCTAGGTGCGGGTCATGGCCGAGCAGGACGCGGGCCACGCCGTGGCCTGCACTGGTTCGCCGGCCCGTCTCGTCGCCCGTCGGCAGGCCAAGGTCGACCAGCACCACATCAGGGCGCAGGGTCTGGCAGGCTTCCAGCGCCTGCTCCGTCGTCGCAACCTCGCCGATCACCTCGATCCCCGGCTCGGTCCAGGACAGCAGCCGGGCGAGGCCGGCCCGGGCCGCGGGCTGGCCGGCCGCGACGAGCACTCGCAGCCGCGGACCTGCCTGCTCCTCATCCCGCAGGTATGGGAAGCGGGCGCGGATCCGGGTACCCCAGCCGGCCAGCGAGTCGACATCGAGGGTCGCGCCGAGTTCCCGGGCCCGCTCAGTCATGGCGCGCAGCCCGAAGCGGTCGCCCTGCCACTCGGATTTCGGGTCGAAACCCTGGCCGTCATCCTGGACGAGCAGCGACACGGCCGCCCGCTCGTACAGGAGGCCGAGGCGCACGGAGTGCGCCTGAGCGTGCCGGACGATGTTGGTCAGCGCTTCGCGCGCAACTCGTAGCACCTCACGCGACAAGCTCCCGTCCAAGGCGACGGGCGTGCCAGCTGACACGAACCTGACCTCGAGCCGGCCAGTGCTCTCGGCCCAGGCCACCTCGGAGCGCAGTGCGGCGTCGAGCGTCCGCCCATCCAGCGGCGACGCGGCCAGCCCGAGCAGCGTCAGCCTTGCCTCGACCAGCGCGTCCCTGGCCGCCGTACTGGCCTGCCGAAGGTGCGCCGCCACCCCGCCGATCCCGTCGCCGGCCGCGCCAGCACTGCCAGTCGCTTCCCGCGCGGCGCCCGCGCCAAGATCGCGCTCGGCGCTGTCGAGGTGCACCCGGATGCTCACCAGCCGTTGCGCGAGAGTGTCATGGACCTCGCCGAGCAGCCGGTCGCGCTCGGCTGCCGCAGCCTCCGCCCTGGCCCGATCCTCAGCCACCTCGTGCATCCGGGCATTGGCGAGCGCGATCGCCGCGTGTTTCGCGAACAGCTCAAGCAGCTCGGCGTCGTCAGGGCCGAAGGCCCGCCGCTCGTCCCTGCTGAACACGATGCACGCGCCTATGATGCGCCCGCGCCACTCCAGCGGCACGCCTATGACGCCGCGCAGCGCAGCCCGAGCTTCATCCGACACGTGTCCGCCGTGGACGTCGTCGTAGCGGGCAAACCATACCGGGGCGCGGCACGCTACTACCGCTCCGGTCATTCCCTCAGTGAGCGGGAAGACCCGGCCGGACTGGCAGGCCACGCCGATGTCGGCCTCCTTCCGGTACGTGCCGGCCGCCTCGTCGACGCTGCAGATCGAACCCGCATCGCAGCCGAGCAGCTCGGTGCAGCGCCGCAGGATCCTTTCCAGCAGGGGCCGAAGCGAGAACTCGCCGGCCAGGTCCTCCGCCACCGCGATCAGCCCGGCCGCCCGTGCGGCCACGCTCTGCTCGCTCTGCGGTAGCCCGGTAGTGAGCGGGCGGGCAGTCACATGCCCTCCAAAATCTGCAACAGCATTGTCGCAAAGTGACCACGGCTCGCGCACGCTCGCGCGGAAGGGTCGATCCGAGCATCACCCGCCACGCAGGCAGACGTCAAGGCAAGCAAGCGCAGGGCGGCCGGCCGGGGCGCGGGCGCCGATGACACGATCAGCACATCGCCGCCGGGGCGAGATCTCCTGATGGCCCGGACCCGGATACCGGATAGCACTGGCCCAGCGCGGTGAACGGCTTACGGCCGCACGTTCGCGGCCGGCCGCAGCGTTGCGACATGCTCGCCGCAGTGCGACGCGTCATAGCCAGGCAGGCTGGCCAGCTGGTCGAGCAGCCACGGCGAGGTCAGCACCTTGAGCAGGCCCTGAACCTCACGCGAGCCGCCGCATGCTGCAGGGATCACCAGGTCGAATCGCTCGCTGGCCAGCGGCACGAAGGCCAGCCCGTAGGCAAGCGCCGCCGGCTGGCTGGCGACTCCGGCATCGGCCAGGCCGGCGGCAATCACGGCGGCCACATTCAGATGACCGGTTGCCTGCGTCTGGTATCCAGCCAGCTCGCCCGGGTCGATGCCCCGGTCGGCCAGCTCCCTGTCGAGCACCCGCCGGGCCTCAGCGCCGGGCTCCCTGTTTACCAGGCGCAGGCCCGCGTGCAGGAGGTCGGCGACGCTCGTGACGCTTGCGGCCAGCTCCGGCCGCAGCACCAGGCCCTCCCACCACGAGCAGAACCCGATTACCTCCGCTCCCTGCCGCAGCAGCTCACGGGCTGCGCTGGTGTTGTAATCGCCGGACATGCCGCGCAGATGCGCCCCGGCGACGTGCACAAGGCCCTCGGCGGCAAGGCCGAGGGCTTCCTCGCTGCCGCACGGCCACCAGGCGAAGGCGACCGGCGGATCGAGCAGGCTCAGCGGCGCCTCCAGCAGCGGCAGCGCCGGATCGCAGCCGGCCACTACGAGGGTGGGACGCGGCGGCCCGATCGGCTGCACCGTGCGAACCGCCCGCGAGCTGCCTGCTGCTGAGCTGACCGGCGCTGAGCTGACCGGCTGTGAGCTGGCCCCCTTCGAGCTGCCCGGCTGGGAGCCGAACGGCCGTGACTGGTCAGCCCCGGTGCCGTCAGCGAGGCCGCCGGCCGGGACGAACCCGGCCCTGGTGACCGCCGCGCCGGCCAGCGGCAGCGCAACGAAAGCGTCGCCTACCGGCGCGAGCACCACCCGCGCTCCGGCTTCGCCGAGCGGCGCCAGCGGCCGGGCGGAGACGACGGGTGCCGGTACACCCGGCCCGAACATTTCCTCGACGCTCAGCCCCAGGGCGCGCGCGAGTGCGAGCGCGACCCGCAGCGAGGGATCCGACAGGCCGGCCTCGACCGCGGAGACCGCCTGGCGCGAGACACCGGCCATGCCGGCCAGCTGCTGCTGTGAGAAGCCCCTGGCTTGCCGGGCGAGCCGCAGCCGCATCCCGCCGCTGTTCCCGCTCGCGCCGCCGCTGCCTGTCTCGGTCCCGCCAGCAGCCGCAGTGCCTCCGCCCGTCACGCACTCACCTGATCTGTCCGCGCCGCGCCGCCTTCTCCGGCCAGAACCGGCAGCGCGGCCCCATCGGGACCGAAACACGGCGGCTCCAGCGCGGTCACTACTATCTGCCCGTCCTCGACCATCGGGCGATCGGCCAGCCGGCAGATGAGCATGGCCTCGCCTACCTGCAGGTCGGCCTCCCAGCCAGCCCCGGCCGGCCGGCACGCGGCCACCGTCCCGGCCAGGACGACGCCGCGGGCCGGATGCGCGCCCGCGATCACCCGCTCCGGATGCACCCCGGCCACCGTCTGCCCTAGTCCAGCGGGAGGGCCAGCCCCTGCTGACCGTGGTCCGTGCCGGACAGGGACAAAGCCGAGGTATCCGACGAGCTCGGCGACCCGCCGCGAGGCCGGCCGCAGCACCACCTCGCTGGGAGTCCCCATTTGCAGCAGCTCGCCGCGGTCGAGAACCGCAAGCCTGTCGGCGAACGCCTGCGCATCGGACAGCTCGTGCGCCACCAGGATGGCCGGCACCTGCCGCTCGTCGACCAGCCGGACCACCAGGTCGGTGAGCACCCGCCGCAGGGCGGCGTCCAGCCCGCTGTAGGGCTCATCCAGCAGCAGCGCCTCGCAGTGCGCGAGCAGCAGCCGCCCGAGAGCCACCCGGTGCGCCTGCCCGCCGGACAGCCGCGCGGGCATCGCCGCCAGCAGTCCCCCGATCCCCAGCGTGTCGGCAAGCTCAGCCAGCTCGGCGCTGCTGCGGTCCGCCGTCGGCCCGTAGCCGAGGTTGGCGCGCACGGACAGATGCGGGAAGAGACCCGGGTCCTGGCGCAGCATGCCGACCCGGCGCTGCCATGGCGGCACCGCCCGCACGGGCGGCGCAGTGGACGTCAGCACCCGGCCATTGAGCGCAACCTGACCGCGTCGCAGCGGCACCAGCCCGGCGATGGTTTCCAGGATCGTGGTCTTGCCGGCGCCCGACGGGCCGAACAGGGCCAGCCGCTCCCCCGGCGCAACCGACACGGCGGAGCGCACGGTGAAGTCCCTGCGGTCAACCTCGACGTCGGCGTCCAGCACGGGCGCTCCAGGTGTAGGCGGCCAGCGGCAGTGGCAGCGCGACCACCAGCAGGACCAGCGCGAACGGCAGGGCGGAGGCCAAGCCGGTCTCCTGCAGCGTGGTGTAGATCTGCAACGGTATCCCGAATGGATGGTAGGCGATGATGATCACCGCTCCGAAGGCTCCCATCGCCCTGGCCCACGCGACCGCCAGGGCCATGGCCAGGCCCGGTGCGGCCAGCGGCAGGGTAACTCGCCGGAACACCCGCCTCGGCCGGTCGCCGAGAAGTCCGGCCTGCTGCTCCAGCCGCGGATCGACGCCGCTGAACGCGGACTGCGCGCCGAGCACGTAATAGGGCGCCGACTCATACACCTCGGCGATGACCAGAGCGAGGAAGGTGTTGGTAGCCGACAGGTGCAGTGCGGCCAGCCACTCGCCGATCGGCGTGTACGGGCCGACCATGAAGATCAGCAGCAGCCCGATCACCAGCGGCGGGAGCAGCAGGCTGCACAGCACCCCCGCCTCCCACACGCGCGGGAACGGCAGCGCTCCGCGGGCGAGCATCCAGGCCAGCGGCGTGCCGAGCAGCAGCAGGACCGCAAGGGTGACGGCCCCCGACTCCAGCGAGACGACCAGCGGATCGAGGGCGCCCGGCGCCGTCAGCGCGGCGACGATGGCACTGCCGGACAGGTGGGTGAGCAGGGCGATCACAGGGCCGAGCAGCGCGAGCCAGATGATGGCAGCCCCGCCGACCGAGGCAACCCCCGATACCAAACGGATGGCCCGAGGTCCTGTCGTCACCCGGCCGGACCTGGCCGGGGGTCGCTGCCTTGGAGCGTCCCCCCGGGCAGCGCCGCCAGCAGGAGCGGGGCTAGCCGCCCAGCTCACTCTTCACCGCAGCGGGGATCGCGCTGGTATCACCGAACGCCGTGGGCCTGAGCAGCGTGAATCCTCCCCGCTTGTACTGAGCCAGGCCGGCCTGCGAGAGCGTGTACTTGACGAACGCGATCCCGGCCGGGGTGGGCTTGCCGATGAGGGTGATGTCGATCACCTGTGGCGAGCCCGTCTTGGTCTTGTTGCCGGCGATAGTGATCGACGCCTTGGCGTACTGCGCGGCGTCCGCGAAGCTGGCAAGGCTGATGGCGTCCGGAAGCTTGATGTAGTGCAGGTGCAGCTCGATCGCCTGGGTGATGAACGCGCTTGAGGCGTCGAGCTGGCCGGACTGCAGCGTGGCGTCCAGCGAGGCCTCCGAGTAGATCTGAGAGGACGTCGGCGAGGCAACCGGGCCGCCGAGGATCTTCGTGACCGTATCCGACGGCAGGTGGTAGTAGGACTGGGCGAGTTCCAGCATGTAGATGAAGTCCCGGCCCTGCGGATCGATATTGGGATCGGTACGGCCCAGCTTGAAGCCGGGCGTCTGCATCAGCGTGAACAGGTCCTTGAGCGGCTTCTTGCCGCTGGCGATGGCCTCGAACTGGCTGGCGTACTTGCTCTTAGGGTTATAGGCGACGACGATCGAGGTGCCCGCGTTCTGGATATACCACTTGGTGAACTTGGGCTCAAGCGGCGTGATGTTGTCGCCGCCGACGCTCTCGAAGACGTTCGGGCTGATCTCGCCGACGGCGATGTCCGACTCCAGATCGCCGGAGGCCGCACCGCGGCCAGAGTACTTGTATCCCTCCGCCTTGGTGAAGGCAGGACCGGCGACCTTCTCGTTGAGGTACTCAAGCGAGGACGCATAGGCGATGTTGGCCGTACCGGTCGGCTTACTGCCGCTCGATGACGTTGATGAACTCCCGCAGCCAGCTGCGGCGAGCCCTATGCATGTGATTCCCAGCAAGGCGCCCGGCCGGGCGCCGCTCCTTGCGTTGGGGAAGACCATCCCCTGAGACTAGCCAGCCCCATTTGCGCGACGCAAGGAAATGCGACATTGCCGGATACTCAGCACCGTGGACACTGCCTGCGGGTGCGGGCACGTCCTCTTGGTAGCCGCACACAGCCGAGGCCCGGCTCCAGGCGAGGATGCCCCTGGCAACTGTCGCCTGCAGGCCGCGCTGTCGCCGGACATGCCGGAGAGCAGCTTGCCGTGGCAGGCAATCGATGGCAGTTCGGGATGACGTGCCCCGGCTAGCCGGCTTTCTCGTGCGTTTTACTGCGTGGCGATCATCACTTCCGTCGCCTTGATGACAACAGAGACCTGGCCTCCTTCCTTCAGGTTGAGCCACTCGCGGGACGAGTCGGTGATGGCAGCGGTGATAGTCACCGCCTCGACATCCACCGTGATCTCGGGAATGACCGCGCCGGACTTGACGTTCCGGACGGTGCCTTTCAGCTGATTTCATGCGCTGAGCTCCATGTAGTTCGCTCCCCTGTTATTTCTCGCTCGTTACGGCGGTCGCTCTGATCAGATGCCCGGCCAAGCCGACCCGGCCGGGAATGCGGGCCCCCTGCGTTGCGATCTCGCGCCTTGCAGTGAGATGCCAGGGCCGGTCCCGCCTGCGGGCTCGCTCCTCGGCGGCGCCCGGGCACCGGGCTGACCGTTGGCCCGGCCCCCTTCCCTGCATGCCGGGTGGCCAACGGTCACGGCGGGTACACGATCACATCGGACGGGTCGAGGCAGGCCCACAGCTCGCCGCCGTGGTCGAGCTTCAGCTCGTCAACGGCACTGGGCGTCACCTCGGCGACGAGTGAGGGTGCTGCCCCGATGCGGACGCGCACGCGATCGCCCAGCAGATCTACCGCACTGACCTGGCCCAGCCAGAGGTTGTCTGCCTCAGGGTCCGGCCGCTGCCGGTAGCCGGAGACCGCGGCGGGCGGGATGACAGCGAGTACCGTCCCAGGCACAACGGCCGCCGTGACAAGCCGGCCGCCGCCGTCCAAGTTCACAGCTGAACCGCGAGCAGTCCCTCGCAGCAGATTGACGCCGACCAGCTCGGCTACATGGCGCGACCTGGGACGCGCCGTCACTTCCGCGGCAGTACCCGCCTGGACTATCCCGCCGTCCTCGATCACGGCCATCCGGTCGGCGAGGGCCACCGCGCCGAGCAGGTCGTGGGTGACGAGCACGTTCGCTGCGCTGGACTCGCAGGACGCTGCGCAAAAGACGCCGGACGCCTGTCTTGGTAGACACGTCGAGCGCCGCCAGCGGCTCGTCAAGAAGCAGCAGCTTGGGGTCGGCTACCAGAGCGCCGGCCATGGCCACACGCTGCTGCTGAGCCATTCGGGCCGAGCAGAGCCACGACCTCGCCCTGACGCTGAACATGGCGTCCAGGCTGAGCCGGGCCAGCCGCAGCGGGCTGCCTGCTTCGAGCATGGCGCGGTCAGCCGGTGCGGGAGCGGTCACGCGTGCCGATCATGACCCCGAGGCTGACCACGACCAGGACCAGGCTCAGCGCGATCGCCTCGTCGAGGCGGTTCGAGCTCTGGCCGATACAGATCGCCGGGGGTGAACCCGCCGAGCCGACCCGCAGGGCGCCGCCGGTCCGCGGACCGGCCGGAACCGGCGCGCCTCCACCACACCCGCCGCCCGCGCGGCGAGCGGGTGGCCAAGTACAACCGGCTGATCGAGATCGCCGCTGCCCACCCCGGCCTCCCCTACGGGATCCCGCCATCCTGAGACCGCGGCCTGCGAGGCGCCCGGACCGCAGCCATGTGACTGTTGTCCGGGAACGGCGCCTAGCTAGCGGGCGGCGAACACCGCCTCCGGCAGCGCCGCCTCGCGGCCCGGCTCAGCCAGCCGGCTGCATGACGGCATGACGGCACGACGGCAGGGACTCCACGACTTGATGGCGCAGGCTCAGACGGCGCAACGTGGCCTCGGTCGGCGACCTGCGCGCGTGACTAGCGACGACCCCCGGCGCGCCGGACACCCTACGCTGCGCACGACGGCAGCTGCCGGCGGGCCTTAAGCTCGCCGACAGCCGCCGTCCGTCGCAGCAAGCACCTCAGCTAACAGCAGCGGCGCTTGCCTGCATCACCTACCGTTCGAGGATGTAGGTACCTGGAGCGGGGTCCAGCGGCGGGAATTTCGCGCTGCCCATCGCGTGCGGGCTCTGCTTCTGGCCGCCGCTTCGGTCCACCAGCCAGGTGGTGTAGTCAGTCCACCAGCTACCCTGCACGGTCTCGGCTTCCGCCAGCCAGTCGCGGTAATCGGGCGGGTTGTCAGGCGCGAGCCGGTAGGTCGCCTTCGGGTTCGTCGGCGGGTTGACCATGGCGGCGATGTGCCCGCTCGTGGACAGCACGAACTTGACGGAGCCGCCGAGCAGCTGGGTGGCGCTATAGGCGTTCGGCCAGGGGACTATGTGGTCGGCGATGCCTGCCACGACGTAGCTGTCGACATCGATCTTGGAGAGATCGACCGGGGAGCCGAGCATGGAGGTTTCGCCCGGCTTGGTCAGACCGTTGGTGAGGGCAATTTCGATGAAATTGCGGTGCAGCGCTGCGGGCATCCTCGTAGTGTCGGCATTCCAGAAGAGAATGTCGAATGGCGGGGGTTTCTTTCCCTGCAGGTAGTTATTGACCCAGTAGTTCCAGATCAGGTCATCGGGCCGGAGCCAGGCGAACACCTCGGCGAGCGTCCGTCCGTCCATGTAACCGAGGGTGCGGGAGGCGAGGACCGACGCCTTGGCCATGGCCGGGTCCATCAGCGCGACCGTCGTGCCCGCTTGCGACTGGTCCAGGACCGTCACGCCGAGGCACAGGCTGGCGACCTGGTCGAGCTGCCCGGTCGTGCTCAGATGCGCGCAGACCATCGACGAGGTAATGCCGCCGGCGCAGAGCGCGCAGATGTTGACCTTCGGCGCCTTGGTGATATTGCGTATCGCGCTGAGCGAGTCCACGACGGCACCGCCGTAGGTGTTCAGATCCCAGTGGCTGTGATGCTTGTCGGGATTGCGCCAGGAGAGCACGAATACCTGATAGCCCTGCGCAACGAAGAACTCGATCATGCTGCGGCCGGGCGCGAGGTCAGTAACGTAGTACTTGTTGATCATCGGCGGAACCATGAGCAGCGGGAAGCGGTACACCGTGGGCGTGCTCGGCTCGTACTGGATGAGCTCGTAAACCTCTGAACGGGCGACTACGGCTCCGGGCGTCACCGCGAGATCCTTGCCGATCGTGAACGCATCGGGCGCCACCATGGTCGGGATGTGCGGGGAAGACGACATATCGGAGACCAGGGCACGGATGCCGCGGACGGCGCTCAGGCCGCCGGTGTCGATGAGCGCCTTCCATGCGACCGGGCTGATCAGCGGGTAGTTGCTCGGCGCGGACGCAGCGATGAGATTGGTCAGGACGAACTTCACCCGCTCGTTGTCCCGCCAGCCCAGCCCGGCATCAGCGAGCAGCTCCTCGGCGGTCCCCCCGGCAGCCAGGTACACCTGAACGGCGCGTCTGAGCAGCGGATTCTCACTCCACGCGGGATCCGAGAAACGCTGGTCACGGCGCGCCGGGGTGATCGCCGACTTGCCAGCCGCGACCTTGCCGAGCTCTCCGGCCAGCGTCCCGGCCCGCCGCGCCACGGTGCCGGGACGGAGGGCCAGGTTGATCGCGTAGCGCAGCATGCTGGCATCAGGCCGGAACCTGCCCAGCCCGCCGAGGGCCGCGTCGGGCAGGAGCAGGTCCAGCGACTCCGCTGACTCCGCTGCGTCGGCATGTGCCGGCTCACCCGCTGGACGGCCGTTGTTCGCGGTCGCGTGGATAGACGTTGTGCCCGTCACGGATGATCACGTCCTTCTTCCGGTCCACGTTTGGTAGTGGCCATTTTCTTCGACCTCGGCCAGGTCACCGGTACGGAACCAGCCGTCGTTAACTAATTCAGCAGATCAGGGCGGCCGGGAGGTACTGCAGGGCCGAGCGGCCTGACAGCGCGGGACGTTCGTCCTCTTGCCACGGCAACGTGCTCCAGAAGAGCATCAAAGATGAGCCACCAGGAACGACCAGCCGCAGATTGGCAGGCTGGACGCACCGATCGAAGCCACGGCCCGATGAGGAGATTCGCAAAATGGCAAGCAACGCCGGCGCCCAGGAGGCACGTGCTGTAGCCGAGGCCGCGCGTGAGAAGGACTGGACACTGCCGAGCTTCGGCAAGGGCCTGTTCCTCGGCGACATACGGCTCGACCTCATCTACCCGCAGCCCACGCTGCCCGACGACGCGATCGCCAAGGGCGAGCGATTTCTCGCCAGCCTGCGTGAATACCTGCAGGAGAACGTCGACCCGCTGGTCATCGAGCAGGACAAGCGGATACCTGACACGGTGATCGACGGCCTGAAGAAGATCGGCGCCCTGGGTATGAAAGTGCCAGAGCAATACGGCGGTCTGGGCCTGTCGCAGGTATATTACAACCGAGCCATGATGATCTTGGGTCAGTGGCACGCAAGCCTGGCCATCCTGATGTCCGCGCACCAGTCGATCGGCCTGCCGCAGCCGCTGCTGAACCACGGCTCCGAGGAGCAGAAGGAGTACTGGCTGCCCAAGCTGTCCACGACGCACCTGTCTGCGTTCGCGCTCACCGAGCCGGGCGTCGGGTCCGACCCGGCGAAGATGACGAGTACGGCCGTGCCGACAGAGGACGGCTCCGGGTACCGCATCAACGGCCGCAAGCTGTGGATGACCAACGGCACCGTGGCCGACGTCATGGTGGTGGTGGCGAAAGTGCCGCGCAGCGAAGGCCACAAGGGAGGGATTACCGCCTTCATCGTGCCGCGGGAATTCGAGGGCATCGTCACCGAGGCGCGCAACGAGTTCATGGGCGTGCACGGCATCGAGAACTCGCTGACCCGCTTCACCGATCTGTTCGTGCCCAGGGAAAACGTCATCGGCCGCGAAGGTCTCGGCCTGAGGATAGCGCTGAGCACGCTCAACACCGGGCGGATGGCCATGGCGGCGCAGAGCGCAGGGGCGGCAACGTGGTCCACCAAGGTGGCCAGGGAGTTCGCCAGCGCTCGCATCCAGTGGGGCAAGCCGATCGGCGAGCACGACGAGGTGGCGCAGCGGATCGGGTTCATCGCCGCCACCGCATTCGGGCTGGAGGCCATGCTGGACGTGACCAGTCGCCTGGCCGACGAGAAGCGTAACGACGTCCGGATCGAGGCCGGGCTGGCGAAGCTGTACGGCACCGAGATGGCCTGGCAGGTGGCCGACGGCCTGCTGCAGGTGTGCGGCGGGCGCGGTTATGAGACCGCCGCCTCGCTCAAGGCGCGCGGGGTCCGCGGCGTACCTGTGGAGCAGAGCCTGCGCGACGTGCGCGCCAACCGCATCATCGAGGGTTCCTCCGAGATCATGCACCTGGCGATCGCCAGGGAAGCGGTGGACCAGCACCTCAGCGTGGCCGGCGATCTCATCGAGGACGAAGTGCCGCTGGGGGAGAAGGCGAAGGTCCTCGCGCGGGCGGGCGTGTTCTACGGTAAGTGGTACCCGAAACTGGCAGTGGGCGAAGGACAGAAGCCGACCGCCTACAGCGAGTTCGGGCCGCTCGCCAAGCACCTTCGCTACGCCGAGCGCGCCAGCCGCAAGCTGGCCCGCTCAACCTTCTACTGCATGGCCCTATGGCGGGGCAAGACGGAGCAGCACGGCGCGTTCCTCGGCCGGATCGTGGACATCGGCGCGGAGCTGTACGCCATCTGCGCCGCGGTGGTCTATGCCCGCACCGTGGCAACCGACCATCCCGAGCATGCGGTGGCTACCCGTGAGCTGGCGGCCGCGTTCTGCGACCAGAGCCAGCAGCGCGCAGAGCGGCTCTTCTACAGCCTGTGGCACAACCTCGACAGTTCCACTTACAGCCTGGCGCAGGACGTGCTCAGCGGCCGCCACACCTGGCTGGAGGCGGACGTCCTCGACCCCTCCGGCGAAGGCCCGATGGTGCCGGACGGGTCGACGCAGGACGCGTCGGCCCCGGCGAACGTTTCCTGATAGGGAGGGTCCCGGAAGAGGACGCTGGTGCGGCGCAGCACCGCGCCGGACCATCCCCCGCGCCCCGGCCATTCCCCGGTCGCCGGCTTCCGGAAGCTCTCTCAGCTGCCAGCCGGGTGGGAGCGGACGAAGTCGGCGATCACGCTGCCGAGCTGGCCGCCCGCATTTTCCTGCGGGAAGTGGCCGGCGCCCGCGATCACCGGATGCTCGATGCCGGCAGCGCCCGGCACGGCGCGCTGCCGGACCGGTGCCATCGCGCCGGTGATCGGATCGCGGTCGCTGAACGCCACCAGGAACGGCTTGTCCCAGGCGGACAGCTCGCGCCAGGCAGCACGGTTGGCGGCTGCCGCCGGGTCAAGCGGCAGGCACCGCCTCCGGCAGCGGTCTCTGGCAGCCGGACTGCACCAGCCGGGACACCTCCAGTCGCGGCGCGATACGCACTACCTCGCGGAACCGCAGCCGGACCTCGGGCATGGGCTGATCACCGGCGGGGAGCCCGGTGCCAGCCGCTACTACCCCGGGCGAACCGGTCCGGTTGCCCGGCCACCAGCCGCAGGCCGATCAGGCCGCCCCAGTCCTGCCCGACTAGGGTCAGCCCGCGCAGGCCGAGTCCGTCGAACGCGAACCGCCGGATCCACTCCACCTGCCGTTCATAGGTGTGATCGCCCATCTCGGCCGGCTTGTCCGACCGGCCGAATCCGACAAGGTCAGGCGCGATGGCGTGCAGCCCGGCACCGGCCAGCACCGCCATGACGCGGCGGTACAGAAACGACCAGCTCGGCTCCCCGTGCAGGAGCAGCACCGCCTCGCAGTCAGAGCGCCCCGCTTCCACGTAGCCGATCTGCAAACCGCCGACATCGACGCAACGCAGCTGGTAGGCAAAATCCGGCAGGGCCGCGAAACGGTCCGCCGGAGTGCGCAGTACTCGCATGCGATCATGCTGCCACTGCGGCCGGAGCTCGAGCCATGGTGCCGGCGCCCATCACCGGGTGTCTGGCCAGCGAGAGCACGGCTGGGCCAGCGGTGCCCGCACCGTTGCGATCGCTAGCGTCGTCAGCCTGTTCATCGGCCTGGTCTGGGTGAACACCATTGCCGCGCAGTACTGCTGGCTGCTGATCGCTGCCGCACCATGGGCGGCGGATCGTCGGGCGGCCCGCCATGCCGGACCGGCGGACGGTCCGCCTGACGAGGAAGTCCAGGGCCAGTGGCGCGGGCCAGGCCGTTCCTTCGGCACATGGCGCTGCGGACGCGATGCTCGCCGGATCGCACGTAGGATGACCGAGGTCAAGGGCTCGCTCGCGGCCCGAAGCCGATCTTGAACCAGCGCTGAGACCGTGGGGAGTGATCCGAAGGGACGCTCCCGCCACGCGACCGCGGATTCATGGCGTCTTCATAATCTGCTGGCAACATGGAACCGGTGGGGCGCAACCGATGAGGAGCAACTAGGTGCATGGCGACCCTCCATTTCGTCAGCGGTCTGGAGTAGCTGGCCGGGGAACGGACCCGAGTAGGAGCATGCCCGGCCCGGGCACTCCAGACGGCACTCGAAGGCGGGAGCGCGACGTGCATGAGCCTGGCCGGCCCTCGCGCCGGGCAAGGCAGGATACTTTTCGCGCGCGCCGGTCCCGGAGGCGGGACCGGCGCCGGCGGATCCGTGCCGCACGGCGGACGATCGTCGGCCGCCACCCCTTTCTGGCGGTCTTGTGCGTGGTTGTCCTCGTCCTCACGCCCGTGTGGGTGTCGCTGGGCAGCGCGCTGACCAACCCTGCACTCGGCGCCTCCGCCGGCCCGCGGGGAGCCGAGTGGTTCCGCGACCATGGCGGAAGCTCGATCGTAAACTGGGTCGAGAACTTCTGGTACTCCCACCATCCGCCGCCGGTCGGCGGCAAGCCCCCCAGCAGCGCCATACCCAACCTCGGGTCAGGTGGGAAACAGGACGGCGCCGCGCCGCGTTCAGCTATTGCTCACCTCAAGCGTCCGGCCCGGATGACGTCCCCGGCCGGCAGCCGACTGCCCGGCGAAGGAGCATGGCATCCCGTGGGCCGACGGGTTGGCGGCCTTCCCGCAGTCTACGAGACCTGGGTGCGCCCCGACGCCGTCCATACCAGCCTGGTTATCGGCGTGGCCTGGATGGATACCAAGCTGCTGCAGGCGGCGCTGTACTCGGGAAGCACCATCCCCGGCGGCGGGCGATTCTCGCACACTGCGCCGATCCCGCCTAGCGCCGCGACGAGCCTGGTAACGGCCTTCAACGCCGGTTTCCTCATGAATAATGCGGAGGGCGGCTACTACACCGACCACCGGACGATCATTCCCCTGCGGACAGGCGCGGCGTCTGCTGTTATCTACCGCAACGGCTCGATCAACATCGTCGACTGGGGCTACGGTAAAGCCAAGCTCACTCCGGATGTCGTCTCGGTGCGGCAGAACCTCGACCTGCTGGTTAACTACGGCAAGCCGGTGCCCGGCCTCAATCCGAATGACACCAGCCAGTGGGGCTTTACCCTGGGCAATGCGGTCTACGTGTGGAGATCCGGCCTCGGCGTCACGGCCAGCGGCGCGCTTGTCTATGCGGGCGGGCCCGGGCTCAACATCACCACGCTAGCTGACATCCTCGCCAGGGCCGGGGCCGTCCGGGCCATGGAACTGGACATCAACACCGACTGGGTGAACTTCGCGAGCTACGACCCGCACGGCGCGACACCAGCGGCGCCCGCGACCGGAACGGATCTGCTGCCGAGCATGTTCGGCGGCCCGGGCCGGTATTTCGAGTCGTGGTGGTCGCGCGACTTCTTTGCGATGTCGGCCAGGGCCGCGCCACCACCAGCCAGTTCCAAGCGAGCGGTGGGCTGACCCTGCCAGGAAGGCCGCGGTCCAAAAGGCGGAAGACACTGGTGGCTCCGCCGCCCGCTGATCGCGAGTACGGCAGGGTGAGGTTATGAGGCTATCGCGGCCTGAGCTTGCCGATCCGGGACTTTCCGCCCTGAAAATCGCGGTGCGGGCCGCAATTGTCATGCCTGCCGTCTTCGCCGTTGCCTCGCAGCTGATCCAGCAGCCGCAGGCAGAGATCTTCGCGTCCTTCGGCTCCTTCGCCATCCTCATCTTTGTCGACTTCGGCGGTTCTCCCAGGAGCCGGTTCACCGCTTACCTGACCCTGGCGGTCACCGGCGCGGTGCTTGTTGTTCTCGGCACGCTGTGCTCCCGGAACGCCTGGCTTGCCGCGGTTGCCATGGCGGCAGTCGGGTTCGCGATCCTGTTCTCCGGCCTGATTAACGGCTACATCGCAGCCGGAGGAACGGCGGCGATACTCGCCTTCGTCCTGCCGGTCTCGATACCGGCACCGCTGTCGGCTATCCCATGGCGCCTGGCCGGATGGGGTCTGGCGGCCACCGCGGGGATCTGCGCGGTCATGCTGCTGTGGCCGCCGCGGCGAAGCGGCACCTTGCGAGGTCAGGCTGCGCAGGCCTGCCTCGCACTCGCCGGCCTGGCGCATTGCGCCGCCGCCGGCGATCAGCAGGCCACCGCGGCAAGCGTCGCTGCGGCCGCCGAGGCCGTCGGTGACGTCCGCAGGAAACTCCAGGCGACACCGCACCGGCCGACCGGGCCGGCCGGGCAGGCCGCCGCGCTCGCCGCGCTCATCGACGAACTCGAGGGCTGCTCGTCTCACTCCGGGCCGTGGCTGGCTCAGCCGGGGCCGAGCTGTGCCGGGACGAGAACGCCGAGGCCATGGCCGCAGCCGCAGCCGCGCTGCGCGCCTGCGGGGCGCGGCTGGCCGGGGGTGGTGACGAGCAACCCGACACCGGGCGGCTGGAGATGGCGCAGGAGGCCGTGGTGCGAGCGCTCGCACAGCGGATCTCTCAGCTGCCGGCGGCCATGGACGACCGGGCGCTCGAGGCGCTGGTCGGCCGGTCATTCCGGATCCGGGCGATCTCTTACACGACGCGGCAGATCGCTGGCTACGCACTCGCCGCCAGCGGCGCCGCCCATGAGGCAGCGGGCGTCGCGGCGGTCCAGCCCGGTCGGTCCGCCGCCGGGGACGGACGGCACCGGGCAGGCACAGCGCGCCGGCTGGCCCCGCTGCCCGCGGCCCTCCATGCTGTACGGCAATTTGCCGTACAGCATGCCAGCTCACGCTCGGTGTGGTTCCGGAACAGCATCCGCGGGGCGGCCGGGCTGGCCATCGCGGTGTTCATCGCGCAGCGGGCTGACCTGCAGCACTCCTTCTGGGTGGTCCTGGGCACGCTGTCGGTGCTGCGCTCGAATGCGCTGGGCACCGGCAGGTCGATTGTGAGCGCGCTCGCCGGGACAGCTGCCGGGATCGTGGTCGGCGCCGCGATCCTCCTTGCCCTGGGCGGCAGCGACCCGGTGCTGTGGGGCGTTCTCCCGGTTGCGGTGCTCGTCGCCGCCTACGCCCCGCGAGTGATCTCGTTCGCGGCAGGCCAGGCCGCGTTCACGGTCGTCCTCCTCGTGCTGTTCAACATCATTGAGCCAACCGGCTGGAAGGTGGGGCTCATCCGGATCGAAGACGTCGCGATTGGCTTCGCCGTCAGCCTGGGAGTTGGCGTGCTGTTCTGGCCGCGCGGCGCGGCGACTGCGCTGCGGGAGAACCTGGCCGCCGCGTACTCACGCGGCGCGGACTACGTCGCAATAACCGCGCGGCTGCTGACCGGCAGCGCCCATCCCGGTGATCCCGCCCAGGCCGCGCAGGCCGCCACTGTCGCCGTCCACCGGCTCGATGACGCGTTCCGCCAGTACCTGGCTGAACGCTCCGCGAAACGGGTGAACCCGGAGAGCCCGGCAGTCCTGGTCGCAGGTGCGTCCCGGGTGCTGCGCGCCGGACGGTCGATGGCGGCCCTGGACGCAATGCTGACCGGCGACGGGCGCAGCGCGGGCCTCGGCCCGTACGGCGAGAGCATGAACGGGCAGGTGGAGGCCGTGCGCTCGTGGTACGTCACGCTTGGCGACTCCCTCGCCAACGGCACATCTGTTCCGCCGCCGCAGCCACCTGACCCGGAGAGCCGCCGACGGCTGCTGCGTTACGTGCGGGACTCCATCGCCAGCGGCGAGGCTCCGGCCCAGCACAGAGCGCTTCTCGTGCTGTGGGCCAGCCAGCACCTCGACATTCTGCGGCGGCTGGAAGCACATCTTGCCGAGCAGGCGGGTGCGGCGTCAGCCGCGCTGCCGGGCCGATGACCAGGCTCGCACCGCGCGGTACTGCGGGAGTACTGATGCTGCGGGAGCACTGTGCCGGGCGCGGCGTAGCGTTGATGTGGTGAGAGCCGTAATTTTCGATGGAACCCGCAGCGTGCTCGTCCGCGAGGTCGACGATGCCGGCATCGAGGAGCCGACCGATGCGCTGATCCGGATCACCTCCAGCGCCATCTGCGGGACCGACCTGCACATGTACGACGGGCGGACCGGCGCCGAGCCGGGCCTGGTTTTGGGCCACGAGCCGCTGGGCGTGATAGAAGCCACCGGACCCTCGGTGGAGCTCGTGTCACCGGGCCAGCGGGTGGTAATCCCCACCCACCTCTACTGCGGGCTGTGCTACAACTGCGCGCGCGGCTACTCAGCTGCCTGTCTGAGGGTGCGCCCCGGAGGTTTCGGTGCAGCATACGGCTATGCGGGAATGGGAGGCTACCGGGGCGCCCAGGCGGAGCTGCTGCGGGTGCCATTTGCCGACGCCAACTGCATTCCGCTGCCCGGTGAGCCGGGCGATGACCGCGAGGACGACTTTGTCTTGCTCGCGGACGCCTTCGTGACGGGCTGGCACGCCACCGAGCTCGCCGAGGTTACTCCCAGCTGCACGGTCGCGGTATTCGGCGCGGGCGCGGTCGGGCTGCTGGCCGCCTACTCGGCCATTCTGAAAGGCGCCAGGGCCGTGTACGTGGTTGACCGGGTGCCCGAGCGCCTGGAAATGGCCGGCGAGCTGGGTGCGGTACCGGTGGATTTCTCGACCGGAGATCCGGTCGAGCAGATCCGTGAGCTCCGTTCCCGCGCCGGCCTGCCGCTGGGCGAGGAGAACATGGGCGGAGTCGACAGGGGCATCGATGCCGTCGGGTTCCAGGCGGCTGACCGCGACAATCCGGACCAGGAACGTCCGGACCAGGTCATCAGCGACCTTGCCCGCCTGGTTGACCCCACTGGCAGGCTGGGGATCGTCGGCGTCTACGCCGAGCGTGACCTGCATCCGGCACCCAGCGGCAGGACAGACGGCTCGCTGCAGGTCCCGTGGGCCACCCTATTCGCCAAGGGCGTGCGGGTCGGCTTCGGCAGAACCAACGACCGCCGCTATACGACCATGCTGCGGGACCTAGTCGTATCCGGGCGGGCGAAGCCGGGGCGGATAGTCACTCACCACGGGAGCCTCGATGCTGCGCCGGCACTCTACGAGAAGTTCGGCCAGCGGGCCGCAGGAGTGGTCAAGGCGGTACTCACGCCCCCGGGATGATCCAGGTGGCTCCCGGGTCTCACCATCCGTAGATCCGCGCCGGCAGCTCATGCAGCGGGAGCTGATCAGGTCCGGGGTAGGCGATCATCACGACAATGTCGTCCGGATCTCGTCCTTCGACCACCGTGGCTCGCCCGCTGGTCCGCGTCTCGCGGTGGGCCGAGCGCTCCCTGAGCAGCCGCTCGCATCGATGCAGATCCTCTTCCCCGTCTGCGGTCCAGATCACGTACTGCACGCCTACGCTGCCGAGTGCGTGAGCGGCGTTGGCGCCCATCGCACGCAGGATCAGCTGTGAGCCGTCCGCGCTGATCAGCAGCGCAGCGGACGAGCTTCGGTCGGCAACTTCGAGCGCAAGAACCGCTAGGTAGAAGCTCACCGACCGGTCGAGGTGCTGCACGAACATGACCGCCGAGCCGAGCCGGGCACCGTGCGCCATCTGGACCCTCCAATTCGGGAACGTGCACAGCCTGCCAGGCCGGGCGCCACCAGTCTCGCGCGCCCGCCTTCCGGCGGGGCGCCCGCATCCGCTTTCCGTCGAGCCCGCTGCGTGGCCAGCGCACCGGTCGGGCGCTGCAACCAGGCGCATCGCTGAGTTATCACTGCGGGCTCAGCGCTGGAAGTCACGCGAAATGATCGCGTCGAACGCGCGGTCCGGGAGCACTTTGCGGCCCGGACTGCCGTGCCCGCTCCCTTGCCGACGGGGTAGCGGGCGCGCGGATTCGGGGTCGTGGCGGCGCATAGATCTTCTTGGCGACGACGACCGGCCTGCCTCCTCAAGAGAGACATCCTCAAGACCCGTGGGAGCTGTAGCCGGCATCATTGACGAGCACATCGATGCGACCAGTCTCGGCGATGACCCGCTCGGCGCCTGCGGTCATCGACGGAGTCGTCGGTGAGATCCGTGCTGAAGGTGCGAATGCCCCGGGCGGTGAGTGGCTGCATGCGCTCTGTTCGGCGGGCCACCGCGAACGCAGTGCCGCCCCGGCCCGCAGCAGCCGAGCCGTCTCCGCTCCAAGTCCGGACGAAGCGCCCGTGACGAGGGCGATCCTGGAGTCCGGTGCCACCGGCATCAGCCTTCTAAGCGGGCGCCGCTGACGACGAAGAGGACGGCGATGGGGATGGCGAGTCGGATGGTGCTGACGTGGACGACGCCGACGGAGCGGGCGACGTAGACGGAGTAGGCGACTGCGGCGGCCGCGATGAAGATCCGCCAGCTGATGACCTCGATGGTGACGGCGACCGGGAATGCGACGTCCGCGGCGGAGCCGGCGACGGCTTCCTCAGCGGCAGCGGAGCAACTGGCAGCGAGCCGCCCGGAGACGGGGATGGCCCGAGCTCGCCGGGAAATAGGACCAGTGCCGGCCGGCCGGTGTGCCTTCTGGGCGATCGCGCGGGCGAGGCCAACGACGACGAGGAGTTAGCAGAATTAGCCAGGGCAGGGCCATGCGACCCTGGTGTCGCCGTTGCCGCGGCGGCCGCCGCGCCTGCATCGGCAGTCGGCGTTGCGGTCACCTTATAGAGCAGGCCGCCGGCCGCGACGAGCACAACGAGCGTCGCTGCGGCGACGATCGCCCGCGGGGGGACGCTCCGCAGCCCGGGCCGGGCCGCGCCGCGCCGCTGCCTGCGCCGGGCCGTCACGCCACGTTCGCCTGGACTGCCGAGCGGGCCTGCGGCTTCGCCCGGAGAGCCGGGTGCCGCGTCGAGCGCCGTACTCATGATCCGCGCTCGGAGCGTGGCGGGCGGGATCGCCAGCGGCACCGCGGCGATCAGCTGCGGGCTGAAGATCTGCCGCCGACTATCCTCGGTGCAGCTGGCACAGGACTCGATGTGACGGGTAAGTCGCTTGCGGAGCTGGGGTGTCAGCGGTGCCGACTCAGGATCCCACTCCCCGGCGATGGTCGCCGGGATCGGGCAGCCCTGCCAGCCCGCGCGCAGTACCGCGACGGCTGCGGCCGACTGCCGGAACCGGCTGGCCGCACCGGTCAGCAGTGCCTGCGCCCAGCTGGGGGATACACCAAGCGTGTCGGCCAGGCCGCCGCGTTCGATGCCGTGCCGGAACGCCAGGCTGAGCACCTCGCGATCGCGATCGGACAGCCAGTCGAGGGCAGCCGCCACGACCAGCAGCCGCTCCCTCCTGCGCACTTCGGCCTCGATGTCGGCGACCGAGATGTCCGCGGTTTCGGCATCGGTCTCCGCAAGACCGGCCGCCCTGGTACCGGCGCCGGCAAGCCAGGCCTGCGCGGTCTCGTCCGCGGCAAGCCAGGCGTCCGTGGTCTCAGCCTCGCCAGTCTCAGCCTCGCCAGTCTCAGCCTGCGTGGTCTGAGCCTGCGCAGTTTCAGCAGCAAGTTCCCGCAGGCACTGCCGGCGAGCGATGGAAAAGATCCAGCCGCGGAGCCGATCAGGGTCCCGCAGCGCGCCAATCTCGGCGGCGGCCGCGATCAGCGTTTCCTGCACGGCTTCCTCGGCTGCGGCGCGATTGCGGAGAAGTCCCGCGCAGTAATCGAATAGGTGCGCGGCAGTGGTGTCATACAGGTACGCGAGCACATTCGGGCCGACGCCCGCGGCTCTGCCGACAGCGCTCGGGCCTTCAGCGGGCCCACCGCCGATCTCAACCGACATGCGACCTCCCTGCGGCTCGGAGGACTGGGCGGATGCGGGCGCCGCTAGTCGCCTTTTAACCTGCCAAATGCCAGCTCGGCGGGCAAGTCGGCAAGTATTTAAGATGCAGGCCCTGCTTACCTTATGCCCACGTTGGCAGTCGATTGTACTTAGCTGCGGACTGCGCTCCTGGCGGGCCGCAAACGGCGGCCCTGAGCCGTGTGGTCGAATGAGTACATCTGGGGCGCAGCTGCACGTAATCCCGCGGGCTCCGCGTGCTGGGCTGATCCGCCGCCGTCACAACACGCTGGCGGCAGTGCTGACCTGGCAAGAGCACAGCGAGGCTGTGCGGACTGCCGCTGGGGCATCCAGAACCGTGGGACTGGCATGAACGTAGCACTCAAGATCGCCGCAGCCGCGGCAGCGCTGGTCGGCGCAGGGCTTGCTTCCGGGTGCGGTGCGCAGACGGCGAGCACGCCCAGCGTCACGATCCAAGGCTGCGCGGACTACGGAGCACGCGCGATCCGCCATCACGTCACGGTGACTTCGGTGCCCGCCGCCTGCCGGGGCCTGAGCAAGGCAGGGATCAATGAGTCCGTCGGCCGGGCCATCCACCTGGTGGCGGGAGGCTGGCGGAAGTCTGTCTCGAGGAAGCTTGCCGGGCTGGCCGAGCCAGCCTGGGTCGGCTGGTCACTGCTCCCCGGCCCGCGGCGAGCGCTGTTCCGCCCAGCATCACGCAGCCAACTCCCGTTCGCGGCACGGGCATGGATGTAACTGTTGGTGTCGCCGCGCTCGCATCCTGGCTGCTCACCGCTGGCAGCGGCGCCTACCTGCTCGGCACCTGGATCGTCGGCGGCGGCATCCACCTGATGCGCGGTGGCACCGGGGGCCTGCCTCCCACGGTTGTCTTCGGGCATTTCGGGCTGGCCGTCGCGGGTCTCCGGGGACGCCCGCCGGTGCGGGCGGCGTAGCCGCAGCGGCGGCGGTCGCCACCGGCACAGCGCCGGCCCGAGGGCGCCTGCCCGTCCTGGTCATTGCCGTACATGGCGCGCTTGCCACTGCCGCGTTGCTCTTCGCGCTGCTGGCGGCAGTGGGGGCGACGGGAAGCTGACGCTACAGAAAGCCGGCCAGCCAGGAGTGCACCTCGCCGACGCGATGCGCCAGCAGCGTGAGGTGCCCGTCGTGGTCAAGCAGCCCGGCCTTCGCCGCGGGAATCCTCGAGGCCAGCCACTGCCCGTGCCCGAAGGGCACGAACTTGTCCTGCCGCCCGTGCAGCAGCAGGACGGGAACCGAGATATCCGCCAGGTCGAGCCCCCACGGCCCGAGGTGTGCGCGGCTGTCCTCCCACCATCCCTCGACGCCGGGGGCCAGCCCGTCGCGACACAGCGCACGAGGTATTCGGCCATGGCGCCGCGCCAGACGGCGGAGTCCGCGGGCGTAAGCAGGAACTCAAGCCGGGCTAGCTCATCCGGCGATGCTCGGAGAAGCGCCGCCCGGTCCTCCTGAAGTTTCGCGCGTGCCGCCTCCTGGTCCCGCAGCAGCAGCCGGAAATCATCGACGTTGGCTTGTCCCATTCCGGCGAACCAGTCGAGGCCGTCAGCATCGAACGGAACCGCTGACGCGAGCGAGGCCGCGGCGACGACAAGACCGGGAAGGAGGGCCGCGCAGGCAAGGGCGTGGGGACCACCGCCGGAGATGCCCCATACGGCGAGCCGGTCGATTTCCAGGGCGGCGCAGATCGCGCGCACATCCGCCGCGCAGTCGGCGAAGACGCGGCCGGGCCGGGTGGCCGATCCACCATAACCAGGCCGGTTATAGCTGATTAGGCGCAAACCGCGTACTGCGGCATCTATCCCAGCCGGCTCGAATTGGGAGTCCCCATCTGGACCAGAACCGGCCTGCCGCCAGGGTTGCCGGTTTCCTCGACGGCCAGCATCCGGCCGTCCGGCGTTGCGACCATCCGATCCACAGCCGCTCCTTCTCCGAACGTCGCAGCAATCGCGCGCAGGCGACTCCGGCAAAGTAAGGCAATTGCGGTCACAGCCCAGATGCGGGCGGTCGGCCGGATTCGGCCCGCTTCGCCAGGGTAGGGATCATGCAGGCCAGGGCATTTCCTGGCCGTCACATTCCGGCTCGTCATCGGTGCGGATGCACTCACGGGTGCCGTCCCATCGAGTCGGGCAGGCGGCTGCCGGGGGCGGGGCCGCAAGGTCACGGGGGGCAGGGGAGCACGGGGTCATGGGCGGATCTCGCGTCAGGGCGGTCGCGGACCCGGTGGTGGAAACTGCCGGGCAGCGGGTGCCCACCGCCGTAGCGGCCGTCGTCGAGTTCGCCGTCGGGCAGCTGCTGGGCAGCGACACCTCTTTCGGCGCGCTCCCGGCGGTGCTGGAAAAGCTCGCTGACACCTTCCATGGCACGGCCGCACTAGCGCTGCAGCATACTGCGGGTCGCCTGATGGTCAGCCTCGCGGCTCATCCGGCGGACGCGGCCGCCGATCAGGAACTGATCGCCCTGATCAACGAGCTCTGCGCGGCGCACCCCAAGGCGGCGCAGGCAGTCTTCCAGGCTCCGCTCGAGCCGAGCCGCCGGACCGGGCAGCGCCGCAGCGTCCTGGTTGCCCACTCCGTGCCGGTCGCAGGGCAGTGCCTGTGTGCTGTCGCGCTTGTCGGCGATGTCGAACGCTGGGACGTGGCGGCACGTTCGGCCACCCGGGCGGTCGCCGCGATGCTGGCCGTCCAGATCCGGCACGCCAACGACATGAGCCACCTTGCCGAGCGCCAGGCATTCACCCGGGCCCTGATCGACGGATCACCGGACCCTATCGTCACTCTCGATGCGCAGCTGCACATCATGCAGTTCAACCCGGCCGCCGAGGCGCTCTTCGGCCGCAGCCGCGACGATGTGCTCGGCGCGGACGTACCAGGCCTGCTCATCCCCGAGCCAGACCGGCCGGAGTTCATCAGGGTCGCCCGCGCCTGCCTGCGAGAGGCCGGCCGCAACGCAGCCGCACCCATGATGCGGGCGCGCGCGCTGCACACCGACGGCACGATGCGCACAGTTGACCTGACTCCAGTGCCGCTGAGGGTCGAGGGCGAGACCTACCTCTGCGGCTTCATCCACGACCTCAGCGAACTGGAGCGAGCGTCCGCGGCCCTCGCCCAGGAAGAGGCACGCTTCCGGCACCTGTCCCGGCTCGCGCCGGTAGGCATCCTGCAGACAGACGCGAAAGGCCAGTGCATCTTCGTCAACGACCGCTGGTGCGAGCTCACGGGGATGTCGGCGGAGGAAGCGCGCGGCGGCGGCTGGGCGCGCTCGATACATCCCGACGACATCCAGCATGTCGAGGCGGAGTGGACGCGAGCCTCGGCCGAAGGGCGCGAGTTCCAGGTCGACTGCCGTCTGCGGCAGTCCCATGGCGGTCCCAGATGGGTAAACGCCGCCACCATTCCGTTGCCGGGCGCTGATGGCCAGCCCTCCGGCTACCTGGCGACGGTCACGGACATCACCTCCCGGAAGCGGGCGGAGTCCAGACGCGAGCAGCTGCTGGCGGACGAACTGCGTGCGCGCCGGGAGGCGGAAGAGGCGCAGCGCCGGCTAGCCGAGCAGAACTCACGGCTGCGCAATCTTGACGAGCTCAAAACGCAGTTCCTCGCCACGGCCTCGCATGAGCTGCGGACGCCCCTGACGTCCATCGTGGCCTTCGCCGAGCTGATCCGGGGCGAAGAGGACGGGCTCACCCCGGACGCTGAAGGATTCCTGGACATCATTCAGCGAAACGCCGAAAAGCTCATTCGGCTGGTCGGCGACCTGCTGATGCTCAGCCGCCTCGAATCCGGCGTCATCCGGCTCGAACTCGCTCCCGTCTCTATCCCCGAAGTCGCCCGCGAGGCGGTCCTGGCTGCCTCGGCCGTGGCAGCCGAAAAGGATGTCGCACTCGAGATCACTGCCGGGGACGGCCCGCTGGTCCAGGCAGACGGGCACCGGCTCGCGCAGCTGCTCGACAACCTCATCTCGAACGCGGTCAAGTTCACCCCGGCGGGCGGCCGGGTCACGGTTACCGCCAGTCACGACGGCGCCGCCTGGCGGATCGACGTGGCGGACTCCGGAATCGGCATCCCGCCCGGGGAACGGGATCAGCTCTTCGACCGCTTCTTCCGCGCTTCCAACGCCCGGGCGGCCACCCTGCCCGGCACCGGCCTCGGCCTGTCCGTCGTGAAGACGATCACCGATCTGCACGGCGGCCGCGTCGCGGTGACCAGCACGCTGGGCAGCGGCACCACGTTCAGCGTGTACCTGCCGACAGGCTCATGACCGCGCGGATCCTCGTTATCGAAGACGACAAGGACATCGCCCTTGCCGTTCGCACGGTCCTGCAGCGCGGCGGATATGAGGTGATTGACGCGGCGAGCGGCAAAGCGGGCCTGCGCAGCTTTCATGCCAGCCGGCCGGCCTGCGTCCTGCTCGACGTCGGGCTGCCTGACCTGGACGGCTGGACCGTGCTGGAGCGGGTCCGGGACATCAGCGAGGTCCCGGTCCTGCTGCTGACCGCGCACGGGCTGGAATCCGAGAAGGTTCGCGGCCTGCGCGCAGGCGCCGACGACTATCTCACCAAGCCGTTCGGCAACAACGAGCTGGTGGCCCGCGTCCAGGCACTGCTGCGGCGCTGCGCGCCGGGCGAGCCCGCTGACGAGGTCTACGAGGACGGCCGGCTGCAGGTCCAGTTCGCCTCTCATCAGGTGCAGGTTGACGGTGAGCCGGTGACGCTCACGCCGACCGAGTACCGGCTGCTGACCGCGCTGATCCGCCATCCCGGCCAGGCGCTGTCCGCCGGTCAGCTGGTCGAGCAGGCATGGAACGACCCGCTGCAGGTCGGCCCGGAACGTGTGAAGTTCTCCGTCATGCGCCTGCGCCGCAAGCTGGGACAGCGCGGTGACGCAAGCCAGCCGATCGAGGCGGTCCGCGGGTTCGGCTACCGGTACGTGGTGCAGCGCTGAACCGGGGCGGCCAGATAGCGCCGGCACACTGCTACCGGCTTGCTACCGAACGCGGACACCGTTGCAACCGGCGCACCGGAAGGTAGGTCTGTGACCAGCAACGACCAGACAGCATCGCCGGGCCGGATCCTTGTTGTCGAGGACGATCCGGAAGCGGCCAAGTTCACCGTGCACGTCCTGAGCAAGTGGGGCGGCTTCGACGTCAGCCATACCGCCGACCCGGCGGCCGCATTGATGCAGGCCAGTTCCGAGAGCTGGGACCTGGTCGTCACCGACGTGGAGATGCCGGGCATGACCGGGCTCCAGCTGCTCGAGGCACTGCGTGAGGTGGCGCCGGCCATCCCGGTCGCCGTCGTCACGGCGCATGTGACCGTCGACAACGCGGTCACGGCGCTGCGGCATCGCGCCGACGAGTTCCTGGAGAAGCCGCTGCAGCCGGAACGGCTGATCGCCACGGCGCACGAGCTCATCAAGAGAGGGCGGGCTGCCCGGCTCATGGACCGCGAGGTAGTGCTCGCCATCGGCGCTCATCCCGACGATGTCGAGATCGGCGTCGGGGGTACCCTGCTCGCTCACCAGGGCATGGGCCACAAGGTCTCGGTTCTGACCCTGAGCCGCGGCGCCCGCGGCGGCGCCGAATCCGCCCGGGTCGGCGAGTCGCAGAAGGCGGCGGAGGTACTCGGCGCCGAGCTGTATCTGGAAGACATGGAGGACACCCAGATCCGCGAAGGGGACCCGACGATCGGGATCATCAGCCGGGTCATCGGGAAAGTAGAGCCCACGCTGGTCTACGTGCACTCGTTCAACGATGTTCACCAGGATCACCGCAACACCCACCGCGCTGCCATTGTGGCCGCGCGGAAGGTCGGGCGCGTGTACTGCTACCAGTCACCGTCCGCGACGGTCGACTTCGGGCCCACCCGATTTGTGACGATCGACTCGCACATGCGCAGGAAACTGTCCGCCATCGATGCGTTCGCCTCGCAAGTCGCCGTCCGGGAGTATCTGGAGCCCGACTTGATCGAGGCCACCGCCCGCTACTGGTCCCGGTTCGGCGATGGTCGTTACGCCGAGCCCTTCGAAGTGATCCGCGACCGCGCAGACGTCACGTCCGGCCATCGCGGGACCGCTCAGCAGGGAGTGAGCAGCCATGCCCCAGCCTGAATTCCAGCCCAGACCGCTTCGCGTCCTGGTGACCGGGGCCGGCGGTCCCGCGGCGATCGCCGTGATGAAATCACTGCGGCCCGACCCTGCGGTGGAGCTCATAGCCGCCGACATGGATCCGTGGGCCGCGGGCCTGTATCTGCTGCCGCCGGACCGCCGGACTCTGCTTCCCGCTGGCGGCGCCCCAACGTTCGTCACCGTCCTGCTGGAGCGATGCCTGGACATGTTGGTCGACGTCGTCATCCCGACGGTCGACGCTGAGCTGCGACCGCTGGCCACGGCGCGCACCGTGCTGCAGCGGGCCGGGGCCGGGCTGATGCTCGCGCCACGCCGCAGTCTCGAGCTGACGCTGGACAAGCTGGCGCTCACCCGGCACTGCGCGGATATCGTGCGCGTGCCCCGGACCGAATGCCTCACCGACGACCTCGATCCCGGTTCCTGGGCCTACCCGCTCATCGTCAAGCCACGGACCGGAAGCGGCTCGGCCGGCATATCGCTGGTCTGGTCGGCGGCTGAACTCGCCGCGATGGAGCGGTCGGCCGACCGGATCGTGCAGGAATACCTGCCGGGTGCGGAATACTCTATCGATGTCCTGGCGGACCGGGACGGACGAGTCGTCTCGGCGGTGCCCCGGCTGCGGGCCAGGGTGGACTCGGGCATTTCCGTCGCCGGGCAGACGATCCGCGATCCCGAGCTTATCCAATTCGGCACCGCCGTTGCCAGCGCCACCGGCCTGAGCTACATCGCCAACGTGCAGTGCCGCCGCGACGAAGCAGGCCGTCCGGCGCTCCTGGAGGTCAACCCGCGCGCGCCAGGATCAATGGCGCTGACGGTCGCCAGCGGCGTCGACATGCCCCGGATGGCCCTCGACTCCCTGCGCGGCCGGGCGCTGCCTGCCCGTGCGGACTTCCGCGAAGTGGCCATGGTCCGCTTCCTCGATGAGCGCTTTGTCGAACTCGGCGATGTGCAGCAGGCTGCGGCGTGACCGGCGCCCGGCTCAGCGAGGACTACCACGTCCACTCCACTTTCTCCGACGGGGTCAGCACCGTCGCCGAGAATGTGCAGGCCGCCAGGCAGCGCGGGCTGCGCACGCTGTGTCTCGTCGACCATGTCCGGCGCGACTCAGCATGGGTGCCGGACTTCGTCACGGCTGTCGAGCGCTGCGCCGCGATCCGGACATGACGGTCCTGGCCGGCGTTGAGGCCAAGATCCTGAACCGGAGAGGGCGGCTGGACCTGCCCGTGCTGCCCCGCGGCATCGACCTCGTCCTGATCGCCGATCACCAGTTTCCCGGCGGGCACGGCCCTGCCGGCAAAGATCCGCGCCCTGCTGCAGGCCGGCGAGCTTGCGGCCGCCGAGGTGATCGGCTGCCTGGTCGAGGCGACAGCGGATGCTCTTATGCAGGGGCGCCGTGCTGCCGCTGATCGCGCACTTGTTCAGCGTGCTGCCGAAAATGGGCCTGGACGAGTCGCAGGTACCGGCCGAGATGCTGGACATGCTGGCCGGTCAGCTGCGGCGCGCAGGAGCACTGGCGGAGGTGCACGAGAAGTGGGGGTGCCCGTCGGCCCGCACCGCCGCAGTCCTGGCGGGCGCCGGTGTGCGGCTTGTCGCCAGCACCGACAGTCACGACTGCGCCGACATCGGCGTGTATACATCGGTCCGGCACGCCCTCGATGCGGCCGCAGGCGGCATCTTGCGATGACCGGCCATTCTGGATCCGCCCGGACCGGCACCGCCAGCTCGGCAGCTTCAGCCTCGGGATGCTGCGGTTCTCGATCTTCCTGCTGCCCGTCTTCCTGCTGGCCGCCTCGGCCGCGCTGATCACGCTGTATTTCATCGACTACCGGCTGGCCATGACCGCCTTCGGCGCGCTGTGGATGGCCAGCGCCGTCACCTACATCTTCATCACCTCGTTCGCCTTGCTCATTGACACCACGATGGGCAAGCGCCCCTGGCGCTCGGGCGTCACGTTCCCCGGCGCGGTCAACCTGGCCATCATCGTCGCCGCCGTGGCGACCGGGCGCCTGCGGTGGCTGCTCGACTCCCGAGCCGCCGCCCGCGCGCCAGGCCGCACCCGGCTGGCCGGCCGGCAGCCCGCTGCCGCTGAAGGCCCTGGCGGCCATCGCGCTGGTCGCGGTCATCCTCGCGGCACGCCTGCTCTGGCTCGGCTGACCAGGCTGCTTCGCTCGGCCGTCTATTCGGGTCAACCCGACTCCGCGGGCGGAACCGGGCGACGCAGCGAGCTGTCACCCAATAGCGCGTTCTCCATGGCGGCTGCGGTGTCAGGTCACCCAGACACGTTTCCTCGGGCGGCTCGCCGTCCTGCTTCTGCGCCTCGGCGCGGCTGATCCAGCGGGGAAATAGCCGGGGATGTTCTTCTGGAAGATCCGGTCGCCCTCAATGCCGTCCGGAAAGCAGACCATCGAGACCGGGCGCTCACGCAGGTAGGGCAGCATCCGGCCCGCTACCTCGCGGTAGTAGCCGACGAGCTTGCCTGAGAGGTGATCTCGTCGCCAGGGAAAAAGACCTTGACGGTGTTGGTCAGCTCCACCCGGATGCTCCCGATGCGCATGCTGGCGGCCTGGCTGCCGGTCACGGCCGCGGGAGGGCTGCTTCGACCCGGCGGCCGAACGCAGCCGCGGGCCAGCCGTTTTGCTGCTGGCACTGGGCATTTCTCCGGACCTCGGTCACTGACTGCGCGGCATCGGCGGATCGTCGCCGACGATGAGGCCCCCGCCGCGGCCCCAGGTGACGTACCGGTAGGTCAGGTTAACCAGCGCGGAGATGCGATTGCGGTTGCCGAGCAGCGTGACCAGGTGCAGGGCCAGCCAGGCGAGCCAGGCGACAGTGCCGCGGATGCGGATATGGCGCGGCAGTTCGACCACGGCCGACCGGCGCCCGATCGTGGCCATGATGCCCTTGTCGTGATAGGCGAACGGGACGGTCTGGAGGCCGGACGCGAGCCTGCGGACCTGCTCGGCGGCATGGCGTCCCATCTGCAGCCCCGGCTGAGCCAGCTGGGGCAGCGGATGGCCCTCGGTCAGCGCGATGTCGCCCACGGCGAAAATCCGGTCATGCCCGGTGACCCGCAGGTCCGGGCCGGTGACGATGCGGCCGCCCCGGCCCTGGGGCAGGTTCCAGTGGCCGGCCGTGTCCGGCGCCGTCACCCCCGCAGCCCACACCGTCAGGTCGCTGTGCAGCTCCCGGCCGTCGGCAAGCAGTACCCGGTCGGTGGTGATCTCGCTGATCGCGGTGCCCAGCTGGACATCGACGCCGCGGTCGCGCAGCTGCCGGAGCGCATACGCGCGCAGCGAGGGATGGAACGGCGCGAGCAGCGCTGCGGCCTGCTCGACCAGCCTGATGTGCACGCGGGCAGGGTCGATCTCCGGGAACGTCGCCGGGACGGCGATGCTGCGCAGTTCCGCGAGGGTTCCGGCCAGCTCGACTCCGGTGGCGCCGCCTCCGACGACAGTCACGGCGACCTCGCGGCGCTCGGCCGAGGCGCTGAGCTCTTCGAGGCCGGCCATGACCTGGTCGCGCAGCGCCACCGCGTCCCGGCGGGTGTACAGGCCGCAGGTGTACTTTTCGGCACCGGTGACGCCGTAGTAGGCGGCCGACACCCCGATCGCCAGGATCAGGTAGTCATAGTCCAGCTGGCTGCCGTCGGCGAGCGTGAGCCGCAGGGCCTCGTCGTCGATGCCGACCATCTCGCCGTGCCGGAAGCGGGCACCGTACTTGCGGGCAAAGCCGCGCAGCGGGTAGGAGACGTCACTGGCATTCAGCCCGCCCGTCGCGACCTGGTAGAGCAGCGGCTGGAACGTGCTGTAGACGTTGCGGTCGACCAGGGTCACCCGCAGGCCGGCCCTGGTCAGCCTGCTGACGGTCGCCAGCCCGGCAAAGCCCGCGCCGACGACAACGACCCGCGGCCGGTTACTGCGCAGCCCGGCCCCCCGGCCCCGCCGCGATTCGGCCATCTCGTCTCCCCTCCCGCGCTCGCGGCCCCGAGTGCGGGGCGGCGAGATGCGTGCCCCGTGCTGGCCCGGCAGCAGATCAGCTGCTGGGCTTCGGCGCCTGGCACGTCGCCTTCGGATTCACCCCGAAGTAGTTGAGCGGGCCAGCCACAATCGTCAAGGCTATGGTGCCCGCCTTGGTGCAGCTCGCGACGGACCCGGTGTAGTAGTGCCGCTGCCCTGCGGCAATGGCGCCGATGATGAGCCAAACAATGACCAGCACCCCAACGATGCGCATTCCGGCCTCCAGTTAGTCGGATTGGTGCGGTTATGCCACGGCTGAGCGCCTCGAAAAATACCACAGCCAACTACCACCCAAGCCGCCAGCTAAACCGCGGCCGGCCGCAGCTGACAGCCGGTACAGGCCGGCCAGCGGCCGCTACCACCCGCGCGGGCTTCACCCGAACCGCTCTGAAAATCCCCGCGGCCACGATGCGACCGCGCCGCCGGACATACTGGAGCATGTCCAGCCCGGCCCTTGCCGTCCTCGAATCCACCGCCATCGGCCACCGGGTCATCACACACGGCCGCGCCGCGAATCTGGCTGAGGCCGCCCGGGCCCGCGGCGTTGAACCCGCCGATGTCGTCAAGACGACGGTCGTGCGCCGCGGCGCCGATGATTACCTGTTTGTCCTGGTGCCGGGCGATCGCGCGATCTCCTGGCCGAAGCTGCGCACGCTGCTGGGCCGGCGGCGCCTGTCCATGCCGGACGCGGCGACCGCCAGGCAGGTCACCGGCTACGAGCGGGGCACGATCACGCCGCTTGGCGCCAGCACCGCCTGGCCCGTCCTCGCCGAAGCGCGCCTGCGGCGCCGCCAGATCACTCTCGGCGCCGGCGAGCACGGCGTCGCGTTGGCAGTCAGCGCCGACGAGGTCCTGCGGCAGCTCGGCGCTCAGTTAGCCGATATCACCCAGGCCGACGCGGCGGGGACATCGTGTGGCCGGGGCTCTTTACCGGGCCGCCGACCACGGTCTGCCCGGATTTAGCGGAGAAAGGCTGTCGCGGCTACCGCCTCGTTATTGACTAGTGCCGGGAGCGGAGTTTCCGTCAGCTGAGGCCGGCGCCGACATTATTCTAGGAGCGCGTTTCATGACTGACGGATCTTTCGTACCGCTGCCGGGCAGCGCGCGCGGGCCGCTTCCGGACGCCAGCCCGGCGGGCAGCCTGGACGAGTCGCAGTGGCTCGAGATCACCGTGCTGACCCGCGGATGGCCGAGCTGCGGCGGACTGCCGGCGGCGTGCCGGACCGGCTCAGCCTGGACGAACTGCAGGGCAGTTACGGCTCGGATCCCGCCGATCAGGCGCTGGTCGCCGACGTGCTCACCGGCCTCGGTCTCGGGCTTGAGGTAACCAGCAGCGATCCCGGCTCGCGGCGGCTGACGGTGGCCGGGCCGGTTTCGGCGCTCGCGCGGGCCTTCGGAACCACCCTGAGCCTGGTCACCAGCGAGGGACATGGCCAGGCAGGGCCGGTCACGCACCGCTGCCGCGAGGGCGGCCTGCAGGTCCCCGCCGAGCTGGCCGGGATCGTGGTCGCGGTTCTCGGGCTGGACAGCCGCCCGCAAGCCCGGTCCCAGCTGCGCCGCCGCGACCACGCCGCCGCGCAGACCGTCTCCTACACCCCGCCGGAGGTCGCCGCCTTCTACGCGTTCCCCGGCGGGGCTGACGGGACCGGCCAGGCCATCGCGATCATCGAGTTCGGCGGCGGTTTCGCGGAATCTGACCTGAACACCTATTTCTCCGGCCTCGGTATCACCACGCCCTCGGTCACGGCCGTCGGCGTCGATGGTGCCAGCAACATGGCAGGCCAGGACCCGACGGGCGCGGACGGGAAGGTGCTGCTCGACATCGAGGTAGCCGGATCGGTCGCGCCCGGCGCGGCGCAGGTGGTGTATTTCTCGCCGAATACCGACCATGGGTTCGTTGACGCGGTCACCGAGGCCATCCACGCGACGCCGACGCCGACCGCCGTGAGCATCAGCTGGGGCCAGTCCGAGGATTCCTGGACCGCGCTGGGCCGCATCTCGCTGGACGCCGCCATCGCCGATGGCGCGGCGCTGGGCGTGACCGTCTGCGTGGCAGCGGGTGACAAAGGCAGCGGCGTCGGCATCACCGACGGGCAGCCGCACTGCGACTTCCCGGCATCCAGCCCGAACGCGCTGGCGTGCGGGGGACAAGCCTGCAGGGCGATACGGGAACCGGGGTGATCAGCTCGGAGACGGTCTGGAATGACGGAGCGCGCACCGGGGGCGGCGTCAGCGACGTCTTCGCGCTGCCCGCCTGGCAGGCAGCCGCGGGCGTCCCGGCGGGGCCCGGCGGCAGCAGCGGCCGCGGCGAGCCCGACGTGGCGGGCAACGCGGACCCGGCAACCGGCTACCAGGTCCTGGTCGACGGCCAGCAGGAAGTCGTCGGCTGCGCTAGCTAGCGCCGTCGCGCCGCTCTGGGCAGCACTGACGAGCCGGCTTGCGCAGGCTACGGACCGGAAGCCGGGCTTCCTGCCGGAGCAGCTGTACGCAAGCGTACAGGCTGGCGAGCCGGCTGCCGGATTCCGGGATATCACCAGCGGCAGCAACGGCACTTACAGTGCCGGCCACGGCTGGGATGCGTGCAGCGGGCTCGGCTCGCCCCGCCCGGCACTGCTGGCCCTGTTCACTTCGGCGGGGACTGCGGGCGCGGCGTCGGGGACTGCGGGCGCGGCGAGCCCAGCGGGCTTGCCGGCTTACACGGGCTCACCGGTGCGCACGGGGTCAATGGCGCGGGCCCGGTGAGCGAGGGCCGCCGCGAGTAGCCGCCGCGCTGCGCCAGATTTCCGGCGCGGCTGGCCCCTTCGCGGGCGTCAGCTCCAGCCTGGGCGGCCGGCCAGCTCGGCCGCCCATGGCGGCTCGGCGCCGGAGCGCGTGCAGGTCAGCGCGGAAACCTCGACCGCGGCGCGGACCGCCATCGCCACCTCGTCGACGCGCCGCAGGTCGTCTCGGGTGCGCTGGCGGCTCGCCCACCAGGACAGGAATGCCCCGCCGAGCGCGTCTCCCGCGCCAACCGTGTCGGCGACCTCGGCCGCCGGTACGGGCACGCTGACCTCGTCGAACGCGCGCGCCGGGCGCGGGCCGTCGCTGACGAGGACCAGGGCGGGCCCGGCCCGCAGCAGGGCCGCCGCCGCGGCTTCGATGCTCGCTCCCGGCGAGAGATAGGCGAGATCCTCGACGCTGGCTTTCACCACGTCCGCCCGCCCGGCGATCCGCTGCAGCCGACCCAGGTACTGCGGGCGGGTGGTGATCGCCTCCGGGCGGCAGTTTGGATCCAGCATCACCAGCGTGGTCTCGGGGGCGCTCGTGATCAGGCTCTCCAGGCTGGCCCCGATCGGGTCCATCGCCAGGCCAAGGCTCCCGACATGCAGGGCGTCCGGCCAGGCCGGCAGGGCCGCCCGCAGCTGGCCGTAGTCGAGCTCGCTCGCCGCGGTTCCGGTCAGGTAGAAGCTGTACTCGGGCACGCCGGCGGCGCCGAGGTGGACCATGGCGAGGGTCGTCGGCTCGGCAGCCGGGTCGGGAACGCCGAGCTGCACGCCGTCGGCCGCAAGGCAGTCGCGCAGCAGCTGGCCGAACCGGTCGCCGGACGTCCGGCCGACGAAAACCGCCGCCTGGCCCAGCCGGGCGATCGTCCGCGCGGCGTTGAACGGGCCGCCACCGGGCCGCACATCGGCCCGGCCGGCCGGGCCGATGATCAGGTCGATGAGAGCCTCACCAGCCACGGCGATCATCGCCGGGCCCTGCTAGCGGGCGCGGCCGAGCGCCGCGGGCGCGCCGAACTGCCGCAGCACTTCGGGAACCGCCACGGTGCCGCCTTCGTCCTGGAAGTTCTCGATAACCGACAGCAGCGCCCGTGCGGTCGCGCCAGTGCCGTTCAGCGTGTGCGCGAACTCCAGCCTGCCGTCGCGGCGGAACCGGACGTTCAGCCGCCGGGCCTGGTAGTCGGTCGTATTCGAGCAGGAAGTGATCTCGCGGTAGCGCTGCTGGGCGGGGAACCACGCCTCGATGTCGTATTTCTTCGCGGCAGGCGCGCCCAGGTCGCCGACGGCGATGTTCATCACCCGGTGCGGCAGGCCGAGGCCGCGCGCTATCTCTTCCTCGTAGCTCAGCAGCTGCTCGTGGAACTGCGCCGACTGCTCGGGCAGGCAGTAGACGTACATCTCCACCTTGTCGAACTGGTGCACCCGGAACATGCCCCTGGTGTCCTTGCCCGCGGCACCGGCCTCCCGGCGGAAGTTGGTCGTGAACGCGGTATACCTGGCCGGCAGCTGATCCTCCTCGAGCCGCTCGTCGGCGTGAATGCCGGCCAGCGCCACCTCAGAGGTGCCGGTGAGGTACAGGTCGTCTTTCTCCAGGTGATAGAGGTTCGACGCTTCCGTCGGCAGGAACCCGGTCCCGTACATCGCCCGCTCGCCGACCAGAACCGGCGGCAGCACCAGCAGGAAACCGGCGCCGGTCAGCTTGTCGATGACATAGCGGTAGAGCGCCATCTCGGCGAGCGCCACGTCACCGATCCGGTAGGCGAACCTCGAGCCGGACAGCCGGGCGCCCCTGGCCATGTCGATCCAGCCCCGGGAGGAGCCGAGGTCCAGGGCGTCACGCGGCTCGAAGCTGAACTGCGGCGGCTCGCCCCAGCTGCGGACCAGCTGCGCGTCCTCCTCGTCCATCCCGTCGGCCGCGGTAGGGTCGGGCAGGTTCGGGATCCTGCCGAGCAGCTGATCGCGCTCGCGGGCGGCATGAGCCTGCTCCTCGGTAGCCTCGGCGAGTTCCGCTGCGAGCTGCCGGAGCTCGGCAAGCTGGCCGGCGTCCGGCTTGCCCTTGGACAGCTTCTTCTGCAGTGCCCGCAGGCCTTCCGCCCGCTCGGTGTGCTCCCGCCAGCTCGCATCGGCCGCGAGCAGCGCATCGAAGTCTTCGGCGGCGCCCCGCCGGGCCAGGGCCGCCCGGTAACGGTCGGCGTCCTGTCGTGCAGCCTTGAGGTCAATCACCCGCGCGAGTCTAGCGGGGTCGCCGGCACCGCGCCGTTCGATAAGACCGGCACGGCGCGGCCGTAGCACCGTCAGACGTCACGTGTTCCCGGCTGCGCACTCGCCAGCGGGGGCTGGCCCGGCTGCGCCGCCGGCCGCCGCGGCACGCTCGCCGCGCTGACCTGGCCTGGTCGCGAGCACCGATCCGGCCAGGATGAGGGCAAACGCGGCCACCATCGCCGGTGTCAGCCGCTCGCCGAGTACCGAGACGCCCAGCGCCACGGCGATCGCCGGGTTGATGTAGGTGATCACGCTCGCCCGGGCGGGACCGGCCTCGGCGATCAGCCGGAAGAAGAGCAGGATGGCCAGGGCGGTGCAGACCAGACCCAGCCCGGCGAGAGCAGCCAGGACCCGGCCGGACGGCATGGCCGCTGGCCAGTCAAGGGCCGCGAACGGCGCGTAGACGACCGAGGCGAAGGCCAGGCACACCGCGGTCATCCCGACCGTCGGAAGCTCACTGAGCTTCCGGCTTGCGATAAGCGGGCCTGTGGCGTAGCACACCGCGACCACCAGCACCTCCGCGACCGATCCTGCGTCGCCGCCAGCAACCCCAGGACCCACCAGCAGGGCCACGCCGCCGAGCCCCACCAGCAGCCCGGTCCAGCGCACGGCCGACAGCCGCTCGGTGCCGCCGGTCAGCCGCGCCAGCACGGCCACGATGATCGGCACCGAGGCGATCAGCAGCCCGCTCAGCGAACTCGACAGCCTGGTCTCCGCCTCGGACAGCAGGAACCAGGGCAGCATGATCTCGACGACGGCGAACGCGGCAAGCCAGCGCCAGTGCGGGCGCAGCGCCCGCAGCTGGCCCAGGCGCGCGGCGATCGGAACGAGCAGCGCTGCGCCGATCAGCACCCGGGCCAGGACAAGGACCGGCACAGGCACGCCGCCAACCGCGACCTTGATCAGCAGATAGGGAATCCCCCAGATCACGCTCATCGCTGCGAACAGCAGCCAGCCGCGGCGGCTCACCGTTTGCTCCTTCCGCGCACTTTCCCCGGCCGTCCCCCGGACCGCGACGGCGTGGTCCGGCCAGGCGGCCCGGCCGGCGCCCTGCGGCCAGCGCTGCCTCGGCCATGCCGGCGCTCTCCAGCATCAGGCCGCAGGCATCCCCGGTCTTGAACACTCTTGCAGCGCGCGCTGATGGCGCGCAGCCGGGGTGGTTACAGCGCGCCGGGTTACAGAGTCAGGCACACACCGAGCGGGCCGATGTTGACGCATGTGCCGCCGCTGCCAGGGCCAATCGGCGCCGGCGATGACGTCGCCGAGGGTGACGGGCCGGGCGCCGGCGGGGGCGACGGGTTCGGCGCCGGTGACGTGGAGGGATCGGGCACCGGCGACAGCGAGGGAACACGGGAGGGCGACGCCGAGGAATACGGATAGCCGCCGGCCCGGGTACGGATGTGATCAGGCGAAGGATGGGTAGCGCTGGGCGAGGCGGCTGGCGCCCCGCCGGGCCGCGCGGGACCGGACGGCCTGCTGACGACGGAACCCGGCGTGCTGGCCGGCCGGACCTCGGGCGCAGGCCGTGAACTCTGGACAGGCTTCGGGCCGAGAGCACTGGCCGGCTGCCGGATCCGGACCGAGACCGACGCCATCAGCAGGTAAGCCAGTGCCACCGAAACGCCGATGATCATCGGCGGAATCAAGAGCGCAGGATGAGCATGGATAGCGGCCACGCCGTTGCGCCCGGCGGTGCAGAACCGATCCGCCACGATGGCGCGGGCCAGCCCGGCGGCGGGGAGTGCGGGCCCGTGCCCGATGCAGGCGCTGTGGCGCGTCCGTTGCAGGGCAGCACGCCGCTGCGCCGAGGTCAGGCCGGGCAGCAGATAGACGAGGGTGTGGCCGCCCTCGGCCTGCACGCGGACGTGTAACTCCGCAGGAAGGTCTGCGTATCGAATCTTGATCAACGTCCCCGTACCCCGCGAGCATGCCCGGAAGAATGGGGTTACGCACGCTCACGACTAGACAGACGGTGACGATAATATCACTTTGGATAGCTGCAATCCCATGAACATCGCAAGCTTCCTCCGCACCGGCGGCAATCGCACCGTGACTGTGCTGCCGACACAGGCCCGCACCACAGCTACGCTCGCAAGGACCAGACCACCATCCCAAAGCGCCCGGAGGAACTGTGCGGCTGACCGGCGCGAGCGGCGCGGGGGGCGGCAAGGCCGCCGGCCTGGATGGCGCCAGCGCGGATACCGCCGGCTCAGGTGCCGTCCAGCCAGACGCCGCCGGCCCGCGACCGGCAACGGCGGCGGACAAGACGAACGCCAGGCCCGGCAGGCCCGGACACGGCGGAATGCGGCTGCTGTGGGCAGTGCTGGTCGCACTGGCAGGCGGCCTCGCACTGGCCGCTGCTTTCCCGCCGGTGGGCGTGTGGCCGCTGGCCGTCTTGGGCCCGGCCCTGCTGACGGTGGCGGTATGGGGCCGGAGCCTGCGGGCGAGCCTGCTGGTCGGCCTGATTTTCGGCGCCGCGTTCTTCGTCCCGCTGCTGTCCTGGCTGGTGAACGTTGCCTGGTATGCGTGGGCAGCGCTCGCCATCGCCGAGGCGGTGATTTTCGGTGTGCTCACCGTCGGCCAGCGCTTGCTGCTGCGACTGCGCGCCTGGCCGCTAGCGGTAGCGGGCTGGTGGGTGGCGGCTGAGGCACTGCGCGCCCGGTGGCCCTACGCCTTCCCGTGGGGCAGGCTGGCCATGACTCAGGCCAGCGCGCCGACTGCGCGCTGGGCCGCGGTCGGAGGGGGCCCGCTGCTGACATTCCTGCTGGCCCTGGCGGGCGCATGCCTGGCCTGGCTCATCCTCGGGCCCGCTCGCGAGACGCAGCGCCCGGCGGTACGCCGACGCGGGGCGGCGCCTGGCACACCGGGACGCGAACAGGAACGGCTCGCCGCACCGCGACGCGAGGAGCGGCTGGCTGGACTGCGCCGCCGCATCCTCCCCGCGGTGGCCTTCGGCTGCGCTGGGGGGCTGGCTCTGGCTGGCGGCCTGCTTCCGGTCGACCAGGGCGCTGCTGGCGACCCGTCCGCTACCGTCGCGGCCGTGCAGGGCGATGTGCCGCACGCGCGCAACCTGCCCGACCTGGTGCGCGCCAGCACGGTCACGCAGAACCACGCGGCAGCCACCGAGAGACTGGCCGCCCAGGTGAAGGCAGGTTCGCGGCCGGCGCCCGACGTAGTGATCTGGCCGGAGAACTCCACCGATCTGGACCCCAGCCTGTACCCCTACATCTACGGCTCGATCGCGGCTGCCGTCGATGCGGTGAGCCGGCCCGTGCTCGTCGGCGCGGTACTCCAGAACCCGCTGCGGAACGCGGGCCAGCTCTGGCTCCCGCGCCGCGGGCCCGTGGCGGTGTACGTCAAGCGCCAGCTGGTGCCGTTCGGCGAGGTGATTCCGTTCCGCGGTCTGCTGTCGCACATCACGTCGCTGACCGCGCTGCAGCCGGTCAACTTCACGCCCGGCCGCCGCGCCGTGGTGTTCGGGCTCGGAAAGATCAGGCTCGGCGACGTGATCTGCTACGAGGTGGGGTTCGACAATCTGGTCAGGTCAGAGGTCACGGCCGGGGCGAACCTGCTTGCCGTGCAGTCCAACGACGCGGACTTCGAGCTGGACGGCCAGCCGGGCGAGTCACAGCAGCAGGTCGCGATGGCACGGATCCGGGCAATCGAGAGCGATCGCTCGGTGGTGTATGCCTCCAGCACCGGGGAGAGCGCCATCATCGCGCCCGACGGCGCTGTGATCGCCCACAGCGGCTTGTGGCAGCGGGCCGTGCTCGACGCGCGGGTGCCGCTGCGAACCACGATGACCCTGGCAGACCGGCTGGGCAGCTGGCCACAGACGGCCATTACCGCGGCAACGCTGGCGGCGCTGGCCTGGGCGCTCACGGGCGCTGGGCTGGCCCGCAGGCGGCAGCGCCGGGGTCGCCCGCCGGCCGCCAGCTGACCTGCTGCATTTGCGCCGGGCCGCCGCCGCAGCCGACACCGAGGTAGCGGCCCCACAATGGGGACTGTGGCCATCCCGCGCGGATTCGCGCAGCCCGCCCGGTATGCCGTCCTGCTGGCAGGCGGCCTGCCCGTACTCGCGTTCCCGGCGCCGAACCTGGAGTTTCTTGCCTGGTTCGGCCTCGTCCCCGGCCTGCTGCTGATGCGCGCCGCCCCGACTCAGCGCGAGGCGGCAGTGCGGGGCTGGTGGTTTGGCACGGGCTACCTGCTCGCAGCGCTCTACTGGCTCGTGCCCAACCTGGGCCCGGCGCTGCTGCTCCTGGCGATCATGCTCGGCGCGCTGTGGATGGCCGTAGGGCTGGCCACCTGGCGGCTGCTGCGGCCCCCGGTGACGGCGCGGCGGGCGCTGGCAGCGCTGGCCGTGGTGCCGAGCTGCTGGCTGGTGACTGAATGGATCAGGTCCTGGCAGGGCATCGGCGGGCCGTGGGCGGTCTTCGGAGCCAGCCAGTGGCAGCATCCCGCGATCCTGGCCCTGGCCGCGGTGGGCGGCGTCTGGCTGGTCACCGTCGCGCTGGTAGCCGCCAGCACCGGCATCGTGATCGCCCTCGTCGCCGGGCGGGCGCCGGTGCGGCTGCTCGGTGCCGCGGCCGCGGCGATCGCGATCGCCGCCGGGCCCGCGGCCTTCGCCCTGACGCCGCCGTCGCCGGCGGTCCGGCACGTGACGATCGCACTGGTCCAGCCGGGCCTCACCGACGGAATCGCAGCAGGGGCAGCGGCGAACGAGCGGCTGACCGCAGGCCCGGCCCGTGGCGCCAACCTGATCGTCTGGGGTGAGAGCAGCATCGGCTACGATCTCCGGCAGGACACCACGCTGCTACGCCGGCTGCGCAGGCTGTCGGCCACGGCCGGCGCGCAGCTCCTGGTCAACCAGGACGCCCTGAACGCGAGCGGGGCCAAGTCAAAGACCGCGGCATTGATCGGCCCCGGCGGAATTGACGGAACCTACGTCAAGACCCGGCTGGTGCCGTTCGGCGAGTACATCCCGTTCCGGGCGGAACTCGGCTGGCTATCGGCGATCAGCCGGGCAGCGCCGCAGAATGTGGTCGCCGGCACCGGTGCCCACGTTCTGCACGCAACTCTCGGCAACGGTCGGCCACTGACAATTGGCGTGCTGATCTGCTTCGAGTCGGCCTTTCCCGACATGTCCCGTGTCGACGCCGACCATGGTGCCCAGGTCATCATCTACCAGACATCTGACTCCACTTTCCAGGGCAGCTGGGCACTGGAACAGCACGCGTCGCTCAGCGCGGTGCGCGCAGCCGAGACAGGCCGGCCGGTGGTACAGGCCGCTCTCACTGGCGATTCAGCCGCCTTCGACGAGCGCGGCCGCCTGGTCGGCTGGGCCGGCTCGTCGGACCGGGGCGCCCTGACTGTCTCGCTGGGCCTGCCGGCCGCCTCGGCCCGTACCCCCTATGACCGGCTCGGCGATTACGTGCCGTGGTCGGCCGCTGCAATCGCCCTGCTCGCCGCGGCTATCGCGATGACCCGCGGAGCCCGCGAGCGACACAAGGGGATTCATCCGGATCGCCCGGCCGACATACCCTTGGAGCGCAATCGCGGGCCCGGCCGGCCGACTCCGGCAGCGGACGGAGCGCAGCTGACAGCTCCTGCGGGCAAATCGGCCGAGCCGGGCGGCGACGCGGCGCCCGCTTCCCGGAAAGAGCCGTGAGACCTCGGCCGCGGGTGACAGGCAAGGAGCGGCGGCCAGCCGCCAGGCAGCGGCGCGGCAGCCGCCATGATCGGCAGTGGGAGGACCAACGTGCCAGGAATCGGCACCTCATCGAGACAGCGCCGGTGGCTGCCCACGGTGGCGGCCTGCGCCATCGTCGCCCTGCTGGCTGCCGCCTGCTCCTCGGCTGCCGGCGGCGGGACGAATGCGGGCCAGGCGCCGAAACCGGGCCATTCGCAGGCGGCCAGCGGACAGCTGTCCATCACGCCAGCGAACGGCAGCTCAGGCGCCAGTCCGAGCAGCGGGATAACGGTCGCAGCGGCGCACGGCAAGATCACCAGCGTGAACGTCACGAGCGCGGGCGGCCCGGCCAGCGGAACGCTCAACGCGACCGGCACCTCCTGGCACAGCACGTGGGCACTGGGAGTGTCGCGGCACTACACGGTAACCGCTAAGGCCGTCACGAGCTCGGGCCAGACCGTCACGCAGACCAGCACGTTCACCACCATGACGCCGAGCCAGACGGCCCAGACCATGATTTTCGAGGGCTACCACCAGACCTACGGCGTCGGAATACCGATCATGCTGACCTTCAGCCAGCCGGTCGTCAACAAGGCCGCAGTGGAGCGTGCGCTGGAGCTGCGTACCTCCAAGCCCGTGGTGGGCGCCTGGTACTGGGACACCAGCACGTCGCTTGACTTCCGGCCGCGCGGCTACTGGCCAGCGAACACCGTCGTCAGCTTCACGGGCCACCTAGACGGCGTGGAGGAGGCTCCCGGCGTCTACGGCGCGCACACGCTCACCCAGTCGTTCACCATCGGCAGCTCGCTGATTGTCGTGGCAAGTACGAGCTCGCACTTCATGCTGCTCTACCGGGACGGCAAGCTGATCGACCGCTGGCCGATCAGCACCGGGCGGCCTGGTGACAACACGCCGAACGGCACTTACCTGACCATCGAGAAGGGCAACCCGGTCGACATGAAGGGGCCGGGCTACAACATCGAGGTGCCCTGGTCGGTACGGTTCACCTGGACCGGCGACTACCTGCACGACGCCTACTGGTCGGTCGGCGAGCAGGGCAACACCAACGTCAGCCACGGCTGCGTGAACATGCCGCCAGCCGACGCCGAGGCCTACTACGAGATGGAAGTGCCCGGCGACCCAGTGACGGTCACCGGGAGCCCGCGCGCCGGCGAGTGGGACAACGGCTGGACCGAGTGGTTCCTGCCGTGGAACAAGTACCTCGCGGGCAGCGCCCTGCACATGGCGGTGGAAGCAGGCCCGGGCGGCAGCACGTTCGTCAATCCGCGGTCGCTGCCGGACTCGACGACGACAGTGCCGCTCGGCCAGCCGGACCCGGATAACTGGGCCGCCTCGTAGCCGCTGCCGGGTTGTAGAGCGCCAGGCCCGCTTGGCCGCGCACTTGGCGCGACAGCAAATCTCCCGCGAATCGGTTACGCGCAGCTAGCATCTCCGACGCCAGGAGCCTTGCAGCAAAGGGGACGCTGCGCCGTCCGTCAGCCGCGGGCGGGGCGCTTCTCGGGCACCCGGCCCGGCTGGGAAACAGCCGCCGACCGGCATATCGTCGGCCTGACCCTCCGCAGCTCAGGATGCGTCCATGCACAGCAGGCGGTTCCGCCGCTCCAAACATCCTGCCCGGATTATTCGGGTTTCCCGCCAGTAGTGATTTACGTTATATCGGGCATTGGGTGGGAGGTCGCACACGCCGAGTGCGTTACACAAAGTAATCCTTGCCAGGAACCCGCCCGGAACGAGCGGGTCTATCGGTTCCGGTGCCTTGCCCAGCCGGCTCGCCCGGCAGCCGGGACAGCGCCAACTCGCTAAGTTTCTGCAAAGGTGGCCCTCCCGCCGACGATGCGGTTCAATGCATCCCCGCGGATGCGGTAAAACAGGTGGCCATGGAGACCTTTCTGCAGCACTGGGGCTACCTCGCGCTGATCCTGTTCGGATTCATCCAGGCCTGCAGCATCCCGATCTCCTCGGAGATCACGTTCGGCTTCGCCGGCGTGCTCGCCTATCAGGGTCACCTGAACCTCGCTCTTGTCATCATCATCGGCTCGCTGGCTGAGCTGGCGGGCTCCTCGGTCTCCTACGCCGTGGGCCGAATCGGCGGCAGGCACACAGTCGAGAAGCTGGCCCGTTATGTCCTGGTAACCAACTCCGACCTGGACCGCGTCGAGCAGTTCTTCGCCGGCCGCGGCTCGTGGGCCGTTGCCGTCGGCCGTTTGCTGCCCGTCGTCCGGGCTTTCGTCGGCATCGTCGCGGGCTTCATCGAGGTACCGGTGGGCCAGTTCGAGCTCTTCAACGTCATCGGGACCGTGGTCTGGGCTACTGCCCTGTCCGCCATCGGCTACGGGCTCGGCAGCGCCTGGAGCAGCGTCTCCCACTACGTGTCGGTCGGCGGATACGTCATCGTGATCCTCTTCGTGCTTGCCGTGGCAGCTCTGGTCCTGCACCGGCTGCGCGAGGTCAGGAAGGAGCGGGCCGCTGGCGCCGCCCTGCGGCGAGCCGGCCAGACGGTCAGCCCGGTGCCAGCTCCGGCGTCGGACGGCCAGCCACAACCGGGCGGTCCGGCGGCTGTCTCACCAGCGGCTGCCACACCGGCGGCTGCCACACCGACCGGGGCCCGGCCGCGGCCGGTCAGCCACCGCCGTTCGCGGCAGGACTGAGCGCCGGGCCGGGGTCGCGGGCCCGCGACCCCGGCCCCTCAGTCCACCAGCGCCTGGCAGGCAAGCTGGCGCAGCTGAGGTCTGGGGGTCTTCCCGGCGGCGGCGTTCACGACCGCGCGACACTCCTGTCCCGGTCCTGACGTGGCCGCCGCGCCCGGTCCAGCACTGGCCAGCCTTGGACACCGCAGGCTGGCATCAGCCAGCGCCGCCGGTGCACCGCACGGTCTCATACAGCAGGATCCCGGCGGCAACGGCGAGATTGAGCGACTCCGCCGTGCCCGTCATCGGTATCCGCACGTGCAGGTCGCCGCGCGCCAGTACGTCGGCAGGCAGGCCAGCGCCCTCGCTGCCGAGCAGCAGCGCGCCGGGCAGCGGAAGCTGACTCTCCCAGAGCGTGACGGTTCCCCTGGCGGAGCTGACGGTGACCCTGACGCCGTGCGCCACCGTCCAGGCGAAAAACTCCTCAGCCGTCGCCGCGTGCGCGACCGGAACGCTGAACAGGGCGCCCATGCTGGCCTTCACCGCCGCGGGATCGTGGGGATCGGTGGTGTTGCCGATGAGCAGGACGCCCGCAGCGCCGGCCGCATTGGCGGTGCGGATGATCGTGCCGAGATTGCCGGGGTTGCCCACCTCGTGCAGGGCCACGAACACCGAGCCCGGCAGCACCGGCACGTCGGCCAGCAGGATCGCGGGCTGCCGGACGATCGCGGCCAGACCCGACGGGCCGTCCCGGTCGGCGAGTCGCGCGAACAGCGCGCCCGAGACCCTGGCGACCCTGGTGCCGCCGTCCTCTTGCTCCGCCAGCACGCGCCCGGCCGACGGCAGGGTCAGCAGGTCTGGCGCCACGATCAGGGTCTCGATGTCGGCGCCGGCCTCGATCGCCTGCCAGACGGGCTGAACGCCGTGCACGACGAACGCGCCCTCGCGCCGGCGGTGCTTGCGGTCAGCCAGCAGTCGCACGCGCTTGATCAGCGGGTTCGCCGCGCTGGTGATCTCCTCGGTCATCGCGCTCCTTGGCCGGGCCCGGCGCCGCGCCCGGGCAGCGCGGTGCGAGCTTACCGCGGGCATCCGGCCGGTCCCCTATAGTTGTCCGCCGGTGCGGCCAGGACCGGGCGCGGTGCCACCAGGACCGAGGGATGGCAGATGGGTGCTGAGCGGGATCGGGTGGCTGGGTTCGGGCGGCTGGAG